>Ga0194060_10003213_pt1 | contig 11581 bp, 7 predicted proteins | sample SepL225m_MetaG_FD_163427 | JGI IMG/M metagenome (GOLD analysis project Ga0194060, IMG submission 163427) | Anoxic zone freshwater microbial communities from boreal shield lake in IISD Experimental Lakes Area, Ontario, Canada - Sep2016-L222-5m | ecosystem: Environmental > Aquatic > Freshwater >... | reverse complement strand
GGGGAACAATGCATTGGTTCCCCCCCGCGTGCGGGGGGGCTAGGGGGGGTGATCGGCGGGAGCCTTTCTGCGAAGATATTTACAACTGTAGTACTAAGAATCATCTTTCTTCGTGCGCTCGCTTCTAGCAGTTCAATTCACATAAAAGTCGTATGATCGCCGGGCAGCCCTCACGGGGAGAGGGGCAGGGGGTGAGGGCTGCCCGGCGACCACACGACTTTGCACTCGCCCTGTTACACGACGTAAAATCCTTGACGCACCTGATCACAGTTGCTATAATACCGATACCTGTTCTCTCAGGTACTCCTCGTATCGACTCCCTACGGTCGAAGCTGTATCGTGTGGCGAGCGGCGGATGAAACAGAGCATCCGCGCTCATTGTTTGAGTACCGCCTGAATCGCCATACCGCCAGCATCACGATCACACCTGCACGTTAGCAACACCGCTCGTTGAATGTTCAAGCGGCCCCCCAGACCCCGACGCGCTCGGCGCGGCGGTCTACGTGTCCCATTCGCGTACCTTCATCGCCTATGGACGGCACCCTCAGCAGGAGGATCATACATGGCTACCACTGGTTCGTCGCTCATGCAGTTCCTCGGTGAGTTGCATGATCGCACGCAATTTCTGCAACTGAACTGGCGTGGAACATTCGTCGATTACCTCGACCTTGCGGCGAAAGACCCCCGCGTCACCCGCAACAGCTTCCAGCGTATCTACGACATGATTATGTCCTACGGCACTGAGGAGTTCTTCGACGCCAAGAAGCGGCTGATCCGCTATAAGTTCTTCTCTGATGCTTCTTTTGACGGGGACGACTCGATCTTTGGCCTTGAGATTCCGCTGATGCGCCTGGTGAACTTCTTCAAGGGCGCGGCTAAGGGCTATGGCACCGAGAAGCGTGTGCTGCTGCTCCACGGCCCGGTTGGCTCCTCTAAGTCTACCATTGTGCGCCGCCTGAAGAAGGGTCTGGAACACTACTCGAAGACCGATGCCGGGGTAGTCTATACCTACGACTGGTATCTCGGCACGATTGATGATCTGGGCAGCTTTGACTATACTAAGGTACCCGAGGCTGAATGGGAGAAGTGTCCGATGCACGAGGAACCCCTCCACCTTGTGCCCATGGACATGCGCGAGCGTCTGCTTGAACAGATCAATGCTGATCGCCCCGCCGAGGAGTACCTGCGGATTGTTGGTGACCTCTGCCCGGTCTGCCGCTTCCACTATAAAGATATGATGCGCCGCTATGACGGCGACTGGAGCAGGGTGGTGCAGCATATCCGCGTGCGCCGCCTGATTTTCAGCGAGCAGGATCGCGTTGGCATCGGCACCTTCCAGCCCAAGGACGAGAAGAACCAGGACTCCACGGAGCTAACCGGCGACATCAACTATCGTAAGATCGCGATCTACGGCTCGGACTCCGATCCACGCGCCTTCAATTTCGATGGCGAATTTAATATCGCCAACCGTGGGATCATCGAGTTCGTCGAGATGCTCAAGCTCGATGTGGCCTTCCTCTACGATCTGCTCGGCGCTTCCCAAGAGCACCGCATTAAGTCGAAGAAGTTTGCCCAGACTGATATTGATGAGGTGATCCTGGGGCATAGCGTGGCGGGGGGAACCCCTATTCCCTACCGTTTCCGTGGTACGGTGAAGTGGACAACCCTTGCAGCACTTCATGATGAGTTTGAACTGGCACCCGACGGCCTTGAGGTGCTGGCCTATGATTTCGAGCATCAGCGCACCGGCTGGACTCCCGTGAAGTCCCTTATTCGCCACCGCTTTACTGGCGATATGTACACCTCCGCGCAGAAGTGGGGTACGGTGGAGACGACCCCGAACCACTCGATCTATGACCGCACGGGGCAGACCTTCTTCCCCGAGGATCGCCACGAGATGATGGCGCTGCGCCGTTTTGATCAGGCGTTCACCTTGGAAGATGGCCCCGCGCTGATTGACATAGTCGCGGGCATCCCTGGCTTTATTGGCAGTGATGCGCGCACCCTTGCCGATGGCGGTAAGATCACCCTCCCCTGTCCGCCCGGCTGGGTTCGGCTGGATCTGCCTCGCCACGCCACAGCCATCCGTGCGATCTACCACCCCGTTCAGGACGCCGACGCACTGAAGGATCTGATCACGGTGCTGGTTTGGTACGCTACTGAGGGTCATGTCAACGGCACCAATGGCGGAGTCGTGATCAGTCAGGCTGACCCTGACGAGCTTGAGCGGGTGCGTCTTGCCTACGCCCGTATCTCCACCGCCGATGGCTCCATCGACTCCGGTGCCCAGACCGATTCGGCATGGCGGCTCTACCTCGGATCTGAGGTCATCGCCCGCCTGGCTGCCCACCACTGTGGCGAGGGGGCGATCAACAAGCGTCTGCCCGACTTCCTCTTCGGCCTGCCTCACGATCTGCTCCAGCACGCCTTTGACGAATTGGTGCGTACCGACGGCACGCGCAAGCTCCCCGCGTCACTCGCCAGCGTTGCATCGACCGCCTACCGCGATCAGTTCTTTGAGTATAAGACGATCTCGCCGATACTGGCTGCACAGGTTGGTACCCTGGCGACCATGCTGGGCCACGACTATAGTGTCTATACCGCCGAGCGACCCGAGCGCGACCCGGCTTACCGCATCCGCTTCGTCTCTGGCGAGGGCAAGCGCGGCGGTCGCCGTGTCACCTTTGAGGCGCACCTTCACTCTCGCCTCGTCACCGATGAGTGGGTCTACGACATCGAGTGCGTCGGCCTGCATAACTTCGTCTGCGGCGTGGGTAACGTCGTCTGCCACAACACCAACGAGCCTGAGTACCGCCGCCTAGAGAACAACGAATTCATGGAGGCGCTCAAGGATCGTACTGTCCGCATTGATATTCCCTACGTCACCCGCCTGCGTGACGAGGTGCGGATCTACGACCGCGACTTCAACAAGAAGAAGGTGCGCGTCCACATCGCCCCGCACACCTTGGAGGTTGCCGCGATGTGGGCCGTGCTGACGCGCCTGGAAGATCCTAAGAAGCCGAACCTCACGCTGCTCCAGAAGCTCAAGCTGTATAACGGCAAGACCCTGCCGGGCTTCACGGAGGACAATATCAAGGAACTGCGCAAGGAGGCTGTGCGCGAGGGGATGGAGGGCATCTCGGCGCGCTACATCCAGGACAAGATCTCCAACGCTTTGGTGAGTAACCAAGAGGAGGGTTACATCAACCCCTTCATGGTGATCAACGAACTGGAGAGCGGCCTGAAGAACCACGCTCTGATCAGCAGCGAGGACGACCGCAAGCGCTACCGCGATCTGCTGGCCACGGTGCGCGAGGAGTACACCGAGATTGTGAAGAACGAGGTGCAGCGGGCGATCTCCGCCGACGAGGAGGCGATCAAGCGGCTGGCTGGTAACTACATCGACAACATTAAGGCGTACACCCAGCGCGAGAAGGTGCGCAATCGCTACACCGGCCAGTACGAGGAGCCTGACGAGCGCCTGATGCGCAGCATCGAGGAGAAGATCGACATCCCCGAGTCGCGCAAGGACGACTTCCGCCGCGAGATTATGAACTATATCGGGGCGTTGGCCGTCGAGGGTAAGACCTTCAATTACCGCACCAACGAGCGCCTGCACAAAGCACTGGAGCTGAAGCTCTTCGAGGATCAGAAGGATAGCATCAAGCTGACATCCCTGGTCTCGCGGGTGATTGACCAGGACACCCAGGAGAAGATCGACGTGGTCAAGTCCCGGCTCATCCGCGACTTCGGCTACAACGAGCAGAGCGCCACTGACGTACTCAACTACGTGGCCTCGATCTTCGCTCGCGGCGACACCAAGAGCAACTACTAGTGTGGGAATGTGGAGATGTGGAGGCGTGGCGGTCGTGCCCACATCTCCACATCCCCACATTTCCACATCCCCAAACGTATGTCAATGAAACGTGTTGACCGCGATCTCAACCGCTTCCGCCAGATCGTCCGTGGCAAGATCAAGAAGGATCTGCGCAAGTATATGTCCCATGGTGAGATGATCGGGCGCCAGGGCAAGCGTTTCGTCAGCATCCCCGTGCCCACGATTGACCTGCCGCAGTTTCGCTACGGCGCGAAGCAGGGCGGTGGGGTGGGCCAGGGCGATGGTGATGTGGGCGACCCGGTGGGCCAGGGCGATGGGCAACCCGGCCAGGGTCAGGCTGGCTCCGAGCCCGGACAGCACGCCCTTGAGGTGGACATCACCATAGATGAACTGGCCGCCATTCTGGGCGAGGAGCTTCAGCTCCCCAATATCCAGCCCAAGGGCCGCAAGAACCTGATCAGCGAGAAGGATAAGTACAGCGGTATCCGGCGCACCGGCCCTAACTCGCTGCGCCACTTTAAGCGCACCTACCGCGAGGCCCTGCGCCGCCAGATCTCCTCCGGCGACTACAACAGCGCCGACCCGGTCATCGTGCCGATCCCTGATGATATGCGCTACCGCTCGTGGAAGGAGACGATGCTTCCTGAGAGTAACGCGGTTATCATTTACATGATGGATGTCTCTGGCTCGATGGGCACCGAGCAGAAGGAACTCGTCCGTATCACCGCTTTCTGGATCGAGACCTGGCTGCGCTCGCAGTACAAGGAGATCGACATCCGCTATATCGTTCACGATGCGGCGGCCAAGGAAGTTGACCAGGAGACGTTCTACCACATCCGCGAGGGCGGCGGCACGAAGATCTCCTCGGCCTACAAGCTCTGCAATCGCCTGATCGACGAGCGCTACCCTTCGGAGGAGTGGAATATCTACCCTTTTCACTTTTCTGACGGCGACAACTGGGGCGGTGGTGACACTCGCGAGTGTATCGAGCTACTGAGAAAAGATCTCATGCCCAAGGTGAACCTGTTCTGCTATGGGCAGGTGCGCTCGCTCTACGGCTCTGGTCGTTTCGCCCACGACCTTGAGGAATACCTGGGCAACGACGAGCGGATCGTGGTGAGCGAGATCGCTGATCGTGATGATGTGTACGACACGATTAAAGATTTTCTGGGTAAAGGTAGATGAAAAATACCAGCATCCCCCCACACCTGGATGCCGCCCGCGAGGAGATCGAGGCCCACGCCCGCGACTACGGCCTCGACTTCTACCCGATTCTCTACGAGGTGCTCGACTACCGCACGCTCTACGAGACGGCGGCGATGGGCGGGTTCCCCACCCGCTACCCGCACTGGCGCTTTGGCATGGACTTTGATCAGTTGATGAAGGGCCATATCTGGCAGGGTTCGACGATCTACGAGATGGTGATCAACACCAACCCGTCGTACGCCTATTTGCTGGAGGGCAACGAGGACGTGACCCAGAAGATGGTCATGGCCCACGTCACCGGCCACGTTGATTTTTTTAAGAACAATATGTGGTTCGCCCACACGAACCGCAAGATGCTCGACGCGATGGCGAACCACGCCACGCGCATCCAGCGCATCATTGATCGCATCGGCTACGATGTCGTCGAGGAGTTTATTGACACCTGTCTCTCGCTGGAAAATCTGATCGACTACCACGCGCCCTACATCAAGCGGCCCGAGGCCCAGTCTCAGCAGCCTTTGGCGAGCGAAGCCGAGGCCGAGGAGCAAACCGCCCAGGGACTCAAGGTTGATCGCGGCTATATGCGCGACTACATTAACCCACCTGAATACATGGCCGCCCAGCGCAAGAAGATCGAGGACGAGCGCGCCAAGCAGCGCCGCTTCCCCGAGAACCCCCAGCGCGACATCCTGCTCTTCCTGATGAACTACGCGCCCCTGGATCGCTGGCAACACACCGTCCTAGAGATCATCCGCGACGAGGCGTATTATTTTGCACCCCAGGGAATGACTAAGATATCCAACGAAGGATGGGCCTGCGTTTGGGGTGATACTCTGTTGTATACTCGGAGTGGAATTCTACAAATAAAAGAGATCGTCAATACTTCATTGACGACCCTGGTTAGTGATGGTGAGGAACATCAGCCGATTTACGACTGGGCCAAGTTTGAGAATTACGAGACGGTGAAGATCCGCACCCGGCGCGGCCTGTCGCTCGAAGGCTCGTTCAACCACCGGCTGATGCTGCCCAATGGGGATTGGCGTCGCCTGGACGAGCTACAGATTGGCGACCGGGTGAAAATCAGCGGTGGGCAGCGACTCTGGGCAACGGAGCAGGTAAAACTGAGCTGGAAGCCGACGGTGCGCCCGACGCTCTCCTCAGTAGCCCAACAAGCGGGTGTTTCGATGGATGTTGCTAGCCGCTACCGAAGAGGCTACAAAACGAGGTCAGACGCTATTCTTGCCCCGCTCATGGCTGAGTATGAAGCAGCTAACGCAGTGCTTGGGCCACCCCATAGCTACCGCAAGCCCATCCGCGTACCGGAAATTGTTGATGAGCGACTGGCCGCCTTCCTCGGCTACCTCTGCGGCGATGGGCATATCAGCGAGGTTAAGCGCACCATTGGCCTGACCACCGGCGACGAGGATCAGGCGCAGGTTTTCGCCAACCTAGTCAGTTCACTTTTCGGCATCGAGGCCCACTGGCGCAAAGATGGCAACCGCTGGCGGATCAGCTTTTCGTCTCTGGATGTACAGGATTTCCTGAAGCATCTCGGTCTGACCACTGGCGTCTCCGCCCGCCAGAAAAGCGTTCCCGACGTGATTCTGCGCTCGCCTGAGCGGATTGTCGCTAGTTTCCTGCGAGCGCTCTATGACTGCGACGGTTATGCCGGGAAGGCGGGCGTTATTCTTTCCTCGTCGAGCGAGAAGATGGGCAAACTGGTGCAGTTGCTCCTGCTGAATTTTGGCATCCTCTCGAATCGGCGTCCGCAGAAGGATGGCTGTTGGCATATTAGCACCAAGGGGCGCTCGACCGTTGATTTCTACATGCGAGTCGGCTTTGGGCTGGAGCGCAAGCAGACTGCCCTGGGCGCATACATTGAGGATCACCGCTGGTTCAAGACCGAGGACTGGAGCGACGAGGTTGTTAGCATCGAGCGTGGGCGCGCCGATGTCTACGACATCTCGGTGGCGGAGACGCACCGCTACGCGGCCCAGGGCTTCATCAACCACAATAGCTACTGGCATAGCACGATCATGACCCAGAAGGTGGCCAGTGCCTCCGAGATCGTCACCTTTGCCGACCTGCACAGCGGCGTGGTGTCCACTAGCGGCGGGCGGCTCAACCCCTACAAGCTGGGACTGGAGCTACTGCGCGATGTGGAGGATCGCTGGAACAAGGGCAAGTTTGGCAAGGAGTACGACGAGTGTGACGACATCGCCGCCAAGCGCACCTGGGACAAGCAGCTCGGCCTGGGTCGCCAGAAGCTCTTTGAGATCCGCAAGCTCTATAACGATGTCACCTTTATTGATGAGTTCCTGACCCCGGAGTTTGTGGTTGACAATAAGCTCTTCAGCTTCCGCTACAACCGCGACACTGATCTCTACGAGATCGCCTCGCGTGAGTTTAAGCAGATCAAGGAGAAGCTGCTCTTCCGGCTCACGAACTTCGGCCAGCCCTTTATGTATGTCGAGGATGGTAACTACAACAATCGCGGCGAGCTCTACCTGCGCCACCGCCACGAGGGTGTGGATCTGAAGATGGATTATGCCCGCGACACGATGCGCAATCTGTATAAAATCTGGACGCGGCCGATCCACCTCCAGACGCAGATCGACGATAAGAAGCGCCTACTTTCCTTCGATGGCAGCGACTTCACCGAGCGCAGGATTGATTGAATGCAAAATGCAAAATGCAAAATGTAAATTGCAATTTTGCATTTTGCATCTTGCATTTTGCATTATGATCTCCAAGATCCTCCATGCCGCCACAGATCAGCTACGCGCAACAAGCGCCACGCCCCGCCTCGACGCCGAGCTAATATTGTCCCACCTGCTGGGCTGGCCGCGTGCCCGGCTGCTCGCCGAGCGCGATCACCCCGTCCCGCCCGCGCTGTTCGCTACCTTCGCCGGGCTGGTCTCCCGCCGCGTCAATGGAGAGCCGGTGGCCTATGTGGTGGGCCACAAGGAGTTCTACGGCCTCGACTTCGCCGTTGACCGGCGCGTGCTGGTGCCCCGCCCCGAGACCGAGCTGCTGGTGGAACGGGCCCTCGCAATGGCCCGGCGGGTCGCGGCGGGTCGCACGGGGCCGCTGCGCATCGCCGACATCGGCACCGGCAGCGGGGCTATCGCCGTGGCCCTGGCTGTCCATCTGCCCGACGCCCTGATTGACGCGGTGGACATCTCGCCCGAGGCACTGGATGTGGCCCAGATCAACGTCGTGCGCCACGGCCTCACCGGGCGGGTGCGCCTGCTCCTAGGCGACCTGCTGGGGCCGCTGGCTGCGCCGGTTGACATGATCGTCAGCAACCCGCCTTACACCATCCTGGCCGAGGTGGATCCGAACGTATACGCCTACGAGCCGCACCTGGCCCTGGAGGGCGGCCCCGATGGCACCGACCTGTACCGGCGGCTGTTTGCCGATAGCCCGGCAAAGCTGCGACCAGGTGGCGCACTGCTCTGTGAGATCGGATCCTGGCAGGGCGAGTGTGTCGCCGCCCTGGCGCGGGCTGCATTTCCCGCTGCGGACGTGCAGATCGCCCACGATCTCGCTGGTCACAACCGGGTTGTGTACCTCACTACCCCAACGTAATCTACCTGTCATCACAAAACATAGCCGTGCAGTCGTCTCCTTCCTATACTGGATTGTAGTATTAGGCATGTTTCAATCTAGCTTGACAGTTCAGCGATGAAACGATGACGCGGTGAGGCGTTCCGTATCGCCTCATCGCCTCATCGCTGAACTGTCAAGCTGAATGTACCCATTTTGAAACATGCCTTAGGAGGAGAAATCATATGACCGCACTCTTTGTCGCACTCGGCATTGCCGTCATCACCCTGCTCGCGCTGCTGCTCTGGTTTGTGCCGCACCTGCTCCATCAGCAGGCGCTGCGCAATGAGCAAGAGGCAGCCAAGTTGCGGGATATGTTACTAGACATGCTTAACGAGCAAGAGGCCGTTATGATGCGCCAGTCGCAATTGGGTGCGTCAATAGCCTACCTCCAAGAGCAGCTTGAGCAGATCGCCGATAATACCCAGCGGGTTGGCGAAGCCCAGGGAACCCTCGCCCGCAGCCCTGCCGATCAGGCTGCCCTACACCAGCTCGAAGAGCGGATTAGCGCGATGCAGTCCCAGATTCAGGGTTGGTTCAACACCCGTGGGAAGGCCCAGCGCACCGCCAGCGCCCACGATAACGAGTCGTGGGCCAACCTTATGAGCCTGCTTGCGGCGATCCAGGATCGTGTTGGACAGATCTCGGTCGAGCGCGGCAGCGCCCACGTCGGTATGCACGCCCGCACCCTGCTCGATGAACTTGAGCAGGAGATGTCCCACCTGCGCGGAATTTCCGAGGATATTGCCACTCTTCAGTGGCGATTGCGCCGCTCGCTCCACGAACGCGAGACGAATATGTCATCCCTGCGCGCGCGCTAGAAGGCGAGGAGGCGAAGAGGCGAGGAGGCGAAGAGGCGAAGAGGCGAAGAGGCGAAGAGGCGAGGAGGCGAAGAGGCGCCGTCATCGTCTCCTCGTCTCCTCGTCTCTTCGCCAAACTGTAAAGCTAAATATGCCCATTTTGAACCTTGTCTTACTAAGAAACTTCGTAGTGTATACGAATTTGCTATAAACTTACGTTATTATGGTACATAAGGAAGGTGTAAATCTTCCGCATCCTCAAACATCGGCTAATCCTATGAGCATCGTCGTCATCGATAATCAAGCTGTCCACTACGAGGTTCTCGGACGCGGGCGCCCCGTGCTTTTTCTCCACGGGTGGCTTGGTAGCTGGCGCTACTGGTTCCCGACGATGGAGGTTGTGGCTGAGCATTTCCGCACCTACTCCTTTGATTTCTGGGGCTTCGGCGACTCGCGCCGCAAGCTGACCCAGGAGAGCATCCAAAACTACTCCGATCAGGTGATTCGTTTTCTCGACGCCCTCGGGATCGACCGGGTACAACTCGTCGGTCACTCGATGGGCGGTATGGTCGCTCTTAAGACGGCGATCACCTACCCTGACCGCATCCAGCGCGTGGCCACCGTCGGTGCGCCAATTGATGGCAACTCACTCTCGTGGCTGCTGAAGCTCACCGACCGGCCATTCTTCGCCGACACCTTCGCCCGCATGCCCTGGATGCGCCGTCAGCTCTTCCGCTTCTTTCTGGGCAAGACGAGCGACCCGGCGATTGGCGAGATAATCGATGACAGTGTCAAGTCGAGCGGTCTCTCGATGCGCCGGGCTGTCAGTTCGATGTGGCGCACTGATCTGCGCCCCGAACTGAGCCGGCTGAAGGTTCCCGCCCTGATCGTCCACGGCGGTCGCGATAATGTTGTCCAGCCCAACCAGGCAGATCTGTTCGATAACGTGCCGCTGGCCGAGGTTGTGGTGATGTCGCACAGCCGACATTTTCCCTTCCTTGATGAGGCGGCTCAGTTCAACGATGTGCTGCTGCGCTTCCTGAAGGCCCAGTCGTCCCTCAATGGCACCGGCGGCGTGCTGCCGAATTTCTTCACTCACGAACACCAGCCTGTTCGTTAGGGAATAGGCTGGGAACCCCCGGTTTTTTGTTTGTCTGGACTACCCCAGGGCTGATGCAAAGTCACCCTCCGGCCCTCACCCCCTGCCCCTCTCCCTCACGGGGAGAGGGGGTTGGGGGGTGAGGGCTGTCGGCGATCTGCGGACTTTGCAACAGCCCTATGGACTACCCCCTGCCCCCTGTCCTGCCTGACTGTGGTACAATCCCCGACGATGCATATTCGCCTGATAGCGCACGATCTCGCCGCCAGTTACGGTGCGCGCACCGTCTTCTCTGGGGTGAGCCTGGAGATATGCCAGGGCGAGGTGCTGGTGGTGAGCGGTGCCAACGGTAGCGGGAAGAGTACCTTTCTGCGCTTGCTCGCCGGGCTCCAGGGGGCCACAGCGGGTTCGGTTCTGTATCGCTACGCGGATAAGGACTGGCTGCCCCGCGATGCCTGCCCATTGATCGGCTGGGTCGCGCCGGATCTGGCGCTCTACCGCGAGCTGACTGCCCGTGAGAACCTGCGCTTTTTTGCCGAGGTGCGCCGCCTGCACCTGAGCGAGGCTGATATCGACGGGCTGCTGGAGCAGCTTGGCCTCGGTGGGCGCGGCGATGACCGCCTCTCTGCCTACTCTTCGGGGATGGCCCAGCGCCTGCGCTATGCCTACGCCCTCATCCACCGCCCCCCGGTGCTTCTGCTCGACGAGCCAACGGTGACGCTAGATATACGTGGGGCCGAGGTGGTTGATCAGGTGATCGCCCGCCAGCGCCGGGACGGCATTGTGGTGGTGGCCACCAACGACCCGCGCGAGCTGCGCTACGCAGATCTGCTGCTAGAGCTTGGGCGTTAGGACAAGGTTTCAGGTGCCAGGTTTCAGCGTGACAATTCGTAATGGCGGCTTCAGCCGCTTGGCGCTGAAGCGCCCACTACGAACGGCGCACACTGTCAAGCTGTTCTGATCCATGTCTAGGCGTAATACCTTTCACATAACGAATCTGCCGCCGCACCAGCCCTCACCCCGTGAGGG
>Ga0194060_10003210_pt1 | contig 11583 bp, 2 predicted proteins | sample SepL225m_MetaG_FD_163427 | JGI IMG/M metagenome (GOLD analysis project Ga0194060, IMG submission 163427) | Anoxic zone freshwater microbial communities from boreal shield lake in IISD Experimental Lakes Area, Ontario, Canada - Sep2016-L222-5m | ecosystem: Environmental > Aquatic > Freshwater >... | reverse complement strand
TCTTTGCTATGATAAGCATATATTTAGAATTACTCAAAAAAAAGGATACGATAGAATTATGAAAATTTGCTTTTCGGTTTTATTTATGTTGTTTCTGGTAGCTTATGCTTCTGCTCAGTCTGCGGCCGGTTCTATAACCGGGAAAGTTATTGATGTTGCTACTAACCAGCCATTGCCTGGAGTTAATGTTGTAATAATTGATACAAAACTCGGAGCGGCTACGAACATATTGGGAGAATATCAGATTCAGAATGTACCGGCCGGGCGATGCAGGCTAAGGGCTACGCTTATCGGTTTTATGCCTCAGATAATTAACGATGTGATTGTAAGTTCAGTACATTCGGAGGTGGTGGATTTTTCATTGCCGCAGACTTCGCTTGAACTTGTTGCTGTTACAATTACTTCGAATTATTTCAGGAAAGACCCTGTGGCGGTAAATAGTGTAACGACTCTTGATTACGAAGAAATAAGACGTTCGCCGGGCGGATTTGAGGATGTGGTAAGGGCGTTGTCAGTTTTGCCCGGCATAGCTCAGGCGGATCCTGGTCGTAATGATCTTATTGTCCGCGGAGGCGCTCCGTCTGAAAATCTTTACATTGTTGATGATGTAGTTGTGCCTAATATCAATCATTTTGGCAGTCAGGGAGCTTCGGGCGGCCCGCTTAGTTATATTGATCTTAATTATGTCAAAGATGTCAGTTTTTCTACTGGTGGTTTTGCGGCTAATTATGGGGACAGACTTTCTTCTGTTATGAAGATAAAGCTTGGCGAGGGGCGGAAAGACAAGTTTGGCGGAAGGGCTATTATTTCTGCAACGCAGTTTGGTGTTAATGCTGAAGGACCTTTGAGTAAGGATGTAAACTTTCTTTTTTCTGCACGCAGGAGTTATCTAGATTTTATTTTCAGGGCAGCCGGGCTTGGATTTGTTCCTGAGTATTATGATTATTTAGACAAAGTTACATGGAATGTTAATCAGTCGGATCAGCTTTCATTTCTTATTGTGGGAGCCTTTGATAATGTAAAGTTTTTTAATGATACTCCGGATCAGCGTTACAGCAATTCAAGAGCGCTCGGCAATGACCAGCTTCAGTATATGAGTGCGCTTAGTTTCAGGCATCTTTTCCACAACGGGTTCTTTAATATAAGTGTTAACCGGAATTTTGTGGACTATAAGTTTTCGCAAAAGGACACGATGCAGAATCCGATATTTCTGAACAACTCCAAAGAGAAGGAGAATAATCTTAAGGCGGATGTAGTGATTAAGCCATCGGCAGGTTCGGAGATAAATGCGGGACTTCTTTACAAGTTCATCCAGTTTACCACGGATATAAAACTGCCATTTTTCATGACGAGGTTCGGAGATACTCTCAGTCTTAGTCAGCTTACGCAGAATGACCGATATAATAAGCTGGGTGCGTACGTTCAGTATTCGGAAAAAATATTTCCGGAGGTAACTGTGAACGGAGGAGTCCGTTTTGATTATTTCAGCGGTATAAATAATCCGGCTGATGTTAGTCCAAGGATTTCATTTTTATACAATGCGGATGCTGTTTCAAAGGTAAGCCTCAGCACGGGTATTTATTATCAGGCTCCATCGTATATCTGGCTTGCGGGCGACAGAAGGAATAAGGATTTGAAGAGTATAAGATCAACGCATCTGGTGCTTGGATATGAGAGAACTTTGAGAGAAGATGCGCAGATAAGAATAGAATGCTTCTATAAAGGTTATGCGGATTATCCGACAAGTGTTTTAAGACCATATTTAATATTAGTCAATACCGGCGCAGGCTTTGGCGGTTCGGAGGATAATTACTCGGCATTTGCGCCTGAGTATCTGGTCAGTCAGGGGAAGGGAAATGTCAGGGGGATAGAGCTACTTATTCAGAAGAAAGCCTCGGATATTCCCGTGTATGGATTACTTAGTGTTACATACAGCAAGTCGGACTTTACGGCTCTTGACGGTGTAACCAGGTCAGGCAGTTTTGATCAGAGGTTTATCTTTAATATCAGCGGGGGTTATATAATTAATGATAACTGGGAAGCCGCGGTGAAGTTTCGTCTTTCAACCGGCAGACCATACACTCCGTTTAATTCGGATGGTTCTCAGAGTATTTCGGATTATAATTCGGAAAGATTTGCAACAGTTCACAGTCTTGACGTGCGGGTTGACAGGCGCTGGGATTTCGGAAATTTCGGGCTTGTAGCGTATATTGATATTCAGAATATTTATAACAGAAAAAATGTAACCTCTGTAATATGGGATGACCGGAAGAATCGGGTTGAGAATCATGCAGGACTTGGCATACTTCCATCGATTGGTGTGAACCTTGAGTTTTAGTTTATCCGGTATTTGTCCGGGAGGTAGCGAAATCTAAGGCAGACAATATTCGGGCTAATATTTTCGGGTTCGGATTAACAGATGTTGTCAGTCCTTATTCCGGCTTCGGAACCGGTCATTACCGGTTCCGGGCATATATTTATCTGTCAGGGGAACTATCTTATGCTTTACAATGCCGAAGTTTTGTTTTGCATCTGTTTTTTAATTGTGCAGCCGGAACAGCTGTCGCAATCCGTTTTTTTAGATCTGAGGCTTATTGCCAGCTTATATAGCACATAAGCCGAAGAAGAAGCTAATACCATGTAAACTAAAATTTCCTGTACCATAAAGCTACTCTGTTCTGATTAAATGAATAATGAGCCAATCTGATAGGTGATAAATGCTACTGTCCAGGCAATAGCCGTGGTGTAAACCATTACAAAGACGGCCCACTTCCAGTCTGATTCTTTTTTTACAGTCGCTATAACCGCCACGCACGGGAAGTATATCAGGATAAAAAGCATGAATACGTAAGCTGTTAAGGGAGTAAAAATTTTCTGTCCTTTTAAAGGTCCGTGTGCATGTATCTGTTCTTTAAGTCTTGTATGCAGGCTGGCAGAGGAGCCTTCCGCTTTATGGTCTGCCTGATACAGCACGCCCATTGTTCCGATTACAATTTCTTTGGCTGCAAGTCCGGTGAGAATACTTACGCCAATTTTCCAGTCAAATCCCAGTGGAGTAATAACGGGTTCGATAAAGCGCCCCATCTGTCCGATATATGATTTTTCCTGGCGTTCAGCCTCTTTTGAAAGTTTAAGTGCAGAGATTTGCTCTGATTTTTGAGATTCATTTAGCCGGGAGTCTGATTTAAGAATTTCGATCAGGCGGTCATAATTCCGGGACAGACTTATGTTTTTCGGGAAATAGCCAAGTCCCCAGATAAGTATTGATGCAAGAAGAATAACGGTTCCCATTTTCTTTAGATACTGTGCGCCCTTATGCCACATGTGAAGCGAAGTATTTTTTAATGTTGGGATACGGTAAGGGGGCAGTTCCATTACGAAGGGAACATTTTCACTGGGGAAGTAAACCTTTTTCATTACAAGCGCGACAAGTATGGCAATGAGGATTCCAATAAGGTAAACAGAAATAAGCGCCAGCCCCTGGTTTTTGGGAAAGAATGCTGATATCATAAGGACATAGACAGGAAGGCGTGCGTTGCATGACATAAAGGGAGTGATAATCATAGTAAGCAGGCGGTCTTTTCTGTTTTCGAGTGTTCTGGTTGCCATTATAGCGGGGACATTACAGCCAAAGCCCATCAGCATTGGTATAAAGGATTTGCCGTGCAGCCCGATTTTGTGCATTAGTTTATCCATGATGAATGAGGCGCGGGCCATGTAACCGGTATCTTCCATAAAGGAGATGAAGAAGAAAAGTATCAGGATATTTGGCAGGAAGACGATAACGCCGCCCACGCCGCCGATAATGCCATCAACGATAAGGTCGGTTAGCGGTCCGGTTGTCATGGTTGTTCTGACGAGGATGCCAAGCCTGCTTACCAGGATATCGATCCAGTTCATCGGATAGTTGCCAATCGAGAAAGTAGCCTGAAACATAAGCCACATAAAGAAAACAAATAAGGGAAAGCCGAAGAGCCTGTGTGTAAGGAAATAGTCGATGTCGGCTGTTTTCCGGCGTTTTTCTTCAATTCCGGGCTGGAAAGTTTCATTTAATGCACCGGAGACAAAGCCATATTTGGCATCTGTGATTATGTTCCCCGATTTTTCATTATACTCCTTTTCGAGGATGGTAATCCGGGTGGCGAGGGTTTCCCTGATTTTTCCGATATTGGAACAGTTCCCGATTTCCCGTAAAGTTGCCTTATCAGCTTCGAGTAATTTTATAGAAATATAGCGTGAAGAAAATCTATCAGTAACAGAGCCGTTCTGTTTTATCAGGGGTTGCAACTGTGATATTGCTGATTCTATTTCCGTCCCATAATTTATATGGATATGGCGGACGACCGGGTCGCGGTCTTCATATACATCGATTATCTTTTCAAACAGTTCATAGATTCCCTTACCTTTTGATGCGACTGTCGGAATAACAGGGATGCCTATCATTCTGCCTAAAGATACATAGTCAAAGTGTGCACCTGTTTTCTCAAGTTCGTCAAACATATTGAGAGCTATAACTACTTTGATGTTCATATCAATGAGCTGGGTGGTAAGATAGAGGTTTCGCTCAAGGCTGGAGGCATCGACTACGTTGACGACTATGTCGGGCATTTTTTCGATTAAGTGAGCGCGGACGTATAATTCTTCGGGGGTATATTCGGTAATGGAGTAAGTGCCGGGTAAATCGGATATTCTGAAAAGGTAAGAAGACTGTCTGAAGGCGGCTTCTCTTGCATCGACTGTAACGCCGCCGTAATTGCCAACCCTTTCCTTTGAGCCTGAGGCATAATTATACAGCGTAGTTTTCCCGCTATTGGGATTGCCGACAAGTGCGACATTGATAATTTTACCCTTTTCGCCCGCCGTGGTTTTTAGTGTTTCCTCGTCAATCATTCCTTCAAACCTGATATCGTCAAAGCTATGTTCAGATTCCGGCGAAAGGACTTCGATTAGTGCGGCTTCCGAGCGGCGCAGTAAGATATTATAACCCATAATTTCATACTCGACAGGGTCCTGTAGCGGAGCATTTTTTATGACCTTAACCTTCTTTCCTTTTACAAATCCCATTTCAGTAATTCTTTTACGGAATGCTCCGTGTCCGATAACCTTTGTAATAATACCGGTATCGCCCGTTTTAAGCTCTGATAACCTGTACTCTTTGTCTAAAATTAAACCCATTACAATCCTTTCCTAAAAATTCAAATTCATTCTGATAAGCATGATATTAGAATATAAAAGCTTATTTCAGCGGGAAAGATTCCCGAATGCAACAATACAGGAGTATTTTCTTTCGGGATGTTCAAAAACGGCAAAAATAAAGATTAACTTATATTCGTTCAGAGATGCAGGATAATGCTGATTAACGGGCATTCATTTTTGTATAAATGGATTAAAAATATTATTTTCTGGTTAAATTTTCAGAACTTATATTCATTTTAATTATCCTGGTTTTTATGATAAAAAGAAAGTTCCTTTACGTAGTTTTCCTAATATCAGCGTTAGTCATATTTTGCAAGCCGGATATTTATGCGCAGGAAGATATTTCATTCAATAAAATATCCGTTGAGCAGGGACTTTCACACAGCAGTGTTTTTTCTATTACTCAGGATTCACAAGGCTATCTCTGGTTTGGTACGCAGGAAGGTCTGAATAAATATTACGGATTTGACATTTCTGTCTATTATCATAACCCGGGGGATAACTCCACACTTTCAAGTAGTAGCATCAGTTATCTTTACGAAGACTCAGGAAAGAATTTATGGATAGGCACATGGGGTGGCGGACTTGATAAATTCGACCGGAGCACAGGCAATTTTATCCGTTATGAAAACCTTAGCTCAAAAGCCTCATCGCTAAGCAATAACCGCATTTCATATATTCTTGAGACGAAGGATAATAACCTTTATATCGGCACAGGCGGTGGGGGATTTTGCAGATTTGATTATAAAAGCGGGATATTCAGGACGTACAATTCTTCCAACAGCGGATTATCGCATGACCGGGTATGGGCACTTGCAGAAGATAAAAAAGGCAATCTTTGGATAGCGACTGACAACGGACTCAATAAGTTCAACTTAAAAACGGAAAGCATCACGGTTTATAAGAATAAAGCGGGCGGTCATAACTCGCTTAGTTTTAATCGTATGCGTAATGTATTTGTTGACCATGAGGGTATTGTCTGGGCAGGGACTGAAAAAGGTTTAAACCGTTTCGATGAATCGAGCAATACTTTCCGGCACTTTTTTCATAGCAATACGGATGCTTCGAGTATCAGTATGAATATAATTAGTACGATCTTTGAGGACAGGTCAGGCAATCTGTGGATAGGCACATACGGTGGCGGGCTTAATCTGTACAATAAAGCGAGGGGAACTTTTAAGTCCTATAAATATCATGCAGCAGATCCGCACAGCATCAGCAGTAATGATGTGCGTGCTATATATCAGGATCTTTCAGGTAATATGTGGATAGGCACGCGCGGCGGCGGTGTATGCAAGTTTAATATGTCTGCGAATCATTTCGGGTTGATTACCTCTTCGGTATATAATCCTAATTCTGTCAGTAGCAATAACATCCGCTCTGTTCTTGAAGACAGTGATGGTTCAATATGGATAGGCACGAATGACGAGGGACTAAGCAATGTTGATACACGTACAGGAAGAGTTACGAGATATTCATACGAAGGGAATGGGAAGAACAAACTGAGCAATGACTTAGTAATGGCGATTGTAAAAGATCGTGAGGGTTATGTCTGGGCCGGGACTGACGACGGGTTAAACAGATTCGATTCTGTAACAAAGTCTTTTACTGTTTACAAAAATAATGTAAGAGACTCCCTGAGTTTAAGCCACAACCAGATACTGAGTCTTGCCGTTGATAAGCAGGACAATTTATGGATAGGGACTTATGGCGGGGGGCTTAATTTATTTGATAGGAAGTCGGGTAAGTTCAGGCACTTTTTAAATAATCCGGGTGATTTAAATTCAATCAGTGCAAATGAAGTTCCATCCCTGTTAATAGATAAGTCGGGCGCTGTATGGGTGGGTACAAGTGGCGGTCTGAATAAGTTTATTCCTGAAACCAACAAATTTATCAGATATAAACATGATATGACCAATGTAAATTCGATAAGCGATAATATTATCAATTCAATCCTTGAAGCAGATGGGGCAATATGGATTGGAACAAATACAGGGCTTAACCGTTATGATGAACAAAGCCGTACTTTCAGGCACTATACTATCGAAGACGGACTTCCGAACAATTATATCTGTGGCATTGTGCGGGATGATAAAGGGGAACTCTGGATATCAACGAACAAGGGACTTTCGTGTTTTGATACTAAGAAACAGTCTTTCAGAAATTATAATGTTTTGGACGGAATACAGGGGAATGTATTTAATCCCGGTTCCTGTAATTCCGGCAGAAGCGGCAAGGTTTATTTTGGGGGTATCAACGGTCTGAATGTATTTGATCCTGACCAGATTACAGTTAATACATCGGTACCTAAAATTCTGATAACTGGTTTTCGTCCTTTCAACAGGAAAATAAAGTTAAGTGATTCGAACTATTACATGAATTTAATTTCGAATGGGCAGAATGTTAAACTGAGATATAACGAGAATTTTTTCACTATAGAATTTGTGGCTATAGATTACATTAATCCGATAAAGAATCAATACATGTATAAAATGGAAGGTGTGGATATAGACTGGGTAAAAAGCGGGGAAAGGCGTTATGCCACATATACAAATCTTAGTCCGGGCAGTTATAAATTCAGAGTAAAAGCTTCGAACAATGACGGCTATTGGAATAAAGAAGGTATTACAGTACATATCAGGATATTCCCTCCCTTTTGGAAGACATGGTGGTTTGTGAGTCTGATAGCGTTCATTGTTGCAGTAGCAGTTTACAGGCTTTATCAGTGGAGGATAACGGAAATAACGAGTCGCCACAGGGAACTTGAAATATTAATAAAAGAGAAAGAGAAAGTTGCTGAAGAACTGAGCATTACGAAAGAGCGGTTTGAATTTGCGGTAAGAGGTTCGGCTGATGGGCTTTGGGACTGGCAGATTCCGACAAATGAAGTTTATTTTTCTCCTCAGTGGAAGGCGTTGCTTGGTTTTGAAGATGATGAATTGCCTAATCTCTTAGAATCATTTATCGAAAGGATATATCCTGCGGGAAGGAATGCAACGCTGTTTGATTTCAGGAAGTATCTTGAGTCTGGCGACAGGTTTGATCTTTCATTCCGACTTAAGAAAAAAGACGGGTCTTACGGCTGGTTCCGTACAAGGGGCAAGGCATTAAGAGATGAGAACGGGAAGCCATTAAGGTTTGCCGGTTCAATGACAGATATTACTCTGGGTAAAATAGCAGAGGCGAAGTTAATTGAAAGCGAGGAGCGGTTCAGAGCTTTGATAGAGAGTGCATCGGATGTGATATTTGTAGTTAATGATAAAGCGGACATGATTCTTTATGCAAGCCCTTCAAGCGAGAGAGTTTTAGGTTATACCATAGATGAACTTGTTGGTAAATCAGGTATGCCGATTATTCATCCGGATGATATACCGAAACTGATTGATTCCCATATCTTTACATTGAATAATCCGGGTGAGCCTTTCGGGATTGAATACCGTATCAGGCACAAGAACGGCGAATGGAAAACCTTTGAAGCCATTGGAAAGAATCTGCTAAGTGTCCCTGGCATAAATGGAGTTGTAGTTAATCTCAGAGATATAACAGAACGCAAAGCCGCCGAAGAAAAATTAAGGAATAATGAAAACTTATTTAAGATTATCACCAGCGGTGTAACTGATTTAATTGTGATACTTGATCTTGAAGGGAGAAGGATTTACGCCAGTGATTCATACAGGAAGATGTTTGATGCCGTGTCATTAGCTGAAGGAGCTAACTCATTTGCCGAGATACATCCTGAAGACCGTGAAAGAATCGAAAATGTTTTTAATCAGACTATAAAGAGCGGAGTTGGTCAGCGAGGGGAATACAGGTTCCTGCTTGCCGATGGTTCCATTCGTTATATCGAATCACAGGGCAACATTATCTTTAATGATAACGGTGAGCTTTACAGGGTGGTGGTGGTCTCCCGCGATATAACTGATTATAAGAGAGCTGAAGCAATGCTGAGGGAAAACCAGTTGTTGCTTTCTTCTATTAATCAGAACATAACCGAGGCAATCTATCGTATAGTGCCGGATAAAGGACTTGTATATTGCAACGAAGCATTTCTGAAGATGTTTGGTTATGATTCGCCTGAGGAAGCTTTTGGAAATCAGTCTCCGTTTTTATATGAAAATCCGAAGGACGTAGAGTTATTATCGCAGCAGATGGCTGAGAAAGGGTTCTATCATAATATTGAAGTGAAGTTCTTAAATAAGAATGGAACTGTCTTCTGGGGGCTTGTCAGCGCGAAGGCGATTTATAATGATAACGGGCAGGTCAAGTATATTGACGGAGCTATCTCGAATATTACTTACCTGAAAAAGACAGAACGGGAGATTCTTGAGCTGAATAAAGATCTTGAGAAGAGAATAAACGAAAGAACTATTCAGCTTAAAGAGACTAATGAGAGTCTTGAACTCCAGATAAGTGTCAGAGAAAAAGTTGAACGTATTCAGAATGCGGTTTATCATGTTTCAGAATCTGTTCACCGTAGTGCTGACCTCAAAACCCTTTGCGCGGATATACATGCTATTATCAACAGCCTTATGCCTGCGCGGAATTTTTATATAGCAATGTGTGATACAAAAAGTAAAACAGTTAATTTCCCATACATTATTGATGAGTTTGTTACTGAAATAATTCCCCGGAAATATAAGAAAGGGCTTACTGAGTATGTCATTGGAACGGGGCAGCCATTACTGGTCAATGAGGAAATTTTTAACCTGTTGAACCAGTCGGGAGAAGTTGAAGCGACAGGCAATCCCGCTAAAATATGGCTTGGTGTTCCGCTGTTGATTAATGAGAAGCTACTTGGCGTGATGGCACTTCAGGATTATGAGAACAGTAATCTTTATGCTGAGAATGAAAAGCAGACATTAACCTATATTTCCAAACAGGTTGCCATTGCTCTTGAGAAAAAACAGAATGAAGAAGCTGAAAGAAAACGTATAGAGCTTGTGCTTGAAAATAGAAACATTCTTATTGCCCTTGCGCATCTGGATGAAGGAAAGTTTGAGGATGCCCTTACAATTATTCTTAACTCAACAGCAAAAGCGTTAAACGTGGAACGAGTTGGTTTCTGGAATCTTAACAGAGAGAATAAAACCCTTGTTTGTGAGAAGTTTCTGATTAACAGTCAGGATGCAGCCGGCAATATTGTCAGGGGAACCATAATGGAACCTACTTTTGGAAATAAAGCTTACAACTATGAATCTTTACTGAAAGTATTGAATTCAAACAGACCGGTAAATGTGTATGATACTGCGCTTGAAATCGAAAAAGATGTTTATCAGAGTTACTTTTTGCCGAATGCGGTTAGTTCTGTTTTGATTGTGCCTGCGTGGTTTCATAATGAAGTAGTCGGAGTTGTCTGTCTGGAGCATACGGGATTAAACCGTGAGTTTATTCTTGAGGAAGAAGATTTTATGTCCTCAATCGCTACAATGGTTTCTCTTGCCAAGGAAAGCTCAAACAGGCGAATTGCCGAGGCAAATCTTAAGGCAAGCGAGCAGCATTATAAGACTGTTATTGATAATGCAAACGAAGCAATTATTGTTGTACAGGGTGGGAAAATAAAGTTTGCTAACCCAAGAGCTATCGGAATAACGGGGTTTTCTCATGAAGAATTATTAAGCAAGATATTTCTTGAGTTTATACATGAAGATGACCGCGCCAAGGTTATGGAAAATTACATACGGAGATTACGTGGCGAAGATGTGCCGACAAATTATTCTTTCCGGGTTATATGTAATGACGGCAGTTACCGTACAATTGAGTTAAATGCTATTCTTCTTGAATGGCAGGGAGCGCCTGCAACGTTAAACTTCTTAAATGATATAACAGACCGTAGCCGTGCCGAGGAAGAAATTAAAAAATCGCTGGCGAAGGAAAAGGAACTTAATGAACTGCGTTCCCGGTTTATTTCCATGACTTCACACGATTTTAAGACTCCCCTTACTATTATTAATTCGGCAAGTGAAATTCTCGAACGTTATTCTGATAAGCTTACTTTGGAGAAGCGCAATAAAAACCTGAAGCTTATTCAGGAAAATGTAAAACACATGACGAATCTGCTTAATAATGTATTATTTATAGGGAAGACCGAAGCCAACAAACTTCAACTCGACAGACAGACAATCGATATTAGGGAGCTTTGCAAGAATACTGTTGAGCAGTTTGAACTGAGTACGCTTGAAAAAGGAGAACATATTATTCGTTTTACTGAAAGGAATCTCACAGCTAATGTTTCTCTGGATTCTAAACTTATCAGACAAATACTTGATAATCTGATTTCTAACGCTATTAAGTATTCACCCGAAGGAGGGGAAATTTTATTTAATGCAGAGTGTTCCGATGATAAAATATTCTTTAAGGTTCACGATGACGGAATTGGTATTCCTGCTG
>Ga0194060_10003208_pt1 | contig 11585 bp, 10 predicted proteins | sample SepL225m_MetaG_FD_163427 | JGI IMG/M metagenome (GOLD analysis project Ga0194060, IMG submission 163427) | Anoxic zone freshwater microbial communities from boreal shield lake in IISD Experimental Lakes Area, Ontario, Canada - Sep2016-L222-5m | ecosystem: Environmental > Aquatic > Freshwater >... | reverse complement strand
GAAGACCTGGATCCGGCCGGAAACATCCTGGATGCTGGCAAAGCTCGCCTTGCCCATCACGCGCTTCAACATGATGCGGCCAGCAACCTTGACCTCGATCGGCGTGGCTTCGAGTTCCTCGCGCGTTTTGGCGCTGTAGAGTTCATCCAGTCGACCGGCGAGGTTCTCGCGCGAGAAATCGTTGGGGAAGGCGCGGCCAGTGGCGCGCCACTGCGCAAGCTTTTCGCGGCGCTCGGCAATCAGGCGATTTTCGTCTTGCGGGGGCGTGGGACTGGATATGGGGTCGGACATGAAGGACTCGATTAATTAATGGAATCTAATAACGGTAAAACACACGCACCTCGGCGTCGACGGGTCGGTGCGCAGTGCATTTCGATGAAGGCGAGTAACTTCATCGATGGGGAATGCTGGCATTTGCATCGATAGGTTTGATTGTGTCACAGCGGTGGCCGTAGGGCAATGCGATACCGCGCATACGAATCCGCAGGCCGGAAGCTGGGCGGCGGCCTATATTGCGTGCTGAATAGAAATGCAACGACGGAAATTGACGGCATAATGTCAGTGGGTTGGACGATGGAGAACAGATCGAACTCCGGTTGTTTAGCCAATGAGGATCTCGATTTTCATGAAGATGTGGCTCGTGATGAAAGGTGTTCCTGGTAACCTCCAGCCCCTTGACGAAGCGGTATGTGTAACTTGATTAAGGCGGTAAGCAGGAAAACCAATTGTCACTCGAAGGCGTTGCCGGAATCGTGAGCGACTGCCGCTATCCTCGGGTTGGTGTCTCCATCGTTGCCTATCGGCCTCAGGCGCAGGCCCTGCGCCGTCTGCTCGCGGCACTTGTAGGACAGGTCGGCATCGTTGTCCTCGTCGATAACGGTGGTGCCGTGGCGGCCGTCGGCGACTTGCTCGATAACATTGTTATCGTCGATCCAAGGGGCAACATTGGCGTTGCTGCGGGCCATAACCTCGCGCTATTGCGCATCTTCGGCGCCGGCTGCTCCCATGCCCTGCTGTTCGACCAGGATAGTCTGCCGCAGGATGACATGATCGGCGAGCTGCTGCGTATCGAACAAGGCTTAATCAAAGCTGGCTTCGTCGTCGGCGCCATCGGTCCGCAATTAGTCGCCGAAGGCAATGGTCGTTTGGCCGGTTTCGTCAGATTTTCGGGTTGGCGGCCGCAGGTCAGCGCCTCCGCCGATACCAATCTACCAGTGCCTGCACGCCACTGTGACTTCCTGATTACATCGGGGATGTTTCTGCGTCGCGATGTCTTTGAGCGCGTCGGTCCCTTCGCCGAAAGCCTGTTCATCGACAACGTTGATGTTGAGTGGTGCTATCGTGCCGCTAGCCTCGGCTATCTATGCTACGGCGCCGTCGATGCTCGCATGTTGCATGCAATTGGTGATCGCTCGATGCCGATTTCTTTTGCCCGCGAGCGAACTCTAGTAATCCATAATCCGCTGCGTATCTACTTCATGACGCGTAATCGCCTGCTGCTCTATCGCATGCCTCATGTTCCAGCGGGTTGGAAGGTTGCGGACTTTCCTCGCATGGTCATCAAGATCGTGGCCTTCGGCTTGCTGGTCGCCCCCCGACTGCGCTACCTGCGGGCTGCACTGTCAGGAATCGTTGACGGATTGAAGGGGCAGGGCGGACCGGCCCGCAAGCCGTTTTAGCCGCCGCACTGACCTGACGGGGCGGCTTTGTATGCCGCTGATTTTGTTAGTGGGTGACCCTCTGAACGATATCTATTTCAAAATAATCTTCGAAGGGCTGTTACAAAGCAATATTTTCCCGCCATCGCTCTGAACAACTGACACATAATAGTTTCCAGCAGGTAAAGCTTTAATGTCAATTTTTCCAGAGAAACCAGCCATCTCGATTGGAAGGCCAAACGCCTTTGCAACATCCGGTCTAGCCATTCTATTTAGGGCTGCACGCAGCCCATTTCTCTTGTCTTCAGAAATGATCTGCAACGATATATGCTCCGGTATCTTCCCGGTTGATTTATCAAAGGCCCATCCCCAGGGGCCAAGTTCAATTTGTCGGTCAACTACTGCGTCACCTGTGGGTGCGTTTATGCCGCATGAGTCATCAGAAACTATCACCAAAGGGGATTTATCAGAACCGCATCCAATTAGAATAAGTGCAGTAACAATGGCCAGATATGCATTGATAATCCTCATATTTCCCTTTTCCTTGAATAAATACTTCCAGATTATGCAAGTGAGATGTATCCCGAAGTCTGGCATCCCATTTTACCTAGAGTTATGCGTGTGAAGCGCAGTTACGTTCAATTGCCTGCGATTTACTCCGGACCAACTCGTATCAACGGGCGTAGCCTCGTTCTTGGCCTTATTCAGGCGAATAATCCATATTGAGTGACGCGCAAACGGCGATTGACTGAGGCGGTCAGCCTCAGCGATACTTATACATGTCGCGTTGAACTTCCTATGGCAAACAAAATAGCATACATGCAAAAACAAAGAGTTATTGTTGTGCTGGGCATGCATCGTAGCGGAACGAGCGCCATCACGCGCGGACTTCAGGTAATGGGCGTGTCTCTCGGAGACCGCTTGACGCCATCGAATGAAGAAGTAAATGCCAAAGGGTTTTGGGAAGACATAGACATTAATTTGTTCAATGTTGAATTGCTAAGTGCGGTCAATAGCGATTGGCACCACCTTGCACCGATTCTTCCGCGTGACGTCGACCAGTTGCGGAAGCAGGGCTACATGACCCGTGCCACCGGCTTGCTTCGACAAAAAGTGGGCAAGAATGCTGTTTTTGGGTTCAAAGATCCGAGACTCGTCAAGCTCATACCTTTTTGGCAAGATGTCTTTACGCATTGCGCATTTGACGTTAGTTATGTCTTGGCCCTTCGGCATCCGCTGAGTGTTGTCGACTCCTTGACCAAGCGAGATACTTTTCAAAGGGAAAAAAGTTATCTGTTGTGGCTTGGGCATGTCATCAGCAGTTTGGCCGCAACCGATGGGTGTCGTCGCGTGCTTGTCGACTACGACCTTCTTATGCAAGATCCAGATAGAGAGCTGGGGCGTGTTGCAAGTTGTCTTGACTTGAAAATAGAGGTCGCCGAACTGCGAAGATACAAAGCCGAGTTCCTTGACGCTGGTTTGAGACATTCGCACTACGCGCTCAACGATCTGGTATTGGATGATGCCTGCCCAAGGTTGGTTCAAGAAATATATGGAGCCTTGTTGGCGCCTTCTGAAGGGCGTACCAGCATTGAAGATGAAATCTTTGACAATCTGATAGCCCATTGGGTTGAGGAGCTTGAACGATTAAAGCCTTCGCTGGTGCTGGCAGATAAACTGCTCGAATTCGGCACGGCGTCAGTTCGGAAGCTTGCAGAGCGTGATGTTGAAATGGCGGAACGTGACAAGAGCATCGTGGCGCTGGATAAGGCGGTCGCCGACCGTGATTCCCGGCTTTTTGGTTTGGCAGCAGATTGGGCGGCGCGGGGCTTGAGGATTTCAGAACTAGATAGGGCGATTTCAGATCGTGATGTCCAGCTTGGGGGTTTGGCAGCGGATTGGGCGGCGCGGGGCTTGAGGATTTCAGAACTAGATAGGGCGATTTCAGATCGTGATGTCCAGATTGGGGATTTGGCAGCGGATTGGGAGGCGCGGGGCTTGAGGATTTCAGAACTAGATAGGGCGATTTCAGATCGTGATGTCCAGATTAGGGATTTGGCAGCGGATTGGGAGGCGCGTGGCATGCGGATTTCGCAGTTGGACGCGGAGGTCGTCGAGCGTGACATCCAACTGAGTAAGCAGTCTCAAGTGCTTTCGGAACGCGAATGCCGGATTGTTGAACTGTTCGACGAAACTAATCGCCGCAGTGATTGGGCATTGGGACTAGAACGAGAATTGGTTCAGGCAAATAACCAACTTGCGAACATGGCATCCAGTACTTCTTGGCGAATTACATTACCACTACGCGAACTTCGACGCTGGTTGAAGAATCCGGTAAGTCAAGTTCAGAGATACCGGGGTATGCTGGAACGACGATTCAGATGAACATTAACCCAATTACCTATCCTCAAATTCATGAACATTAATGTGACCAAACCATTTTTTCCTCCCTATGTCGAGTACAACCGCTATTTAAAGGGCATTTGGGATCGTGAATGGCTCACTAACAATGGCCCATTGGTCAATGAACTGGAGCTTGAACTTAAGGAATTTCTCGGACTCGAGCACCTCCTTTTCACGGGTAATGGCACGATTGCGCTCCAGATCGCCATCAAAGTTCTTGATTTGCACGGCGAAATTATTACGACGCCATTCAGTTATGTGGCAACTACATCGAGCATTATTTGGGAGGGCTGTCGCCCGGTCATGGCTGACATTTGCCCGAAATCGCTGAATATTGATCCAGCCTGTATTGAAGGGGCGATCACCGAGCAGACCTCAGCAATTCTCGCCACTCACGTGTATGGCAATCCCTGTGACGTTGAAGAAATTGATCGCATTGCGAAGAAACACAATCTGCGCGTCATCTACGATGCCGCACACGCATTCGGGACAAAGTACAGGGATGTTTCTGTGTTTTCCTTCGGTGATATTTCAACCTGCAGTTTTCATGCGACGAAATTGTTTCATACCATCGAGGGCGGCGCTGTCATGACGGCCAACCCCGACATTCTCAAACGCATGGCCGGCATGCGAAATTTCGGCCATGTGTCAGCCACTGAGTTTGAAGAGGTTGGCATCAATGGGAAAAATTCCGAGGTTCACGCCGCGATGGGCCTGTGCAACCTGAAACACATTGACGAGATTTTGCGTGTTAGAAAAAAGCTGTGCGCACACTATGATCAGCACTTGGAAGGTATCCCCGTTTCGCGCCCAGAACTATTGGACGGCTGTGAATACAATTATGCTTACTATCCCATTGTGTTCGGCAGCCAAGAGGTTCTGCTCAAGGTTGTCGAGTCCCTGAATCTGCACAACATCTTTCCGCGCCGATATTTTTATCCCGCTTTGTCGCGCTTGCCTTATGTGAAAGACCAAACCGCACCGGTCGCAGAGGATATCGCCTGTCGAGTTCTTTGTCTGCCCCTGTATCACACGCTTTCGCTTGAAGAGGTGGATATGGTGTGTCGCCTGGTGAAGCGTGCGACCCGTTATTGAGAAATGCACTCTGCGAGTGAGATTTTAAGTTTACGCATTAGTTCAACAAGGTTGATATTTCATGAAGCACTTCTATGGCGTTATTGGCGCAGGGGGGTACGGACGAGAGGTTATGCCTCTCGCCAGAGTTAATCTTGAAGGGCGGTTGCTGTCCGCAGAAGTCGATCTGTATTTTGTTGTCGAAGGCGACGTTAGTGTGCAACAGGTCAATGGAACGCCATTGATTTCTTTGGAAGCCTTCATGAGAATGCCGGGACCGCAGCATTTCAATATCGCCATTGGAAACTCGGTGGCCAGAGAACGTATTGCGAATATTTGCGTTAGTGCAAATATGACGCCTTTTCAGATTGCTGCGGCCAATGTGGAAATACTTGACGGCAATGAGATCGGTGCCGGAGCAATTCTGTCATCGTTTTCGATGGTTACGTCAAACGCCAGGATTGGCAAGTTTTTTCATGCAAATATTTATTCGTACGTAGCACATGATTGCGTGATTGGGGACTACGTGACCTTTGCTCCGGGCGTCAAGTGCAACGGCCATGTTGTTGTTGAGGACCACGCATACATTGGTACGGGTGCAGTGATAAAGGAAGGTAGCGCTCAAAAGCCCCTTCGTATTGGTTGTGGTGCAGTCGTCGGTATGGGCGCAGTAGTTACCCGGGACGTTCCTGCCGGCGCAATTGTTGTCGGCAACCCGGCGCGGGCGATGGAAAAGAAATGATCCAAGATTCACAACCAAGCCGTATTTCGGTGCTGCTGATTACCTTCAATCACGCGGCGTATATCGCCAAGTCGGTCGAGAGCATCCTGAGCCAGAACATTGATGATAAATTCGACATTATCGTTGCTGATGATGGATCGACGGATGATACCGTTGCCCTGTTGAAGGAGTATGCGGAACAAAACGAGCACATACGATTCTTGTTTCTCGACAACTCCATGAATCTGGGTATTACCCGCAATTACCTACGGGCGTTCAGGGCTTGTCAGAGTGAATATGTGGCGGTGATGGAAGGAGATGACTACTGGGTCAGTCCGGATAAGCTAAAGAAACAGCGCGATTTCCTTGATATCCACTGGGAATGCGATTTGTGTTCTGCAAACTATTATGTTTACGAGGAAGATTTATGCCGATTTACCCTTCGCGTACCGATTGTTGAGGGCTACAATATTTTCGGTGCCAGGGAGTTGATCGCGGACAATGTCGTCGGCAACTTCTCGACGTGCATGTATCGCCTAACAGCTCTCCGTCGCCTTCCCCCCAAGTTGTTTGATATTCGTTCGTATGACTGGGCAATCAATATTTGTATAGGTCGCGAGGGTCTGATTGCCTTTCTCCATGAGCCCATGTCGGTCTATCGGATACATGGGCGTGGTGCTTGGAGTCTGCTTTCTCAGACGGCCAAACTTCAGGCGCAACTGGAACTCATTCCTGCATACGATGAAGTCACCGACCGAGTATTCCATGCCGACTTTTCCGCTCTTGCGGAACGATTGGAAGGGGCCGTCACCGGTAGGCAGATCAGCCAACTGGTGACACCTGTTGTCGTGCCCATTGCCCGGTCATTTCCGCAACTGATCGATCTCGTTCCCCCGGTATTCGTAAGTTTGATCAAGGCTCTTCTTCCCCCCGTGGTCAAACGTTATTTAATTCGCCTCGTGATGCGGGGGCAGGCGTGATTGCCCCCAAAGTTTCAGTGATCATGGCGACCTACAACCATGGGCCGTTTGTCGCCGAAGCGATCGACAGCGTTCTGAGCCAGCAGGGCGTCGAGTTTGAATTCTTGATTGCCGACGATGGCTCATCGGACAATACGCGGGATGTTGTCGCTGAATTTCAAGACCGTCGGATCCGGTTTTTTCCCAATAAGGTCAATCGAGGTGCCTGTATCGTCACCAACGAGTTGATTGAAAAGTCGCGCGGCGAATACATTGCCCTGATCAATTCCGATGATGCCTGGGTTAAGGACAAACTGCGCTATCAGGTTGGCATCCTTGACGAGAACCCCAGCATTGGCGCGAGCTTCGGGCGCGCGGCATTTGTCGACCGCGAAGGGCAACCTATAGACAAGCGCACCCTGTCATATGGAGCGGTGTTTGATCAGGAGAACCGAAGCTCGGCGTTGTGGTTACGTCGATTTTTTGTTACCGGAAACTGTCTCTGTCATCCGACCATTCTTATTCGGCGCCGGTGTTATGAGGAGTTGGGCACATACAGCAATCGCTTACGTCAGTTGCCGGATTTTGATATGTGGATTCGATTGGCTAAGCGTTATGAACTAAATGTCTCAGACCGCGAATTGATAAAGTTCAGGATTCTCCCCGGTGAGAACGCAAGCAGTCAGACGATGGTCAACGGGATTCGGACAATGAATGAGCATTTTCTAATCGCCGATACATTCTTTGATGGAGTGACCCGTGACCACCTGTTGGAGGGTTTTCTCGATATATTGACCATAAAAGATATTCCGACGGCGCAGCATCTTGACATTGAGAAGGCGCTCTTGTTTTTTGCCTACAACCAGTGGTTGGAAAGGCCGTACAAAGTGATCGGGTTGCTACAAATGAGCCGCCTCTTGAGTAGCCCGCCTCATCACAAGGTGTTGCTTGATTCCTACGGCATTGATGACCGATGGTTTCAACGGGAAATGGGCGAGGTTGATGTGCTCAGGCCAAAAATGGCTGCCGCGGCCCAGTATTCAAAATCGGTTGCGCAGGGCGCACTAAGGAAGTTCCTTGTACTATGGTCGAGGCGGAGTCATTGATCAGGTCAGGGTTGGATAATAAAAGTCATCGGCAGTTTTGAAACTAGAGCGCGTGGTTGATGTGTGCGCGCAGTTCCGACAAGATTGAAGAAATACATGTTTGTGGTGGAGCGGACGAAGTGTCGATCACCAGCGCCGGGGAAACGGGTGCTTCGTAAGGTGCGCTGACGCCTGTAAATTCCTTGATCTCTCCCGATCTCGCCCGCTTATACATTCCCTTCGGGTCTCTCTGTTCGCAAACCGTAATTGGAGCGGCGACATGGACCTCGAAAAAACGGTCTGCGCCGATAATCTCTTGCGCCAAGTGGCGATCACTGAGATAGGGTGAAATGAATGCGGTCACAACGATCAAGCCCGCGTCGTTCATCAAGCGGGCAACTTCTGCAATGCGCCGTATGTTTTCGGACCGGTCTCCTGGAGAAAAGCCCAGATCCCGGTTCAGTTGGTGGCGAATATTGTCACCGTCGAGCACAAAACATGCATGTCCAAGATCAACCAGGCAGCGCTCCAGGCCGAAACCCAGTGTCGACTTACCGGATCCGCTTAAACCCGTAAGCCACACCGTCATCGGCTGTTGCCTAAGCAGCCGACTGCGGTCGGCTAGTTGAACGTGTCCCTTGTGCCAGACCACATCACTACGAAGACCCTGCGCCGGATCAGCAGTCTTGGAGGACATTGGCTCACTTGGCTTAAATGTCATAGCAGCTTTCCTTCCTTAAGCTGTCAGAGCACATCCGCAAACCCTTTCCTGGTTTTTTGGAACCACCAGAAGCCTGCCCAAGCTACAGCCAAGCTCGCGGCAGAATACCAAGCCAGCCCCGTCCAGGAAGGAGAATTACCGAAGATCAGAACCTGCCGGGCCGATTCGATAATGAACGTCAATGGATTAAGTAGCAACAGCGGTCGGAGTTCGCTCGGAACCGAAGCCACCGGATAAAAAACAGGGGACAAGAACAGCAGCACAGTGGTAATGATCCCTGTGGCCTGCGCGATGTCGCGGATATAGACTCCCGTAGCCGCCAAGAACCAGCTGGCGCCCATAGTAAGCAGGATCAGGGGAATCAATACGACAGGGAAAAACGCGGCAGTCAATGGAAACTGCTGGTTCAAGACCAACTGAGCCAGCATCAGCACGCACAAGCTAACAGCCATATGATACAAAGCCGACAAAGCGGCGATCCAGGGCAGTAACTCAAGCGGGAAAACCACTTTCTTGACCAGATTTGCGTTAGAAAGAATCAACCCCGCTGCGCGGTTAACGCACTCGGCAAAGAATCCGTGCATGATCATGCCAACGAAAAGGACGATGGCGTAATCGGTCTTGGTTTCTTCGACCCCCACTCCCCAGCGCGACTTGAATATTCCGGAAAAAACCAACGTATAAACGATCAGCATTAGCACCGGATGGAAAAACGACCAGGCCAAACCGACTATCGAGCCGCGATACCGGCCCACAACCTCGCGTCGCGTCATCTCTGCCACTAACTTACGGTTATGCCACAGGCTTTTCAGCAATGCGCCCAGCGAAGTAGGCTGGCTGTCGTGAGGATTCATAAGGCTGGCATTCTACCTTCCCACCGCGTTATTCGGCAGGTCCTGCCCTTGCTTTCCTTGGCTGACAGCTAGCTGCAATGTCTGAACTTAGCTTGAATGACGAATAATTTAGCTCATGAAGCTAATCGCATGGCGGTAGTGAGGATTCATGAGGGGTGGTATCCTAGCGTCCCGCCAAGTTTACGGCGGCTCCAGCCTTCCGTATTCCCGCCCTTTGCCATTGGTTCTTGCATGTCAACCGATCCCGTTATTCGCTTGCAGCATTTAAGCAAGTGCTACTACATTTACGATAAGCCTGAAGATCGACTGAAGCAAAGCCTCTGGCGCGGGAAGAAGCAGTTTTACCGTGAGTTCTGGGCATTGCGTGACGTATCCTTTGAAGTACATAAAGGAGAGGCCGTCGGCATAATCGGGCGCAATGGTTCGGGGAAAAGTACGCTACTCCAATTAATCGCTGGTACCCTTAATCCAACGGCAGGCGATGTCGAGGTCAATGGTAGGTCAGCTGCACTGCTCGAGCTTGGCAGTGGCTTCAATCACGACTTCACCGGTCGCGAAAATGTCTATCTCAATGGCGCCATCCTTGGATTGAGTCATGAGGAAGTGGATCGCCGTTACGGCGATATTGCCGCTTTCGCCGACATCGGCGATTTCATAGACCAGCCGGTCAAAACCTACTCGAGTGGCATGATCGTGCGGCTGGCTTTCGCCGTTTCGGTATGCGTTGAGCCTGACATACTGATTGTGGACGAGGCCATTGCGGTCGGCGACATGTCATTCCAGCTCAAGTGCATGGAGCGGCTTGATCAACTCACACGCTCTGGCACCACCTTGCTGTTCGTCTCCCACGACATTGCTACCGTGAAAGCTTTCTGCCAACGAGCCGTGTACCTGGTAAACGGACAGGTCAAGGCGACGGGTAGCGCCAGCGACATGGTCGAACTTTACCTGCTCGATATGCGCGACAGCCAACGACAGGCCGTGACCAGCCATAGCCAAGTTAAAGTGAAGCCCAGTCTCGGCGGTGATCAGTCGATCGCCTTCGGCACTGATCAGGGCCATGTCGTGATGGCCTGCTTCGCCGACACCCAGAGTACCCAGTCCGCGTTTACTACAGGTGACACCGTCACCGTGAAAATTGAGGTGGAATACGACCAGACCGTCAAGCATCCGGCGGTCAGTCTCGTCCTTCACGACCACCGCCTGGTGGACCTGGCCGGGCGCTACTTCAGGATCGAGGGGAAGCGGGCGGAATATGGCTTTAGCCGCACCACACTGGAAATTAGTTTTCCCGCAAGTCTCAATACAGGTCAATACTTTCTAACCGTGCGTCTCGAGGACCGTCTTTCCGACTCCAGCTTTTTCCCCATTGACAAGCAGGTCGGCGCTCTAAGTCTTCACGTTATACGTCCCGGCAATAGCCACTTCATCGGCATGATCGACCTTCCATTCGAGGCGCATCACGGGCAAGATTGAAAATGCGCTCGCAGGCATCGGCTACCGTACGGCGGCACTTGTCTACCTCGCGATCTGCGCATCCGTTGTACTTTGGTTTGCAGTAACAGGGCAGGTCATTGCGCCCTACCTGCAGGAAGCGGAACTCGGACTTCCCGCTACCCAAACTTCAAGTATCCAGAACCAAAAGTTTAGCGACTTCTACCAGAACTACGTCGCCGAACTCCAGCAGCACATCGCCAGCCCGCGCAGTGGCTGGATTGCGACCTGGTCCGATATGAATGAGCTGGGACGGCCGCTCTACCAGACCGAGGGGCTGAGTCCGGCATACGTACCGACATGGTTACTGATGCAGTTATCTCACGACCCCGTCGTTATCATCACCACGCTCGTGCTGCTTACGGCTTTTCTTGGCGGCTTTTTTGCATTACTGCTCGCAAGAGAATGGGAACTGCATCCGCTCGCTGCACTGAGCGCTGCGCTACTACTCATTTCCACGCCCATGATTACCTACTGGGCGACATTCCCTATGTACTTTGCCGCCTATTGCTGGGCAACGGGAATGATGTGGAGTTTCCAGAGGATGACAAGATGCCGCGACGCTGGCGGATGGCTCGTTCTTGCCTTTTCTGCCTATGCGTTGCTGATGACGGTC
>Ga0194060_10003207_pt1 | contig 11585 bp, 20 predicted proteins | sample SepL225m_MetaG_FD_163427 | JGI IMG/M metagenome (GOLD analysis project Ga0194060, IMG submission 163427) | Anoxic zone freshwater microbial communities from boreal shield lake in IISD Experimental Lakes Area, Ontario, Canada - Sep2016-L222-5m | ecosystem: Environmental > Aquatic > Freshwater >... | reverse complement strand
ATCTCACGCGCGGCCTTGTTGGTGAAAGTGACCGCGAGCAACCCCGCCGGACTCACGTTGCCGGTGGAAATCAGCCAGGCGATGCGCGTGGTGAGCACGCGCGTCTTGCCGCTGCCCGCCCCGGCGAGGATCAGCGCGTGCTGATTGGGCAGCGTGACGGCGGCGAGCTGTTCGGGGTTGAGATTGTCGAGCAGAGGCATCGGCTGGCGGTCCATTTTGAGACCGCGATTCTACAGCACGGGTTCCGGCGGAACCCCGGCGTTCTGCGTCTTTCAGCGATCCTTTCGGCGCCGATGAACGTCAGGAACCCTGCGGTTCCGGCGCACTGGCGTCGGTGCCGCCGTTCAGGTCCCCGGCAATCAACCTGAACTGCTCCAGCGCCGCCTCGAGATCATCCACGATCTCCTGCGCAATCACGTCGGGCGGCGGGAGGTTGTCGGAGTCGGCGAGGCTGTCGTCCCTGAGCCAGAAGATGTCCAGGCTCGCCTTGTCGCGGGCAATCAACTCGTCGTAGTCGTACGTCCGCCAGCGGCCATCGGGATTTTCCGCCGACCAGGTGGGCTTGCGGTCATGCCGATTGGCCGGGTTGTAGCAGGCGACGAAGTCGTCCAGATCCTCGCGCTGCATCGGACTGGTCTTGAGCGTGTAGTGCTTGTTCGTTCGCAGGTCGTAGATCCAGAGCTTCTTGGTCCACGGCGTCTCGGATGCCGGCTTGCGCTCGAAGAAGATTACATTCGCCTTCACCCCCTGCGCATAGAACAGGCCCGTGGGCAGGCGCAGCAGGGTGTGCACGTCGCACTCGTGCAGCAGCTTCTTGCGGATGGTTTCGCCGGCCCCGCCCTCGAACAGCACGTTGTCCGGCACCACCACCGCCGCGCGGCCGTGCTGCTTCAGCAGCGTCTTGATGTGCTGCACGAAATTCAATTGCTTGTTCGAGGTGGTGGCCCAGAAGTCGTCGCGCTCGATGACGTCCTTCTCGGTCGAGACCTTGCCCTCGGCGCCGGTGATCATGGTGCTCGACTTCTTGCCGAAAGGTGGATTGGCGAGCACCACCTCGAAGCGCTCGCTCGGATCAGCGGCCAGCGCGTCCGCGACCACGATGGGCACAGCCTTGTCCGAGCCGATGCCGTGCAGCATCAGGTTCATCGCCGCAAGCCGCGCCGTGCTCTGCACCAGCTCCCAGCCGCGCAGCGCGTTCTCCTTCAGGTGCTTTTTCTGCTCGCGCGTGAGATTGGGGTTGTGGTCCGCCACGTAGTTGTGCGCGCAAAAGAGAAAGCCGCCGGTGCCGCAGGCCGGGTCGCAGATCGCCTCGCCCGGCTTGGGCGCGATGCAGTCCACCATCGTCTGGATCAGCGCGCGTGGCGTGAAATACTGCCCCGCGCCGCTTTTCGTGTCCTGCGCGTTCTTCTCCAGTAAGCCCTCGTAGGCGTCGCCTTTCACGTCCGCGCCCATGGCGGACCAGTTCTCGGCGTCGATCAGATCCACCACGAGGCGCCGCAACTTGGCCGGGTCCTGGAACTTGTTCTGCGCCTTGTTGAATATGAGGGCGAGCGTGCCCTTACCGGCGCCCAGTTTCTCCAGCGTGTGGCGGTAATGATCGAACAGATCGTCGCCGTCGCGCTTGATCAGTTCGGGCCAGGCGTAGGGCGCGGGGATCAGGGTAAATATCCCCCGGCAAAGCCGGGGGCCTTAAATTGTGAGCCGCTCAAAGCGGCTTGAGGGGGTCGCTAACGCGGCCCCCCGTTCAATGGGCCACCTGAAGGTGGCCCTCAGCGCCACAGCATCAGTTGATCCAATCGCTTGTCTTCCTCTTCCTGCGCTCGAATGTACGCCCGGATCACCGCCTCGTCTCGCCCCACCCTGGACACGAAATATCCCCGTGCCCAAAAATGCTGCCCGACGAAATTGCGCTTCCTCTCTCCATACACCCGTGCCAAGTGAATCGCACTCTTCCCCTTGATATACCCCACCACCTGCGACACCGCGTACTTCGGCGGGATCGATATCATCATGTGCACGTGGTCCGGTATCAGGTGCCCTTCTTCGACCCGACTCTCCTTCTGTGCGGCCAGTCTCCGGAACACCTCCCCAAGATGCTTGCGCAGTTCCCCGTACAGCGTCTTGCGGCGGCACTTTGGGATAAACACCACGTGGTATTTGCACTCCCACTTCGCATGGCTTAGGCTTTGGTACTCGTCCATCTGCGGAACTCCCTTTCGTGTGCTTGGCGGCTCACGATTGGAAGTTTCGCGGAAGGACTCCAGAAAATGTCAAACTTCTACTGCCTCCCCGGCAGAGCCGGGGGGCCTCCTTTGGTAGGCTAGGCTGCTTGTACGGCGGACGCGAGCGCTCGTCGGCCATCTTCAGGAACAAGAGGTAGGTGAGCTGCTCGACGTAATCGCCATAGCTCATGCCGTCGTCGCGCAGCACGTTGCAGTAGTTCCAGAGCTTCTGGACGATGGTGGCGGAGTTCATTGGTTTCGACTTCCAGATTTCGGGTCGCTCACCTTCGCCGACAGAAATAACAGCAGCGGGTTATCCGGGGATACCGCGAAACCGAATCGCTGGTAGTAGCCTGCCGCCTGCTCATCGATGGCATCGACGAACAGGCCGATACCACCTGCTTCTTGGTAGATTCGCCGCGCCCGGCCAAGCGCATCGACCAGCAGCAACTTGCCCAGGCCTTTGCCCTGATATTTCCCATCGACGGCCAGACGGCCCAGACGCACACCCGGTATGCGGCGCGGCAGTTTTTTGCGCCAGGCTTGCGGCAGATGGCGATTTTCGAGTTCGGCGAGCGTCAACGCGTAATATCCGCAGATGCGGTCCGGCGCATCATCAAGGGCCGCGACGAAGGTCTTCGACAGCCCCTTGTCCTGATGCTGCCGCGCGACCTGCTGCAGCCAGTCGTTCAACTCCTGGCGGCCGCAGTCGAATCCCAACCGGTCATGGTTTCCAGTTAAAGGAAGTACCTGCATCGTCTCGCTTGGCCTTCTGGTAGAGCTTCATGGCGGCCTTCAGCTTGGCGTTGGGCTTGGGCGGGTTTTCCATCAGTTGGAGCAGCCAAGTCCAGTCGCGGGGCGACAGGCGGACGACCTCCTCCCGCTCGATCACCACCTGGGCTTCCTTCAGCGCCGATTGCACCAGAAACTGATTGACCGTCGCCCCGGTCAGTTCCGCCGCGCGGCACAGCGTTTCGTAGACCTCGTGGGGGACGCGAGCGCCGATGCGATCTTGCTTGGCAGTGGCGGTTCCCATCGTCTGCTCCTGAATTGAAATAAGCGGCCAGTGTACCACTGGCGCCAAAATGACGCCAGACGCCTTTGAGGACAAGCCGGAGGGGGCAGGCTATTCACGTTCTCAAATTGGCAACATATGTTGCCAATTTGAGAACACCTGGCAAGCCGCGCTGTTCGACGTAATCGCCGTCGCTCATCCCATCGTCGCACAGGACGTTGCAGTAATTCCGGAGCGTTTGGACGATGCTGGCGCCAATCATCAAGGGCTCATCTTTCTGTTGGTTGCGGCGCGTTCAGCGCGTAAAATAGGGGGGTATGAAGCTCTCCAAGTCTAACCCCTTCCTGCGCTCGCCTAAAGCCGCTGCCTCGGCTTTATGGGTATCTGCCAAAACGTCTTCCGCCGTCGAAGGCATACGCCAGCCGTTCGCCGCCGGGCAGTTCGAGATGAAGACGCCTACCGCCGCAGCGCTCATCGATTACTGGAAGCGGCGGCGCGCTTCCAAGTCCGGCCGATAACCTGCAAGAAAGTTTCTGCGAGCGGCGCGTAGTTATGATCAAGCGCTGCGTGAATGCCAGCAATGTAACGCGCCTTACCTCTCCCCTCTAACGGGGCAAAATCCAGCGGCGGCAAACCGGACTGCAATCCCATCAGCACGGCGAGCAGCCGCGCAATGCGACCATTGCCTTCGCGAAAGGGATGAACGAGGATCAGCTCGGCATGCACCTCCGCGAGGGCGGCGGCAAGATCCGCGTCGGGCGCCGGCTGGCAAGGCGTGCAGCGTGCGAGAGGACCACGTTCCAACTCGGCCATCAAGGCCGGTATACGCGCTGCGTGCGCAAACTGAAACCCGCGCTTGCCCATGTTCACGTTGCGGTAGTCGCCCGCCCAGATGTAGATCGGCCCCAGCCAATCTCGATGCAAGCTGCAAATATCGGCCGCCGTAAAGCGGTGATCCTCCGAATAGGTCTCAACAGCATGCTGCTGCGCGAGTAACAGCGCCTGCGACTCCGTGAGTTTCATATCCCGCACGCGCGTGATGCCCAGGACATTGCGCAGCACGCGGCCGCGCGAGCCCGGTTCGAACTCGGCTTGCGGGCCGACGGCTTGGTACTTGCGCGACTCGCCTTGCCCACTCTTCATCACATCACCCCCAAGATCCAGCCTTCGCGCTCAGCCGTCGCGAGCTCCAAGTCCGTCAGCGGCGGCGCGAAGTAACCCGCCAGCGCGCCGCGGGCGTCCATGTCAGCCATCCAGCGAGCGACAGCATAGGCGTCCCGCTCGTCCGCCGTCCGGCCTTCCTTCGTATAGCGATTGCGAAAGATCGATGGATACACCTCTGCCACCACCGACTTGCCGGGTGCGGGAACCCAACCGTCGAACGGCTGTTGCCGGTGCTGCCGTAGCGTGGCTAGACGGCGCAGAGTTTTGGCGGCGGAATTCGGCGTCGATAGGCGTTTGACGAATAGACGAAACAGGGGCCTGCCGGCCCCTGGAGAAGAGAAGATTGCCGGTGATCAGAACGGCGGATCGGAGATGGTGACGTTGTAGTAAGTGGTGCGCTCGTCGTGAAGCCTCTGCTGTAGGACGATTTCGTAGTGTGACCAGATCCGATCGCGCAGATCATCGAGAAGCTCGATCACGGCGAGTGCTTGATCGGGCGACCAGTTTGGATTGATCAGAAGCTCAAGACCGTGCGTGATGCCGGAAGGCGGATGGTAGAGTTTCATGATTTTCTCCGTGCCACCTTGCGCTTTTTGGCCTTGGCCTCGGCGCGTTCCTGAGCCTCCTTGTGGCGATAGGATTCGCCCTTGATCGCAATGATCTCGGCGTGATGCACCAGGCGGTCGATGAGTGCGACCACGCAAGCGGCATTGGGAAACACATCCGACCATTCGCCGAACGACTTGTTGGTGGTAATCAACGTACTCTTCTTCTCGTGGCGCCGGCTGATCAGTTCGAAGAGCAGATCCGCGTGACGATTCGAATAGGACAGGTAGCCGACCTCGTCGACCACCAGAAGAGAAGGTGCGGCATAGCGGCGCAAGCGATAACGCAAGGCCGAATCACTGTCGAGGGAGGCCAATTCGCCGAGCAACTGGCCGGCGGTGGCGAACAGAACCGTATGCCCCTGCAACGTCGCCTGATGTGCGATGTTCTGGGCGATGGTTGTCTTACCCAGGCCGGAGGGACCGACCAGGATGGCATTGGTGGCCGAGTGCAGGAAGTCCAACGTCATCAACTCCGCGATGGCGGCCTGATCACACTGCTCGGGCCAATTCCAATCGAAGTCCGCCAAGGGCTTGAAGCGACCGATATGCGCACAGCGCAAGCGGCGCTCCAGGGAGCGACGGGAACGCTCGGACTCCTCCCACGCGAGCAAGGGCTCCAGCCAAGGTTGCTCGATGCACTCTGCCCAATGCGCCAGCACGCCATGCAGTTGCAAGGCCATGGCCCGCTTTCGTCGGCTATCACTCGTTGTCATCATTGGCCTGCGTCAGTTGATCGTAGCCGGCCAGAGGATGGGGCCGGACCGTGACATCGCGCCGCCTGAGGTGATCGGGCAAGGTGACGCCAACCGGTGGTGGGAAGCCCTGTTCCTGACGCCGGCGTTCCAGTGCCAGGCGCACCGCGTTCGGATGCGGCACCTCGCGCGCCAGTGCGTCACAAATCGCGGCCTCCAACTCTGCGGTGCCATAGCGATCGAGTAGATCGAGCAGCGTGCGCGTGATGCGCCCCAGCGGTTCGCCCCGCGCTGCCGCCTGGCTCAGGAACTCCCGGCTCTGCGGGATCGCCTGCACTAGGCGATCGGTGGTGCGATGCGCGCTGGCCTTGTGCTTGTGCTCGACCAAGGCGTCAATATGCGCCGGGATTTCAATCTGCTGACCACTGTCATACGAGCGCGGATGCGTCGCGATCACCTCTGCTGCGTCGAGGAGGCGAACCTGCCGCAGATCGGCGACCACGGTCAGCGTGCGCTGAACATAGGCATAGGGCACCGAGTAGTCGTTCAGATCGAAGCGCACATACGGTGTCTTGCCAACCGACACCGCTTTCACTTCGTCGGTTGCAAAGGCGTTGGGCGGCAAGGCAAGCAAACACGCCTTCTCCTGGTCAAAGGCCGCCTTCACAGTCAACTTCTCGTCCTCGGGGCAGCGACGCTCGCTGGCGGGCCCGTTCGTCCAGGCATCGGCCTGGGCATTCAGATCGTCCAGATCGGTGAAATTGCGCCCGGCAAAGAAGGCATCGCGGATATAGCGTATTGCCCGCTCCACGCGCCCCTTCTCATTTCCTCGTGCGACAGCCACCGGGCGTGGCTCGAACCGGTAATGCCCTGCCAGTGCGAGCAGCGTCGGGTTGAAACGGATGGCGTTGCCCTGGCGTTCGAGCACCGCGCTCTTCAGGTTGTCGTAGAGCGCGACCCGGGGAACAGCGCCCCACGCTGCGAAGGCAGCGACATGGCCGCGCAGGAAGTTCTCCATGCGGGCATCGAGATAGAAACGCAGGAAGATCTGCCGCGACCAGGACAGGACCGTGACGAAGCCCATCAGGGGGCGGTGGGCACGGCCGATTTGGATGTGACCGAAATGACCCCAGTCGATCTGGCATTGTTCGCCCGGCAGGGTGCGAAGTCGCAGATAGGCTTCTGTGCGCCGACGCGGTCGGTGGCGGGCAATCAGATGCCGGAAGTGATCAGGACGGCCCGGGTACCCACGGCTTTGCACCATGGCGTACAGGCGACTGGCCGTGAGGGTCGGGAACTGCGCCAGCGTCTCGCGGATGAACGGCAGATACAGATCGAGGGCCGAGGCCCGGCGCACCGGGCCCATCAACGGCAAGCCGGCCTGGGACAGTACTCGGGCGACGGTGTCGCGGTGCAACTTCAGTTGGGTAGCGATCGTGCCCACGCGCCAGCGTTCGGCATGGTAGTAGCGCAGGATCTGCGCTTCAATTTCTGGGGTAAGGACCAAAGGGAACTCTCCTGTCGGGATGGGATCGTCGAATCCGACAGCGCAAAAAGTCCTGACGCACGAATTCCGGGAGCCCCTGGTGGCACAAGTGGCAGTGCCAGGGCGGCGGCGACGTGGATTTCGTTACTGTCGGTTCGGTCGCCAGTTGAACAGGCAGCGGCGGTAGGGGGGAACCCTGATGCGTCACTTTCTGCTCTCGGGCGCGGTATCGACGCTGGCGTTCGGTATGGGCGCGACGGCCCCGATGCGTGTCTTGGTAGCGATTGCCGGCGGCCCGTATCGACTGCTGGCGTGCCTGCGGCGCGCATCCCTGCGTGCAGTAGCGGTTGCCGCGATCACAATAGCTGCAGATAAGCACGGGGGCGCGACAGCCGGCGCACAGGTAGCGGCGTCCTGGGAGTTCCATTGGCAAGTAAGGCCAATGGGTGACTCGACGGGGACGCCCGCTTCGTGAAATACTTCGCGTGCAACGTCGCCCGTCTGGGCGCGGGGCGCGACATCGGAACTGGCTTGGCGGTTGGGACCGGTGTCGCGCCTGCGTTTCCACCGGCCAGTCGGCTTTCTACTCCATCACCGACGCTGGCGCCACCTTCACGAAGACCAAGCGCGCTCTTCGTTCGAGCGCTTCAGTTCACCCTGACACGGCCCTCTGGCAATCCCTGCCGCGCTTCGCTTGCCAGACGATGAATTGCTTTGCAATCCATCCGCCGCAAGCCCTGCGGGCGCCAACCCCAAAACCGGCATAAATATGCCTGAAATTCAAAAAACAAAATCACATCCGACTTTCACTTGCTTGCCACCCACAAGGCTCATCGACGCCGGGTTTCTACGGTAATGCGACACCGTTAACAACGGCCAGAAGTGAATGCGCTCGCCAGCCTCGTCGCGCAAGCGCTTCAGCCACGGGATGCCCGCGTGCGTGGACTTAGCCACCGAGCCTTGCACATCGAAGTGGAACACGCTCTTCGCCGATGAAGTCCAGCGCTCGCACAGGCGCAGCTCGCTCGCCTCGCCCACACGCAAGCCGGGCGCCGGCCCGCCGCGCTCGTGCAACACGCCCTCGCGCACGAAGTCCACGTACACATGATCGCCGTCCGTGGGCCAGTGCTTGACGAAATCGTGAGGAACGCCGGCCACGACGCGAGGCCGTAGCGCTCGAAGTAGGCATCCGGAAACGAGAAACCGTGGTCGATGCCGGCGAGGAAGCGCACCCCCTGGCGCGATTGCTCCAGCAGGAACTGCGCGATCTCGGCGCGCGTCCAGTTGCATGGCTGCCCATTGTTCGAGAGCTTTGGGCTGGACCGCTTCTGCGGCATGCCGCCTGGCTGCGCCGCGTACACCTGAAGATTCTTCAGCCGCGAGGTGGGCGTCTGCGCGCCGGAGTAGTCGATGCCGAAGTAGAGGGCGAAGTCAATCATGGGTAGGGTCGCTCATGTCTCCTATGTCGGGGATGCCTGATCGGGGCAGTTGCGTTCTAGCCGAGTCACTTCGAAGCCGCGCCCAACCGGCATAGCTTTGTTAGTAACCGGAGCAATTCAGCTTCCATTCAACAAAGCCAACAAATTGTCGCAAAAAGCTTTTTTTGTCGCAGAATCGTGCTGCCATTGATTCAGGCGCTGTTTTTCATTGTTTGCTTTGTTTATTGAGAATTACGTAACCGTATGACAACCAATCTTCTCTTCGTGCGTTATTCCGATGTGGGTATAGGATCGGGATGGAGCCATGAAAGCGAAGATGAAAACAGACGAGGCCGCAAAGCGGCGAGTACGGGCAGCACGCCTCTTGCAGGAAGGACACAAGCCATCGGAGGTAGCCAAGATGGTCGGCGCGCCGCGGCAAACGGTGTATCGCTGGAAGGACGTGCTGGAAGCCGAAGGGATCGACGCCTTGCGCGACATGAGCAAAGGTGGACGGCCCGCCTTACTGGGCGCAGAAGAACTGGGTCGGCTGCAGATTGCTCTGATGGAAGGTCCGACGGCACATGGCTTTGGTACGCCACTGTGGACCCTCAAGCGTGTGCGGGTGTTCATCGAACGCCAATTCGGAGTGAAGTACAGCGAAGTGCATGTGTGGCGGCTGCTCGGGCAGATGGGCTTTTCCAGCCAGAAGCCGGAACGGCGTGCGCTGGAACGCGACGAGGCGTCTATCGAGGACTGGAAGAAACGCGTATGGCCTGGGCTCAAAAAAAAGCCCGCCGAGAGGGCCGCCTGATTGTATTTATCGACGAGTCTGGGTTGTCGCAGCGCCCGACGCGGGTACGCACCTGGGCCGTCAAAGGACAAAGTCCGGTGGTGCAGTTCTGTTTCAACTGGGACCACATTTCGGCGATTGCCGGCTTGCACCACACGGGATTCTGCTTTCGCCTGCACGACGGCGCGGTCAACGGTGAACGCGCGATGGAATTCCTCAAAGCACTCAAGCGCCACCTGCGCCGGCCGCTGCTCATCCTGTGGGATGGCGCCAAGCCGCACCGCAGCCGCGTCGTGCGCGACTACGTCGATTCCACCGACGGCCAGATCGTGATCGCGCGCTTGCCCGCCTACGCGCCCGAAATCAATCCCGTCGAATACCTGTGGGCCTGGCTCAAGCGCCATGCGCTGGCCAACTATTGCCCGGATACCCTCACCGAATTGCATCACGGCGCGCGCACCAAGCTCAAATCCGCCCAGCGACGATCTTCTGTGATCGCCGCTTGCTGGGCTCAGGCTGAACTGTTTTAGTGTCACGATGTTACGTAATTCTCAATAAGCATTGTCCGTCGCCATCTTGTAAACCTTGTGCAACCGGTCGTGCGAGATTCCTCCACGAAAACCACTTACTGACTCGGATAGAACACGACTAGACTCGATCCCGAATCTAGTCATTTCGCTCCGAACGAGATCCTTGCAGGCATCGTGTACGCGCGTATATCGAAAGGCGAACAATGTGCGAGGCGTTGCCTTCTTTAGGGCCAGCGACATCTTGGGGCGGAAATAATGTGGCGCAGTCGCTCGGAACAACTCCGTACGCTCCGCCGGGATAAGTTTGCCGTAGCTCACGCTCGTGCAGTCGTTCAGAGCGAACGGAAAAATATCGAGGATAAGTACGCCACGAGCCTGCAAGGCATCGAGTAATGCACGCTTTCTAACGGCGATCCCACCGGCCGCAGGAAGCGTTGTCCCGTAAGAGCCAAACGCTTCGGTATAGTCCTTGTAATTGAAAAACGCTGTCGCGCCCGCGTTTTGGTTGTAGAAGTATGTTTGCTGCTCGCCGAATCGAGGCGCCTCTGATAGCAGAACAAGGAATACATTGTGGAAGGCATTGAACTCGTCGCGCCAGTACCGCTCGATTTTCTCGTAGGCATCGAACAGGTAGTCGCCATCCCTCTCAATTATGCGCGTTAACAATGGACTTGAACTGCCCGCAAGCGCTTTACGGAATGCCCGTGTATCTCCATTTACCTGATCACGCACGATGGTTCCAATTTCTCGGTCGCCGTAGGGAAGGCGTGTAACTCTATGCGGCCAGCTTGAGGGTGGTTGCCTTCTGTCGGCGCTTCTCCACCGGTTTCACTGCGAGTCGCAGGCCGGTTGCCGCAAGCACTGCGGTGAGACTGCGCAGTTCCGGATTGCCGGTCTTAGACAGCATTCGGTAGGTTGCTTCGCGCGTGAGATTGGCTTTCCGGGCGATCGTGGCAACGCCTCCTCGGGCCTGAGCAACGTGGCGCAGCGCGAGCATAAGCACCGCCTGGTCGCCGTCCTCGATCGCGGCTTCCAGGTAGGCCGCCGCTTCTTTCGGGTCTTTCAGACTCTCGACCAGCCAGTCCTCGTAGGGCAGGCTAGGTGCGGCCACCGGGCTTTTGCGTGGAGCGGTCCTTGTAGTCCTTGAAGTATTTTTTCGCACGTTCGATGTCCCTCTGTTGCGTTCTCTTGTCTCCCCCGCACAGGAGGAGAACCATCACCTGACCGAGCCGGGCGCAATACACCCGGTATCCCGGCCCCCAGTCGATCCGAAGTTCCATCACTCCGCCACCGACCGGCTCGCAATCTCCGAAGTTGCCGAGGGCGAGCCGGGCGAGGCGAACCTGAATCCTCGATCTCGCAGCCTCGTCGGTGAGGCGTCCGAGCCAGCCGACGAAGGGTTTCTCACCATCGGCAGTCTGGTAGTAGCGAATTTCGATCACTGGCATTGTAATCTATAAGTCACGTCTGTTCAAGCCTGCCGGACGGCCCGCAGATCGTTGAGGGTGTGCATGGTGCTTAGCTGTGAGCTATGCCGCCGCACGCACAGGAATGGGCACGACTTTGTACTTCTCTCCGCGCTCCAAGGTTTGCAGAAGATCGGCCCACACGCCAAGGGCATGCTTGCGCTCCTCGAAGTAGGAATGCCGGTCATACG
>Ga0194060_10003206_pt1 | contig 11592 bp, 8 predicted proteins | sample SepL225m_MetaG_FD_163427 | JGI IMG/M metagenome (GOLD analysis project Ga0194060, IMG submission 163427) | Anoxic zone freshwater microbial communities from boreal shield lake in IISD Experimental Lakes Area, Ontario, Canada - Sep2016-L222-5m | ecosystem: Environmental > Aquatic > Freshwater >... | reverse complement strand
GCGAATGGTTCACATTGGCGATCACGGTCAAGCCGACCCTCCCACCCAAGACGTTCTACTACACCTTCATCGTCCATCCGAAGGGAGAGTACACCATCGGCTCCGTAACGGATCAACTCGACCGGCAAAAAGACGAAGTACGGCACACCGTGACACTCACCCGTCCGTTTGCTTTGTTGGATCGTGAGATCACCTTCGACGAGTTGATCGCGTTCTCTCCGCAGTATGCAGGATTCATGCAGCAGTTCGATGCGACGCTGGACGATTCGGGCTTTGGTGCGAACTGGTACGAGTCGGTGTCGTTCTGCCGCTGGCTGGGTACAGAGATGGGCCTGCCGGAGGCGGATCAGTGCTATGCCGATCCGGAGACGTTGGGCAAGGAGCAATATCCTCGGGAGCCAAACCCCGTGGCGAATTGGGCACCTCGGGATTGGCCATTGGATTTATCGAAGCGAGGATTCCGATTGCCGACGGAGTCGGAATGGGAGGTGGTGGCGCGCAGCGGATCGCGGACAGCGTATGGTTTTGGTAGCGAAGTTGCACTCCTGGACCGTTTTGGTTGGTTCTCGGAAAATAGAGACAAGAAGGTTCATCCAGGTCGCGAGAAGCGACCGAGCGTTCGGGGCTTGTTCGACCTGCATGGAAACTTGTTTGAGTGGACTCATGATTGGGACGGTGACTTTGATTCATCATCGGCACAGACCGATCCTCTGGGTCGAAAGACTGGCTCGGACCGCGTGATCCGCGGCGGCAGTTGGGGCCACGTTGCAGCGTACTGCCGGACGGCGCGCCGCGACTTCGCCTCCCCGACGGACCGCTTCACGTACTACGGCTTCCGCCTTGCCTTAGTTCCTTCGGGTCCAGACGGTTCAGGTGCGGCGGGTTTAGGACCGGCGGAGCCGGTATCGGGAACAGGGGACGGGTATGGAGCGGAGGGTGACCGAAGGCGAGAGGAGTGAGGGACGAGCGACGAGGCATTCGGTCGACCCGGAGCGAGCGTCGCGATGTGTCAAACGTAAGGGTCCAGGGGCGCGAGCCCCTGGTCGATTTTTGGGAGTCAATTCGATGCCGATGCGAACGTTTATGATTCCGGTTACCGACTGCGGAGACGCCTGCGATGCTATGAACCAATTCATGCGCCATGTTCGCGTGTTATCGACCGATCGTCGATTCGTCGAAATCGGCCTGCAATCGTTCTGGTCGATCCTGGTGGATTATCTGGAGGTTCTCGATCCAGAGGCGTTTGCACGGTTTGCTCAACTGCGGGAGTTTCGTAAACGGTTGGCTCAAGAGGAGGGCGTACCGGTCTACACGGTTTTCACCAACGAGCAATTGGCGGAAATAGCCAAAAATCGAATTGTGACCAAAAATGGCTTGGAAAAGGTGGATGGAATTGGGGGAGCACGGCTGAGCAAATACGGGGATGCTCTTATTCGATTCCTTGAGACTCAAAGAGGTCCGGTGCATGAAGAGAGCTAAAGGTCTCTTTGATTTAATCCATGATCGAGAAAACCTGAGGCATGCAGCTCATGCGGCGATGCGTCGCAAACGGGCGAAAATGGAGTCTCGGCAATTTGCGTCGAATCTTGAGCAGGAGCTGAAAAAGCTCTCAGATGATATTCGCGGTGGGCTTCTGGTCTTGGGCGAGCATCATCAGTTCTGGATACGCGATCCTAAAGAGCGCTTGATCACTGCCCCTTGCTTTCGCGAACGGGTTTTGCATCATGCAATAGTCCGAGTGTGTGAGCCAACGTTTGAGCGTTGGCTGATTCCGGATACTTATGCTTGCCGCCGGGAAAAAGGACGTATAGCGGCCTTGCTGCGTGCCAAGACGTTTTCTTCGAGATATGGTTTCTATCTCAAGTTGGATATTCGGAAATATTTTCCTAGCATACCGCACAACCGACTTGATGCTCTGTTAAAGCGTCTGTTCGCCGAGCCGCAGTTGGTCTCGCTCTGGAGTCAAGTGGTCAAGGGCTATTGTCCTGGTGCGAAAAGCGGGTTGCCCATTGGCAGCCTGACCAGTCAACATTTGGCAAACGCCTATTTGGGGCAACTCGATCGCTTGGTCAAGGAAGAGTTAAGAGTTAAAGGCTATGTGCGCTACATGGACGATATGGTGTTGTGGGGTGAGAGCACTGTAGCTTTGAGAAACCATTTGAATGCGATCACTGAGTTTCTTTTGGGATCGTTGGGGCTGGACGTTAGATCGCCGTATATCAATCGAGTCGAACACGGGATCGGTTTTTTGGGAGCACGCGTGTTTCCAAGTCACATTGTGCCCAGCCGAAGTAGTCGTATTCGTTACCGGCGAAGGATTCGCAAGCTGGAACGACTGCATGCAGATGGGAGTCTGAGTGAGATGGAATTGCAACAACGTGGTACCGCAATGACTTCAAATATGCGAGTTGCCGGAATGCGCAGTTGGACATGGCGTAGGCATGTGGTAGATTCTTACGATGGTGAATGATCGAACTGGCACGAACCGCGTGAACCGCGGCGGCAGTTGGGACAACGATGCAGCGAACTGCCGGACGGCGAACCGCAACAACGACTCCCCGACGAACCGCAACACGAACAACGGCTTCCGCCTTGCCTTAGCTCCATCGAGAACAAGTGATACCTTGCCGGGATTCTGGATTGAATCGCCGCGTGGAATGGCAGCCACACTGGATTGTGTGATGCTATGTTGAATGGATGAACCGCGATTCCCGAAGGAACAGATCGTTTTCCAGTCTGGCTTGGTTTCGACCCTGCCAGCAAAACCTCAACCCGAGACCGCGTGGTGTTAGTAGGTCGGTTGGATGACCGATGCGAAAGCTCCGCGCGGTCTTTTTTATTGCGCAAGCAGCTGATGGCTTCGCACAACAGGTCTAACTCCCGGTCTACTTAGTTCAAATCCTACTCCTGTTTTGCCTCGATAAAGGTTGCTTGGCTGTTGGAGGGTCCTTACCGGTGTTACTCTAGCTAGGCCATATGCGGGTGACGACAAGGTAACCTGCTATCCTAGCTCAGGCCCTAGAATCCTTTGTAGCTGACTTTCTACCAGCATCGACCGAAACAGCGAAAAACTACCAATTATCCTATTGCCTATCATGAGACACCGTTCCACCCGCGATGTTGTTGTTGACCTCAAAAAAAACGGCCGGCTTATCGAAATCGATGCCCCCCTGTCTGCAAGACTCGAAATCGCCGAAATCCAACGACGCGTCTACGCTCGAAAAGGTCCAGCTATTCTCTTTACCAATCCGGTCAACTCCCGTTTTCCGATGGTAAGCAACCTATTCGGCTCACTGGAACAAGCTCGCTTTGTGTTCCGTCATACAATAGAGCGGGTCCGTCGTGCTATCGAATTGAAGATCGACCCCAACGCTTTCTTCCGCAACCCTCTACGTTACCTCTCTGCCCCCTCAACCGCTTGGGCAATGCTCCCGAAACGTGTTCGCTCTGGACCCGTCTTTGCCAACTCTTGCGCATTATCTGATCTTCCACAACTGATTTCATGGCCCGATGACGGAGGACCATTCATCACCCTACCCCAAGTCCTAAGCTCTCCACCTGTCGATGCTGACAACGGACTTCCAAAACTTTCCTCTTGCAACCTGGGTATGTACCGCATCCAACTCTCCGGAAACCAGTACCAAACCAACGAACAAATCGGCCTCCACTACCAACTCCATCGCGGCATGGGTATCCACCATCAACAAGCTCTCAAAGCGAACAAACCTTTTCCGGTGACCATCACCGTTGGTGGTAGTCCAGCCATGACGCTTGCAGCTGTTATGCCTCTGCCCGAAGATGTCGGCGAACTCACGTTCGCAGGTGCACTAGCCGGATACCGTATCCCGATGATCGTTTCGCGAACGTCCTCGAAATCCTCGCTTCCCATAGCTCCCATCTATGCTGATGCTGATTTTGCGATCACTGGTATCGTCGACCCTAACTCGCTTAAACCCGAAGGACCTTTCGGTGACCATCTAGGCTACTATGCACTAACCCACCCGTTTCCTTGGATGCAAGTCACCGGCGTCTATCACCGCCCAGGCGCTATATGGCCCTTCACCGTCGTGGGTCGCCCCCCCCAAGAAGACACTACGTTCGGCGAACTGATCCATGAGATCACCGGCCCGATCATCCCAACCGTCCTCCCCGGTGTTCGCGGTGTCCATGCTGTCGATGTCGCTGGTGTCCACCCTCTGCTACTTGCCACCGGCTCGGAACGCTATACGCCTTATCTGAAACCTAACCGCCCCCAAGAACTTCTGACCCAAGCTAGCGCGATCCTGGGACAAGGTCAAATGTCGCTCGCAAAATACCTTTTTATCATCGATGGCAATGATCCTCAGGCCCCCAACCTTTACGACCTCGAAGCCTTCTTTCAATGGGTCTGGGAACGTGTCGATTTCTCAAACGCTCTTCACTTCCATACAAAAACAACCATCGATACCCTGGATTACTCAGGTGAGGGTTGGAACCAAGGTTCTAAACTCGTTGTTCCTATCTCTGGTCCAAAACGCCGCGAACTGCTTGACTCGATCCCTTCGAATCTCCGCCTTGCTCCTAGCTTATTCAACCCCAAACTTTGCTCTAGAGGATCTATCGCTATCGAAACGAAATTACCCCTGGATGCTGCTGTTGAACAAATCTCTGCACTGTTTTCCCAGCAACCCGAACTTGCAAAATGCGTCACTGTAATCACCCTGGTGGATGACTCTGATTTCACTAGCAAGTCCTTTGCCAATTGGACTTGGGTAACCTTTACCCGCTCGAACCCCTCGATCGACGTACGCGGAGTCGGCGAGAGAATAGAAAATAAACACTGGTCTTGCTCCGGCCCCCTGATCATCGATGCTCGCATCAAACCCCACCACGCCCCACCCTTGGTCGAAGACCCCGAAGTGACCAGAAAAATTGATGCCCTGGCCGCCAAGGGTGGCCCCCTGGCCAAATACCTCTAATGCCTTCTGAGTATTTCTCAGAGCCCAAGCAAATCCTTTGGTATACTAGTTGTAGGTTGAATTAGCCGTCCGAACCTGGGAAACCTATCATGACCAACGATAACTCTTTCCAAGCTGCTTGCCCCTCGTTTCGCAGTTGGTTAGATACTCGCTCCGCTGTGTCGCGAAGAGAGTTGCTTCGATCGAGCTCTCTTGCTGCTATGACTGCCAGTTCTCTTTGGACAAGCGTGGCAGAATCGCTTGCCAATACAAACACCGACACCAAGCGTCCCAAAGCGATCATCCTGCTGTGGCTCCAAGGTGGACCTAGTCAACTCGAAACTTTTGACCCACACCCTAATACGGCTATCGGAGGGTCTACACAAGCCATCAAGACTTCGCTACGCGATGTTCAAATTGCTGACACCCTACCTCAAACTGCCGAAATCATGCACCTAGCGACGCTCGTTCGGTCCATGGTCTCCAAAGAAGGTGATCACGAACGCGCTACCTACAACATGAAAACCGGTTGGCGACCCGACCCTACGTTGATCCACCCAGCCATCGGCTCGGTCCTGTGCCACCAAAGTTCCTCTAACCTAGAGATCCCACGCCATGTTTCTATTCTTTCAGGGCAATGGCCTGCCCGCGGCGGATATCTAGGTAGCCAGTACGATGCTTTCCAACTAGGCGATCCCAAAAACCCTCTGCCGAATCTAAGAAGTCCTGTCGCCGATCAACAATTTCAGCAACGCATCGCTGATTTGGAAGTCCTCGAAAAAGGTTTTCGAAAAGGCCGTATCAAAAACCTTGATTCGGACAAGACGCTTCACTCTGTCTCGACACAACGCGCTGTAAGAATGATGTCCAGCGAACAAATCCAAGCCTTCGATATCGATCGTGAACCGGCCAGCATCCGCAATCCGTTCGGCGATTCCCCCTTCGGTCGCGGCTGTCTTGCTGCCGTCCGCCTCATCGAGCAAGGTGTCACTTGCGTGGAAATCGAACTCAGCGGCTGGGACTCCCACATCGAAAACCATTCGCTGCAGTCAGGACGCTGCAGTATTCTGGACCCCGCACTGGCTTCCCTCGTCCGATTGCTCGAGGAACGAAACTTGTTGGACTCGACCGTCGTCGTCTGCGGCGGTGAATTTGGACGCACTCCCAAAATCAACATTGCCGACGGCCGTGACCACTGGCCCAATGGCTTCAGCACCGTTCTGATCGGTGGACCCTTCCGCCGCGGCTATGTGCACGGACAAACCAACCACGAACCGATCGCTAACGAGAGTGAACCTTTATCTGGTGTCAAAGACCCCGTGAGGATCGAGGATCTACACGCCACGATCCTTCGGGGTTTTGGCATCGACCCGTCGGTCGAGTCTATCACACCCATAGGAAGACCCCTGGCCGTTAGCCAAGGGTCGATCATCCAAGAGCTTTTTGATAGTTAGCACCGCTAGGTGCCTCAGAAGACTACTTGTTCGTTTTATTTGGCTGCGGCTTGGCATTGGCCTGCTTGGGTTTGGCCGCTGGAGCTCCCTCCATCAACTTCTCCAAAGCCTGAATCATCTCAGGATTTGCGCTAAAGCCAGCCGTTCGCTTAACGACCACTCCCTTGCCATCGATGAGGATCGTCACCGGTACACTGAGCACCCCTAACTTGGTCGCCAAGTCGCTCTGAAAGCCGCCCTGCTCATGAATATGAGCCCATGGATATTTGCCGGCGTTTTCTTTGAGAAACTTTGCTGCCGTCGCCGCGTCATTGTCCAAGTTCACTCCGACAATTTGCAGGTTCTGTTTCGCGTATTTGGCCTGCAACTTGCGCAACTCTCCCATATCGGTCTTGCATGGGTCACACCATGTTGCCCAGTAATGGACAATCGTCGGGCCTGTGGTCTGCACGTCTTTGCCCTCGAGGGTCTTGCCTCGAAGATTCAGAGTCTTGCCCTCCAAATTGAGCCTTACGATGGCGCCAGATGCCTTCTTTCCAAAGTCCGTACCTGGGAAATTGGTAGCCACTTTGCGATACCATTCCTGTGCATCTGTTTCCTGACCGCCTAGCTCATCGTTTAAGCCGATCTGAATCATCGCTTCTGCAGCATCAGGTGATGTTGAGTACTCTAGAGCGAACGATTTGAGCTTTTCGATATAAGTCTCCTGGATCGCCGCATGATTGGCCTTGGGGTCGCTCATCTGCGCCATGAAGTCCGAGGAGATAACGCGAAACGCGACATAGGACTTATGCTCTTTTCCCCCAGGTAGCTTATCCAGACTCATTTCGAGGTTCTTTAGATCCTCGAGCCCTTCGGTGTAGACCCCAGTTTGTACCGCTGAGCTCACCGAATCGGCAAACTGATGGATCCATGATCCCATATCCTCGGTCCCTTGGCTCGCCGCTATGAGCTTGCGCAGGATCGTCCCTCGCTCTTTGTACTGCTGGGGCGTTGCGTTCCCGTCCCGCATCGCACTGTCTACTTTGTCCAATTCCGTTAGCATGCCCTGCATCGCGTCAGTCATTCCGTTATCAGATGGCGAGGCTGCGACATCTCTATTAACCGCCATCGATGGGAAGAAAAATCCTGAGTCGCCTACATTGGCACTGTCGACCATCCTAGGTGCATCGATCAATCTCCATCCGCCCTCTATCTGAACTATCGTTCCTACTAGCAGCTGCTGATTGGCTCCCTTGCTCTCGAGGATCGCTATGACGTTCTCGTATGCCGTCACGTCCTGGGTTGAACCGTCGGTTCCTGCTGGTACCACACCTGGCTTGTCAGCGGCGAACTGCGCCCAAGTCGCTTGGGCGTCGATGAGTCTTTGACTTCCCATAAACTCGCTAAACGCTAGTTTGGTCTTTTCAATCTTTTCGAGTAACCTCGTTTTCGTTTTATCACCAAGCTTGAGCGCATCGATCTCGGTTGAACTGAGCAACAGTTTTTCGTATCGCTTGGTATCCCGCTTCTTGATCGATTCAACCACTTCTATGGTGATCTCTTCTGGTGAGATCGTTTTCCATGAATCGATCTGCCCATCTTCGTTCTTGTCCAATCCCCAACGGGTTCCTTGTGTTCCCAACCAACGGTATTGATCGGCCGTACCATTAAAGTTCGTATCTAAGTCGCGATAGACTTCTATACCGTCTTTGTAGTAACTCCACTGATCGACGTTTCTGTCGCCGTTGGTGTCGGCGAACCTTCGCAAAAGACGCCCATCTGGACCGTAGATCATCAAGCCGTCGATACCGCCTAGGGTCTCGTATTTCCCGGTGCATTTCGATGCATCTTTGGCATCGACTTGGTCATACTGCACGTTCTGTTGCTGGGGCGCATAGCCCAAACCGGTGGCTACCATCGCCTCGGTATCTTGTGCGACAGCCTTGGTGGCGGTGTTGCTTGCTAACGCCGCAGCCATAATCGCCATCCACCTTACTTGCACGGCTCTCTTGTTCCGATTGGCCAGCATCCTTGCTCTCCTTTAGGGGTATAGGGTTACCTTTTTCCGCCGGAGTCTAGCCTAAATGGCCTCTTGCTTGCCATAGCTTTTTCAGGCTTCTTCGCCCCTAAGATTGACTTTCAACCTCCATCCGTTGTTGTTTTCGTCGGCTTTTCTTTGGCTAGCATATTCGTTGCTAGCATATTCGTTGCTTACTTTTTCCCACGGTTCGTTTTTCTCGAAAAGAATAAGATGGGCTGTTTTCATTTCGAGGGTTTCTTGGCCAAGCTCGCTAGCTAAGACTTCGATCCCCGGATTGTGTCCTATGCACAGGACGCTAGCTTTTCCACCATGATTCTCCAGCGTCACTTGTTGGATGGTTTGGGCGGTCGCCAAGTACAGTTGCTCAAAATACAGAATCTCTGGGACTCTTTTTTCGCTGTAGGCGCATAAGCTCTGAAGGATCCCTTGGAGTGTCTGGATGGTTCTTAGCGACGTCGAACATAGGATGCGCTCGGGCACCAAATCCAACTGCAGTAGTTTTTGTCCCAAAAGGACAGCGGCTCTTCTACCTCGCTGATTCAAAGGTCTCTCTTTGTCTCCTAGGGAGCTATCGTTCCAGTCACTCTTGGCATGTCGGACTAACATCCATTGGGTCATTTTTTCCTCAGCATAACGACTCGTACTCGACGCGATTTAGTATAGCTATCCGGCCCTTTGGTCCGCAAGTTAGAGCAAACCGTTTCGATCAACGGTCGGCATCGCCGAAGTTCAAACAGACATCGAGTACGAGTACCGTTTCACTGAGTACCGCTTCGCTGAGTACGAGTACGACGAAATCCTATGCGAGGCTCCAACAAACGCTATCCTAACAAACGCTGCAACCTTGGATCCAGTAGACTCTCGGCTATCCATTGAGCCCCATGAAAATTGCCTTGCTTGGTGTGCCTATTCGGGACACTGACCACATAAGCCCCAGCTTGGACGCCCGCCTTGGTCCCGTTTTCGCTGTCTTCTAGCACCAGCATCCTTTCGATGGGGACCTGCATACGCTTGGCTGCCTCGTAGTAAATATCTGGATGAGGTTTACCCCGAGCCACCTCCTCGGCTGTTACGACAAAGTCCAATCGTTCTAGGATGCCCACCATCCTCAAAGCTTTATAAGCAAAAGCTTTGGTCGAACTGGTTGCTACGCATCTTGGTAACCCTCTTCTTTCTATGGCTAGGAGTGTGTTGTCCACCCCTGGCAACCTTTGTAGCCTCGTTTCCAAGATGCCTTCAAAGATACTTTCGGTTTCCAGATGCAGCTGCTCCCAACTTTCCTCGAGCATCTCGCTCTCGATGAGCACTTCGTAGGCCTTGGGGGCAGGCAAACCTATCATTCTTTGCCTAACTTCGTCTTTAAAAACCTTCCCTCTCTTGGCCAAAAGTTCTTTGGTCACTTCCTCGTAGAGATCTTCGGTGTTTAGCAACAATCCATCCATATCCAGAGCGACTGCTAGTATCGTTGTTTCTTCCATCACCTTGATAACTTGTTACTTCCTTTTGGTTCCTAGCGCCTATCTACCTAGCTTTTCCAACAGCCCTTTTGGCCGTGTTGGTTTCGTCGTACCTAGCTGCGTTTTTCCTACTTGATCTTCGTCCAGTTTTTACTAGTTTTCCACCGCTACCGACTTCGTTACTACCGTTGTTTTTTGTTGAAAAAGGCTGGTTTTCCATAGGTTTCCTACATCGCTAGTTGTCTCTCTTCAACAACAACAAGTTTTATAATTATCTTTATCTAGATTGTCTTGCCCATGGACCATCCATCCGGAAGGACAGCGTCTTTGGTTACGATGCATATGCCATCCCGCACAGAGCATGGGTCGTAAGCGTCCGAGTCGGTCAGTCCCATCGTGTTGGCAACCTGAACATGGCGACCGATGCGAGAGTTTTTGTCCAAGATGGCACCTTCGATCAAACTCCCAGAACCTATCCCCGCGCGTGGCTTGCCTTCTTTGGCTAACCTAGCCACATCGGCGTCCGTTTCCATGTAGTCAGCTCCCATGACGATGGAATTGCGAATGGTTACACCGTCGCCTATGACGCATCGCAAACCGATGACGCTGTTTTCGATGATCGAGCCTTTGCCTATGCGACATCCGTCAGCTACTAAAGAAGAAGTGATGCTAGCTCCTTCGATCACCGTAGGTGGCAAAAATCGTGGTCTTGTATAGACAGGGTTTTCAGCGGAAAACAAATCGAAAGGTGGATTGGGCTTGGTCAATGAGAGGTTGGCCTCGTAGAAAGCCTTGATCGTCCCTATGTCTTCCCAGTAATCGTCGAAAAGATGGACCTGAACCTTTCGGGAGCGGATGGCAGCGGGGAAGACTTCCTTCCCAAAATCGCTGTAGTTGGTTTTGTTGAGCACATCGAAGAGCAGATCTTTGTTGAAGATGTAGAGGCCCATACTAGCCAAACAATCCCTGCCCTTTGATTGGATGCCACGAGCATCGATCCACGAAGGTGACATGCTAACCATGTCGATCTCATCAGCGGTCTTTGGTTTTTCCAAGAAACCTACGACTCGGCCAGTATCGTCACAACGCATGATCCCCAGTGCAGATGCAGCCGAGCGAGCTACCGGGATAGCAGCGATCGTGACGTCAGCTTGGGTGTCGATGTGTGTACGGAGCATTTGCGCGTAATCCATCCTGTACAACTGATCACCGCTGAGAATTAGAACGTACTTGCAGTTTTGATCGTCGAAGTAGACAAGGTTCTTTCGAACAGCGTCGGCAGTCCCTTCGAACCAAGCAGCATCGTTTTCCATCGTCTGCTGGGCAGCCAGAAGCTCGACGAAACCACCCGAGAAATTGTCGAATCGGTACGTTTGACGGATGTGTTGGTGAAGGGAAACACTCAAAAACTGAGTAACGACATAAATTTTATTGATGCCACTATGAAGGCAGTTGCTGATAGGGATGTCGATAAGCCTGTATTTCGAGGCCAACGGGACCGCAGGTTTAGCTCGAATTTTGGTCAATGGGTAAAGACGAGTCCCTCGTCCTCCCCCTAGAATGAGAGACGTTACGCTTTTGAGATCCACAACCGTCATGATGTTCCTCGAGGGCAAAGCTTCCTATATCGGGCGTAGACCCTAACCGGGCACAAACGCTGAGAGGCTGTCAAATGATTCTAGCACGGCAACAAAAAAATAGGACCACACACAGGGTATGAA
>Ga0194060_10003205_pt1 | contig 11598 bp, 13 predicted proteins | sample SepL225m_MetaG_FD_163427 | JGI IMG/M metagenome (GOLD analysis project Ga0194060, IMG submission 163427) | Anoxic zone freshwater microbial communities from boreal shield lake in IISD Experimental Lakes Area, Ontario, Canada - Sep2016-L222-5m | ecosystem: Environmental > Aquatic > Freshwater >... | reverse complement strand
AATGCTTCTGCCGTCAGTACCATGCAGCGCATGGACACCACACACACCCCACGACAAGCACCGTTGCAGACACTGAGCAACGCCTACCACCAGAGCATCCGTGTTCGCCGGAGAACATCCTGCGGCGAAAGACGCTGAAAATAGCTGAGAGGGATGCTCAAGGCAAATTGCTGAAGGGTAGCAGGCTACCTAACCCCGGACGGCAGGCCGGAACCACTATCGTCGCAGCAGCGCGCGTGCACACTACAGCAGCGATCAACCTGCTACAGACAGCAATGAACGATGAGAAGGTGTCGATGGCTGTGCGCGTCACAGCTGCTCAAGTCCTACTTGATCGCAGTTGGGCAAAGCGCCCATCCAGATCGACCTGAACGTCCGCGCCAAGTTCGACGACTTCCTGCGCGATGGGGGGGCTGGCAGCTGTCTATGAGCGCGAGCACCCGGAAGCTGTGGTCTATCCCGCCCAGGCTCAAGCTCGAACGGTTGGCCTCGATACAAAGAGGCTGCCACCGCGTGAACTGACCGAACGCTGGCAACAAGGGTGAGTAGTTGCGAATCGTCGGAGGTTCGCCATCGATAGGCCGATTTGCCGTTCCACAAAGTTGGGGCCTGCGCTGTTGCAAGCGTCAGGATTGACCGAATACTTCATTCAGCTGACGCGCCACACGGATGAAAGTGGTGCGCTTCGACAACTCCCGGAGCTTGTGGGCGCCCACATAAGTACAGGCAGAGCGGACTCCACCCAGGATTTCCTGCACGGTATTCTCGACCGATCCACGGTAGTCGAGCAGCACCTCCTTACCCTCTGAGGCACGATAGTTGGCGACGCCTCCGGCATGCTTGTCCATCGCCATACGCGAACTCATGCCGTAATAACGTACTTTGCGCGCGCCCTCATGCTCGGTGACTTCACCCATGCATTCATCGTGTCCGGCCAGCATCCCGCCCAGCATGATGAAGTCGGCACCACCACCAAACGCTTTGGCCAGATCGCCCGGTGAGGTGCAGCCGCCATCGGCGCAGATCAGGCCGCCCAGACCATGCGCGGCGTCGGCACATTCGATAATGGCCGAGAGTTGAGGATAGCCGATACCGGTCATTTTGCGCGTAGTACACACCGAGCCAGGACCGATACCCACCTTGACGATGTCCGCACCGTCAAGAATAAGCTCTTCCGCCATCTCGCCGGTCACGACGTTACCGGCCATGATGGTGATCTGCGGATAGCCCTCGCGCAGCTTGTGCAGGAAATCGACGAAGGATTTCGTGTAACCGTTCGCCACATCGACACAGACGTAGGAAATGGCATCGCCGACCTGTTGCTTGACCCGGCAAAATTTCTCATAGTCGTCCGCCGTAATTCCCATCGAATAGAATACCGTCGAGGTGGCCGGGAGCGCCTGAAAATAACGGGCAAGCTCACTCTCCTCGTAGTGCTTATGAAGCGCTGTCGAGAGATGAAACCGGCTCAACGCCTGTGCCATTTCGAAGGTTCCGACGGTGTCCATATTGGCGGCGATGATCGGTACCCCGAGATAGCTTCGCCCGGAATGGCGAAAGACAAACTCCCGCGAAATATCAACTTCGGAGCGCGACGTCAGCGTCGAGCGCTTGGGCCGTATGAGAACGTCCTGGAAATCAAGCTTGAGTTCTTCTTCGATTCGCATGGGGTTCCTTTCTGGGGTATCCGGTGACAGACAAATCCTCGCCAAGCTTGTCCCTGGCATGGCTCGTGGCTTTGCATGGACACATGATGAACAAGCTTACCGTGTAAACCGGTCTCCCGGTCTTGCGCCGCCCGAACTGTAAGCGCAAAACCTCAAGTCAGCCTCTTGAATGTCGATAAAGTAATTGACTGTGGGACGCGGTGGTTCGGGTAACTGCCGTTGTTCCCCCAGTTCTTCGAGTGCCGTACAATCAGGGGCATTTCAATATTCACCCATTCCCTGACAGAGGTACCCGATGGCGAAACCCAATTATGCGTTCGAAAAACGGCAGAGAGACTTGGCAAAAAAAGCCAAGAAAGAAGAAAAGCGCCAGCGCAAGGTAGTCACACCCGAAAATCCGGAAGGCGTGGAAAACCCGGACCCGACTGCGCCACCACCGGCGACCGGGGCCAAAACCGTTCCCTGAGTCTGGCAGTGCTCAGCGCCCAAGCCGATACACGGCCAGGCTGCCGAGAAAATTGGGCTCTTCGACCACCAGGCGACCGCCCTCATCGAGCACTTGCCGTTCGCGGATGATCAGTTTCATTTTCACGCACAACGCCTCGAAATCGAGCAGGGTGAAGAAGCGCAGGTTGGGTGTGTTGAACCATTCGTACGGCAGGTCCTCGGAAACCGGCATGCGGCCGCCCATGACCGCCAACCTGTTCTGCCAGTAAGCGAAGTTGGGAAAGCTGACTACCGCCTCGCGGCCGACACGCAGCATTTCGGCGAGGATGCGTTCGGTGTGGCGTACGGTTTGCAGGGTGCGCGAGAGCACAACATGGTTGAATGTGCCGTCGACAAAGCCGGCCAGCCCCTGCTCCAGGTTACCCTGAATTACGTTGATGCCCTTGGCGATGGCGGCGAGTACTTCCGCGTCTCCCAGCTCAACGCCGTAGCCCTTGGCGCCACGTTCCTCTATCAGGCGCTTGAGCAGCGAACCATCGCCGCAGCCCAGGTCGAGCACGCGTTCGCCCGGCTGCACCCAGCTGGCGATAAGATCAAAATCGGCACGTTCCAGGGGCTGGTTCATAGCTTGACCCGCTTCAGGTAGGCGTCCACCACGGCGTGGTAGTGCGGCTCATTCATCAGGAAAGAGTCGTGGCCATGGGCACTGTTGATTTCGGCGTAGGCCACGGCCTGACCGTTATGCACCAGGGCATGCACAATCTCGCGCGAACGATCGGGTGAGAAGCGCCAGTCGGTACTGAAGGCAATGACCAGAAATTCCGATTTGGCGCGGGCCAATGCTCGCGCCAGATCGTCTTCGTAATCCTGTGCAGGATCGAAATAGTCGAGCGCCTTGGTCATGCGCAGGTAGGTATTGGCGTCAAACACGCCGGCAAATTTATCGCCCTGGTAGCGCAGATAGGATTCAATCTCGAACTCGACATCGAAGCTGTAGCTGCCGGCGCCGACGCGCAGGCGGCGGCCGAACTTCTCGGCCATCTGGTCATCCGAAAGATAGGTGATGTGGCCCAGCATTCGCGCCAGGCGCAAGCCGCTCACGGGACGCACGCCATGCTCGTAAAAATGTCCACCGTGAAATTCCGGGTCGCTCAGAATCGCCTGCCGGGCAACATCGTTGAAGGCAATGTTCTCGGCCGACAGCTTCGGCGCAGCGGCAATGACCAGGCTGTGTCGAACGCGCTCAGGGAAACTCAGCGTCCATTGCAACGCCTGCATGCCACCCAGGCTGCCGCCCATCACCGCCGCCCAGGCGTCGATGCCGAGGTGGTCGGCGAGCCGGGCTTGCGAGGCAACCCAGTCTTCCACGGTGACCACGGGGAAATCGGCGCCCCAGGGTTTGCCCGTAGCGGGATTGGGGCTGGCCGGACCGGTAGAGCCATGGCAGCCGCCGAGGTTGTTCACTCCGACGATATAGAAACGGTCGGTATCCAGCGGCCGGCCGGAGCCGACAATGTTGTCCCACCAGCCGACGTTGGCCGTGGGTTTGCCAAATTCGTCGGCGGTGCGACCGGCGACATGATGATGCCCGGAAAGCGCGTGGCACACCAGGATGGCGTTCGACTTGGCGGCGTTGAGCATGCCGTAGGTTTCATAGACCAGATCGAAGGCAGGCAGCACGCTTCCCCCCTTCAGCTCAAGGGGCTGGGTGAAATGCGCGCACTGCGCGCTGACGATACCGACACCTGATGACATTGGCGACTAAAGCTTCTCCATTTGTTCGCTGATCCTGTCCGGCTCATCGAGTTTCAGGATCCGTGCGACGCGGACGGCCAGTTGCGTAGCGTCGGCCATCATGATCTGCTGTTTGACTTCAAGGATTTGCGACGGATGCATCGAAAACTGGCGCAGGCCCATGCCGAGTAGCAACTTGGTCAGCTTCGGATCGCCCGCCATTTCGCCGCAAACCGCTATCGGCATACCTACTCGCTGCGCACTCAGGATGGTTTGCGCGATCAGCTTGAGTACGGCGGGATGCAGAGGATCGTAAAGATGGGCGACCGAGCCGTCGGTACGATCAATTGCCAGGGTGTACTGGATCAGATCGTTGGTACCGATCGATAGAAAATCCATGCGACGCAGGAAGTGGCCGAGCGACAGCGCCGCGGCAGGGATTTCGATCATGCCCCCGACTTCCATGCCGTCATTGAACTTGTGCCGCGACTCGCGCAGTTGCGTCTTGGCCAGTTCGATCAGCGCCAGTGTCTGCTCGATCTCCTTGACGTGCGCCAGCATCGGAATCAGCAGGCGAATCCTGCCGTAGTGGGAAGCGCGCAGAATCGCTCGCAACTGCACCAGAAATAGCTGCGGCTCGGCCAGACAAAAGCGTATCGCGCGCAGGCCCAGCGCCGGATTGGGCGCACTGCGGTTGCCGGCACGATTGCGCAAGGCACGGGCCTCCTTGTCGGCGCCAATATCCAGAGTGCGGATGGTGATCGGTTTGTCGCCCAGAGTCCTGGCGACGCTTCGGTAGGCCTCGAACTGCTCGTCTTCGCCGGGCAGTTCATCGCGATTCATGAACAAAAATTCGGTGCGAAACAGGCCAATACCATCTGCGCCGACTTCCTTAGCGCGTTCGGCGTCCTGCGGTAATTCGATGTTGGCCTGAAGCTCGACATCCTCACCATCCAGCGTCCGTGAGCGGCTCGTTACCAGGCGCTTGAGCTTGGAACGCGCAAGTTCCAGTCCGGTCTTTCTGAGCCGGTACTCATCCAGCACCCCTGAAGCGGGATCAACGATCAGCACGCCGCGCGTACCGTCTACGATCAGCAGGTCGTCATCCTGGATCAGCGAGCGGGCATGCTGCATGCCGACCACCGCCGGAATGGTGAGACTGCGCGCAACAATGGCGGTATGCGAGGTGGTGCCGCCCGAATCGGTGACGAAACCACCGATCTTGAGACTCTTGAACTGGATGGTGTCAGCCGGCGAAAGATCGTTGGCGACCACGATCAGATCGTCATCGGCAACACTGGCCTTGCGCCGCCCAAGTTTGCGCGGTTTCCCCAACAGGATCTTGAGCACGCGCTCGACCACTTGCACGATGTCCTGCTTGCGCTCACGCAGGTAAGCATCCTCGAATTCGTCAAACTGGTCGACCACTTGCTGCATCTGCTGAACCATGGCCCATTCGGCATTGCAGCGGCGCTCACGGATCAAGTCGCGCGCTGCTTCGGTCAGGGCCGGATCCGCGAGGATCATGGCGTGCAAATCGACAAAGGCGGAAAGTTCCGCCGGAGCGCCGGGCACACTGGCATCGCTGCGCAGCGAATCAAGCTCGGCACGGGCCGTTGTCACCGCCTTGTCGAAGCGGATCAGTTCTCCCACCACGTCGCGTTCGCGCAACTGGTACTGCGCGACTTCGAGCATGGCATGCGAAACCAGATGCGCGCGCCCGATTGCAATGCCGCCGGAAACGGCCTGACCGTGAAGGCTGAAGGTCATGGTGCCGCCCCGCCGCCGGCCTCCCCCAAGGCGAGGCGGTCATTGCCCATGGGGCGAAGGCCGGAAGGGAGGCTGCGCCTGTTCATTCGTCCTCCCCAAATTTGCCGGCGATGAGCTTCAGTATCGCCTGCACGGCCTCTTCGGCACGCTCGCCTTCAGTGTCAATGGTCACGGTCGCACCCTTGCCGGCAGCCAGCATCATTACCCCCATGATGCTTTTGGCATTGATGCGCCGACTGCCCCGCTCCATCCATACTTCGCAAGGAAAGGAGCCGGCCAGCTGTGTCAGTTTGGCCGAAGCGCGGGCGTGCAAGCCCAGCTTGTTGACTATTTCAGCGTCGATGCGCGGCATGTCAGTGCTTCAGCATGTTGAGCACACCATCGCGACCGCCAGCCACGGCACGGGTGACCAGGGTCTCCATGTCCTTGTCGCGGTAGGCAATGGCACGCAACAGCATGGGCAGATTGACGCCGGCGACACCCTCGATGCGCCCCGGCTCCATCAGTTTCATGGCGAGGTTGGAAGGCGTCGCGCCATAAATGTCGGTAAGGATCAGCACTCCGCGACCACTATCGACGAGCTTCAGCATATCGCGCGCAAGCGGCAAGGCATCCAGCGGATCATCTTGAGCGGCAATGCCAAGCTGGACAATCTGCGCTGGCCGTTTGTTGAGCACATGGCAGGCGCACTGGATCAACGCTTCGCCGTAGGCGCTGTGGGTGAGAAGAAAAATTCCAATCATGCCGTCATTCTAGCGGATCACGATCCAGGCCAGAGCAAGGACGGCGGCAAGAATCAGGGAGATCGACAACCGCCTTGCCCAGCGCTGCTTGCCGGCTTCGAGCGCATCGTTGGCGTCGACGATGCGACGCAAGCGACGCAAGGCCGCAATACCGACGGTGCGACGCACGGCGCGCTGAATCTCGGGGTCATCATTCATTCGGCCAACTCCAGTTTCAGGTCGGGAACCTCGATCTGCAAACGTGCTTTCATTGCTGGTGTCGCCCTCACCGTACCGTCAGCGCCGACTTTCAGGACAGCATCGACACCCAGTTTCCTGGCCATGCCCAGCCATCCACTACCGGCCATGAAAATGGGTTTGGACAACGCGTCCGAACGCATGCCTGCCGAGGAGCCAGGCGCGATCAGCACCGTCACCGCCTGCGTGTCTATGGCCGGGAATCCTGTTCGCGGATCGAGCAGATGGCTGTAGCGGCGGCCACCCACTTCGAAATAGCGGTGGTAATCGCCCGAGGTGCCGATGGCTTCACCATCGCGCAAGTCCAGCGTAGCGAGCGGGGCACCGCCCACACCCTGTGGCCGCGGGTGCTGAATGCCGATGCGCCAGGGTGTACCGCGTGCGTCGCGAGAACCCAGCGCCATGATGTTGCCGCCGATATTGATCAGGGCGTTGTGGACGCCGTCCTGCTTCAACAAGGCGGCGGCGCGATCAAGCGCTACGCCTTTGAGATAACCGCCGAAATCAATGGCAACGGCGGTATTGCGGCTGCTGACGCGATTGCCATCGAGGCGCAGATCGGCAATCGAGGGGTGCTGGTCCAGCAACCCCTTGACCGCTACCGCATCAGGCACGTGGGGCTGAATGTCATCGGTGTGGAATCCCCACAAGGCGATCAGCCGACCGATACCGGGATCGAACAGGTGGTCACCGGCTGCGGCAACGCCTTGCGCTTCGCCGATGAACGCGGCGAACTCGGGCGTGACTTCCTGCGTGCGACCCGCGGCAATGGCGTCATTCAAGGCCGATAGTTCGGAAGGCTGCCAGGCGTGATAGGTCCGATGCAGTCGATCGAATTCGCGCAATACATGATTGCCTGCCTCGCGGGCCTGCGCTTCCGGCAGGCCGGTGATCAGCACTTCAACGCGCGTGCCGAAAACGTAGGATTCCTGGCGCCAGGGCGCAGGTTGCCCGCATGCCGCGAGCAGACACGCCATGACCAGCAGCGTCAGGAGCCGGAGCACTGCTGTTCCAGTGCGTCCACCAGCATCGCCGCCACATCGAATCGCGTCTGCTGGGCGATCTCGACGAAGCAGGTGGGGCTGGTGACATTGATCTCGGTGAGGCAGTCGCCGATCACGTCAAGACCGACGATCAGCAGACCGCGCGCCCAGAGAATCGGCGCCAGCGCCTCGGCGATTTCGCGGTCACGGCCCAGTAGCGGACGGGCCACGCCCTTGCCGCCGGCGGCAAGATTACCGCGTGACTCGCCAGGCTTCGGAATGCGTGCCAGGCAATAGGGCACCGGTTCGCCGGCGATCAGCAGGATGCGCTTGTCGCCGTGAGCGATGGCTGGCAGGTAACGCTGCGCCATGATGCTGCGGGTGCCGAAGCTGGTCAGGGTTTCGACGATCACGTTGCGATTGGGGTCGTCGCGCAACACGCGAAAAATGCTGCTACCGCCCATGCCGTCGAGCGGCTTGAGAATGACGTCGCCCAGTTTATCGATGAAGGCCTGGATGTCGACGGGATCGCGGGCGATCAGCGTGGTGGGCGCGTACTGCGGAAATTCGGTGATTGCGACTTTTTCCGAATGATCGCGAATCGAGCGCGGCTTGTTCCAGATGCGTGCGCCTTCGGCTTCTGCCCGCTCCAGCAGCCAGGTGGCGGCGACATATTCGAAATCGAAGGGCGGATCCTGCCGCATCAGTACGGCATCGAAGGCGGTGAGCGGCAGCCGCGCCTCCTCGACGACGGCGAACCACGCCGTGTCGTCAGCGCCGACTTTCAGTCGCTGCGCGCGCGCCACAACGCTGGCATCGCGCCAGGTCAGGGCCGGACGCTGAATCGCCCACACCTCGTGGCCGCGCCTGGCCGCTACGCGCATCATCGCCACGCTCGAATCCTTGTACGCCTTGAGACCTTCCAGCGGGTCGAGGATGAAGGCCAGCTTCATGACGACCTTCCCGCCAGCCCCCTCCCCAAGGGAGGGAGTGACTTCGGTTCGCCACTACGCGGCTCCGGTCGGATGGCTGGCCCCGCCTTGGGGCGGCCCGGCGGCGGGGCCTTCATGTCGGCGGTGCGCCGCGCTCGAGCTCGAGCGAGGCCGCCAGCATCGCCAGTCGCGCGATCACGCCATAGGCATAGAAACGATTGGGCGGCGCGTCCGGGTCGAGCTGGGCGTCGGGCAGGGTACAGCCGGTATTGAAGGCCAGCGGCTTGAAGGTCATGCCCGGCGCGTTGAGGTTCTCGTTGATGGCGCGCCCCGTATTGACGCGGTAGAAGCCGCCGACCACATAGCGGTCGATCATATAGACGACCGGCTCGGCGGTACCTTCATCGACCCGCTCGAAGGTGGGCACGCCTTCCTGAATAATGACCTCGGTCACCGCCATGCCCTCCTTGATCACCGCCATCTTGTTGCGCTGCTTGCGGTTGAGGTTCTTGACTTCGCTGGCGTCCTTCACCGTCATTATGCCCATGCCGTAGGTGCCGGCATCGGCCTTGACGATGACGAAGGGTTCCGCTTCGATGCCGTATTCCTTGTACTTCGCACGCATACGGTAAAGCAGCGTGTCGATGTTGGCGGCCAGACATTCTTCGCCGGAACGTTCGTGGAAATTGACCTTGCCGCAAACCTCGAATTCGGGATTGATCAGCCATGGGTCGATGCCGATCTCGCTGGCGAAGCTGATCGCCACGTCCTGATAGGCCGCAAAATGCACCGACTTGCGGCGCACATGCCAGCCGGCCCACAGCGGCGGGATGAGAAACTGCTCGTTGATGTTCTGCAACAATGGCGGCACGCCGCCCGAAAGGTCGTTATTGAGCAAAACAGCACAGGGATCGAAACCCTCCAGCCCCAGCCGGCGACCCTCGGTACCAATTCGCTTCAGCGGTTCGAGCACAAGTTTCTGGCCATCGGGCAGATCGAGCGTGGTGGGCGCGGTGATCTCCGGCAGCAGGCTGCCGATGCGCACGTTGAGGCCGGTGTGATGCAGGATGGTGGCCAGGCACGCCACGTTCATCAGGTAGAACTGGTTGCGTGTGTGGTTCTCCGGCACCAGCAGAAGATTACGCGCTTCGGGACAGATTTTCTCGATGGCCGACATCGCCGCCTGCACGCACAGCGGCAGGAAGGCCGGATTCAGGTTGTTGAAGCCCCCCGGGAACAGGTTGGTATCAACGGGGGCCAGCTTGAAACCGGCGTTGCGTAAATCGACTGAGCTGTAAAAGGGCGGCGTGTGCTCCAACCATTGGGTGCGCAACCAGCGCTCGACCGTGGTGTCATTGTCGAGAATGCGCCGTTCAAGCTCAAGCAGTGGCCCGGTCAGCGCCGTGGTGAGGTGTGGAACCATAGTTCAGAAGATAGAGATCCGTGAATGAATTGTAGTAGAGGTAGTTACGAAACTCTGCGCCTGGCTGGATTTATCTGCATACGGACAGGAAGAATCCACAAGAACTTGCAACCCTCCCTCTTGAAGAATTGCCAATTAGCCCCTATTATTAGCACTCGTTGGCGATGAGTGCTAATAGTTTGCCCTTTGCCCGACTCAGACCTGCGGTTCGGCCGCAGCCGCTTTTTTCTGTAACCCCCCCCAGTTTAAAAGGAGAACCCCATGAAAATCCGTCCTTTGCATGATCGCGTTATCGTCAAGCGTCTCGAAGAAGAGAAGAGAACCGCGTCCGGCATCGTCATCCCCGACAACGCCGCCGAGAAGCCCGATCAGGGCGAAGTCAAGTCTGTCGGCACCGGCAAGATTCAGGACGACGGCAAAGTTCGTCCCATGGCACTCAAGGTCGGCGACCGCGTGCTGTTCGGCAAGTACTCCGGCCAGACCGTCAAGGTCGACGGCGAAGAGCTGCTGGTCATGCGCGAAGAAGACATTATGGGCGTAGTTGAGCTCTAATCCCACCAGGGGATACCGTCCCAGGCACTGCCCGGGACATATCGATACAGAATACAGGAGATATATACAATGGCAGCTAAAGAAGTTCGCTTCGGCGATTCCGCGCGTCAGCGCATGGTGAACGGCGTCAACATTCTGGCCGACGCCGTCAAGGTTACCCTCGGGCCCAAGGGCCGCAATGTGATTCTGGAGCGTTCTTTCGGCGCCCCGACGATTACCAAGGATGGCGTTTCGGTCGCCAAGGAAATCGAACTGAAGGACAAGTTCGAGAACATGGGCGCGCAAATGCTCAAGGAAGTCGCTTCCAAGACCTCCGATGTTGCCGGTGACGGCACCACGACAGCCACCGTGCTGGCCCAGTCGATTGTCCGCGAAGGCATGAAATACGTGGCCGCCGGCATGAATCCGATGGATCTGAAGCGCGGGATCGACAAAGCCGTGATCGCCGTCGTCGAAGAACTGAAGAAGATCTCCAAACCCTGCACCACGACCCAGGAAATTGCCCAGGTCGGCTCGATTTCGGCCAATGCCGACGCCGATGTCGGCAAGATCATCGCCGATGCGATGGACAAGGTCGGCAAGGAAGGCGTCATTACCGTCGAGGATGGCAAGTCACTGCAGAACGAACTCGAAGTGGTCGAAGGCATGCAGTTCGACCGCGGCTACCTTTCGCCCTACTTCATCAACAATCCGGACAAGCAGATCGCGATTCTGGACAATCCCTACGTGCTGCTGCACGACAAGAAGATTTCCAACATCCGTGATCTGCTGCCCGTACTCGAGCAGGTCGCCAAGGCCGGTCGTCCGCTGCTGATCGTCGCCGAAGATGTCGATGGCGAAGCGCTGGCCACCTTGGTGGTGAACAACATCCGCGGCATCCTCAAGACCGTCGCCGTCAAGGCTCCGGGCTTCGGCGACCGTCGCAAGGCCATGCTGGAAGACATCGCCATCCTGACCGGCGGCACGGTGATCTCCGAGGAAGTCGGCCTGACCCTGGAAAAGGCCACGCTGAAGGACCTGGGCCAGGCCAAGCGCGTCGAAGTAGCCAAGGAAAACACCACGCTGATCGACGGCGCCGGTGCAGAAGATACGATCAAGGGCCGCGTTACC
>Ga0194060_10003204_pt1 | contig 11600 bp, 8 predicted proteins | sample SepL225m_MetaG_FD_163427 | JGI IMG/M metagenome (GOLD analysis project Ga0194060, IMG submission 163427) | Anoxic zone freshwater microbial communities from boreal shield lake in IISD Experimental Lakes Area, Ontario, Canada - Sep2016-L222-5m | ecosystem: Environmental > Aquatic > Freshwater >... | reverse complement strand
AAACTGAAACTGGTGATACCACTTGAGTTGTAGCCGTACCTTGTCGGCAGAGGCACCGTAGGCGCTGGTAGAGAATAGTGCAACCCATGCCCACACCAGCGCGAGTAGAGCGCCATATAAGCCCCTGTCGAAACGTCCGCTTGTATTGCTCACGAAGTAGGCATCATGACGTCAAGTTCGATTCAGTCGCCAAGCTTGAGTCAAATTCAATCGTTGCCATGTTGTCGCCACATCTGGTCGACCCCGATGGCTACTTTGGCTGGCGGCTCTGGTCGTTTTCGCCCTTACTTGCATTGCTTCGCTCATGTTTGCTACTCCTCGGAAGATCAATTGACCGAATCGCCGTCTAACACTGGTCGCTTTGAGATGACTTCACACGCTTAAGATGTCTCCCATTGAGCCACTTGCTTTTTTGGCGTGGGCCTAATCGATTGGGCCGATTTGGCAACTGAGCCGGAGCCAGGCTTGGACTTGGCGGAAGTCTGCGTCGATTGACCTGTTCGTCGATCATCCCCACTAAATGGCTTCTGAACCGGAGAACGAACAGGGACCGGGGCCGATGTAGCACTGCCATCGAGCTTGAATGCTGCAACTGTATGCACCAATTCCTGCGCTTGACTCTTGAGGCTACTCGCGGCGGCCGCCATTTGTTCGACCAAAGCCGCGTTTTCCTGCGTGACTTGATCCATTTGCGTTACTGCCTGCCCCACTTGGGAAACACCCAGACTTTGTTCGTTGCTCGCAGCGCTGATTTCGCCCATGATGTCAGTTACGCGGCGAATACTGGCAACAACCTCCGTCATTGTGGTCCCAGCCTGATCAACCAAGGCAGTCCCCAGTGCCACACGGTCAACACTGGCAGTAATCAATGTCTTGATTTCCTTGGCAGCTTTGGCTGATCGTCCCGCCAGGGATCGGACCTCGCTTGCCACCACCGCAAAGCCGCGTCCTTGTTCACCGGCGCGAGCCGCTTCGACTGCAGCGTTCAGTGCCAATATATTGGTTTGAAATGCAATTCCGTCAATCACGCTGATGATGTCCGCGATCTGCTTGGAGCTGTCGTTGATGTGCTTCATGGTCTCAACCACTTGCCCTACCACGTCTCCGCCTTTGACAGCCACTGTTGAGGCGCTCATAGCCAGCTGATTAGCCCGCCCAGCGCTGTTGGCATTTTGCTTTACCGTATCGCTGAGTTGTTCCATCGAGGCTGCAGTTTCTTCGAGCGAACTTGCCTGACTTTCCGTGCGTGCAGACAGGTCATGGTTTCCTGAGTCAATCTCAGCGCTCGCTGTAGCCACACCTTCGGATCCTTCTCGGACCCTTCTTACCACTTGGGACAAATGTTCTTTCATCTCGGACAGGGCGAGCATCAGTTGTCCCAATTCATTGGTGCCTCGCACGGGTACCTGCACCTGCAAGTCACCGTCCGCAACTGCACGGGCCACCGTAACCGCTTCTCGAACAGGTAAGGTGATGCTGCGAACGAAAACAAAGGACAGACATACCGCAACACCCATTCCGAAAAGCAGCAGACTCAACATCATGAACTCGGTTCGATGCAAACTACTCACTCGTTCATCCATCGCGCCAGTCATGGTCTTCATCGCCAAGGAGTTGAACTCAAATAGCCCGTCGATGGTCTTGGTAAATTCATCGAAATACACAGTGGCGGGAAGCTTTAGATCAGTAGCATTGATTAATTCCTTATCAGCGAGAGACAGCGCCCTATCCACAGCAGCTCTACCGGCTTCTGCTTTTCCTTCGAGATTTAGCTTCATGCTGGAATTGGTGTCCGTTGCCTTTTTCAAGTTACGAAACATGTCACCCTGAACTTCTCGTGCTCGTTTTTGCAATGCTTGCAAGGTCGCCCGCCCTTCCGGTGGAACGGCTCCCTGGCTCAGAAAGCTGCTCCCCATCGCACGCATGACACCCAGGTTCTCAGCCACCCAGGGCATATTCACAAGCGAAGCTTGAATCAAGAAGTAGGTATCTACATCCGGGTCCAGACTCAGTCCGTATTCATCCAATACTTCTTCGCTCAGAAGCAACTCACCTGCGATCAGCTGGGTATGCAGCTTGGTACTCTCAGGAGTCTTTAGTTGCCGGGTGGCAACACCTTGCTCAAGTGTTATCCAGCGCCGCCTCAGATCCGCCCAATGAGCTTGAACTTTGGAACTGGCTCCGGCCCGTTTGAATTCCGAATCCAGTGCATCCATCGCCTTGCCCAATTTGTCCCGTAAATCAGGTCTTCTGGCTGCAAGTTCCTCATTGCCGCTGAGCATGCTCGCTGAAACGCCACGGTGTGTTTGGGTAAGCTGGATGACCTTGTTAAGTACGACCAACGATCCTCCACCATTTACCTCGAGCTTTGCAGCATCTACATCTGCCATCGATCGCTTGAAGTACAACGCGGATGGCAACAGTACCATTAATGAGGCAATGAACCCGAGAGTGATGAACTTCTGCGACAGGTTCAAGCGGTGCAGCAGTGACATGCAAATCCCTCCTCTGTATTGTTTGTTGGGCCGACTCTGCCGGTATCTACCATTACGACCAATCTGCGGCAAACTTGAATCTGTCATCTGGCAACCCAAGATCTGCAAAAGAACAGACTTGGTTACGCATTGCGTTCAAGCCAACAAGGTTTATGTGCGGCGCTGTTCAATATCGGGCCTCGCGCCAATGCCGTTTCTGGACTTGCTGTTGCAGGCCCGTCTGATCACCAGACCACTGCCGATTGATCAGTTTGAGGCACTCGTGAAGCGAGGGTGAGTCATCTTCTGCGACTGCTTTAGGGTGACCAGTTCTGAAAAGGGCAACCGCGTTCTGTTCGGCTTGAAGAGCATGTATTGATCGAGAAGTTGCCCTTTACGCCGCCGACCTCATCGGGCGAGGAATCACTGTCCAAGTGATTGAAAAAGCACCTTACTTGCAAATAAGCCGATCCGCGGCGTCGAGTTACCTATCTGCTACGTGGCGAAGTTGCACTCATCGCGCCGCCAGTTACAGTCTGTGCATCGGGTGGGAGCCGATTTCGCACGCAATCGACTGGCAATCAACGACGCCGTTGTGTTGGCTTGCTTGCCGAAGCCAGCCGCACAAAGCTTGGCGAAGACAAGCTCGGCTTTGCCGCTTGTTCCTTGAAACTGTAATTTTTCAGGCGCACGCGCGGAGTCGCAAAACGTAAACTGTAGACATGTTCCGGCTGCCTTGTAACCACTCTTGGTGATCGTGGTTGAAACGCCTAACAGGTCACCCGCGCGGATCACGTCAGGCTCACCATCCTCACTGAACAATACCGCTGTCCGGGTCGACGCGTCTATCCAGTATTCACGACCCCAATCATCACGACCCTCCAGGTCGAAACGATAATCAAGCTTGAGTTTCTCCAAGAATGCCTCGCGCCTTTGTGCCTTGGCGGTACGAGCCCTGAACCACAGAAAAATCCCAAGAATTACAGGAGCGCCAATGATGAGCAAGAGCGCGATTACGACGACTTCGTCGCTCAAATTGTTGGATGGGCGGTAAACACTTTCCACCGCACCATAAACGAGGGCAGATCCCCAGCAGCCCACAGTGCAAAGCAACCACAAAACAACTTGTCGCATACGATTCTTTCATCCGCTATGTTGATCGAACATTGGCTTGGTAGCGCGCCTTCTGCTCACTACGCCCATCAGTCCCAGACCCGCCAGCAGCATGGCGTAGATTTCAGGTTCGGAGACCCCTCCTGAGAATGTTGTCACCGTTGATGCTGCGGTGAACCCATTCTGGAGTTGCCTGTCTGCTTTGTGAATGCCTCCTGAGCACCTCTTTCACTAGTAGTTTTCAACCTGTCATTTTCAGCCGAGTCCAGGGCGCCAGTGCTAGTTGGGCTAGTACATTTGCACTACGTTCCACGATGCAAGAGATTGAACCGTTGAGGAAAGCGATCGCCAGCCACGCCCCTGCATGTATATGTCAACCAGTCCTTGACTATGATTTCTCGCGCAGCCTTCCGAGCGTCCGCTTTGGGACGGGCAGATTGGAAGATTGACAGTCCAAGTTTCTGCGCAGCTCTGCGATATACATTACGATACGCAGCTCAAAAATCACCTGGGGTGCCCGCCCATGCAACTGCGTTCAATTGACGAACTCCGCGCTCATTACAAGCCTCCTCAAGAACGTGCTGTGCGCAAGCAGGTTTCGTCACTGGACGCGCACTGCAGGAACTTCATCGCGCTGTCGCCATTTGTCGTACTCTCAACTTCTGACGCCGCATTCAATCTTGATGCGTCACCACGAGGCGGCGGTCCTGGATTCGTGAAAGTTACAAGCAGTGGCGAGCTATTGATTCCTGATGCGCCGGGGAACAACCGACTTGACTCGCTCGAGAACATCCTTGCAACAGGAAAGATCGGCCTTTTGTTTCTGATTCCAGGCTTTGACGAAACGCTGCGCGTCAACGGCACAGCTGCGCTGTCAACAGCACCAATTGACATCGCTGCATGCACAACGGAGCGCCGAGCGCCCACTACAGTGATCCGGGTTGTCGTAACCGCAGCTTACTTGCACTGCGCGAAGGCCTTCCTGCGCTCAAAGCTGTGGTCCGACTCCGCCAGGATGGCCCGCTCTGCCTTGCCAACTGCCGGGCAAATGATCAGCGAACAGACTGGCATCCTATTTCCACTTGAGTCAAAGGAGGACATGGAACGACGCTATGAGCCAGACTTGTGAAGTGCCTGCGCCGCGCCAGACCCGACCACTCCCTGCATTTCCCACTCATGAGCAAATCCGTCAAACACAACAAGCCTAAAACCCGCACCCACAAACTTGAGGGGCGAAAGATTACAGCGCACAGTTACGAGAGTGATCTCTTTCAAGATCTCTATCACTTGTGCCTGACGGCACCGTGGCAGAGATTTTTTGCCTCAGCTGCCCTTGGATTCATCGCGCTCAATATCCTGTTTGCCTTGCTTTACATGCTGGAGCCCGGCGGCATCGCCAATCTTGCACCGCAAAACTTTTTGGGCTATTTCTTCTTCAGCGTCGAGACCCTGGCGACCGTGGGCTACGGCGACATGCATCCGCAAAGCCTCTACAGTCATGGCGTAGCAACGGTTGAGGTGTTTGTTGGCATGGCCAGTGTCGCTGTGTTGACCGGGCTTATTTTTGCCCGATTTTCAAAACCCAAGTCGCGGATCCTGTTTTCCAACAAGCTTGTGATCAGCAACTTCAACGGTCAACCCACACTCATGTTGCGCGCCGCCAACGCGCGCCTGAACCTGATTGCCAATGCCACTGCCAGGATGCATGTGTTGATCCAGGAAGTGTCGCTGGAAGGCCAGAAGATGCGTCGCGTTTACGATCTGGAACTGACACGCAGCGACCAGCCGATGTTCCTGCTGACGTGGTCCATCATGCACGCCATCAGGCCAGGTAGTCCACTGTACGGACTTTCAGCGCAGGACATGGCTGCGAAGGAGTTGATCTTCCTGGTTCGCATCGTCGGTTTTGACGAGAGCATTGCCCAGGAGGTTCAGGTGCGCGAGAGCTATACCCACGAAGAAATACTGTGGGGACACCAGTTTGACGACGTGATGTATCCTGACCCCATCGATGGCAGCATCCACATCGACTATTTGCACTTCCACCGGACGCATTTGCAACAGCAAGCGAGCGAAAAGACATCATTTGATTGACCAGCTGACCCCACCCGCAGCGCCCGTAGCACGGCCGGCTGCAATGCGTTTCATCATGATCGCGGTGCTGATCGACATGATGGCGATCGGCCTGATGATTCCGGTGCTGCCGCATCTGGTCGGGCTGTTTACCCAGTCCAAAGCCGACCAGGCATTCTGGTTTGGCGCAGTTTCGTTTTCTTTCGGAATCGCCAACTTTTTTGGCTCGCCGATCCTCGGAGCCCTGTCCGACCGCTTTGGCCGCCGCCCCGTTTTACTGATCGGGTTTTCAGGGCTTGCCTTCAACTTCTTCATGACGGCTGCGGCCACCAGTCTGTGGATGCTGGTCTGGGTGCGGCTCATTGGCGGTGCCATGCAGGCCAATGTTGCCGTGGCCAATGCCTACGTCGCTGACATCACGCCACCAGAGGACCGAGCCAGGCGCTTTGGCCTGCTGGGTGCCATGATGGGCGTGGGTTTTATCCTGGGTCCGGCTTTGGGTGGAGTTTTGGGCAACATCGACCTGCGTCTGCCGTTTGTTGCTTCCGGGACGATGGCCGTGATCAACTGGATTTATGGCTATTTTGTGTTGCCGGAAAGCCTGCCGATGCAGCGGCGCACACCGTTTGACTGGCGCAAGGCCAACCCTGTATCCGCATTGCGCGGACTGTTCGACCTGCGCGGCGTCGGCCCCTTGGTTGCCGTCATCGGCTTGAGCAACCTGGCGCAGTTCATGCTGCATTCGACCTGGGTTCTTTTTACGACCTTCAGGTTTGGCTGGGGGCCGCATGAAACCGGTTTGTCACTTATGGCGGTTGGCGGTGTCAACGTGCTGATGCAAGGCGTCTTGCTCAAACATGTGTTAAAGCGCATTTCTCCGCAAAAGCTCGCCGTCATCGGACTGACCACTTCGGCCGTGGCCTTCTGCGCTTTTGGGTTGGTGCCACAGAGTTGGATGGTATTTGTCATCATCGTGCTGAACATGCCCTCGGCCGCCACCAGTTCGACCTTGCAAAGCATCGTGTCGGGCGCGGCCCCTGCCAGCATCCAGGGTCGAACACTGGGCGCCGTCTCTTCGCTCAACAGCATGGTCGCTGTACTGGCACCTTTGGCTGGGGCCGGCTTGCTGGCACTGGTATCGGATGCACCGCCAGGCGACCTGCGCTTGGGACTACCCCTGTTTGCAGGAAGTCTGATTCAGATCACAGCACTGGTGCTGGCGATCTGGCACTTCTCTCAGCGCCGGCCAGCGGCATAAACCAATATGAAACCACCCCGCAGATTGCAATCGCTCATTGACGAGGGTCTGATCGACATGGTCGTTCGCCAACTCATGAGTGGCAAAGAAGCCACCGTCTACGTCGTGCGCTGTGGCGATGAAACGCGTTGCGCCAAGATCTACAAGGAAGCCACGCATCGCAGCTTTCGACAGGCCGTGGACTACACCGAAAACCGCAAAGTCAAGAATACGCGGCAAGCCCGTGCCATGGCCAAGGGAACCAGATTCGGGCGCCAGGCGCAGGAGGCTGCATGGCAAAGTGCCGAGGTCGACGCGCTCTACCGCCTGGCTGCGGCGGGCGTGCGTGTACCGCAGCCCTTCAATTTCCATGATGGCGTACTGCTGATGGAACTGGTCGTGGATGCGCAGGGCGACGCGGCCCCGCGTCTGAACGATCTCGTCTTTACCCCAGAGCAGGCCGCAGCCCACCATGCCACACTGATTGCCGAGGTGGTCCGCATGTTGTGCGCTGGCTTGATCCACGGCGACCTGTCAGAGTTCAACATACTGCTGGCTGGGGATGGCCCCGTGATCATCGACTTGCCACAAGCGGTGGACGCAGCGGGCAACAACCATGCGCAGCGAATGTTGTTGCGCGATGTCGCCAACCTGCGCGACTTCTTTGGCAAGTTTGCGCCGGAATTGCTGAAAACTGACTATGGCCCTGAAATCTGGACCCTTTACGAGACCGGTGTGCTCTCCACCGAGTTGGTTCTCAGCGGTCACTTTGATCGAAAAACCGCAGCCGTCGATTTAGGCAGTGTCCTGCGCGAGATCGACGACGCCCGATCCGAAGAGGCGGCACGGCGCCAGCGCATGCTGGCTGTTCCGTAAATGCAAGACGCTCGCAAAAGCACTTCTCTCTACCAATCACTCCCTCCTACATCCGACGACAAACCGGGCAATGGATCGTGTCGGGTCGCTGTCAGTAGTGCACCAGCCGTTCGCCACGGTCAGCTTACTGGAAGTCCAATTTCAACGCATTCGATGCAAAGGATGCTTCAGGCGGTGGCGCCTACGGCTTATTGACCCAGAAGCCGACTCCCGGCCCCAAGGTTTTTCTGGTAGAGGCGAAGTCGAGATAGCCATGGGCGGTAATGTAGTCGGATAGTGCAGTGCCGCCCTGCGCCTCCAGGCTTGGGGCGTAGAAATACCATTTAGAGGTTGCGTTATCCCATGCCCACAACGAAGTGAAGTTCTGTGGCACTACTCCTGTTGCTGGCGGTGTCATGCTCAATGCGGAGTTATACGCGCTTGGAGTACTGGTGTCGCCAGAGGCAATCAAATGCCAGCCAGAGGTCATGTTCTGAAACGAGGTGGACGTGACAGCCGCACCAATCGGCAGCTGCACCGTGAAGGCGGTCTTGGCATTGACCCAGTAACCCTCTCCGGCGTTGACGGTGGTCAGTACATCGTAGCCCTTGCTGTTGGCGTAGGTGGCTAGGCTTGTCGCGGTCATGGAAGGGGTAAAGAAGGCCCACTTGTTGTTCACTGGAACCCACTTCCAGACTGAGGATATCTTGTCAGTTGCACCAAACTCAGTTGTTACGTCAATCACTCTATTGTTGCTATTGCCAACCAAATTCCACCCAGGGACAATACTCAGCACTGAATTGGGCGAAACAGTAAGCGGGGGATAGTGAAGTACACCGCCACTGTCGCTCAACTGGCCGCAGCCCTGCGCGAGCGAAAAGCTACTTGCTGTTACTGTTACGCAATAAGCCGAATTCGCTGCGAGGCCGGTAATGACGTGCGAGACAACGGGTGCCGCAAAAGTAAAGGAAAGGTTGGTAAAGGATTGACCGATCGTTGCAGCAAACAATACGACTGTGTCGCCGATCTGGGCGCCCTGCCAAGCCGCGTCAATACTTTGAATCAGGGTCGGCGCAATGATCGATACGCCGGCATCAGCGGCTTGGAGCACCTGCAGGAAACGCACATCAGCCGGATTGCCTGTTGCGTCGATGCGCAATCTTACCTTCATTGGCTCGCTGCCCGCTACCGTGTTTTCGATATGGGTTTCGTTGCTATTGACAGGGGTCAGACTCGCTCCCGATGGCAGCAAGCTGTTGATCTGCAGGCGCTGCCCACCCTCAGTCGTCATCGTGGCGCTACTTGCGCTCACATCGGCAGGGCTAGCCGACTGCAGCCACCAGCGTTTAAAGCGATTGGCGGTCTTGGTCTGAGCCCGGTCGTAGACAACCAGGGTATCGGGCTTGAGCCAGACGATGGATCGGCTGGCGTGCAGCACATCGCTTACGTTCTCATTGCTGCTGTTGTAGAGATTGGTTGCGTCACCGGTGGCATAGCTGAATGCCGCACTGCTGCTGTGCGCGACCAGTTGGGGGTCGCCGGCAGCCACCAGATTCCACTGTGCACCGCGTCGCCATAAGTCAGTCCGCCAGTCAGAATCATCGCGCAGGGGTCGATCATTTTCGATCGCCAGCGCATTGCTGAACTCGGAACTGGCAATGCCCTCCGCAATGTCGGCGTAACCGGTGCGCTGCTTGGTCAGCCACTCACCTTTGCGATACCACTCGAATTGATTGCCGTTGGCATGTTGATGGTCGATCAGACTCCAGCTCAGGCTGTAGTTAAACCAACTGGCTTGGCTGTCCCAACTGGTGCGTGACAGCAACCGATTCAGGCCCGGCGCAAAGTGATCCAGCGCGATCTGGCTGCGCGGGTCGCTGGCGGCCGCGGCGCCAGGGTCGTACAACATGAAGTACAGCAGCGCGTTGCGGAATTCGTCGTTACTGGCAACCCGCCGTTCCAACTGACTCGCGCCACCGGGGGGAGTATGTGTTTGTGCCCATCGCAAGGACTGTAGACGTGTCGTATTGCCAGCCACCGTGTCGTACACCCCGAGCGCGCCAAGCGCGCTGATCAAGTCGGTCGATGCGTAAGTCTGGGCGTCGCCGTACCAGGCAGGTTGATAGGCTGCCACACCGTCGCTGTTGGCATGTGTCGCAGGGCTGAGCGAGTGGTAGTAGCCGCTCAAAAAATCGTCCCAGAACGGGTTGCCTTGCACCTGGCAATGGCCGCCGCAGGTGTCGGCACCTGCGGTGCGCAATGCCAGCAAAAACTGGATGGCATAGCTGGCCGTCTGCGGGCTGTATTCAAAGCCTTCAGGCAAAAAACCGCCCCTGCTGTCAGTGCGAGATAAGTGATCAAACAGATACAACCAAGCACCGGTCGCATTGCCCAGATAGTTGCGCAACTGATTGTTAGCGTCGTCAGCGGCATCAAAGGCCAGTGCCATCATGCCCAGATTACGCATATGGCCGGTGAAGTAGTTGTTGCCAGCCCAACGTAGCTGATTGATGTCACTCAGCAGCGCTGGGTCATTCACGACGCCGACCGGCTCGGGGTGGTGATAGCCGCGATCAATAATTTCTTGTGACCAGCGCAAAAAAACCCCGCGTATTGCTTGTTTGTCCTGGTTCGTCAGACTGGGGTAAATCCAGTCCACCACCAGCGCAAAGGCCTCGCCATGGTAGCGGGCGCGGTTCGAGTCTTCCGTAAAGAACCGTGGACTGCGAAAGGGCGGATAGCCTGTGGACTGGCTGCTCGGGCACACATAATTGGCCTGGTTGGCTGGGCCAAGTGCGGCGATATTGATGACGTACATCAGTAGGGTGCGCGCGCGACTCGCGTAGTCGGCGCGCGCTGCGCTGTCGTTGTCCACCAGCGACATGAATGCAAATAGCTCGGCATACATCTCGGTTGGATAGGACTCGTATTCGGTGCTGCCGCAATCGCGCGACGGAACATCGCCACGATCCATATCAGCCTTGGCACGCTCGACCAAAGGCCTGAGCCCATTCTCAAACAGCGGATTGGAGGCCGTGGCCCAACTGCGGAGCCGAGGCAGGTCGGCGCTGGTTAGCCATAGCCTTGGATGGTCGGACACTGCGGCGCTGGCTAGCAGCGTGGTCAGTCCAAATAGAAAGCAGATGAGACGTTTCAGATTCCCCCCCTCGCTGCGCTGCAATAGCGGCAGGCCCTCCGGCTAACTATAGGCCCAATTCGCCAGTGTGTCACCCAATTTTTTCGTCCAATATTTCGTCCTTGATTGATTGCAGGGCAACAATCCTTGAAATCATCGGCCTATTGCCAACGCCCTTTGTGTCAGAGTCTGTGACCGCTTTGGAGCGGCCAGATCGAAAGTTGAATGTCAGCAGTGTGTGTGCGCCGCGAAAAGGCGGCGCTTTCCTGTGGGTTCCAACCCCACCCGGCCAAGGCTCCAGCTGTTAGTGTGAGTTATCCTGACCGGATGCCGGGTTCATGATTCAAACAGCCAACATCGAGGCAGCGAAATAAGTGAACGCATTTGTCATTGCTGTGGTTGGTGATCCGACAGCGTTTGTTCTTGCCACGGTGGGCCATGCCGGAAGCCGATTTCTGCGCATTTGGCAGCATGAGGCGCCCGGCATGGCCCACCGTGGCGAGCAATATTGCAGGTCAAGGGAAAGCGCTGAGACTGCGACAGTTGCCGCAGTGGCTTCGCCTGTGGCAGTGCCCACCTCCCGCCGATTGTGCAGAATACGAAGATTCACCGGAGACACCAATGCAAATGCCGAAGCTTCATCGCTTGCTGATCTTGACGATTCCTGTTGCAGCGATCAGCGCTTGCGGCTCCTTGTCCACCAACACACCGT
>Ga0194060_10003202_pt1 | contig 11603 bp, 11 predicted proteins | sample SepL225m_MetaG_FD_163427 | JGI IMG/M metagenome (GOLD analysis project Ga0194060, IMG submission 163427) | Anoxic zone freshwater microbial communities from boreal shield lake in IISD Experimental Lakes Area, Ontario, Canada - Sep2016-L222-5m | ecosystem: Environmental > Aquatic > Freshwater >... | reverse complement strand
CGACACCGGGGCTATCTATGGCGACAACACCGATGGTGCGGGCTTGGTGCGCGACATTTGCGACAACCTCGGTGTAGCGATTGCCGGGCGGCGCGTTCTGCTCCTGGGGGCGGGGGGTGCTGCTCGCGGGGTCATCGCTCCGCTTCTCGCTGAAGGCCCCGAAAAATTGACGATCGCCAACCGCACTGTCGAGCGGGCACGGGTGCTGGAACGGCATTTTGCCCCGGCCGTGGTGGCGGGCGGCTATGAGGCCTTGTCCGGAAACAGTTTCGACATTGTGATCAACGCGACATCGGCCAGCCTCGCCGGCGCGCTCCCGCCGCTGCCGCCGGGCATGTTCGCGGCCGGCTCGCTCGCCTACGACATGATGTACGGCGCCGGACCGACGCCGTTTCTTCGATGGGCGCAGGATCAGGGCGCCGCACTCGCCGCAGATGGACTGGGCATGCTGATTGAACAGGCTGCGGAATCCTTTTTCGTGTGGCGCGGGATCCGGCCGCGTACGGATACCGTATTCGCCGCTTTCAGGGCCGCGTAGCAGGCGCGACGCGACCATGGCAGGGGTTATCAGGCATTTCTGGCGCCGGTTCGCGCGGTGGCTGGTCTACGGCCTCGCCGTATTGCTGGCGGGCCTTGTGCTCTATCAGGGCTGGTTTCTCGCGCACATCCTGTACTGGGTAAGACACAACCCGGAAACTACGCACACGATGGAACTGCGCCTGCAGACGCTGAGGGAAAAAATGCCCCAGGCACAACTGCAGCATAGATGGATCGAATACGAGCGTACCTCGGTATATTTGAAACGGGCTATCGTCGTGGCTGAAGACGCCAAGTTTGTCGATCACGAGGGCTTCGACTGGGAAGGCATCCAGCGCGCGATGGAGAAAAACAAGCGCCACGGCAAAGTGGTCGCAGGCGGCTCGACCATCACGCAGCAGCTGGCGAAAAACCTGTTCCTGACGGGCGAGCGCAGCATGCTGCGCAAGGGACAGGAAGCGATCATCACGGCCATGCTCGAAGCAGTGATGGACAAGCGCCGTATTCTGGAGATCTATCTCAATGTCGTCGAATGGGGTGACGGCGTGTTTGGCGCAGAAGCGGCGGCACGCCACTACTTTGGTATCCCGGCTGCCGCTGTCTCCGCACCCCAGGCCGCCCGGCTTGCCGCCATGCTGCCGCGGCCTCGTTATTACGACCGTAATCGCGAATCGCAGTACCTGGCGCAATACGCCGATACCATCATGGCGCGCATGCAGGCAGCCCAGGTGCCCTGAGCAAGCGAGGCCGGCCTTACTTCGGTCCCTCTGTCGCGGCGCGGCGTCCGCGCTCGGGGTCGATGCCCGCAAGCAGCGTCAGACCGACGACGAAATAGATTCCGGTGATCAACATTGCGAGTCGATGATCGCCCCGGGACATCCAGCTGGTAGCGCCATAGGTGACGGGCCCCAGGATCGATGAGAGTTTTACCGCCAATCCCCAAAGCCCGAAGAACTCCGCGCGCCGGTCTTCAGGGCTCATATAACCGACCAACGCGCGTCCGGCCGACTGGGAAGCGCCAAGGCATACACCGGCGAGGTTTGCCGCGATCCAGAACAGCCCGCGCGTATCGGCGAACCAGGCGATCAGCACTGTTGTAATCCATCCCGCGAGCGTGAGTGCTATGGTAGGCAGGTGCCCGAGGCGGTCCTGGATGTAGCCGAATGCCAGTGCTCCGAGCGCGGCGGTGAGATTCACCGCGAGAATCAACACGATCGAGTCGTGCGTGGAGAATCCCATCGCCTGTTGCGCGTACACCGCGGCGATCGTGATCACCGCCTGAACGCCGGCCTGGTAGAAAACCAGGCAGACCAGGAACTGGCGCAGATCGCGGAATTGCGCCGCGTGTGTGATGGTATCGAGCACCCTGGCGTAGGCTCCCCGCATGGCAAGCCCCGATTCAGCGCCGGGCTGGGGTCGGGCGCGTTCGCGCAGCAGCAGAAAGGTAGGCGCGCTGGCGGCCGCGAACACTCCGGCGGTAATCAGCATCGTGATCGGTACGAACTCCGCCGCCGGCTGTCCCAGGGCCTGCGCATGCGTGACGTAGACCAGGCACAGTCCGAGAGTCAGGAGGCCTCCGATGTAGCCCAGGCTCCAACCCCAGCCGGATACTTTGCCCAGCGCCGGCCCTCGCGCGAGTTCGGGCAGGAAGGCAGCAACGAGATTTTCTCCGGTTCCGAAAAAGAAGTTCGATGCTGCCACCAGCACCACCGCGAGCGCTACATCGCCCGGGCCGATGGTGGCGAGGGCGGCAGTAAAAAAAACGCAGCCGGCCGTGGTGGCCGCAAGCAGCTTTTTTTTGGCTGCATGTGCATCCGCCCAGGCGCCCACGACGGGGGCCGACAGCACGATCGCGGCATAGGAAACCGAGAGCGTGAGTGTCCAGGCAAAGGTTGCCCATGGCCGGTTGCCCGCGACCACCGACACGAAGTAAGCATTGAATACCGCAGTGATGACCACGGTGGTATAGCCGGAATTGGCGAAGTCGTACATCGCCCAACCAAACACCTCCCGTGGCCGGACGTCATCGTTCTGAGTGGAATCTTGCACGTGGGGAGGCTTCCGGAAAGTATGCTCTTGGAATGATACGCGCAGAGTTAAAATCACCGCTGCAGCAGGGGCTTCGGATGCCCCTGCAGCGCACAGTGCAGCCATCATTCGGGGGACACATTCATGCTCAAGGAATTCAGGGAATTCGCCATGCGCGGCAATGTCGTCGACCTTGCCGTCGGCGTCATTATCGGTGCCGCGTTCGGCAAGATCGTGGACTCGCTGGTGAAGGACGTGATCATGCCACCCATCGGTCTGGCGCTCGGCCGGGTCGATTTTTCCAATCTGTTCCTGGTGCTCAGGAACGGGAACCAGAGCGGCCCGTACGCGACAGTGGAGGCGGCGGCGAAAGCAGGGGCGGTCACCCTCAACTACGGGGTGTTCTTCAATACCATGATTTCGTTTGTCATCGTCGCCTGGGCGGTATTTCTGCTCATCAAGGCAATGAACAGGCTGAAACGCGAAGAACCGTCCGCGGCGCCGGTCGCGGCGGCGGAGCCCCCGGAGGAAGTCAGGCTGCTACGCGAGATCCGCGACGCGCTCAAGTCGCGCTGAACCGCACCGTCGCCTGTTGGCGACGCCGTGCCGATGCTCAGCCGTTTGCGGCCGCGAATGCCTGGTCTGCAGCGCTGAGGGTGGCTGCGATGTCGGTCTCGCTGTGCGCCGAGGATACGAACCCGGCTTCATAAGCCGAAGGCGCCAGGTACATGCCGCGCCCGAGCATCTCATGGAAAAAGCGGTTGAACGCTTCCTTGTCGCACTGCATGACTTCGATATAACTCGCCGGCGGCTGCGCCCTGAAATAAATACCGAACATGCTTCCCACCGATTGTGCGGAGAACGCCACACCACGCTTGTGCGCCGCCCGAGCGATACCATCGGTGAGCGCGCGTGTCGTGGCCGAGAGCCGTTCATAGAAGCCGGGGGTCTGGACGATCTTGAGTGTCGCCAGGCCCGCGGCGACTGCGACTGGGTTGCCCGATAGCGTGCCGGCCTGGTACACGGGGCCGAGCGGGGCGATCTTCTCCATGATCTCGCGGCGCCCGCCGAATGCGCCGACGGGCATGCCGCCGCCGATCACCTTACCCAGCGTGGTGAGGTCGGGCCGGACGCCGAAAAGGCCTTGCGCACAGGAAAGGCCGACGCGAAATCCGGTCATCACCTCGTCGAATATCAGCACCGCGCCGTGGCGGGTGCACAAATCGCGGGCCAGTTCCAGAAACTCCGCCGAGGGGCGCACGAGGTTCATGTTGCCTGCCACGGGCTCGAGTATCACCGCGGCGATCGATTCGCCCCTGGTCTTGAAGGCTTCCTCGAGTTCGCTGCAGTCGTTATAGGCGAGCACGATGGTGTGCGCGGCCGTGTCCGCCGGCACCCCGGCCGAGCTTGGCTGGCCAAGCGTCAGCGCGCCCGATCCAGCCTTCACGAGCAGGCCGTCAGCGTGGCCGTGATAGCAACCCTCGAACTTGACGATAGCCGAGCGTCCGGTGAAGCCGCGCGCGAGCCGAATGGCGGTCATAGTCGCTTCAGTTCCCGAACTGACCAGCCTCACCATCTCCATGCTGGGCACGAGGCGGCAAAGCAACTCGGCCATCTCGATTTCGGCTTCCGTGGGTGCACCGAAGGACAAGCCTCGGCCGGCGGCATCGCAAACGGCCGCTACGACCTCCGGGTGGGCGTGTCCCGCCACCAGCGGGCCCCAGGAACCGACATAGTCGATGTACTCGCGCCCATCCGCGTCGAACACGTGGCTGCCTTCGCCGCGCACTAAAAAGCGTGGTGCGCCGCCGACGGCCTTGAATGCGCGTACCGGCGAGTTCACACCCCCCGGGATGGTGCGCTGAGCGCGCGCGAACAGTGATTCGCTGTTTGTCATCATGTTTTCCTGCGTTGAAAGTGGCGGCTATACGCTGCTGCAGTTGCGGTGATGTCACTGGCGCCGAAAAGGGCGGTGATCACCGCCACTGCGTCGGCACCGGCCTCGATGACGAGGTGAGCATTCTCCGGCGTGATGCCGCCGATTGCAACGACAGGTACGCGCAGCCGGTCCTTGGCCTGTGCGAAAAGCTCTGACGGCGCGCGCGGGGCCTCCGGTTTGGGGGGTGAGTCAAACGCGCTGCCGAAGGCGACATGGTCCGCGCCTTGCGCCACCGCCGCGACGGCCAGTTCCAGGCTGTCATAACAGGAAACGCCGAGCAGCCTGTCCGAGCCGAGCCGGGCCCGCGCTGCGGTCACATCTCCGTCATCGCGGCCCAGGTGCACGCCGTCGGCTCCGATGGCCAGTGCGAGTTCCAGGTCGTCATTGACGATCAGCGTGGCGCCTGCGTGCCTGCACAGTCCCAGCAAACATTCGGCCTGAGCGCGTCGCGCCGCTGCGTCGGAGGACTTGCTGCGGTATTGGATCAGTCGCGCGCCGCCGGCGAGGGCAGCCGCTACCTTGCGCGCCAGGCGATCGGTGTCGGCATCCTCGGGTGTGATCGCATAGAGACCGGCCACGGCAGGCGCGGAGCCTCGCAGGCGCGCCGGATACGCGCGCGCGGGTGTGCAGGCCGCAGTCATGTCCTGCTGCTGCCGTCGCTGACTTCCCGCGCCCAGAAAAAACGATCCGGAATGTACTGGCCCATGCCGGGGCGAAACGCCGCCGACAGCGCCTGCCATGTGTATTCCTGCGCCTCGCGCACCGCTTCGGGCAGGTCCAGGCCGTTGGCGAGCGTCGCGGCGATGGCAGAGGCGAGCGTGCACCCGGAACCGTGATAACTGCCCGGCAGCCGGTCCCAGGAATCGGCGCGGACCACGCCCTCAGAGCCGTAGAGCGTGTTGATCACCTGCGGCGTGTTTTCATGGGTTCCGGTGATCAGGACGTATTCACACCCGAATCCGAGCAGTCGCTCGGCACATTTTTCGAGTTGGAAGTCTTCGGTTTCGTCTCCGTCGTCTTGAACAAGACGGCGCGCCTCCGCGCTGTTCGGCGTCAGAATCGTCGTTTGCGGCAGCAACAGTTCCCGCATCGCGGAAATCATGTCTTCGTTCGCTAATTCGTCGCCGCGCCCCGAAGCCAGCACCGGGTCGAGCACCAGTGGCACGTCGGGATAATCGGAAACGATTTCCGCGACAGCGGCAATGTTCTCCACGCTGCCCAGAAGCCCGATCTTGAATGCGGCGACCGGCATATCTTCGAGTATCAGCCTCGCCTGGTCTGTCACCCAGTCCGGGTCGATGGCCATTACCGCATCGACGCCAGCGGTATCCTGAATCGTGATTGCCGTGACGACCGACAGGGGATGGCAGCCCAGAGCGCAAAGCGTAAGCAGATCGGCCTGCAGACCGGCCCCGCTGGTGGGGTCGGTGGCGGCGAACGTGAGCACGATCGGCGGAATATGGCGAGAGGGCATAAGACGGCGAGCCCGCAGGTGAAACAACCGGCAACGGGGTAAGATGCGAGCCCGCATTTTATGCTCTTTCGCCCTCACATGACAGAGACAAAATCAGAATTCAAAGCTTGGATGTGCCTGGTATGCGGATACATTTATGACGAGGCTGCCGGAGCGCCCGATGAGGGCATTGCGCCTGGAACGCGATGGGAGGACGTGCCCATGAACTGGGTCTGTCCTGAATGCGGCGCGCGTAAGGAAGACTTCGAGATGGTCCAGATGTGATGTGCGGACAGAAAGCCGGAGCTGAAACTTGGCCGCTGGGCGAGCACGCGCGTGATCAGGACGAGGCGTCAAAAAGATTACAAGCGGCCTGAACATACCCGTACAACGTTTTGTTTTAGCGTGATTTGGGCGTATATTCCCCGATCATGAAATGGGGCAAAAAATCGGCTGAAAAGAGATCCGGATTCCCCGGGTCAGCCGCATGATCCCGTGATGGAGGCAGCTCACATCACGGCGAACCTTGCCGGGCTGAAGGTGATGGTGATCGATGATTCGAACACCATACGCCGGAGCGCAGAAATTTTTCTGGTCCAGGCGGGCTGCAAGGTCATTCTTGCGGAGGATGGTTTCGACGCTCTGGCGAAGATCACAGATCATCAGCCGGAGGTGATTTTCGTGGACATCATGATGCCGCGCCTGGATGGTTACCAGACCTGTGCGCTGATCAAGAGGAATCCGCACTTCGCCAACACGCCGGTGATTATGCTTTCCTCCAGGGACGGACTGTTCGACCGGGCGCGAGGGCGCATGGTCGGTTCCGACGAATACCTGACCAAACCTTTCACCAAGGAAGACCTGCTGCGGACCGTCGCCGAACGCGCGCCGACCCGGACCTGAGGACAGCGTCATGCCCGTAAAGAAAATTCTTATTGTCGACGACTCGCCGACAGACCGGCAGTTCCTGCTCGAGGCACTGTCCAAGGCAGGCTACCAGTGCGTGACCGCGGAGAACGGCGATGAGGCCATTGTCAAGTCCAAGAGCGAGCGGCCCGATCTGATCCTGATGGACGTTGTGATGCCCGGCACCAGCGGCTATCAGGCGACGCGGGCGATCACGCGCGACGAGGCGACCAAGCACATCCCGGTCATCATGTGTACCAGCAAGAATCAGGAGACCGACAAGATCTGGGGCCTGCGCCAGGGTGCGCGGGAGTATCTGATAAAGCCGATCGATGCCAAGGCGCTGTTGGCAAAGATCGTCGCGCTTCCATAGCCATCGGGGGTCATGCGCTGTGGCCAAGCAGATGAGCCTGAGGGAATTCCAGCAGGCGCTGGCAACCAAACTCGCCGAAGCGGGCATCGAGACCGCACCGCACGCGAGGCTGGGTGTGCAGTCAGGCGGGAGGCTGTGGCTGATTCGCCTGGATGATGCGGGGGAAGTGCTGCCGCTGCCCGAGATCACACCCGTGCCGCTGACCCGGCCGTGGTTCATGGGCTTGGCGAATATCCGCGGAAATCTGGCCAGCGTTGTCGATTTTGCGGCGTTCATGGGCGAGCCGCCCGTGGAGCGTTTGCCCGGTTGCAGGCTGGTACTCGTGGCCGAGCGTTTTCGCGCGCACAGCGGCCTCGTCGTGGAACGCATGGTCGGATTGCGAAACATTCACCAACTCGAGGCGGAACAGGACGGCGCCGACTGCCCCTGGATACGAGGCGCCTTTCGCGATCCCGAGGGACGGCGCTGGTACGAACTGGATATCGGCGCGCTGGTGGCGCATGGCGATTTTCTGCAGGTGGGGATGTGAGCGTGCACAACACGGGACACTGACCGGACCGCATCGGAATATCAGGAGGCAGTATGGCGTTTAAATTACCCATCGCTATTGGAGGCAAGAAGGCTTCCACGGACAACAAGACACCGGGAAGTCCACCGGCGCCCTCAAAGAACACCGGGCAACGGGGTGCGCAGGCGGCGGGGCGCAGCGAGGTGTCGCCCCTGCCGGTAATCGGCAAACTGCCGGTATCGGCTCAACTCAAGGTGCTGCTGGTCGGCCTGGGTATGCTGCTGGCGATCGCGAGCCTGGTCATTTTTGCCGATTACCGTGCGGCAACCAACGGCACGGCGTATGTGGCTACTGCGGGGCAAATGCGCATGCTTTCGCAGCGCGTTCCCAAGTCCACCCAAGCCGCCCTCTCGGGCAGCGCAATCGGATTCAAGCAACTGGAGGAAAGCCGCGCGCAGTTCGCGCAGGCGCTGCTCGTGCTCACACAGGGCGGCGTGGTGTCTGGAACGACGCTGCCGCCGACTGCCGATGCGGTGATGCCCACGCTCGAGACGCTTGCCAAGGAGTGGGAGAAGATCGACCGAAACGTGGCACAGGTGCTCGGACAGCAGAAGAATCTGATCGCCCTCGGAACGGCCGTCCGTTCCATTAACACCAACAATCCAGCGCTTCTCGGTCTTACCGAAGCGGTGCAGGCTCTGAAACTTCAGACCGGCGCATCTCCGAGGGAGATCTCCCAGATCGGGCAGATGGTGATGCTCACGCAGCGCATGGCCAAGAACGCCAACACGCTGCTCGGGGCCGACGCCATCGACCCGGACGCCGCGTTGATGATGGATCGTGATGCGACCACATTCGGCGATCTGCTCGCGGCGCTGCAAAAGGGCAGCGATTCGCTGAAGATTTCTGCCGCCCGGGACGCCGACACGGTGGCTAAGCTTGCCGAGCTGGACAAGGCCTTTGGGGAATTCAGGGCGGCGTTTGCCGGCATCATATCCAGCCTCAAGGAACTGGCCAACGCGAAACAGGCTGCGCGGCGCATCGTAGAGGACTCCGATCCGCTGTTCGACGCTGCGGAGAAGCTCACCCAGGCCTATCAGAGCGAACTCGGCGCCGAGGCGTATTTCTGGGTGCTTGCGATCGTGGTGCTGTTGGGTATCGGCACCGTTTTCCTCATCGTCAAGGTCTATGTCGATGACCAGCGGCGCCGTGCGCAGGACGCCGAGCGCCAGCGGGAGGACGCCGAGCGCCAGAACAAGGCGAATCAGGAAGCGATTCTCCGGCTCATGAACGAAATGCAGGAGGTGGCAGGCGGCGACCTGACGGTGAAGGCGACGGTGTCCGAGGATGCCACCGGTGTCATCGCGGACTCGGTGAATTTCACTATCGAGGAACTGCGGGTGCTGGTAGGCCGCATCAATAACGCCTCCACCGAGGTCACGATGGCCACCGAGCAGGCCGAGCAGACATCGACCCAGCTGCTGGCGGCGGCCGAATACCAGTCGCACGAGATCCAGGAGGCCAATTCGGCGGTGCTCAGGATGGCCGAGGCGATGAACGAAATGATGGGAAGCGCATCGCAGTCCGCGAACGTGGCGCGCCAGTCGCTCGCCGCGGCGCAGAAGGGCACGCAGGCGGTCCAGAATTCAATCTCCGGCATGAACGAGATCCGTGAACAGATCCAGGACACCTCCAAGCGCATCAAGCGCCTGGGCGAGTCCTCGCAGGAGATCGGGGAGATCGTGGAGCTCATCTCCGACATCACGGAGCAGACCAACGTGCTCGCGCTCAATGCGGCCATCCAGGCGGCTTCCGCCGGAGAAGCGGGGCGCGGCTTCACGGTGGTGGCCGAAGAGGTGCAGCGGCTGGCCGAGCGAAGCGGCGAGGCGACCAAGCAGATCGGCGCAATCGTGAAAACGATACAAACCGACACGCTGGACGCGGTATCGGCGATGGAGAAGAGCACGCGCGGCGTGGTCGATGGAGCCAGGCTGTCGGATGCTGCGGGCCAGGCGCTGACGGAAATCGGCGAGGTGTCCCAGCGGCTCTCCGAACTGATCGAGACCATAGCCGGCGCGATGCAAAAGCAGGCGAGCAGTGCGGCCGAAGTGGCCGGCAGCATGCAGGATATCCTGCGCATCACGCAGCAGACCACCGACGGCACCAAACGCACGGCTACATCGGTCGATCAGCTCGCGGCCCTGGCCAAGGAGCTCAAGGGATCGGTGTCCCGGTTCCGGATGGAGTGAGCATTCCTTCCTGCCACCCCACACGACTCATCCGTGACCAACAAGCAAGCCGACTTCGATGCAGGGCCACTTTCCTGGGTCAAGGGGGAGATCGACCTTGCGATGCAGCGCGGGCTGGAATCGCTGCGCGCATTTGCCGCCAATAACGGCGACCTCGCGAAAATCAAGCTGGCGCAGACGCACCTGCATCAGGCGCACGGTGCGCTGCAGATAGTCGGCCTGGACGGAGTCACGCGCGTATCCGAGGAGCTCGAGAGCCTGGTCGCGGACTTGGAAAAGGGGACCGCGGCCCGTACGCCGCAGAATTTCCAGATCGCAGAAGAGGCTTTCTCGGCCATCGTCGCGTATCTGGACACGCTGATCGCCGGCTCCCCGAATCAGCCGCTCAGGCTGTTTCCCCTGTATCGGCGCGTGATTGCCGCGCGCGGCCGGGCTGACGCCGATCCGGTCGATCTCTATTTTCCCGACCTGTCGGGCCGGCCGCCGCCGCGCGACAAGCCGCCGGTCGCCCTCACCCCCGAGGGCCACGACAAACATTACCGGGAGCAGCGCGGCCGCTTCCAGCGCGGCCTGCTGAAATGGATCAAAGGGGACGAAACCGGGGCCCAGGATATGCGCGCAGCCGTCGAGGCGACCGAACTCATCCAGGGGATGAATTCGCAGCGCGCGTTCTGGTGGGTCGCGCTCGCTTTTTTCGACGCGCTGGTGGCCAAGGCGCTTGCCGAGGACATCGATGCGAAGCGTCTGTGCAACCGCATCGATCAGCAGTTCAGGCGCCTCGTCGAAGGCTCCCAGAACGTGGCCGACCGCCTCCTTCGCGAAGCGCTCTATCAGGTCGCGCGCGCACGGCCGGTCACCCCGAATCTGAGCGCCGTGCAGGAGGCTTATCAGCTCCAACGCACACTCCCGCCGCTCCCTGGCGATGGGGCCCCGCAGCACGGGTCCGCCGAACAAGCGTCGCTCAAGGCCGCGCGCGAGGCCCTGATCGAGGCCAAGGACGCATGGAACAAGTACGCCTCAGGCAACCCGCCCAGCCTGATCGCTTTCCGTAGCGCAAGCGGCGGGCTCAAGGAGCGCACCGCCGATCTGGGCAATGCCGATGTCGTCGCGCTGGCGCGCGAACTCGCCGCGCTGGCGATCTGGCTTGGCTCCAATACGACCAAGATGAGCGAGGCGATCGCGCTGGAGGTCGCGACCGCGCTGCTGCTGCTGGAAAATGCACTGGCGAATTTCGTATCGCTGGGCACGGAGTTCGTCGAACAGTCGCAGTTCATCTGTGCCCGGCTCAAGGCCTGCGTGCTGGGCAAACTGCTGCGCACCGCGCCCACCATACCGCTGCTCGACGAGATGTCACGCAAGGCGCAGGAGCGCCTGCTGCTCAACCAGGTCGTCAGCGAAATGCAGGCGAATCTGCGATCGATCGAACAGGTGCTGGATGCGTTTTATCGTGATCCGGCCAAGCGCGGCGAATTGGCGACCCTCGGTGGTCCGCTGCACCAGGTCAAAGGTGCGCTGGACATGCTCGGCGAGGCGCAGGCACGCGATTCTCTGGGGGAGTGCGAAGCGCAGATAGGGCGCTTTGCCCAGGCCGGCAGCGCGCCGAGGCAAGA
>Ga0194060_10003201_pt1 | contig 11605 bp, 12 predicted proteins | sample SepL225m_MetaG_FD_163427 | JGI IMG/M metagenome (GOLD analysis project Ga0194060, IMG submission 163427) | Anoxic zone freshwater microbial communities from boreal shield lake in IISD Experimental Lakes Area, Ontario, Canada - Sep2016-L222-5m | ecosystem: Environmental > Aquatic > Freshwater >... | reverse complement strand
GCATCTGGCCATTGACCCGTTGAAGGCTTTATGACATACTTTGCACCTGGCCATTGACCCGTTGAAGGCTCTATGACATACTTTGCATCTGGCCATTGACCCGTTGAAGGCTCTATGACATACTTTGCATCTGGCCATTGACCCGTTGAAGGCTTTATGACATACTTCGCATCTGGCCATTGACCCGTTGAAGGCTTTATGACATACTTTGCACCTGGCCATTGACCCGTTGAAGGCTCTATGACATACTTTGCATCTGGCCATTGACCCGTTGAAGGCTCTATGACATACTTTGCACCTGGCCATTGACCCGTTGAAGGCTCTATGACATACCTTACACCCGGGAAGTATGTCATAGAAACTTATTCCGCCTGCCCGCCCGATTCTCTTAATCATAATCATGCTCTTAATCTTACCCGCTTAAAAGAAAATGAGTATGAACAGGATTATGAGTAAGAGTATGAAAGGGAAAGGAGTCCTCCGCCTGGCTATTTTGCTCTGTCAGCAGGTAAATCACTGAACAAATGAACATATCCGGATTAATCAGGAAGCGGACATCTGAAATAAAACCATATCCGGCTCCGGTTGCCCGGAGCCTTTAATCCCATTGGGAGGAAATGAGATATATGGATATGGAAAAAACCAGAGAAAGAAGAGTAAGTTATGCAAGATTCTTTAGTAAGTCGGCCATTTCGATAGCACTTAAAGCGGCATCCCAGCCCTTGTTGCCTGATTTAGTGCCGGCACGTTCAATCGCCTGCTCGATTGTATCGGTAGTAAGCACTCCGAATATTACGGGCAGACTGTATTTAAGTGAAATCTGAGCTGTTCCCTTGCTTACTTCAGAGGCGACATAATCAAAATGGGGAGTTGCGCCACGGATCACAGCACCGAGGCAGATAACAGCGTCATACTTCTTTTTTTCCGCAAGCTTAGCCGCCACCAGCGGTATCTCAAACGCGCCGGGCACTTTGATTATTTCAATATTCCCGCTATCCGCGTGATGACGTACCAGGCAGTCGAGCGCTCCTTCAAGAAGTTTGTTTCCGATGAAATCATTGAAGCGGCTGATAATGATTGCGAACTTATAATCTTTAGCCGAAAGCTTTCCCTCAACTATTTTGTACATATTCTGTTATTCCTTTTTATTAGATAAATCAATTACTATGCTCCCCGCCTTCCGGTCCCGGTCTTCCCTGCGTTAAAACGCGTGGCAATGAAACGGTCAGTTTATACAACGGGGCAGAATTCATAACTTTAGATTAAGAACTAAAAACCAATTAACTCAATCCCTGTGTTTTATCAGCATCTTGCGCATTGTAGCAACGTATGAAGTGGGAATGTTATACCTGCCCAGGTTCTGTTCATCATCTCTTTTGCCGCCATGGAAATCCGAGCCGCCCGAAGCAAGCAGGCAATACTCGTTTACTATGCCGCGGTAATGTTCAACCTGATTCTGTTTATGAGACGGATGAATTACTTCTATTCCGTCAATACCGGATTGAATGAGGCTGGTAAGTATATTCTCTGAAAGATACCCCGGGTGAGCAATAAACGATAATCCGCCGGCATCGCTGATAAGCTTTAAGGCACTTTGCGGAGAGACGTGAATCTTATGCTCAAAAGCAGGGCAACAGTTGCCGATATATTTATCGAAAACTTCATAAAAGCTGGTTGCGTAACCGGCTTCTATCAAAACCTGGGCAATATGAGGCCGCCCGACAGCACCGCTCTTTGCTTTAGCCATCACGCTGTCAATCGTAAGCGCAACTCCGAGTTTATTCAGCTTCTTTACAATGCGGCAGGCACGGTTATATCTTTCTTCACGGAAAAAACTAAGGTACTTCTGAAATTCATCATTGTAAATATCTATAAAATAACCAAGCAGGTGAACTTCTTTGTCTTCAATATCAATACTTATTTCAACACCCGGGATAACTTCGACTCCAATCTGCTTACCGAACTCTATAGCAACCTTAACACCGGCCAGGTTGTCATGATCAGTAATTGAGATAATATCAAGTCCGGCTGCCCGGGCCATGCCAACTACCTGAACAGGAGTATATACCCCGTCAGAACAAGTAGTATGTAAATGTAAATCTATTTTGCCTGTCATTAATAGCCTGGTAAATAAATAAGAAGACCCCGTTTAACCAAAATTCGCCTTGAATTTTTCATAATTTAATATCCTGAGCTTAGTTCCGTCAAACTCAAGGAGTCCTTTTTTAGTAAATGAGTGAATTGTTCTTGAAATTGTCTCACGCGATGTGCCGGCCATATTAGCCAGGTCCCGCTGGAGCGGAAGTTTCTCAATTTCAACTATGCCCTGCTTTATTTTGCCAATATCATCAGCCAGTTGAAGAATAACCGAGGCTACTTTGCCCTCGGCATCTCTAAGAGAGAGCGATTTAATCTTCGTATCGGCACCGCGAAGCCGCAAAGTCAGTTCCTGAAGCAACGAAATTGATACTTCCGGATATGATTTAAGAAGATTAAGGAAATCATAGCGCTGAATTATAAAAAGTTCCGACTGCTGAAGTGCAATTACGCTTGCCGAACGTTTCAGTCCGTCAAGAATTGCCATCTCTCCAAAGAAATCTCTTTCGCCAAGTAAAGTAAGAATAACCTCACGGCCTTCATTATTTGTGCGGGAGACTTTTACTTTGCCACTTATAATGACAAACAGAGCCGAACCGGAATCTTCTTCCATCAGAATAACTGTATCTTTCTCATATATCTTTCTCTTACCAATACTGCTTATCTTTTCTAATGTCTCCTGATCAAGCTCTGCAAAAATCGGGACATCCAGTAAGAAATCAGATAACGAAGTTGTCATATTGTTCCCCTTGAATTAATAATAGTCATCGTTCTCTTTACCATATATCAGGCTCAGATAAAAATTTGCATACTTATTAAACGCTAATATAACATTTTTTTTCAAAATTCTACAGCCCTGATGTTCTTATGAGAGATGATAACTGTAATATACATGAACATCCCCCTGTATCCAGCTATATTTTTCAGTTTTTTTTTATTACTTTTCCATTTCAAAATTAATGGAGTTATCTGCGTTATGAAAAAAACAGTTTTGTTCTGGATCCTGTCCTTCGTTATAACAATTATTACGGCATATTATCAGAGAGTAACAGGTCCTACTTACCCTCTGAGCGGCACATCTGAATTTGATAACAACAGTATCAGGTATAAATTTGAACGCAGCCATAGTTGCAGTGAAAATGCATCTGTTATTGTCCCGGTCAGCAGTATGACAACTGAAGGTGTTCTTAAATGGAAAAGATATAAGACAACAGACAGTTTTACCGTTGTCAAAATGGGGCAGACAGAGGGGAAGCTTGTCGCTGAATTACCCAAACAGCCGTCCGCCGGTAAACTCGAATATTTTGTAGTATTAACCAACGGAGATAAACAGCTTAAGATGCCTGAGAAACAGAATATTGTAATCAGGTTTAAAGGAGATGTTCCGCCATGGATTCTCATTCCTCATATAATAGCTATGTTCGGGACTATGTTATTATCAACAAGGACGGGGCTGGAGTTCTTTAACAAGGGTTATAATCTGAAAAAACTAACTTTCTGGACGCTTGGATTCTTAATCATTGGCGGAATGGTATTAGGACCTCTGACCCAGCTTTACGCCTTCAACGCGCTCTGGACAGGGATTCCATTTGGGACTGATTTAACAGATAATAAAACACTTATCGCACTTGCAGGATGGCTTATCGCACTAATAGCGTTATATAAAGCCAAACGCCCTGAAGCGTGGGCATTATTTGCGGCGGTTTTGCTTACTGCCGTTTACATGATTCCTCATAGTCTGTTTGGCAGCGAGCTTGACTATAACAAGATGGAAAAACAACAGAAATCAGTTGAAACGATAAAGCCCTGGCAGGACTAATCTTTATCAAAAAAAAAGGCTGAGGATAATCTTCAGCCTTTTTAATTTACAAAACAAACTACTTATGCGTCAGGTTTGTCTTTTCTTTCGTTCTTGATGTTCTGGATTTCATTACGCATATCCTGCGCAAGTTTTTTTAGTTCGCTTAAGCCTTTACGCAACCTTGTGCCTGCGGCAGCCTGTCCTTTTTCAGCAAACTTTTGTACGTCTGATTCAAGACTCTGTACAAATTTTGATAGTTCTACATACTTATTCTTCATTTTTAAGCCTCCGTTTATAAAATTAATTTAGATTAATAAAGTTACACTATATTTTCGAGTACAATTTCTGCAATATCCTTAACCACGACCTCATCGGCTTTATCAAAAGACTTAACACCGTCAATCATCATGGTCATACAAAATGGGCAGGCTGATGCTATTACGTCCGCATTCGTTTCCAGCGCTTCTCTTGTTCTTTCTTCATTGATTCTTGTCCCTTCAGTTTCCTCAAGAAACATTCTTCCACCGCCGGCTCCGCAACAGAACCCGCGGTCTTTATTTCGTGGCATTTCAACCAGCTCAAGTCCTTTAATCTTTGCAAGCGAATTACGCGGCGAATCATAAATGTTATTATACCTTCCAAGGTAACATGAATCATGATACGTAACCTTCTGCTGTACTGATTCATCCTTAAACTGAATCTTACGTCCGCGAATCATTTCCTGAATAAGTTCAGTATGATGCAGGACTTCAAAATTACCTCCGAACTGCTGATACTCTTTCTTTAGAGAATTATAGCAATGCGGGCAGGCTGTAACGATTTTCTTTACACCATAACCGTTAAGAGTTTCAATATTTTCCCGCATCATCATCCGGGCAAGATATTCATTGCCGAGTCTTCGTGCCGTATCGCCATTACATTTCTCCTCAACTCCGAGAATTCTAAAGTCAATATTAGCTTTTTGCATTAAATTAGCAAATGCTTTCGAAACTTTTTGATATCTCTGGTCAAAAGAACCTGCGCATCCAACCCAAAAAAGCAGGTCGCAGTCTTTATCCTCTGCCATCGTTTTGATATTCAGCCCTTCAGCCCAGTTCGCCCTATCCTGAGGATTAAACGCCCATGGAGTAAAATTCGTCTCAAGATGTTTAAATACCTGATTTAATTCGGGCGGGAATTGCGCCTCTGTAAGAACCAGGTTTCTTCTCATGTCAATTATTGAGTCAACATGCTCTATCATTACAGGACACTCCTGAACACAGGCAATACAGGTAGTGCAGGCCCATAATTCATCGGGAGTAATAAAATCATGCACAAGATGATTTTCAAGTAAAGGGTTATTTTCCTTCATGGCGTTTGGATCAGCTAATATGGGAGCTTTTTCCATCGTTCGTTTCCTGATGTCAGCCATAATCTTTCTGGGAGAAAGAGCTTTCCCTGTATTATTAGCGGGGCATACATCAACGCACCTTCCGCATTCCGTACAAGTATAGCCGTCAAGCATCTGCTTCCATGTCAGGTGTTCTATATCCGCCACGCCGAATGTTTCGACTGTCTCATCATCCAGATCCAAAGGCTGAAGAACGTTCTTTCTATCTTCCAATCCCGAAAAAAATACATTTGGAATTGAAGATAATATATGAAGATGCTTTGAATAAGGAAGCCAGTTCAAAAATGCCAGAACAAAGAGTATATGAAACCACCAGAATAATTCAAACATAACAGGCGCAACTACTGAATTTGCGCTAAATAAAACAGGAGCGATTGCCGATGAGACCGGTCTTACTTCCCACTCACCAAGCCGGAAGTTATGCGATGCTACCAGCGCGATATTCATTCCATACATTGAAATAACAACCGCCAGTATCATACAAAGAATTGTAACTGCGTCCCTCTTCCCTTTCTGACCAGCTTCAAGTCTGGGAATTTTCGAAATTATTCTTCTGTATAAAGCGATGATAACCGAAATGATTACAATAATTCCAAATAAATCCTGGACTGCCGTTATAGCGTAATAAACCGGGCCAAGGAATTGGAATGTAAAAGGAGAATAAAATCCCTGGATTATACTTTCAGCCAGGGCAAATAAGAACAAAGTAAATCCCCAGAATATCAGGAAGTGAATAATTCCTGCAACCGGATCCCGTAGAAGCTTTGATTGTCCAAACGCGATCTTTATAACATTATTTAATCTCTCTTCAATATTATCAAATCTGTTTTCGCCTTTGCCGACCTTCAGGAAACTGACAAGACGTCTTATGTTATACGTAATCAGAGACATTGCTACAAGAAAAACGATACCGAACAAAATATTTTTAATTCCCATAATCCTAAACTTAGTTATACTGCCAGCCGGTATAGAGTTAATTTTACTATAAACATAAGCGAACTGCCGCGTGGAATAAAATATTATACCATGCTTCCACGCAAAAGTTATTAAGTTTAATTTATCCCGGCAGTAAATATAACTATTTTTTTAAAGCGATTTTAATGTTTACTTTAAGATAAGATACTGTATTAAACAATCATCCGCAGAAATACATCAGAAACCGCATCCAATAAATTCAACAAATACAAAATAAATTCAAAGATACTAAAGAGCAATAGTAAATAATAAAAAAAACCCTCAAACTGCAAGAAAAACAAGTTTTCTAGCAATCTGAAGGTCTTTAGAAATAGAGATATACTTACAATGGCAGTCTGTGATACTTTTTGGATATTGCAAAGTAAATGCCGGATGCCGCCGCGATCTTAATTAAATCCCAAACCGAAAAAACAACACCACCAACAAAAAGAGCATCGCTAAAGGTTCTGTTAAAGAACAAGCTTAGGTAAGTAGCTCCGGTAAACACGATAGCAAGATTAGCAACTGTCATTGAAATAAAGACTGAGGCAAATGACTTGCTTCTTTGAATTAATAAACCGGCAATGAAAGCTCCTGCCGGAAAAGCCAGCAGATAGCCTGCCGTAGGTCCAAGAAGACTTGTAAAACCTGAAAGATTAGCAAATACCGGAAGTCCAAGCGCTCCCATGGCTAAATACATTCCCTGACTGTAAGCGCCATTCTTAGCGCCAAGAAATGCTCCGGCTAATATTACAAACATTGTCTGAAGCGTAAAAGGCACCGGCTGAACAGGAACAGACACCTGCGCAGCTATAACTGTAAGCAAAGCGAACCCGGATACCCATAAAATTCCCGATGATAACGCTCCGTTGATTATTTTTATACCCACGTTTGATTTTACATTTTCATTGATAGTCATTTTTACCTCTATACATTAAATTAAATTGTTCTTTAGAATCTGGCTGCTTTGTCCGGCAACAGCTCAAACTTGTCATTTTATTAAGTCTTACAAACCATGTACAAAAACGAAGCGGAACTGCCTGACATTACCTGGGACACAGCCGGTTATGTCAAAAACTTCCCTGTCTTTTGTCGTAAGCGTATAATTATTATTAATCACATGTAAATATGGCTATTATGAGTTGAAAAATCAAGATATTATAAGAATAACGTCTCGTTTTCTTTTTATTTTCCTGCTTACCGGTTTAGCTGACCTGCCGAAGCAAAGGAACCATAATCTTAACCTGATAACATTTGGAAACCCCGGCCGACCCGTGGGAACGTCACGGGTCAGCCAGAAATCTCCGGGCACCTCATAAGAGTCAAAGCTCCCTAAACTGACAATGATTTTATTTTTGGGGACATTATATCCAGTACTGAGACCTGACATTTTTAATTAAGTTATAACATATCCGATTACTGAAAATAAATTAGCGCTTCACTTTTACCATTTATTTGCTTAACTTATCTACAGGATAATATGAATTTTTAGTTTTCCAAAAAAATAAAACAATACCGCGAGAGAAAGTAAGTAACTTTACGAATGCGGAGATAAAATCTTTTAGCCTGCTGGGAATTATAATGAATAAATTACTGGTTATTCCATCGATTGATATTAAGGACGGCAAAACTGTCCGTGTGGTTCAGGGCATTCCTGAACTGGGTAGTCCCGACTACGGCAACGACCCGATTGAAATGGCATTAACATGGAGAGCTGAGAATGCCAAGTGCATACATGTAGTTGATTTTAACGCCTCATGGGACAGCAAAATAAGCCCTAATCAGCCGATTATTGAAAAGATGTGTAATTCTGTTATAATTCCGGTAGAACTTGGCGGTGGCATCAGAACATTTGATGATGCAAAGCGGGCAATGGGTCTGGGCGTTTACAGGATTGTAATCGGTAGCCTTGCTGTTGAGAACCCTGATATATTCATTAACATATTAGAAACTTTTGGACCTAATCGCGTAATTGCGGCCATTGACTCGGTAGATAATCAGGTTGTTATACATGGACGCACAACAAAGACTTCATTAAACCCGCTTGATTATGCTCTGAAACTAGCTGGCTGGGGAATCGAACGCTTTGTTGTTACCGATGTTACGACAAATGGTATGCTGGGCGGTCCGAATATTGAGCTTTCAAGAAGCATTGCTTTGGCAACAAAGAAAAAGGTTATCCTTTCCGGCGGAATAAGACAGGAAGACGACCTGTTTCTTGTACAGAACAATATGGATTCAGGTATAGATTCCGTTATAGTCGGACGCGCATTATATGAAAATAAATTCCCGTGTCAGAGGTTATGGCGCGTTGCCGAATCAGGAATGTTTTAGCTGAGCATTATAATGGAAAATAAAAGACAATTAAGCCGGCAGAACAGTTTTCTATCCAACCTGTTTAAGATTCGCTCAGAGAAAGAAGATTTGTTTGAACTATTACACACTATTCCCCCTTTCGCTGAGTTAAGCAATAAAGAAATTGAACAGCTTTACCATATCATGCACGACAGGGTTTATGCTCCGCATGAATATATCTTTTATCAGTCCGATCCGGGGATAGCATTTTATATAATTCAGGAAGGGGAAGTCGAAGTTCTTACTACAAATGAGGAAGCCCGTATACATCGTATAGCTTATTATAAAAAAGGAGATTTCTTCGGCGAAATGGCACTTCTGGACGATGCGCGGCGCTTTGCATCGGCTATCGCGCTTAAAGAAAGTAAACTTCTCGTAATTTTTAAGCCGGATCTTGATGAGTATATAGAAAAATTTCCAAAGAAAGGCATTAAGATACTTAAAGGTATCTCTCAGATATTTGCCTTAAGGCTCAGACAGTTGAACCAGAATTATTCAAAATTATTTTTCGAAACAAGTAAAGAACAGGAGACCGCAAATGGAACTGCAGATTAAGAAAATAATTGTACCCGTTGATTTTTCTAATTATTCCAAAAACGCGTTGCGTTATGCCATTAACTTTGCAAAGGATCATTCGGCTAAGATTTTTTTAATATATGTAGTTGAGCCTGTAATTTATCCCGCTGATTTTAGTATGGGACAAATTGCACTGCCGTCAATTGACCTTGAAATGACAACACGTGCGAATAATGAGCTTGATAATCTTATTAAATCCGAAATCCCTTCTGATATAGAAGTCGAGAAAATAATTAAGACAGGCAAACCTTTTGTAGAGATAAATGAGACTGCCTCGGAAATTAACGCTGACTTAATTATCATTGCCACGCACGGACGTACAGGTGTTGAACATATTTTATTCGGCTCTACGGCTGAAAAGGTCGTGCGAAAGGCTCCATGCCCGGTACTTACACTCAGAGACCCCATCAAAGGATTTAAATATCAGAATAAATAATTTGTTTATCTATGCTTCTTATTAAGCCGGAAGCCTGGCAGAAACGAGGCATATAAAGGTTAAGTTCAGGATAGAAAGACTATCGCGAAACAGGTTACGTAGTTTTGAGAATGGCTCATGGTTATTTTAAGGGATTTATCTTTGCCAAGATAGTCCTCAAGTTTGCCATAAAGCTTTACGGATGGTTTGCCGCTAAGTTCATTATAGATTTCGATATCTTTCCAGTTAAATCCGCCGTTCCATCCTTCCGACAAAGCTTTAGCCACAGCTTCCTTGGCGGCGAACCTTGCTGCAAGATGCTGATGCACATTTCTTTTGCCAAGGCAGTATTCAAGCTCGACATTAGTAAATACCTTATTCAGGAACTTATCGCCGAAGCTTTCGACGCTCCGTTTTATCCTGTCAATTTCTATAATATCAATACCAATACCTAATATCATCAAAAACCTGCGGACTTACCGTAACTGCGGAGTTCTGCCACCCCGTAGATTACATTGTTTTTATAACTGATTTTAGAAGAACTTAATATGCGCATCTACGTTCAGCCCCTTATTATTTAACTGGTCTAAAAGAATTTTTGTTAAATCGCGCACCTGATTAATCGACTTTTTAACATCGGTTAAGAGTTCTTCATCGTAGAGAAGTTTGCCCGCGTTATTTTTACGGTCAGCGGTTTCATCTGTCAGATTATTAATTTTGGTCAGAAGATCATTTGTATTTTTAAGAACCGTCTGCACATCTTCAAGTGAAGTCCTGATATTATCCTTATTGTCCCTTATCAGTTGTGAAGCTTCCTTTGTAAGATCGGCAGTATTACCTGTAAGCCGTCTCAGATTTACTCTGTTTTCATCAATCATAACATTAAGCTTCCGGCTGATTGAAGCAAGGTTGGAAAGCGAGGAACGCATGTCTTTATTAAAATCTTTATCAGTCATTACATTGTTCATCGAAGAAAGAGTTACCTGAACTTCTTTAATAATTCTTATAAGATCATTCTGAACCGAACCGAGCATTGCCATAACCGCAGGAACATCCGCGTAGAACTGCCCGGTCTGTATTTTGGAATAATCCAGTTTCTTTTCCGAAATGCCGGGCTTAATTTCAACTTTCTTTCCGCCCATAAGATCAAGCATAGAGATACCAAATGTAGCATCTTCTTTGAGTAAAATATCATCATCGATATTTGCGTTAACAACAGCCTTATTGCCCGATATTCCAATCTCGCCGACTACACCTTTCCTTACTCCGTTTACGGTTACTATATCACCTTTTTCGAGTCCGTTAGCAGATTCAAATTCTATCCGTACTATTTTCTGGCTGCCTGACAGCTTATAATTCTTCGCCCATCCGATAACCCAGATTAGAAGAATCAGAGCAATAAGCGAAGTAACTCCGACTTTAATTTCAGTTTTTCTTTCGTTTCTCATAAATCGAATTAATTTTGTTTATTGAGTAAATCAGATATTTTATTTAACTCATCCTCATAAATCATATTGTCTTTCTTTTCATATTTTATTGTTATGCCGGTCAATGGAAGAGAGCTGTTCAATCATAACCTTCTTAACTCTTCTGTTAACGATTTCAAGAACAATAAACTTATGGCTTTTGTAAATAAAGCTGAAATTCTGAGCCGGAATTATACCGGCATAATTAAGAATAAATCCTCCGACAGTATCGTAATCGTCATTTTCAGAATAAAGATCAATTTTCAGCAGTCCATTAATCTCTTCAATAGCGGTTTTACCAAGGACAACATAAGTATATTCTCCTGTCTTAATAATTTCGTTCTCATCCTTATCATATTCATCCCTAATCTCGCCGACAATCTCTTCGAGGATATCCTCAAGCGAAACAAGACCTGCTGTGCCTCCGTATTCGTCCACAACAATGCCAACGTGCATTTTCTTCTCCTGAAACTCGTGCATGAGATCGCTTATCATTTTTGTCTCCGGAACAAACATTGGCTTCCGGGCAATTTTATTAAGTGTAAGTGTAC
>Ga0194060_10003200_pt1 | contig 11605 bp, 10 predicted proteins | sample SepL225m_MetaG_FD_163427 | JGI IMG/M metagenome (GOLD analysis project Ga0194060, IMG submission 163427) | Anoxic zone freshwater microbial communities from boreal shield lake in IISD Experimental Lakes Area, Ontario, Canada - Sep2016-L222-5m | ecosystem: Environmental > Aquatic > Freshwater >... | reverse complement strand
TTCATATCCAGTTCAAGGGCGTGTTGAAGCAGGCGCACCAGGTTGCTGGCTTGCGTCTGACTACAGCGGAACGCAGGATCGTAAACATGATCGTCCTTTTCAACGTCAAGGAATTCGAAGTGATGCACTTCGGCGAAGTCATGCTTAGGATCAGGAACCCATCCTGCCGGATCACTGATTTGGATCAGCATTGAATTTAGACCGGGGTCCTTGTAGAACTGCCCGATATTTATATCGGATGCGGCACAGTTTTGAATGAATGGCATTTTTACTCCTATGCACTATTATAGCACAAACAGGATTAAATGTCAAGTTTTTTGTTCAATGCCTCTTTATATCTGCCCAGGTAACTGTCCATACGAACGGTAGCATCGGACCAATCAAATTCGTTAAATTTGGTATTTCGCAACATTTCAGACGAATACCCAAGATTTCGTAATCCCGTGGCTGCTTGCCCTGATATATAAAAGTTACCACTAGAGTACCCAGCTGTGTTAAATTGTTTGGCAAGTGCGTTGGCATCGACTGAGGTCATATGATCGTTCTTCCATTTGACAAGGTTAAGATTTTTAAAATTAGGATCAGCTATTTCTTCATATCCATACTGAGGATAATTCTTAGATATGTCACTCATATTAGCTGAGGCCACATATTTGTAGATAGCCAGACCAGAAAAGATGTATGAGTGCAACGGTATGCCTCCTGACATCAACATATCATGTGTGTTTTGTACTGATTCCACTGACTCTTCGGGTAGCCCCACAATGAAACTACCGTGTGTTATTATTTCGTTGCCATACTTATTTCGTATCTGGCACAATGCTTCAATTTGTTTTGCTCGGTCGTACCCCTTCCCAATGATCATCCCTGTCTTGCGATTCAGAGTTTCTATTCCAAAGTAGGTTGATTGTAGTCCGATATCGTATAATTTTTCAATGGTCCCTGGCCTTGACGCCAGCAAGTCCAGTCGTAGATATGCCCAGAACCTAGGTCTGAATGTTAGCCGGCGAGTAACTCTCAGCATCATGTCCAGTTTAAAATCATTGTCATTAAAGGTGTCATCAATAAATGAATACTCATATATGCCAAAACGATCATAATTGTCCTGCATTTCTGCAAGTATTGATTCTTCCGATCGCATGAAGTCTAGTTGATTTTTTCCGTTCATCGGGTATGAGCAAAATTTACACTTAAAAATACACCCTCTGGAAATTTCAATAGGCAGAACTTTACATTCAGCGATGTCAAAGTCTGACCAGGCGAACATGCTAGATGAAAACTCGTACCCCTTTCCGTAACGGTCATCTACTACGATGACACCGAATATGTTTTTGTAACTATTTTCTAACGGCAAGCCGTGTTTGAGGTGATTGGCCAATGACAATACACTAAACTCTGCGTAGCCAATGATGGAATAATCTATGTACTTCACTGACATACTTTCGGTTGCCTGAGAACCACCCAGTACTATTTTACAGTTTTTATTCAGGTGTTTTATTTGCTGAACTAAAACCTGTTCATTCTCTGTGCCCAAATTTAATAGTTGGTATGGACCAGAAGTAACATTATTGATAAACGTGGAGCTAAATCCCACAAACAATGTACAGTCTGATACACACTTTTCAACAATTATCAATAATTCTTCCAGGCTGAAATGCGTGGCCAAATCTATGACCAAACAAGTAAACCCTGCCTGTTGAAGAATATATGAACACTTTCGAGACCCGATCGACTTGAACACCCCATGAGTCTGGTTGGTATCAGTGAAAATAACTACATCGTACATCAGAAACCTATGCTATAACTTTTAGAAAAAATACCCTGCAGTGAAAGAAAATCAGTATCCGGGTGTTTATATTTATCAGGTACAATTTTATCAAGTTGATCTATGTTGTTTTTCCAGTTGATGTAATGGGCGGCGTTCACGTCCTCTATGAAGTACCTTTCCCAGGGCATTATAACAACATTTCCCATAACCTTTTCTGTGGTGAATAACAGAGGACAGATACGCGGAGGATAGATTATCTTGGCAATAAAATCATGATAGGCCCTGTTACGAATAGCAGTGTTTAGCCAGGTGCTATCCAAGTTATTATTCTTGAAATAATTCTTGATGGCATGGGCCTGTTTGATAATGACAGAGGCAGTATTTGCTGCACAGTAAAATGATTCTTTGTAAACCGGCAAGTCAATATCAGTTGCTCTGTTCGTATGGATATGTTGCAGTGCCTTGTCCAGAAAATGAAGTTTGAATTCTCCGTGATCAACAAACATGTTTGGTTTCTCTGTACCAAAGATATGCCCTATTCGTTTACCGCGTTCAGCTATGCCGGCATATTCAGGAATCCACTTGTCGTAGTCTCTGCCGGCTGCCAGATTCGGGCCAATAGCACCCATACCAATCGTGTCCGGATTGAATCCGTTTTCTGTCTTTTTCGTGTCACTGTAAATGTCGATCACATATTCAGAATGATCTACTACCCTTATTTTAAGATTCGGCATGTAAGTATTTTTCACATAGTTCGCAATAGGGTACGCATTGAACAGTATCTCAGCATACATATTGCCGGCTGTTGTGTTGTTATCATTCGTGTCTACTGATGCCATAGGCCCACGTATTAAAACTTCATCCAACGGTATGTGATTCTTTATGAAAGTGTCCAGAATATTATTAGAATCTGATCCGCCGCTGAAGTGCAGCACCAGATAATCGTATTCGGCCCTGAGTTCAAGAGCCCGGCGGCAGTATAATTGTTCTAATGTCTCCGCAGGCTCCGCGGCCCAATCAAACTTGCTATATATCGAATCATAAAAATCAAATTTAATATCACCATTGATTTTTTCTGCGGCAAGGATTGCTGAGATTTTGCTGTTGTATCCGACGTTGTTTACAACATAGTGCCCGGCCGAAGAGCTATCATAATTATTCATGCTGTTGTTTGTACGTCTTGATTAATCTGTTAATCTCTTCGGTTGACATGTTGATAGGTGAAGAGTTATGCTCCGCTAGTTTAGCGATAACAGCTGGATTCCGGTTACACAGGTTGACTGCTGCTTTTATCAATTCAACATTTTTCTTTGGGGCGCCCTTACGTACAGTCAGCAAAGTACCAATTGGTATTAATGCTGATTTATCGTCTCCGACGTAGTAGCTAATAGGACGGTGTTCAAATCTTGCGGCCATGGCATTATCCATAGTGCTGGTCACAACTTTTAACTTGCCAGCGTGGATAAGAGAATCAGTTTCTACGATCATCGAAACTGCCAGATCAAGATTGCCGTTGATCAAATCAACCAACGGGCCGGCGCCTGTCTTGTATGGTATCAATTGATAGTCCAATCCCAACGAAGTCATCCACTCCCTGGCTATAGTAGGAAGCACTGCGGAACCCACGCCTACATTGAGCGGTCTGCTCTTTGATAACTCCTTCAATGAAGCCACGGAGACAACGTTGTTTGCGGTAACCAGTACAACTTCAATCTTACCCATATAGATGACAGGCTGTAATGTGTTCATTGTTTCTAAACCGGGGTACTTGTTTGTGGCGTTCAAGCCGGCGCCGCCGGTGATTACATTAGTAACTTCGTCAGTATCTTTCGTTGACAATAGGTGCTGAATTCCAATGAGACCCTCAGCGCCCGGTTTAAAAGATTTAATGACATCAATATTATTAGCGGCCAGGCACGGCGAGTAAATCCCGATAAAGGTATCTGCACTGCCGCCCGGAGCACCTATGTTGATGAAATTCATAGTGTGTCCGTATACCACTGACACGGACAGCGCAAGTAGTAACGTAAATAGTTTTTTCATTCAAATATTTATCGTCAACTATTGCTACGAAATAATAACCAAAAAGGTGTCCCGGCAACTCCACCACAGAGTCCCGGGACCGGGCTATTAATCCATTCATCTAATATCTGTCACGTTTGGCCAAATTAGAACTGACCTACGATTTTTCCAGGCTCCCGTAAATTGGGACTATGAGGCTGATCGTATGCGTACCCGGCAGCTATGGTCTGCTGCCTAACCCACTTCACATAACGGAAAAGTGTACTCCGAGTTATCTATCCTTTATTCTGCGGCCGTTACGACCCTCCCGACGATCGGAAGTTTTTTCGATGCGATTTTCTTTTGCTTTAAAAGGAATCGCAGTGGCATCTACTGCCTCGTCCCACAAGTCCCAATGATAATCAGAGTTAGACTCCGTCGACCAAGTTGCTAACTCTGGCGGCACACAGTCTAAAAAATCAGCGTCATGTTTAAGTGACAGACCAATTATTGCGGCTGACACCGACTGAGAAAATCCCTCTCGGTGTCCATCTCTGGTGCTATATAGCAGATCATGTATAAACGTGCGACATAATTTGTCACCCCACAGAAACTTAATCCGACGCCCAAGATCAGGAAAAGCATCATTAAGAATGATGAAGTCTTTATTATATTCGATCATTCAATATTTATCAATGGGAAAGGGGCCGAAGCCCCAATCTTATACTGCGTAACGATCTGTCATTACTGCCTTCAACATGATTGCTTCTGGTGTGAAGCCATCGTTGTCACCTGACAGAACCGCCGAAGCGATTGCCGGAGAGAAGCCAGAGACCAGAGCAGTTCCGCTCTTGTCGAACTTGACCGGTACGTTAGCACCTGCGTTCAGGTTCCAGAACACTACCTTCGGCAGTTCGTAGCCGGCGTCCTCGTACTTGCGTTCGATCATTTCCATGGCCGAATCATCGTGCTTGACGCATTGGTCGAATTGCATGTCCGAGAAGATTACCAGTGTTCCTGGCATATCTGCTTGGGTAACATTACCCTTGATCGCTGTGTCCAGGATCTTCGCAAAGGCCTTGTGCAGGTCAGTGTTCATTGCCCAGTCAGTCGCCATCATTTGGTCGATCTTCTCATTGATGTTGCCCTTCAGCTTCACTAATTGCGGGTTACCGCTGAACGTCAACATACAGTCCTTGAAGGCGCCGCGGCCCTTGTCAGCAAAGTACAGACCCAGAGAGACTGCGATTTCCAAACAAGTTGTCGAACCCTTTTGACCTGCGGTGCAAGTCATAGAACCCGATACGTCAACCAGGGGCAACACTGATGCGTCACCAATGTAGTTCGGCAGAGCCGCCCATTGTGCTTCGATCACATCCAACTCTTGCTTGGTCATCTTCGTGCCGTATCCACCGATACGACCCTTCAGGACGTCATGTGGAAAGATTGCCGAAGCATTGATCTTCACACCATCTTCACCCTTGACCAACTTGGTCACGTATTCAGCGTATGTCGTACCGTGACGACCAAACGCCTTCTTGTAACGAGCGTGAGCCACAGACGGAACATGACTGTAGTTAATGGTGTCCCACGAACCACTGCACATTGCGCTTTCTACAACGTTGGTCATGCCAACCAAAGTCTTGCGGTATTGCTTCGGCGTCATTCCGAAGAATTGACGAATTTCAGCAGCCACTTCGCCCTTACGCGGAGTCCACTTTGCAGCCAGACCGTTCTTTGCACGGAGTGCGTCACCCAACAGTGCGTATGCCTTTTCCTTCAGCGGCTTGGTCTTGAAGATCAACAGGTCATCGAAGCGACCCAGTTCCGGAACCTTAGCCAACAGCTTTGCAGCAGCAGCCGGGTTTGCCGTTTCCAGGTGCGTCAGAATTTGACGGAAGACTTCACGTTCACCTGCGCCACCACGGGCGTCACGCACCCACGAGGCGATACGCAGAGCGAGGTCATCGTTCTCAACGAAAGCCGCTGTGAATTGCGGGATGATATTCTTACCACGGGAAGCCCCGATGGCGAAGAAGAGGTCGCAACACGCATTGGCTGTGGATTGGCGAGCCTTCATGCCGTTTGCAGTGCGGGCTTCTTGGTTTGCGATTGCGTTTACAAATGCGTTCATTTTGATTTTCCTTTACAGATTAATGCTCTTACGAGCGGGGTATTAAATTTTTAAATGCTGAACTTAATCTAAATCAGTGCTTATTATAGCACTTTTCTTCTTTGTTGTCTACCTCGGGTTGCCCAAAAGTTAACAGGATGATTGAAAGAGGTTATTTATTTTCTGGTTGATCTTAACTCACCCTTGCGGGATTTACTTTCTACAACCCTAGCAAACGATTCGGCGATGCCCTATTCACATTGTTTCTGCGTGACACATATCGGGCTTTCCCCGAGTCAGCTATTCTGTCTGCGCTTTGCATTTTCTAGTGAGGCTCAACTGGCTAACCGCCAATCATCCTCATACAAAGTAAACCCTCCCGGGCACATTCTATAGCATTTGCTGTATTTTAAAAATGCTGTATTCATCCTTTTCAATTTAACAGGTTAGTGTTCTACTTTTTCTTTCAAGTGAGAAATCGAAACTCACCTTGAGATTTCCGTTTGCCTTTCAGCGTGTCTATGTCTGCTTCAAAGCCCTATCAGGCTCCACAAACATAGCGCAACAGTCATCTCAGCCATAGTTTTATAGTGTTGCTGCACCTAACCTAAATATAACAGAATCGTTGCTCATATTTTTTACATGATATGAAACATGTTTCGTATAGTCTGGCCTTTCGGCGAGAGCCATACAGTTCGGAGTTTTTATTGCTGTACCGATTCTAAATTTCTTATCAAGCATGAATTATAACACCAAATGTCTTACTTGTCATGCTTTTTGGGTAAACGTCAGGTGCGTTGACCCACTTTTCGCAGATAGTCGCGACCAATGAAGCCTTGCTCAATCTCTTTCAGAGCCTTGACATTTGGTCCGTTGTCCGTTGTTACATACGGGAGATGTCCACGTTTCAATTCACGGGCCCGAATAGATGCGATGAGCACCAAGTCATACCGATTTCCAATAGCATCAACCGCTGCTGCATTGCTGAGTCCCATGAGACATTCCTCGTAGTTAAAGATATATTATAACACCAAAAGTGTTAGTTGTCTACTGTTTTTGGGTAACTACTTGCTTAACCAAATCGACGGAGCAGTATAATACAGATTATATTTGGTATCTATAGCGCATAATCTACAATTGGTAAATCGGGAAGGATAATTAGGAATAGATGCTACTTTGCGTTTTGTGTCAAAGTATTCTTGGTCTCGGTTAAAATCGTAGATGTATTTTTTAGCTGAAATCTTGTATGAGGCTGAGGTATCACTTATTTTTAAATTCGTTCCGATTGATGATACTGCCCAATTTTGGTACTCTTTACTGTTAAAGAACAGGAATGCATTTTCTTCCATGAATTTTCTAGGGTCTACCCTTTCTGGAAGAGTGGAGAACTGCCATAACAAGAAATACAAATCTATATCATGTCCCCAGTTAAAATCTAACCACCAAAGAAAATCGTACACAGTGAATAGTTCAATTGATGATTTTTCCAGTGATTCAATGATGTGATTCATAGTAAATACTCCGGAGTAAGATCCGTCTACAGAAAAATGCTCAATCAACTTTTCTGTGTTCTTCTTCCACGGCTGCTTGAATAGGTCGGGGTATTTCAGATCAAACTCATGGATGTGACCGTAACCAAACATTGTGTCTGCACCGTCGCCAGTGATATACAAGGACTCGTTGTTCAGTTTAATCTTACCAGAAAAGAAGTCACCGGTGCTAACCTCTTGTAATCTATTTTGTATCAGCGTGTGATACATGTTTGGATTTTCACTGATACTCTGCTCGTTTAGAACTATCGTAGTCTTTGACAGAGACCAATGATCCCAATTTTTCAACATTGAGCAAAGCACCGTAGTTGAGTCTATCCCCCCTGACCAGAACATATAAACAGTGTCATACTTGTCCGCAATATGTTTCAAGTGTAGCGCGCGGGTGTCGGTAATAATATCAAAGTTCACATGTTTAGGATTTTCATCCGGGTATATCTGGTAGACCGGATTAGTCCTCATCCGATAGAAATATCGGTCAAGGTCAAATCTGGGCTGGCAACAACTTAACCCGACATAATATCCAAACCGTATTTGATGGAAAATGTCTTCGGATACAGAGGCAGATATCGCAGCATACGACTCTGGGTTTAGTAAATACGCCGGATTCGCGTAAAGCAACTCTGTATCTAACAACGGCAACTCTGTTAAGTTGTTGGGTAATACTATATTCACGGCATCACTTCGACATACTCATATATAGGAGAGGAGACTAACGTATGTTGGTCTTCGAGGGATAGTCGGCTGAACCACTCAACCGGATTCTTCTCCACAATTTTTCTGCCCATATATCTGATCAGTTCGCACACCGGATCAACGACATCACGACGATAATCTTCGTCTTTACGCACATACGCCACGTGAAGGTTCTTCATGCAGTTGCCTCGACACCATTCATGTGCCTCGCATGTATAGCACGGCATATCAGGATGCATTTGCAGAGGACTTCGGCTCAATCTATTCTCTTTGACGGATCCGTGTTCGAACTCCGGAGAGGTTGTAAAATCGGGACAGGCGAATATTTTTCCATCGGGTCTAATATTCAACAGGTTCGTAGACACCCGGCAATGAGTGAGTCCTGAACATTGTGCTGCTGCCGCGCCGGGTACAATAATGTTTCTGGCGATGCCCATAAGCGGAACAAATCCGTATATACGATCATCGGCAAAGAACTTATCAACGAGTTTATCAATGACAAGTTTCTTCATTACCATATGCTCCGGTTTATACACACCCACTGACTGGGCTAATTGAAAATACACCAGATCAAAGGTGTCAAGTAGCGCGTCCATTTCTTCAAACGTAGTATTAGGATCGTGCCAGGTCATCCGGGCTGACAACATGCCTTTAACATGCGGCCGGATCAACTCAACATTCTTCATCACTCGACCATATACGTTTTTCCCGCGATACGTATTGGTGATGACCTCACCGCCGTCTAGTGAGATTAGAAAACTGGAAATCTTAGGCAACAATTCCTGAGGGAAGTTGTGCAGAAGAATACCATTTGTCTGTAACTGAAAGTTTGACTTCGGGAATCTATTCATCACCGATTTGATAAATTCTATGTTCAACAGAGGTTCTCCGCCGAAGAAGGTGAAATATACCTCTTTGTCTGGTAATTGGGTATTGACGAATACCTCTAACTCATCTACCGAATACGAAGTGTTACCGTATGTCCTTAAGGCGCCGCTTTCATCAACTGCACAATAAGAACATCGCAGGTTGCATTTGAGAGTGGTGAAAAGTTGTAGTTCGACCTTGTTTCCGAGGACTGCCGGGGAGTTATTTAAATTCATATATATATTTAGTTAGATGCGGCCTGCAGTCGTAAATTTAAAACAAAGTTCTCTACTGTCAATTTGACTACTGAAGCCAGCATCATCAGTTCACGATCTACAGGATCCGACACTTTATAGTTCTCTAGGACCCCGGTTGCAAGGAAGAGGTACGCATCGTGTTCGTTGACACTTAGCATACCCCAATCTATCGGGTCGCCGAGTTCAATCTCCTCGGCGATTTCTACTAGTTGCTCGACCGTTATCATTTTTCTTCTCCTCAGGTTTCTTCTTTCCGAAGATAATGTCCCAGTTCTGTTCGAACTTTTCTTTCGGAACACTTGATGGTCGTTGTCTGCTGCCTTTGCTCATGTTTTATTTATGCGTATATCCATACTCGGTAAGAAAATCTTCGTAGACATTCTAGTAACGGTAACACAGTTAAATCTGATTGAATTATACGGTTGCTCATTTTGGTAACCATTCTGATCCGAGTGGCCCGTAGTAAAAGTTATAATCAGTATCGACTGCCACTAATAGCCGGGCGTCGAGTATTTGTTTATTTTTTGGCGCCGAGTCCTCTTTTAATTTATTGAGAAAGTATTCTGAGTCTTTGGTGTAATCAAAGATGTATTGTTTAGCTGACTTTTTGTGAGTGGACCCGGTATCACCTATTCGCAAGTTAGTTCCTATGGATGCCACAGACCAGTTTTGAAAGGGTTTGCTATTAAAGAATATGAATAGATTTTCCTCCATATATTTTCTGGCATCCAGCCCGGCCGGCACTAAACCCATCCGCCAAGTCATATACACATCGACATTATACCCCCAATTAAAATCAATCCACCATAGAAAATCATATATAGTGTCAACTTCGATTTTTGCTCTAACCATAGATTCTTCAACATAGCCAACAAGGAACTCGCCGGCTGCAATATTTCCAGTCGTTTGTGTAAAAAACGAAACTAGAAAGTCCTTATTTTTCACCCAAGATTTCTTGTATACGTTAGGGTACATTTTGTCAAGAGTAGGAAAACTGCCAGACCCGAATATGGTGTCGCCGCAGTCTCCGGTAAGATATAATGCGGCATTCGTATGAAGAATTACGCCGGCGATGAAATCATCAGTATTTGCCTCAGTGAACTTCCCACGAATATGGCGATGATACATTTCAGGAAATTCATCTATGCTATTATTATTAAGAACTATCACCAGTTTTGAACAGAATACCGCTGAACAATTTTTTAGTATAGCACATAGGACCATCGTAGAATCAATTCCGCCCGACCAGAACAAGTATACAGTTTCGTAAATAGCAGCTTTGGTTTCTAATTCAATCGCCCGGGCGTCGGCAATTTCTGTAAAATCTCGGAGCTTGGGATTGGCGTCCGGTAGAATATCATAGATGGGGTTGGGTTTAATATTATACAGGAAACCAGTAAGGTCAAATCTCGGATAGCAGCAACTATGTTGAACCCTATGTCCCATATTAAATTTAAAGCGAGTGTCTCTATCCAGCTTCATTAATAAAGATATGATGTTATTCTGCCCCAACATTCGCGCCGGAATTACATAATGCAATTCTTTATCTAACAGTGGCCATTCAGTCAGATCGTCAGGTAATATTATATTACTCATGCGTATATCCGTACTCGGTAAGAAAATCTTTGTAGTCAGGTGCATAATCTAGTATTGAGTTATAACGGATGGATTCAAACCCGCGCAGAAAAGTCACCAAATCACTCCGATGTTTATCGGACCCTGCAGGGGCAGTCATGTTTTCCAGAAAATCAATATACGCAAACGCAACCGACGCAACAACTGGCATAATTAAGTCCGGGTTCCTAGCATCAACTACTCTGACGCGGGTCAACGAATTCTTCTCCACAACCCTTTTAAGTTTTTCAATGGTCCGAATTCGAAGATTGTCCGGCATTAGTTCTATTCGCAAACAGGCCGGATTAACAAGTATGTCGCAACTCTCGCCAGTTATAGAGTGATCACACATATATTGGATAAGTTCATCTATGTAGAAAATGCTGAAAATATTAGGAGTGATGCGTAATGATAGGTGAATCCTTTCAGGGAACCTATCTCTAAGAGCCAAAAACTTATCAAGTATTTTTAACGAACTGGTAATCTCAGATGGATATCTGATATAATCGTTCAGTGGGTTGACTGATTCAATACTTAACCCTATATGAAACTTAGAAAACTTGGTGACAATATTTTCAAGTCGGTCCGAATATAACGTCAGGTTAGTTGTTGTGCCCAGAAAAATCTTCTCTGACATGCCAGCATCAATTAATGCCTCGCAGATTCGATAGAACCCTTCAAGATACAAAGTCTCGCCGCCCAATAAATGCAAATAATCAATGCTCGGCAACTTTTTCAA
>Ga0194060_10003198_pt1 | contig 11608 bp, 10 predicted proteins | sample SepL225m_MetaG_FD_163427 | JGI IMG/M metagenome (GOLD analysis project Ga0194060, IMG submission 163427) | Anoxic zone freshwater microbial communities from boreal shield lake in IISD Experimental Lakes Area, Ontario, Canada - Sep2016-L222-5m | ecosystem: Environmental > Aquatic > Freshwater >... | reverse complement strand
TCAATGATTTGATACCTGTATCCAAACACAGTACTGGCACTGATGGCAGAGCAGTGCTAAAGCACTGGCTCATTCGCGAATCAACATGGGTTTGAACTGTCGGATTTCCGGCACTTTCCGAAACCTGGCTCCCGAACAAGGTTCTTACAGCGTCCTCTGCCAAACCCTGCGATCTCGCAAAGGAGGCCAGGCTAGCAATATCGGGTAGCGGCGCATCTGCAGTAATTAAATTGATCTTTGAACTCAAAGGAACCAACTGCAAGTCGACGCGGTCCAGCAAGGGGGCGGCAAAGTCTTGCCGCCCCCTTGCCAACAACTGACTATTGAAAAACTCTAAGAACTCAGTACCTGAAACAGGCTCGACCCTCTGATTTGTTACTGGAGCTATCGCCCCCAGAACGGAACCTGACGGGTTTGCGATAAAAAAGAATTGGTTTGCATCCACAGTCGTCCTACCTTCAGTGATCCACCAAAATGGCGGCTACAAAAGGAATGCAAGAAATATGACTGGACAACAATTGCCGCAACTTTGACGGGAATCCAAGACGAAGCCAATGTCAATAATGCATGGCATGGACTTTGCGTCACCCATTTCAGCAGATTGGCGCGCAACACTGCAAACAAGGCTCGGAGATTACCAAAGCATTCATGTCAACCCTGGCTCTGTCATCGATTCGGCATCAACTGTCGAAATTTAACTACACCGACTTGAGCATCCCCGCTCTGGTGCTGTTAATCATGGGCATGTTGGTATTGCCTTTGCCGCCGTTCCTTCTGGATGTCCTGTTCACCTTTAATATCACTTCGAGTGTTCTGATCATCATGATCGCCATCGGCACACGAAAACCGTTAGACTTTTCCTCGTTTCCATCGGTGTTGCTTTTCGCCACCATGCTTCGACTGGCCCTCAATGTCGCTTCAACACGTGTCATTTTAGTCAATGGGCATGAGGGACATGAGGCCGCCGGTAAGGTGGTTGCAGCCTTCGGTGAGTTTGTTATCAGTGGTAATTACGTTGTCGGCTTCATAATTTTTTCAATCTTGATGATAGTCAATTTTGTAGTCGTTACTAAAGGTGCGGGTCGTGTGTCAGAGGTAAATGCGCGCTTCACACTGGATTCGATGCCAGGTAAACAAATGGCAATCGACGCCGATCTCAATGCAGGCGTCATCGATCAGGACACCGCAAAGCAGCGCAGGGCCGAACTTTCCCAGGAATCAGATTTCTTTGGATCAATGGACGGTGCCTCCAAGTTTGTCAGTGGCGACGCCATTGCTGGCTTACTGATATTGATCATTAACCTTGTCGGCGGGTTAGCCGTTGGAATTGGGCAACACGGTCTTTCGCTCGGTGATGCCGGTCGAATTTACTCTCTGTTAACGATAGGTGATGGTCTCGTGGCGCAGATTCCATCACTTTTGCTGTCGCTGGCGACTGCCATCGTAGTCACACGGGTTACAACCTCGGAGTCTATGACCGAACAAGCAGGAACCCAATTGGGCAATCCGTCGGCACTTTTCGTAACTTCAAGCATCATTGCGATTCTTGGATTGGTTCCCGGTATGCCACACCTCGTGTTCGTGACCTTAGCCACAGGTGCAGCCGGTTTGGGATTCGTGGTTCTTAGAAAACAAGCCAGACTGGGAGCGCAAATTAACGCGGACGCTGCGACCAAAGTTTCTCTGGATCAACCCAAAGAGTTGGAGTGGGAAGACCTAGACCAAGTGGATCTGGTGGGCCTCGAAATAGGATACGGTCTGATTCCTCTGGTAAACCCTGAAACCGGCGGCCAGCTCATGACGCGAGTCAAAGGAGTGCGAAAGAAATTGTCGGCAGAGCTCGGCTTTTTGATCCAGCCGGTTCGCATTAGAGATGCCTTGAGTATTGATCCGGACAGCTACCATATTGTTCTAAAAGGTGTGATTCGGGGACGTGGGAAAGTCAAGGTGGGTCGGGAATTGGCGATCAACCCGGGCCAGGTGTACGGTGTTTTGGAAGGTATCCCAACACAAGAGCCAGCATTCGGTCTGGATGCAGTCTGGATTGAACCTTCACAACGTGACCACGCTCGCACCCTGGGTTACACCGTGGTAGATGCAACGACCGCCGTGGCGACACATTTGAACAAGGTCCTTCGCGATAACGCCTCGGATCTGCTAAGCCATGACGAAGTACAACAGCTTCTCGACAAATTATCCAGTAAGTCGCCCAAGTTGGTGGAGGATCTTATTCCAGGCAAGCTGTCTCTGGGGATTCTCACTCGCACTTTGCAGAATCTGCTCAATGACTCGGTTTCAATTCGTGACATGCGCACGATCGTCGAAACACTTTCTGAAGTGAGTGCGCGTACACAGGACCCAGAACAGCTTACCTCGCTTGTGCGCCCCCGCCTAGGCAGGATGATTGTGCAAGGGCTGGTCGATGAAAAAAATGTCTTATCCGTTATGACGCTGGATCCCGCACTCGAGCAGATTTTGCACAACGTGCTGCAGCAGCAAAGCAATGTGCAGGGTCAGAGTATTGTGATGGAGCCAAGCTTGGCAGAGCGACTGTTCGGGGCACTTCGAGATGGTGCCAAGGCAGTGGAGGATTTAGGGCAATCTGCGGTATTGGTGGTTTCGCCTGCAATAAGACCGTGGCTTTCCAAGGCTGTGAAATACCGGGTTAACGAGTTGATGATCCTCTCCTATAGCGAAATTCCCGACGACCAGGCAGTCAAGGTTATCCACACCGTGCATGCCGAGTCTAAAAGCAAACAGTAAACCCTAGACAAGAGATTCATTTTATGGAACTCCAAAGAATCTTGGCTTCTGACACCCGCAGCGCCACTGAAAAAGCTACTGCCATTTTTGGCCAGGATGTCATGGTCATTTCAAACCACAGAGTCAACGGCCAAACTGAATTGGTCATTGCTGTGGATCTGGACGATCAACTCTCACAGTGCCGAACCGACCTATCCGCCAAGGGGTCATCTGATTTTGGCGTTCAGCTGGCACGATCACAGCGCGCATCAACGTCACCAACTGGTGACCGCACTCAAAAGGCTAGTTTTCACTCCGACCAGGACGAGCGCGACTATCTTCGCAGTCGTGAAATCGTCGATTTAGTACGAGACGAATTCGCCGCCATGCGACGAGAGTTCCATCTTTCCCAACAAACAGCAGCGTGGCAAGCAGGTCTGAACCCAACGCCAGAGTTGGTCCCACTGTTCAATGTTCTGGCTGAAGCGGCTATGCCCACCGGCCTTAGAACTCTTCTCCTTGACAGCATTAAGAATATGCCCAACGAGCAGGCGGCGCTCGCGGCCATTCAGGATCAACTGAATCACACTCTCACCAGGCCAATGGCCTCCCTTCCTCAAAGCGGTGTTCACATTGTTGCTGGTCCCACCGGTTCGGGAAAAACGCTGATGACTGCCCGCATTGCCAACGACGCCATAGCAAAAATAGGTGCCAGGAATGTAGCGATCATCAGTTATAAAGATTTGCGTTTTGGTGCATGGAGCCAGACCCAGATGCTTTCCGCCCAGATTGGAATGGATTGTTTTCGAGCCGACGACCCAGCTACTTTAAGGTTACTGCTGGACGAACTCTCACAGCGCAACTTAATCCTGATAGACACCCCGGGCGTTCACATGAGCGAGCGCATTACCGAAGTCCTTGACGTATGCCAACGTTGTTACTGCCATGCCATCCTGCCCGCTGACGCATCATCGGCAACACTCAAGCGAGTACTCCAAACATCCGAAGTTCGTTGGGATTCGTTGATGGTCAGCAAGCTAGACGAGTCCTCTCATCCATGGCCTCTGCTTGACTTTATGTGCCATAATTCTTTGGGCATATCTGTAGGAAGTGATGGCGGTCACATTACCAACTTGAAGCACGATCTCACCACCAATTCGTTGCTTTGCATGGCTCTCTCTAGCATCACCAGTGCGGCATTGCACCCCACCCCCACAGAGGTTGAGGGCACGGTCGATTTGGCCGGTGCCAAGCGTGTATTTAAGCCGAGCATGCCAAGAGGCATTCGACAGTCGATCAACTAAACCGAACCAAAGCTAGACAAATGAATAAGCCTTCCCGCACAGAAGTCATAGGCATCGCCAGTGGCAAAGGTGGGGTTGGCAAGACTACGGTGGCAGTCAACCTGGCTATTGCGTTAAGCAGCAAGGGCCACCGGGTGATGCTTTTCGATGCCGACCTGGGATTGGCCAATGCCCAAATTGCCATGGGATGTACGTGCCCATTCAATCTGGGGCATTTTTTGAGCGGTCAAAAAAGCCTTCAGGACATCATCGTGACCTCTCGCCATGGTGTCAGCTTGATTCCCGGATCATCAGGTGCGATGGAGATGGCGGCATTGTCAGAATTGCAGGCATCAAGAATCGTCCAGGCCTTTAGTGCCCTTGAGGACGATATTGACTTTTTGATTGTTGACATGGCTGCGGGAATTTCACCCTCTGTACTGTCCTTTATGGCAGCATGCCAGCGTCGATACATTGTGGTCCGCGATGATCCATCGTCCATAGCGGATGCTTACGGAACAATCAAGGTTCTCATTCAAAACTACGACCTGAACGAAATTTACCTTGTACCTAATGCGGTAAGCAGTCAGGCGGAAGGACAAGGACTCTTCAAACGCATCAATAATGTTTGCGCTCAGTTCCTTAACTACACCACACGCTACTTGGGTTCGATTGAGGACGACGAACTTATATTGGCCGCTCACAAACGGTACGAACCTGTGATGGAATTTGCTCCCAGAAGTGGCGCAGCCCGTGACTTCAATCGCCTGGCCGATTCCAGTTGCGGACTCGCCGACATCAATCAATTGTCGGGTGGGATGCAATTTTTTGTCGAGCGATTGGTGCGGTTCAGAGCCTAAAACATGTAATGGCAACGTCTACTCGTCTATATGAAGAGGATCACAGCAGGGCTGAGACGTTGGTATTGGCACATTTGGGGATGGTGAAACGGGTCGCTTTGCACCTGAAGGTCAGGATTCCGCCGTTCATGGAACTTGACGAACTCATTCAGGTGGGCATGGTAGGGCTTCTCGAAGCAGCAAGAGCATACATCCCCGCCAAAGGCATTGATTTTGAAAACTTTGCCCTCAGCAGAATCCGTGGAGCGATTCTCGACGAAGTGCGGCAACTATCGTTTCTGCCAAGATCTGCAACTGCATTCAACAAGTCAGAAAACCAGGCAAAGATTCATCTCTCAACGGTACTTGGACGCACTCCAACGCAATCTGAGCTGGCTGAACATATGGGTGACGACTTGGATGCCTTCCAGAAGAAACGGGGCAAGGCCAAGAGGTTCGAAACTTTTTCAATGGAAGTGATGAACGACGAGGTGATGAATATCGCTGAATCGGTTTCAAGGCAGCCCGAAGCCATCTTCGAGCACAAAGAATTCATGCACGCGCTTACAGATGCCATTGAAGAGCTGCCAGAACGTGAGCATCTTCTCATGTCACTGTATTACGTTGATGAACTCAATCTGAAGGAGATCGGCGAAACACTTGGCGTCACCGAATCCAGGGTCAGTCAACTACTATCCATGACGGTAAAGAAATTGCGCGCAATCCTTCAGATTGATGAGAGTTCTTCATCCAAATTTTCTGCATTGAAGAGCTAAAGCAAAGTTTTCTCCCGCATTGAGCCCAATGGCTCAAGTTTCCTGACCTCGGTCCGAATCCTGTTGTGTACAGAAATTCAGCAGGAGATGAAAATTATGCGCGTTTTATTCAAGGCCATGGAATCGTACGGAGCGGACAATTTCGCTTCACAGGCGGCTGTTGCCAACCGGGTTGACCTCATTCAGCTCCTGTTCGATGGGCTCATTGAGAGTCTCGCCTTGGCACAAGGGCATCTGCAGCGTGGTGCAATTCAAGAAAAATGCAAGTGCCTTTCACGCGCAAGTCGCATCGTCGTTGGTTTACAAAGCTCCCTTGACTTCGACAAAGGGGGCGAGCTTGCACAAAATCTCAATGAACTTTACAGCTACGTGACACGGCGATTGCTTTATGCAAATGCACAGAATGACCTCTTGGCTGTCACCGAGGTTCATGGCCTGATGAGCGATATTCGACAGGCATGGCAAGACGTTCCATCACTCCTGCCACCGCAAGCTCTGGCATTACTGCATTGAATTGAATCAGCCCAGTTTTCGCAGAACACAGCCGCCAAGTCTGATTTGGTTTCGCTTAACACTCATTGGGAAACATCATGTTGGGCATCATCGGATTGGTAGTCTTGTTTGGTTGCGTCTTCGGTGGCTACATCTTGGGTGGCGGCTCGATGGCTCCGATCATTCACGCCGCGCCCATCGAGGGCCTGGTGATTGCTGGGGCAGGAGTTGGTGGCTTGCTGATTGGCAATAGCATGCAAGTTATCAAGGGTGCGATGAGCGGAATTGGTAAGACTTTTTCAGGTCCGAAATACAAAAAGCAGGATTACCTTAACGTCATTTTTTGTGTTTCCAAAATCATGAAGACGCTCAAGAGCGAAGGTGCAGTAGCTCTTGAGGCACACATAGAAACGCCTGACTCAAGCGCAATTTTCAGCGAGTACCCCAAACTACTCAAGGACCACGCCCTGCTACACCTCATTACGGACACCGTACGGTTAATGGTTGTATCGCAAGGGACGTTGAGTCCCTACGCAGTGGAGGAAGTCATGGACAACTCCATCAAGACCCATCATCACGACGAGCTCAAAAATGCCGACGCGCTGTCAACGCTTGCTGGAGCATTGCCGGCTTTGGGTATTGTCGCCTGCGTGTTGGGTGTGGTGAAGACCATGGCCGCCATTGACCAACCGCCTGCCATCCTTGGCGGCCTCGTCGGGGCGGCATTGGTTGGGACTTTCTTGGGTGTGTTCATGGCCTACGGCTTAGTTGAGCCATGGGCCAAGCGTTTGAGTCAAATCATTGAAGATGAAGCAGCCATGTATGTGGTGGTCAAGCAAATCATCATTGGAACGATGCATGGTCATCCAATGCCGCTCATTCTCGAAGCCGCCCGCGTAGGCATCAGCCATCACAACCAGCCCAGCTTTGCCGAAGTCTTTGACGGCCTGAGAGGTAAATAGTCGTGTCTGAATCTGAGGGAACGAAAGAAGTTGCCCCCGAGGCTGGCGCTCCAAGCGAGGCGTCCACCCAAGGCCAAGCAAGCGCAACCCCGGAAGCGCTCGCCCCTGTCATCGTTGTCAAGAAGATTCAAGAGGGGCATGCAGGTGCCCACGGTGGAGCATGGAAAATTGCACTGGCCGACATGATGACTGCCATGATGGCATTCTTTTTGCTGATGTGGATTCTAGGAGCGACCAACGAATCCCAAAGAAAAAGCATCGCCGACTATTTCAAGCCTACCTCCCACAGCGAGATCACAATGGGAAAACTTGCTGGGTCCAACGGCATCATGGGCGGAAAATCAATCGTTGACACCGACGGGTTTCCCTACACAGCGAAACAAACCGCACCTCTCCAGCGTTTGACACCACGGTCAGAAGGTGGACCCACCGAGAACGATCCTTCGCCCAACAGTGAAAACGCCCGAGACTCTGACCTTATCAGCCAGGCGGAAAAGCGAAAGATCATCGAAGAAGCAGATCAAGCCAACTTCGACAAACTGGAGAAGGAAGTTCGCGAGCGACTCGCTGATAACCCGAACCTTGAAAAAATACAAAATCAGGTTCAGTTCGTACGCGAAAAAGAAGGTCTGCGAATCGAGATCATCGACAAGGCGGATTTTGCGATGTTCGCTTTGGGAACCAGTCAACTCGAACCCCGAGCCCATGCCTTGATCGAAGAGGTATCCCGTTCATTGGTTTCCATGCCCAACAAGCTCAGTGTGCGCGGACATACCGATAGCGTTGCGTTTGCCAATCCGCAAAATCGGAACAACTGGTCGCTTTCTGCTGAACGCGCCGAGTCCACACGCGCCCTGCTCGAGCGCCGTGGTGTCGGTTCAGGGCGCTTCTCCCACATAGAGGGTGTGGCCGACACAGCACCCTACAACCCGAACGACCCGAAAGATCCAAGAAATCGGCGCATCAACATCACCGTGCGGTACCGCGATTGATCACCGAGATAAGTCAACTGGAGACAATTTATGGACAACGTTGTAGCGACTCCACTGGCGCAGGGCAATAACCTCACGAAATCAGACATTGCCTTTTTGGCGTTTCTTGCCATCGCCATGGTGTGCGTTGGTTGGGTGGGACGCCTTGCCTACATCGAGGGCATGAATAACGAGATCACAAAGCGCAACGGCGAGAGCTGGGCTAAGTGGTTCACGCAGGCCGCTACGGACCGGGGAAATGCAAATTTCCAGCCTCAAGAGTGCGCATCAACGACGGAGCAAGTTGTCAAGGCAGTGGCTTCAATGGCAGCAGTGGCTAGTGCGAGCCCCACCTCGGAAATAGGGGCCCCTCTCACTACCGGACCTGCCATGACATCGCCAGCCCCACCACCGGTATTGAATCCAACTCCACGCTCCTGGGGTGCTTGCCTAAAAGCACTGACGGCTCCAGGTGGCGCATTCGGCAATATGGTGAATCCATTCACAAAAGGGGAGATAACCATGATCCCCAAATGTGATATGCAAGACCGCAGCCTTGCTGGAGGGGTAATGCTGGAAAAAATAGTCGCAACGCCTCCGGGGTCCGCCATTCCGTTTGTCAATTCACCACTCACCGAATCCGATCAGATCGACCAAAAGATGCAAATCCGAGTCACGGTCTGTGATAAAGGCGCCTATCCGATTCGCATTTCTGAACTTGAATTCTGAGGAACAAACCATGGAAGCCGCAAATGACATTCCCAAAGATCAAGCGCCGTCCCGCGATCCAGCACTTTGGCAACACCGGCTACTAGCTGATACCGCACCTCAAATTCATGGTTACAACCATCGGGCAGAGATTGCCCATGGCCTTCCCATGCGAAAGTGGTTATACAGTTGGCTGCTCGATACTGGCATACCCGGTAACTATCAGAAAGACATTGATCGCTGGATTGCAATTCTGATTGTTGCGAACCTGTTTGCACTTTTATTTGAGCATGTTCCGGTAATTTTTGAGCCCAACAAGGTTCTGTTTCATGCGTTCGATATTTTTTCAGTCGCAATTTTCACCTTTGAATACTTTCTGCGGCTATATCTTGCACCAGAAGACCGGGAATTCAAAGGTAAGGGTGTGCCGTACCTTCGTTACGTGACCAGTCCATTTGCCGTCATAGACTTTCTGGCAGTGGCACCGTTCTATCTGCAGGCGTTCATTCCTGTGGATTTGCGCATGCTGCGATTCTTGCGCTTACTTCGAATACTCAAACTCTTTCGTGTTCTGATACCTGCAGTAAAAGACTTCAAAGTGGTCAATCAAGGGCGCACGCTCCGGCAAAAAATGCATGCGCTTGTGTTTCCCAGTGAATTTGGTGGAACTCTGCACAACATTTTTGACACATTTATCGCATTGTGGGTTGTCATCTCGGTGGTTGCCGTAGTCCTCGAGTCGGTTCAAAGCATTCACTACCATCTCAATATTGAATTCATTGTCCTCGACGCCGTCGCTGTAGGCGTCTTTACCCTAGAGTACTTCATGCGGATCTATTGCTGCATCGAAGAGCCCGGCTATCAGCATGCCATTATGGGCCGCCTCAAGCAGGCCAAGGAAACATCGTCGGTCATCGACTTTCTTGCCATACTGCCTTTCTATCTGGAGGCATTTCTCCATCATCTGTTCGATTTGCGCTTCCTACGGGTATTCAGGTTGCTGCGACTTCTTAAACTCACCAGGTACACGGGCGCAACGAAAACACTCACCAAAGTCATCACCCGTGAGTGGCCGGTACTTGCAGCAGCCGCTTTCGTCATGATGCTTCTTGTCGTACTGACTGCAAGCTTGGGCTACTTGTTTGAGCACGAAGCGCAACCCGACAAATTTGAAAATATTCCACAATCAATCTATTGGGCAGTTGTCACCTTGGCATCAGTGGGATACGGGGACATTTCTCCCGTCACACCGGCGGGACGGGTCATGACCATCGTGTTAGCGCTGCTGGGCATCGGCATTTTTGCGATTCCAGCAGCTCTCCTTTCGTCTGCATTCAGCGATCAACTGCGCATAGAACGGGAGACTTTGAAAAACGAAGTCTATGACATGATAGGCGACGGACACATAACTACCGAAGAAGCCAACATCATCAATGCTGAAGCAAAGCGGCTCCATTTAAGCGAAGAAGAGGTTCATCGCATGATCGACAAAGCACGGCGTGAGCGGGAACATAACGACGATGCTGCCGCGCTACCTCTACATAAGATCGCAGCGACTCCAGAGCATGCCGTCGAGCATTTCAAAGTATTGCTTTCCCAAATTCGTCAGCTTGCATTGATGACTGATGCGGAAAAGTTTGAACCGGCTGCGCTCAAAGCAGACCGTTTGACATCATCAGAAATTGCATTGTGGCGCCAGATTCAAGGCAAAATGTAGAAGAATTTCCTGCCTGAGTAAATTGCACTCCTAACACCTTCCATGTTTTTCGGCCAACGCTTGAACAGAATTGCCCTGATGCTAATTTCGACAGGCATCAGTTTGTCGGCTAGTGCTGCCTGGGTTGAGATTGGATCAAATGAGTCCGGCACGTTCTACATCGATCCTCCAAGCATTCAACGCTCAGGCTCGATCGTTAAAATGTGGTACTTGGTTGATTTTAGGAATGTTCAAGTCGACAGCAACACAAAGCAGTTCTTGTCTTCCAAGGACTTGAGTGAATACGACTGTCAGCAGGAACGGGCCAGGACGGTTTATTACAACAATTACAGTGAAAAAATGGGCGGCGGGAAAATAACATTCACGCTCAAAGATCCACTCCAATGGCGTCCGGCAACGTCAGGCACAGTGGCTTCCGCGCTACTCAAAATCGCCTGCACGACCAAATAGTCGTGCACATTTGCCGCTGCGTTACTGTCAACAACTCGCTCACTCACAACCCTGAAACTTTCTCTGTTGACAACGGAGTGCCAGCCTCTTGGCTGTCGCAAACTGCTCCAGGTTCATTGCTTTTTCCGCCGAATCTCGAATTTTCTCTGCCTCCTTGTGACCAGCGGCAGCGGCTTGGTAACTCCACATGTACGAGCGAACCAAAGCACGTGGAACGCCTTGCCCATTGGCGTACATGAACCCCAATTTGTACTGTGCCTTGACCTCGCCCTGTGCCGCTGCCAGTCGGTACCACTTCAGGGCAATCGCGTAATCTTGAGGAACTCCCTGTCCTTGGGCGTACATCGCACCCATAATTGACTGACCGGCACGATCCCCGCGATCAGCCACCACACGCCACTTCCCGGCGGCAGTGACATAGTCCTGATGCTCGTAGGCCGCGTAGCCATCTTCCCACTCTCCTCCCACGGCATTAGACATGGCCAATGTCGTTGCTGACACAATCACCGAGACGAGTATTTTCATGTCAGAAAGGCGCTTTAGTGAGTTTTCCGCAAAAACCTTTGATGATTTCAACTTTTCGACCGTCTTTAACGGTAAGCGATTGACGAAACTCTCCTGAGCCACGGTCAAATGTGAATTCCTCCCCAGTGACCATGGTTCCGAAT
>Ga0194060_10003197_pt1 | contig 11610 bp, 10 predicted proteins | sample SepL225m_MetaG_FD_163427 | JGI IMG/M metagenome (GOLD analysis project Ga0194060, IMG submission 163427) | Anoxic zone freshwater microbial communities from boreal shield lake in IISD Experimental Lakes Area, Ontario, Canada - Sep2016-L222-5m | ecosystem: Environmental > Aquatic > Freshwater >... | reverse complement strand
CCATGATCGGACCTCTGATGTCGTAGCAGACGTTGGCCAGTTTGGCCGATTTTTGAATGGTTTTCAAAGTCCCTCCGGGATTCAGCACTTCAGGGTGCAATTTATAATTTGACCACAGTTCTAGCCTGCATCTTTGGGCTGCAGCATCCCTATCCACCACCGCAATCGCATGAAACTCCACTCCGACGCCTCCAGCCGTTACTCGATAAACGCCTATGGGGCCGGCTGGATCGAAGTGAACCGGGAAAAATTCAGCGCGAGTCTGGTCGTGAGTGCAATGGGGCACCGCATGGACTGGAATTGCACCGAATATGATGCCCTGCAAATCACGCACTTTGAACGCCTCGCAGAACTCAGTCCGGAATTGGTGCTGTTTGGAAGCGGCGCACGCATTCGTTTTCCGCAGCCACAGTGGGTGGAGGTGCTGTATTCACGCGGCATTGGACTGGAGACCATGGACACCCACGCAGCATGCCGGGCTTACAACTTTCTGGTGGGTGAGGGCCGCAAGGTTGTAGCAGCCCTTTTGATCTGATCAGCGCTTACCCCGAGTCCATTGTGACGTATTTCAGAGTAAAATAGATGGTTGCGCAGTCGGGGACCACTCAAACGCTGTCACGTTTGGGGACCTTTGTATTGACTGACACATTCAGCACACGAGAATTAAGTACCATATGGCGATCGTTGTCAACAAACCCCTCCCAGAATTTGAAGCAAACGCCACGGGCGGCATCAAGGTCAGCAACACCACCCATGTGGGCAAAACCATGGTTTTGTATTTCTACCCCAAGGACAACACACCCGGGTGCACGACGGAGGCAATGCAGTTTCGCGACAAGTACAAAGACTTTGTCAAAGCGGGGGCCACCGTGTTTGGCGTGTCACGGGATAACATGAAGTCCCACGATGAGTTCAAAACCAAGTTGGAACTCCCGTTCGAATTGATTGCAGATACCGAAGAAAAAATGTGCCATATGTTTGGCGTGGTCAAGAACAAGATCATGTATGGCAAGAAGGTTAAAGGTATCGAGCGAAGTACTTTCCTGGTGGGTGCGGACGGCATTCTGAAAGAGGAGTGGCGCGGCCTTAAGGTTCCAGGACACGTGGACGATGTCCTCAAAGCGGTCAAGGCCCTGAAGAAAGCGGGATGACCCCGGTTGTGTCATAGGTCCCATGCATAATGGGCGCATGCCATTAATTGCGTGCAATCGCTTACCAAAAGCCGCCGGGGCTCAAGGCGGCTTTTGCATTTGTGCAATGACTGATTTATTTGCAACCTCTCCTCGACTGCCGTCACTTCATGCCACTGCCTCCCGCTCCAACCAAGCCCGCTGACCGTTTATCCGCCAAGGCATTTGAGGTAAAAGCTCGCAACAGCGCGCGACCTCGCAAAGCCAGCCCGATTGAAATCGAATCCGCCGCCATTCCCCTGCGCGGCAAATCGCCTGGGGATTTGAAGGAATCCAAGAGCGCGAGGGCGAAATCGGAGTTTCCGCGGCCGTTACCTGCCATCACCTCTCCAGTGCACATGGTCACGATGCCACCTCGTGCGAAGAAGCGTGCCCATGCGGGACCGGCCAAGCTGTTTGTGCTTGATACCAATGTTCTGTTGCACGACCCCATGTCCATGTTTCGATTTGAAGAGCACGACATCTACCTGCCGATGATCGTGTTGGAGGAACTCGACGCACATAAGAAGGGCATGACCGAAGTTGCCCGCAATGCCCGCCAGACCAGCCGGACCCTGGATGCACTAGCAGGAGCACCTGGAGCAGAGATTGCCGCGGGATTTCAGCTTGACAGCACTGGCCACCGTGATGCGCGCGGGAAACTGATGTTTCAGACCCAACCGCTGGACTATTCACTGCCCACCAGTTTGCCCCAGGGCAAAGCCGATAACCAGATCCTGGGGGTAGTGGAGGCCTTGCGCAAGCAACACTCACCGCGTGAAGTTGTTTTGGTATCTAAAGATATCAATATGCGTGTTAAGGCACGCGCTTTGGGCTTGGCAACGGACGACTACCAGAATGACAAAACCCTGGATGATGGCGACTTGCTCTACGCCGGGTCGTTTGCCTTACCTGCTGATTTCTGGGCCACCCATGGGCAAACTGTAGAGAGTTGGCAACAGGGACAGCATACTTTTTACAAAGTAGATGGGCCGGTGGTCCCCAGCCTGTTGATCAATCAGTTCGTATACTTTGAATCGCCCGGGGAGCCCAGCCTCTATGCCCGTGTTTCAGAAATTCGGGGAAGCACTGCGGTGCTCAAAACACTGCGCGATTTCAACCACCTCAAGAACGCGGTGTGGGGCATAACTACCCGCAACCGGGAACAAAATTTTGCCATGAACTTGCTGATGGATCCGGAGGTGGACTTCGTGACGCTGACGGGCACGGCGGGAACCGGCAAAACGTTGATGGCGCTGGCTGCAGGTCTGACCCAGGTTCTGGACGATCGTCGCTATACAGAAATCATCGTGACGCGTGCCACCGTCAGCGTTGGTGAGGACATAGGTTTTTTGCCGGGCAACGAAGAAGAGAAAATGGGCCCCTGGATGGGTGCGCTGGATGACAACCTTGAAGTTCTAGGAAAAACGGATACCGGAGCCGGCGAATGGGGCCGGGCCGCGACCAATGAGTTGATCCGAAGTCGGATCAAGATCAAGAGCATGAACTTTATGCGTGGACGCACGTTTTTGAACAAATACGTCATCATCGATGAGGCGCAAAATTTGACCCCGAAGCAGATGAAGACGCTAATTACACGAGCAGGTCCGGGAACCAAAATAATTTGCATGGGTAATCTGGCCCAGATCGATACACCTTATCTGACCGAAGGATCCTCGGGACTAACCTTCGCCGTGGATAAGTTCAAAGGCTGGCCACACAGCGGTCATATCACCCTTGCACGGGGCGAGCGCTCGCGACTGGCTGATTTTGCCAGCGAGGTGCTTTGATCAGTAGTCCCCTGCACCACCGTTTGCCAGGCTTTCAAATTTCGTAATTTGGCGCAGGAACGCCAGCTTGACGGTACCTGTGGGACCGTTGCGCTGCTTGGCGATAATGATCTCGGCAACACCGGGTTCCTTGCACGCATCTTTAGTGTAGTACTCGTCGCGGTAAATGAACATGATGATGTCGGCATCCTGCTCGATGGCTCCGGACTCACGCAAGTCGCTCATCATCGGACGCTTGTCAGGCCGCTGCTCGACGCTGCGATTGAGCTGGGAAAGCGCGATTACCGGGCACTTAAGTTCACGCGCCAACATTTTCAAACCGCGCGATATTTCCCCCAACTCAGTCGCGCGATTTTCGCCATCGCTGGTGCTTCCACTCATTAACTGCAGGTAATCCACCACGATCAACCCCAGTTGCCCGCACTGGCGTGACAAGCGTCTGGCGTTAGCACGCAACTCACTGGAAGTCAGACCCGCACTCTCGTCGATGTGCAAGGAAATAGTACGCAGCTTTTCAATCGCTTCCGAAAGGCGCGGCCATTCATCATCGGTCAAGCGTCCAGTGCGCAAATGGCCCTGATCAATGCGTCCAATGGAGCCGACGATACGGATCGCCAATTGCGAGGCTCCCATTTCCATCGAAAACACCGCAACCGGCAAACCCTCGTGCAATGCCACATGCTCAGCAATATTGATAGCAAGTGCTGTTTTCCCCATCGATGGTCGGGCTGCCAAGACAATCAGATCACCAGCTTGCAACCCTGCCGTCAATCGGTCCAAATCGTAAAAACCAGTGGGCACTCCGGTTACATCATTGGGGTTGTCCGCCATTTCCTGAACGCGGTCCAGCAACTTGACCACCAGCGTGTCCATCGCCTGAAAACCCTGATTGTTGCGTTTACCCTGTTCGCCAATGTTGAATATCTTCTGCTCGGACTCATCCACGATATCGGCAACAGGACGTCCTTTCGGATTGAACGCGTTGGTCGCAATTTCGTCGCTGGCACTCACCAACTTACGCAGAATAGATCGGTCCCGCACAATCTCAGCATAACGTCGAATATTACTGGCGCTGGGCACATATTGGGCCAATGAATTAAGATATGCCAGACCACCAATTTCCTCCGCGCGGCCCTGGCTTTGCATATGCTCAAACACTGTTATGACATCGGCCGGCTTGCTGGCATTAACCAATGCGCCGATGGCACCATAGATCAGGCGATGTTCATAACGGTAAAAATCGCCATCCAACAAAATGTCGCCGACACGATCCCACGCGCTGTTATCGAGTAACAGTCCGCCCAACACGCTCGACTCGCCCTCGATCGAATGTGGGGGCACCCGCAATTGGGCGATCTGCTGGTCGTGGCCGTAATCATCTACGGCAGAAAGTACGGCGGACATAGTTGTATTCCTTCAGACTCAGATGCTACGCGTTCAGCAGAGTTCGGTCGAGTGAATGCCTGTGTATAAGGCGGGAAAAAACTGTGTGAAAGATGTGAAGTAGCGGTAATAAGTCGCTCCACAAGTAGAAAAGCCGCCACGGCAAATGCCTGGCGGCTTTGTTGATACAGGGTGCTGATCTGAAATCTCAGATCAACCACAAGCCAGAATGTTAGGCGGTCTCTCCGTACACCGACACGGTGATGTCCACGACCACATCAGTGTGCAAGGCAACCCCCACCGTGCTATCGCCAACAGTCTTAATCGGACCATTTGGCATACGCACTTGCGCCTTCACAACGCTATATCCGTTCTTCACCAACTCTTCGGCAATGTCCGCATTGGTTACCGAACCAAACAAACGACCATCCACACCCGCCTTTTGGGTCAATTTGATGGCTGTTCCACCAAGTTTGGCACCGAGCGCCTGCGACTCAGCCAGCTTTCCTGCTGCGGCCTTTTCAAGGTCTGCGCGCTTGGCCTCGAACTCAGCCTTTGCCGAGGCGGTCGCGCGACGGGCGCGGCCGGAAGGAATGAGAAAGTTGCGCGCGTAACCATCTTTTACTTTAACGATTTCGCCGAGATTGCCGAGGTTTACAACCTTGTCGAGCAGAATAATTTGCATGGTTGTTCTCCTTAGATCTTGTGCTGGTCGCTGTAGGGCAGCAACGCAAGGAAACGTGCACGCTTGATAGCGGTGTTGAGTTGGCGCTGAAAAATCGCGCGGGTACCGGTCAGACGTGCGGGAATGATCTTGCCATTCTCGGCAATGAAATCTCGCAAGGTATCGATATCCTTGTAATCGATCTCTTCCACTCCCGTTACAGTGAAGCGGCAAAAGCGCTTACGCTTGAACAACAGCGATTGCGTATTACGCTTTGGGCGCTTGTCTTTATTAAACTTCTTAAATGTGGCCATACAAGGCTCCTGAAAAAAATTAAACCTGCAAAAAATCTTGAATGTGAAATACCACTGATTTACCGTGTCGTGCACTAGCCAAAAACCCGTTGAACCGCCAGATACTACCGATAACCTGCGTTGCAAGTCGCTCCGCCAAAGTACCAAACGCCACGGCTTTGATTGTCACTTTCACTTGCCTGTCTATTCCTGCCTCTCTCAATTCCGACTCATGTTCGAGTTGCAAATTCAGAGCCGGCAGTCCAGCGGGCGTGTAACGCAGCGGCTCAACTGCTGCAATACAGGCACTCAAGTCAAGTGAATTAAATGGCACACTCCGTCAGCAAATGCAGTCTATGCTTGGTACTCAGCCTGTTGGGTCTTGCGCGTTTCTTCACGCTCAACCGTCTTCATCATCGAAGAGGGTCCTGTTTCAGCTTTTTTCTTCGCCACCGTAAGATGGCGAAGGACTGCATCGTTGAACTTGAACGCATGCTCCAACTCAGTCATCACCGCCTGATCGGCTTCTATGTTGACACAGAGATAGTGTGATTTTGCAAGTTTGTTAATCATGTAGACCATCTGGCGACGGCCCCAATCTTCCACACGGTGCACCTTGCCACCGCCAGCGGTGATCATGCCCTTGTATCGCTCCAGCATGGCTGGAACTTGTTCGCTCTGATCCGGATGGATCATGAGAATGATTTCATAATGACGCATTGAAACTCCTTTTGGATTGCCCGATCTTGAAAATCTTCGGGTAAGAAAAGCTGCCCTCAGCGTCGAGTGAGGTGCAGCAAGGCGAAGCCGATAATTATAGCCTAAAGCTTGCCAGTGGCTCCGTCTTCATCAAGGAGAGATGCAGCGGAGAATGGAACTGGCCGAGTCATGAGCGTCAGTGCCACGGTCGTAAACAATCCCGCAGCGACACCAAATACACCTCCCGAAATGGGTTGAATTCCCCACCACAACCCATCACCTGTCAAATTCAGAACTGTTCGAACGGCAGGAAAGTTGATGGTCATGTAATAGAGGGTCACGCCTAGGCCAACCAACATGCCCGCTACTGCAGCGATGCGTGTGGTATCACGCCAAAATATTCCCAACACCATGACAGGAACAAAAGCTGCACCGGCCAAAGAAAATGAAGCGGATACAAGATACAAAATTCCGGCCGGCCTTTGCGCTGCCACATAGGCGGCGATGAGCGCAACCGTCAAGAGCGCGAATTTGGACCACATAACGCGGCGCATGGTTTCGGCCTTGCTGCTTTCCCCCTTAAAGTACACATCATGCGCTAGAGCATTGCCAATAGTCAGCAGTAATCCGTCTGCCGTCGACAAAGCGGCAGCCAGCGCGCCCGCCGCCACCAGCACCGATACCACATACGGCAGACCACCAATTTCGGGCGTCGCCAGCATCACCAGATCGGCACCAATCTTCAGTTCCGCAAACTGCAGGATATGATCGCCATTGACATCCCCAAGGCTGAGCAGAGACGGATCGCGAGCCCATTGTGCAACCCAGGTAGGAAGGTTGTCGAATCGCTGTCCAACCAAATGCGACATCACTTCATACTTGACCAGGACCGCTAACGCGGGTGCCGAAAGATACAGGGCGGAGATAAAAAAGAGTGACCATGCCACAGAGGTACGAGCCTCCGCTACCGTGGGGGTGGTGTAGTAACGCGTAAGCAAGTGCGGTAAACCCGCCGTGCCGACCATCAAGCAAAACATTAATGCCAAAAAATTCAGTCGGGAAGTTTCAAAAGCACTTTTCCCTTCTGCCGTCCCCTGTGGGTCTCCAGAAAAGGGCAGTGTGTGTCTTGGCATTCCCCCTAGCGGGTTGGCACGCTCCTGATTCTCAACCAGATCTCGCGCCCAGCGTTCACGTGCAGCAGCAACATCCTTGGGCAAAGCCGAAATTTCTCGGCGCAATGCCACTGCATGCGCCTCGTCTAGTTTGGCACCGCCTGTTGCCAACAAACGTCCCCTTAACTCTTTCCTGTCAGACTGCAGGGATGCCTCGACATCTTGCAGCTTAGTCTCAAGAATAGTGGCACGCCGAGCGTACTCCTGGGTTACCTGGTGCTCCTCTGGGCTTTGCGACAACCGTTGCTCCATGTCTGCAATCTTTTGCAATTGCTGTCCATAGGCGATTGGTGCGATTGGATTGCCGACCTGCTTGTAGGCAAGCCAGGAAACCGGGATCAAAAAGGCAAGAATGATGAGAACATATTGCGTCACCTGTGTCCAGGTTACGGCCCGCATCCCGCCCAAGAACGAACATACCAGTACACCGCCCAATCCCAGAAGAATGCCAATCTCAAAATGCACACCGGTCAAGCGCGACGTAATCAAGCCGACGCCATACAGCTGCGCCACGACATAGGTGAACGAACACAAAACAGCAGCGGTGGCAGCAATAAGGCGTGGCCAGCGCCCGCCAAAACGCATGGCAAAAAAGTCTGGCACCGTATAGATATTCAACCGACGCAGGTAGGGAGCTACGAACAAGGCGACCAGGCAAAACCCCCCTGTCCATCCGAGGATGTATGCCAGCCCACCGGATTGTGTTCCGCTTCCTGAGAATCCCTGCAAGTAGAGTCCTCCGGCCAAACTAATGAAGGACGCTGCACTCATCCAGTCGGCTGCCGTGGCCATGCCGTTGTAAACGGCAGGAATGCTTCTCCCCGCAACGTAGTATTCGGAGGCATCGGATGTTCGGGCATATACACCAATACCCGCAAATACGAGCAGCGTAACTGCGAGAAATATTCCTGCTATCCATGGCTTGGGCAAACCCAATCGCTCAACCCATGCCAATGCGGCAAGGAATACCAACAAGAACACCACATATGTGGCAAATTTTTGATGGAGTCTGCGAGTATGTCTCGAGTAGGCAACCTGATCCAATTTTCCCTCTGAAGCCTCACCCCGGTTTGTCCGCCACGCAAACACTGTCACCACCAGCACAAAAATCACCATCGAACCTTGTGCTGCAAACCAGAACCCCAGCGGCCAGCCAAAAACCAGAAACTGTAAATCTCGAGCAAAAAACACCACCCCAAACGACGCAGCAAACCATAGCAGCAGCAAAACTGCGTGCAAGGATTTGCTCCGCGCACCAAACCAGCCCGTCATGGGGCTGCGAGCTGCTGCCAGGTGGCTATCACGGAGTCGGGATTGAGGGAAATAGACGAAATGCCCTCGGCTTCCAGCCACTGCGCAAAATCCGGATGATCACTTGGTCCCTGCCCGCAAATACCGATGTACTTGCCCTGTCGCTTGCAGGCCGATATGGCCAGGCTGATCAGAGCCTTTACCGCCGCATCGCGCTCATCAAAATCCACCGCAAGAAGTTCCATTCCAGAATCCCTGTCCAAACCCAAAGTCAGTTGAGTCAGATCATTGGAGCCAATGGAGAAGCCATCAAAATATTGCAGAAAATCATCAGCCAGTAACGCATTACTGGGTATCTCGCACATCATGATCAGTTTGAGTTCGTTTTCCCCGCGACGTAGTCCGTGTCGAGCCAGCAATTCAGTCACCTTACGTGCTTGACCCACTGTGCGAACAAACGGCACCATGACCTGCACATTGCTCAGACCCATGTCATTGCGCACCCGCTTGAGCGCTTCGCACTCCATTGCAAACGCCTCACCAAACTCAGCGCTGATGTACCGCGCCGCGCCCCGAAAACCCAACATGGGGTTTTCTTCTTCCGGTTCGTACCGGCTGCCCCCGATCAGTTTGCGGTACTCATTGCTCTTGAAATCGGAAAGCCGAACAATGACCGGCTTGGGCCAGAAGGCTGCCGCAATAGTGGCCACACCCTCGGCCACCCGGTCCACATAAAACGCTCTTGGCGAAGCATGGCCTCTGGCGACCGACTCGACCGCTTTCTTGAGATCCGCATCCACATTCGGATAGTCCAAGATGGCTTTGGGGTGGACCCCGATATTGTTATTGATAATGAATTCCAAGCGCGCCAACCCTACTCCCTGGTTGGGCAACTGGCAGAAGTCAAAAGCTAGTTGGGGGTTACCGACATTCATCATGATCTTGACAGGAATCTCCGGCATGACACCGCGCTGCACTTCAGAGACTTCTGTCTCCAGTAACCCGTCATAAATGAAGCCGGTGTCGCCCTCCGCGCAACTGACTGTTACCAGCATGCCCTCCTTCAAAGCATCGGTGGCATGTCCGCACCCCACCACCGCAGGGATGCCTAACTCGCGCGCAATGATGGCAGCGTGGCAGGTGCGTCCACCGCGATTTGTCACTATGGCCGCAGCACGCTTCATGACTGGCTCCCAATTGGGGTCCGTCATGTCAGTCACCAATACGTCCCCCGGTTGAACCTTGTCCATTTCGCTAATGCTTTGCACGATACGCACTGGGCCGGTTCCGATTTTTTGACCTATGGCGCGCCCCTCCACTAGCACAGGTCCTTTGCCCTTAAGTTTGTAACGCAGTTCCACCCGATCAGCACCCTGGCTTTTTACCGTCTCCGGACGCGCCTGCAGAATGTATAGCTGTCCATCCAGACCGTCCTTGCCCCACTCTATATCCATCGCCCGGCCATAGTGCTCTTCAATGACCAATGCATAACGCGCCAGTTGTTCGACATCAGAATCGCTCAATGAATAGCGATTGCGCAGCTCGGTGGGGACATCCGTGGTTTTCACCAACTTGCCACTCTGCGCCTTTTCCTGCGGGCTTGTGAACTCCATTTGAATCAGCTTGGATCCAAGATTGCGTCGAATCAGCGCACGCTTGCAGGCGCGTAGCATCGGCTTGTGTACATAAAACTCGTCTGGGTTGACCGCTCCCTGAACCACCGTTTCACCAAGGCCGTAGCTAGAAGTAATGAACACGACGTCGGAGAAGCCGGATTCGGTATCCATAGTGAACATGACTCCAGCAGCACCGATGTCAGAGCGCACCATACGTTGGATACCTGCGCTCAATGCGACGTGTTCGTGGGCAAAACCCTTGTGGACCCGGTAACTGATAGCACGGTCGTTGTACAACGAGGCGAACACTTCCCGTATCTTGTGCAGGATTTCTTCGATGCCAATTACATTCAAAAAGGTTTCCTGCTGCCCGGCGAACGACGCGTCGGGCAAGTCTTCTGCGGTGGCGGACGAGCGCACTGCAAACGAAGCCTGGGTGTTTCCCGCGCTGAGCGTTTCAAACGCCTGGCGAATGCCCTGCTCCAGGTCGGAAGGGAAAGGTTGTGCCTCAACCCACGCGCGAATGTCAGCACCGGCCAATGCCAGAGAACGCACATCCTCGGTGTCCAATGCAAGCAGTTTTGCATTGATCTTGTCGGCCAAGTCGCCAAACTTAAGAAACTCGCGGAACGCATGCGCAGTGGTCGCAAATCCGGTGGGAACCTTGACCCCGGTTGGCAAGTGCGAAATCATTTCGCCCAGGCTGGCGTTCTTGCCTCCGACCGACTCGACATCGGTCATTCTGAGATTCTCGAAAGGTACGACCAGGTCGGTCGGGCTGAACAGTGCAGACATGGATAAGCTCCGGAAGTTAAAACCTTTCACTGCCTACTCGGCCCGCTCCTAGCCGCCCGCAGTCGATCTTCCAGCCCACTCGACATTAGTTGTTCTGTTCGAAATCGGGGAAACCGGAAAATGCGCTAAATTGCAGCCATTGTAGGGTTCTCCACCATGTCGCATCGCACCGTATTTTTCGTCTCCGATGGCACCGGCATTACCGCCGAGACGTTCGGCAATGCCATCCTGGCCCAATTCGAGGTCCGTGCGCGCCATGTCCGCTTGCCCTTCATCGATACGGTCGACAAGGCGCACCAGACGGTGCGCCAGATCAACCATTCCGCTGAAGTGGATGGCAACAAACCCATCGTGTTCTCGACCCTGGTGAACATGGAGGTGCTCAAAGTGATTCAGGACGGCTGCCAGGGCATGTTGCTTGACATGTTCGGCACCTTTGTGCACCCGCTAGAAACCGAACTCAACCTGAAATCCAATCACAGGATCGGGCGATTCAGCGATGCAAGCAAGAGCCAGGAGTACCAAAACCGCATCGAGGCCATCAACTTCTCGCTAGCCCACGACGACGGTCAATCCAACCGGGATCTGGAGCAGTCGGATGTCATCCTGGTTGGCGTGAGTCGCAGCGGCAAAACACCCACCTCGCTTTACCTGGCCATGCAATACGGGCTTAAGGCATCCAACTACCCGTTGATTCCCGAAGACTTTGAACGCCGGCAACTCCCACCCGCGCTGGTACATCACAAGGCCAAGATTTTTGGACTGACCATCCAGCCGG
>Ga0194060_10003196_pt1 | contig 11610 bp, 9 predicted proteins | sample SepL225m_MetaG_FD_163427 | JGI IMG/M metagenome (GOLD analysis project Ga0194060, IMG submission 163427) | Anoxic zone freshwater microbial communities from boreal shield lake in IISD Experimental Lakes Area, Ontario, Canada - Sep2016-L222-5m | ecosystem: Environmental > Aquatic > Freshwater >... | reverse complement strand
GCAGGGGCACCACGGCGGTTATGCGGAATATGCGCGTGTGCCGGCCGACTGGGTGGTGCCCCTGCCCAAGGGCCTGAACTTGTTCGAGGCCATGGCTTTGGGGACGGCGGGCTATACCACTGCGCTGGGGGTGGTGCGCATGCAGGCAAACGGCCTGGCGCCGGCTAACGGACCGGTCATCGTGTCGGGCGCGAGCGGTGGCGTCGGGTCGATCGCGGTGGATATCCTCTCCGGACTGGGATATCACGTGGTCGCGCTGACCGGAAAGGAGGGCGAAACCGATTACCTGAAGGGCCTGGGCGCGAAAGAAGTGAAGCTGCGTCAAAGCATCGATCTGGCGAAGATCCGGCCGCTGGACAAAGCGCTGTGGGCGGGCGCTGTGGACAATCTGGGGGGCGACGTCCTCGCCTGGATCGCAAGCACCGTGCAGCAGGGCGGGACCATCGCCAGCATCGGCCTGGCCGCGAGCCCCACGCTGAATACCACCGTGCTGCCCTTCATCCTGCGCGGCGCCTGTCTGCTGGGCATCGATTCGGGCTACACGCCGATGCCGTTGCGGCAGCGGGTGTGGCAGCACCTTGCCACCGACATGAAACCCGCGCACCTGGCGGGCATGACCCGCACCATTGCGTTCGATGACCTGCCCGGGGTATTCGATGATTTCATCAAGGGCAAGGGCAAAGGCCGGGTCGTAGTCGACCTGGCACCATGAATTCGGCGGCGGCCGTAAGCCTTGAGTAAGCTGGCGGTAGCATAGTCTTCGGCGCCGGGCGCGAACCGGCAAGGGTCAAAACAACGGGGGAGAACATGGGGGCGAAATACCAGCAATTTCACCAGCGCTCGATCAGCGATCCGGAAGGGTTCTGGGGCGAGCAATCCAGGCTGATTCATTGGAACAAGCCATTTTCCAAGGTGCTCGATTACAGCCGGCCGCCGTTCGCAAAATGGTTCGTCGGCGGCGAAACCAATCTGTGCTACAACGCGGTCGACCGCCATCTGAAGGACCGGCCGGACCAGAATGCGCTGATATTCATCTCCACCGAAACCGACGTCGAGAAGGCATACAGCTTCCGCGAGCTGCACGCCGAGGTCAATCGCTGCGCCGCCATGATGCAGGGTCTGGGCGTGGGCAAGGGCGACCGGGTGCTGATCTACATGCCCATGATCGCCGAGGCCTGTTTTGCCATCCTCGCCTGCGCGCGCATCGGCGCCATTCACTCGGTGGTATTCGGCGGCTTCGCCTCGCACAGCCTGGCGACGCGCATCGACGACGCCAGACCGAAAATCATCATCAGCGCCGACGCCGGATCACGCGTGGGCAAGGTGGTGCCGTACAAGCCGCTGCTGGATGAGGCGATCGGTCTGTCCAAATCTCCGCCGAAACATGTCATTCTGGTCGATCGCGGGCTGGACAAGGGCATGGCGCGCACCGCGGGGCGCGACTTGGATTGGGCCACGCTGCGCACGCAGCACATGAACGCGCAAGTGCCCTGCGTCTGGCTGGAATCGAACGAACCCTCCTATATTCTCTACACTTCCGGCACCACCGGCATGCCCAAAGGGGTGCAGCGCGACGTCGGCGGCCATGCGGTGGCGCTGGCCGCGTCGATGAAGCATATCTACTGCGGCAATGCCGGCGAAACCTACTTCTCCACCTCGGACATCGGCTGGGTAGTCGGGCATTCCTATATCATCTACGGGCCGCTGATCGCCGGCATGGCCACCATCATGTACGAGGGCACGCCGGTGCGCCCCGACGGCGGCATCCTGTGGAAGATCGTCGAGAAGTACAAGGTTTCGGTGATGTTTTCCGCGCCGACCGCAATCCGGGTGCTGAAAAAACAGGATCCGGCGTTTTTGAAAAAATACGATCTTTCCACCCTCAAGTTCCTGTTTCTCGCGGGCGAGCCTTTGGACCAGCCCACGGCGCAGTGGATTTCTGAAGGGCTGGGCCGGCCCATCGTCGACAACTACTGGCAGACCGAAACCGGCTGGCCCATACTCGCCAACCCGATGGGCGTGGAGGACATTCCGCGCAAATTCGGCAGCCCCGGCTTTCCCATGTACGGCTATAACGTCAAGCTCCTGCACGAATCCACGAGCGAAGAGGTGGGCACCGACGAAAAAGGGGTGGTTGCCATCGTGCCGCCGCTGCCGCCGGGTTGCATGAGCACGGTGTGGGGCAACGACGAGCGCTTCGTCAAGACCTATTTCGAAACCATCCCGGGCAAGCTGGTGTATTCGACTTTCGACTGGGGAATCCGCGACAAGGACGGCTATTACTTCATCCTCGGCCGCACCGACGACGTGATCAATGTCGCCGGTCATCGCCTGGGCACGCGAGAGATCGAGGAGGCGATCAGCTCGAACCCGGCCATCGCCGAAGTCGCGGTGATCGGAGTCGCCGACCAGCTGAAGGGGCAGGTGCCGGTGGCCTTTGCGGTGCTGAAGGACCCGGGCCAGGTCGCCAGCAGAGAGGGACGGATGAAACTCGAGGGCGAGGTGATGAAGACGGTGGACCTGCAGCTCGGCGCCATCGGACGCCCGGCACGGGTGCATTTCGTTACGCTGCTGCCGAAGACCCGCTCGGGCAAGGTGCTGCGCCGCTCGATTCAGGCACTGTGCGAAGGGCGCGACCCGGGAGACCTCACCACGATAGAGGATGCGAGCGCGCTGCAGCAGGTCAGGGACGCACTGGCAGGCAAAGCCTGACGCGCAGGGAGCATGCTTTGACCCCCGATCGGATAGCGGCATTCGGGCGCGAATTGCTCGATGCCCATGACCACGCCAGGCTGATCTCCTCCTTCGCGGCGCGCGACCCGGAATTCGATCTGGACGCGGCTTATCAGGTGGCGGCGCAACTGATGCAAACGCGCCGCGATCGCGGCAGCAGGCAGATAGGACGAAAAATCGGATTCACCAACCGCAGCATCTGGGCGCTGTATGGCGTGGATGCGCCGATGTGGGCGCACCTCTACGACGATACGGTTAGCTACGCAAAGGACGGAAAGGCGCAGGTTTCGCTCGCCGGTACGGTATCGCCGCGGATGGAGCCGGAAATCCTGTTCAAACTGCGCGCGCCCGTTCCCGTCGGCTGCAACGATCCGGAGCGCATCCTGCGCTCGGCCGAATGGTATGCCCACAGCGTCGAGGTCGTGCACAGCCATTTCGACTGGAAGTTCAAGCTCGCCGATGCCACCGCCGACTGGGCTTGCCACGCGCGTCTGGTGATCGGCGAGCCGAAGGCGATACGCGACGAAGACATTCCCGCGCTGGCGCGGGCGCTGCCGGCGATAAAGGCCGCGCTGCTCAAGGACGGCGCGAGGCAGATCGAAGGCATAGGCGCCAATGTGCTCGGCAGCCCGGCGTTTGCGCTTGGTTTTCTCGCCGATCTGCTGTCGGAGCAACCGTTCATGGAACAACTTGCGGCCGGCGAAATCATCAGCACCGGCACCATCACCGACGCGCTGCCGGTCAAGCCGGGGGAAACCTGGTCGACCGAAATTACCGGGCTGCCGGTGCAGAATCTGACCATCACTTATACCAGCTGATGCGCCGATGATTGCGCTGCTGCAGCGCGTGTCGCAGGCCGGGGTCGAGGTGGAGGGTGAGAGCGTCGGCAGGATCGGTCCAGGCCTGCTGGTGTTGCTTTGCGCCGAGCGCGGCGACGGCAAAGCCGAAGCCGACCGGCTGTTGGCGCGCGTGCTCGGTTACCGGGTGTTTGCCGACGCCGCGGGAAAAATGAACCTGAGCTTGACCGATGTGCAGGGCGGCCTGCTGCTGGTGCCGCAGTTTACGCTCGCCGCGGACACCCACAAGGGCATGCGCCCCAGCTTCACCCCGGCCGCGCCACCGGCGGAGGGTGAACGGCTGTTCGGCTATTTCGCCGCCCGGGCGCGGGCTTCGCATGCAGTGGTCGAAACCGGGCGCTTCGGCGCGCATATGCAGGTGAGCCTGACCAACGACGGGCCGGTGACGATTTGGCTGCAAGTCGGGTCGGAGGCGAAATAGCGGCGTAACTTGCTACAATTGCAGCCTATGATACATACACCTCCAGGCAGCAAGCCGGTACCCGGCCCGGAATACCTTCAGAACACGCGGTTTCTCGATTTCGACAGTCCTGCGGTGCGCGACTTCGCGCGGCAGGTGGCGGGGGCGGAAACCAGCGACATCGGGCGCGCGATCAAGCTGTTCTATGCCGTGCGCGACGGCGTTCGCTACGATCCATTTTCGATGCGTCTGGATCCAGCGATCTATGTCGCGAGCCACGTACTGGCGGCGAAAGCGGCGTATTGCATTCCCAAAGCCATACTGCTTGCAGCGGCAGCACGCTCGCTCGGCATCCCCTGCGCCATCGGGCTCTCCGACGTGGTCAATCACCTGACCACGGAAAAGCTCAAGGCGCTGATGGGAGGCACCACTTATTTCATGCACCATGGCTATGCGGTGATCTACCTGGAAGGGCAATGGGTGAAGGCGGCGCCGGCGTTCAATATCGAACTGTGTACCCGCTTCGGCGTGCTGCCGACCGAATTCGACGGCCGGTCCGACGCGATCTTCCAACCCTATGATGCGCAGGATCGACGCCACATGGAATACGTCAAGGACCACGGCTGCTGGTCGGAATTTCCCTACGACAAAGTGGAGGCGGATTTCCGCGCATTCTATCCGGTCAATACGTTCGCCGGGGCCGACGCCGGCGAGAAATTCGAAGACGGCGTGCGCGTGACCTAGGGTTCACGCGGCTGATTGCGGATAATCGCGGCTGTCCTTTCGCCAGCCGCGCCTGCTTTCGCGGCAGCAGGAGATTGGGTTCAGGCCGGTTACCCGTTCCTGTTGCGTGCAGCCTGCACAGCACGATCCCAGGCTTCGTTTCTGATGGGGCGGCGCACGGTTTGCGGTGGCACTGCATTTTTCTTGCGTTCCAGGAATGCGAGGTAAAACCAGTATCCCGCGCCTGCACAAATGGCGCCGGAAAACAGAACAATCAGAAGAAGCAGAATTGCAGTCATGGCGGGCTCCTCGTATGAGTTTGGCTTTCCGTAAGTCGATTACACTCGACTTGGGCTGCTAACTCCAATGGTATTACGAAGCGTTGCAGACTTTACAATTCGACACAAAGATTGGGTAATAACCCCCATGCTGGCGTGAAGCAGTTCACGCGGCAGCCTCCGGGTTTGCCCGGTAACAGACCCGAGCTCTGCACCTGTGTTTGGCGGAACTGCGCGCAGCGCGCTGCCGCAGGGCAGCGTTAATCCTCTTCGTGCGCGGCCTTGTGCTGTGACATCAAGTGCTGCTGTGTTTGTGCGGGCACCTGCGCGTAATGATCGAACTCGACCGAGTACGAGCCCTGTCCGCCGGTGATCGAACGCAAGCGGTTCTGAAAGTCGGCGAGTTCGGCCAACGGCACCTGGCCGGTGGTGCTGACGACATCGGCGCTGCGCTGCTGCGTTCCGGTGATCTGTCCGCGTTTGGACGCGATTTCCGCAGTCATGTCTCCGACATAGTTTTCCGGTGCTTCGATGTCTATATTGACGATAGGCTCGAGCATGATCGGCGTGGCCTTGGAAAACGCATCGATTATCGCCTTTCGGCCGGCCGAGACGAAAGCAATTTCCTTCGAATCCACCGCATGGCTCTTGCCGTCATACACGGTCACGCGCAGGTCCTCGACCGGATAGCCGGCAATCACGCCGGCGTCGAGGGCCATGCGCACGCCTTTCTCCACGGCGGGGATGAACACCGTGGGTATCACCCCGCCTTTGACCTGGTCGACAAACTCGTAACCCGCGCCGCGCGGCAGCGGCTCTATCCGCAGATAGACCTCGCCGAACTGGCCGGCGCCGCCGGTCTGTTTCTTGTGACGGCAGTGTCCCTCGGCTTTGCGGCTGATGGTCTCGCGGTAAGGGATGCGAGGAGGCCTGGTTTCCAGCTCCAGCTTGTATTGCTGGGTCAGCTTCTCCATCTTGGTTCTCAGGTGCAGTTCGCCCAGGGCGCGGATCACGGTCTCGTTGGTGGAGGGATGGCGTTCCATGCGAAAACACGGATCCTCCAGTTCCAGTTTGTGCAGTACTTCGAACAGCCGCTGCTCGTCACCCTTCTTCTTCGTTTCGACCGCGAGGCCGTGCATGGGCACGGGAAACTCGAGCGGGCGCAGGTGGATGTGGTCCTCGTCGTGCGAATCGTGAAGCACCGCATCGAACTCAATCTCCTCTACCTTGGCAACGGCGCCGATGTCGCCCGGAACGAGGGCGTCGGTTTCGACGTATTCCTTTCCTTGCAGCAGGTAAAGGTGCCCGACCCTGAACGGGCGGGTGCCGCTGCCGATGAACAGCTGCGCATCGCGCTTCACCGTTCCCTGGTGCACGCGGAAAACGCCGAGCTTGCCCACATAAGGGTCGATGATGACCTTGAACACGTGGGCGAGCACGTGCTTCCCCGGATCGGGCTCGGCGTGGAATTCCACCGCATCCGCGCCTTCTCCCTTGAGAAAGGGAGGCGCGTTGCCTTCAGTCGGGTTGGGCGCAAGCCTGGCGAAAACGTCGAGCAGTTCCGCCACCCCGGTACCGTTTCTGGCCGAGGCGAAGCACACCGGTATCAGGTGGCGCTCGCGCAATGCCTTTTCGAACGGCGCGTGCAACTGTTCTGCGCTGATCTCGCCCTGCTCGAGGTAGAGCGACATCAGCGCCTCATCCACCTCCACCACCTGGTCGACCAAGGCCGCATGTGCCGACTTCACCGAGGAAAAATCGGACTCGCCGTCCGGATTGAAAAAACAGTCGACGATGTCTTTGCCCGCGTGCGCGGGCAGGTTGATCGGCAGGCATTCCTTGCCGAAGGTGCGCTGGATATCGTCAAGAAGCACGGGCAGATTGACGTTCTCGGCGTCGATCTTGTTGACCACGATCATGCAGCAGAGCTTGCGCGCCTGCGCCCACTTCATCATGCGCCGCGTGGCGAGCTCGATGCCGGTCTGCGCGTTGATGACGATGATGGCCGTCTCTACCGCGGCGAGCGCGCCCATCGCCTGGCCACTGAAGTCCGGATAGCCGGGCGTATCGATCAGGTGTATGTGGGTGTCGCGCCAGGAAAAGTTGACCAGCGCGGCGTTGAGCGAGTGGCCGTAGGATTTTTCCAGGGGATCGAAGTCGCAGACGGTGTTGCCGCGCTCCACGCTTCCGGGTGTTTTGATCGCGCCGGCGTGCGCGAGCAAGGCTTCGGCAAGGGTTGTCTTGCCGGTCGCGCCATGGCCCACCAGGGCGACGGTACGGATGGCTTCGGTGGCGTATTTCGGCATGGTGCTCCCCTTTTATTGTGCAGACAAAAACGGCAGGGCGATGTCCCAATTCAGGCTTCGATCAACTCCGCAGGCATCGATCAACTCCGCTTTGATTCTAGCATCGCCGTCCTTGGCCCGCGTCCGGGGCGGCTGGCTTTTCATCCGCTATACCGGGTCGTCCAGGGCAAAATCCAGATGGCCGATTTCGCCCCAGCTCTGCAATTGCCACGCGCCCAGCCGGTGGCGTAATCGGTTGACGCCGGTATTGTGCAGAGGAAAGTCGCGTGGCGCTTCCAGCGGCATCGCCCGTGCGTGGCGGTAGAGCATGGCAAGCACGCCGCCGTGGGTGACCACGGCCAGTGTCAGTCCGGGATGGCGCGCGGCAAGGTCGGTGATGCAGGCGACGCTGCGTGCGAGCAGCTGACGCGTGCTCTCCCCCTCCGGGATGATGTAGTCCGGATCGTGGCTTCTGAAGCGGGCGTATTCGCCGGGGTAGCGCACCTCGACTTCGGCCGGCGTCAGACCCTGAAAAATTCCCATGTGCCGTTCGCGCAGCCGCGGCTCGACCAGGATTTCGTGGCCGGTGCGCATGGCGATGGCGTTCGCAGTCTGAAGTGCCCGACCCAGATCGCTCGACAACAGCAGGTCGAAATGCTCGCGGGCCAGGAGTTCGCCCAGGGCTACCGCCTGCGCCAGGCCTTCCCGGTTGAGGACGCTGTTGAGATGGCCTTGGAAGCGGCCCTCGCTGTTCCATTCCGTTTCGCCGTGGCGGATGGCGAGCAGGTGCGTTTCCGCTGCAGCCTTCCCGGAATTCATTTCTTTGCGGTGCCCAAGGCGATCACGGCACCGACGACGATCAGCGCGCCCACCACCTGCAGCGGCGCGACGCTCTGGCCGAGCACCGGCCAGGCGATGAACAGCACCGCGACGGGTTCGAAGTTGAGCGCGGCCGAATTGTTCAACGTGTCCAGGCGCGGCAACAGTACGAATAGCGCGGTGAACGCGGTGCCGTAGAAAAACATCAGCAGCCCCAGGCCCAGCCAGGCACCGGGGTTCGCCGGCATGGCGAGATCGCCGGCGAACGCGCCGGCGGCGAGCAGCAGCACCGCGACCGTGCTCATGGTGAGGAAGGTGCGCAGCCGCCCGTCCACATCCTTCAGCCAGCGCGAGGTGAGGAGCAGGGCCAGTCCGAAGGTCAGTGACGCACCCATGGCCCAGCCGACTCCCGCGCCGATTTCGTTCCAACGGCCGGAGATGCTGCCGCTGCTGCCGACGACGTTCAGCGCCAGCGCCAGGCCGAAGAGCGCGGTAGGCATCGCCAGCAGCGCGCGTCGTCCCGGCCGCTGCTTGTCCGTCCACCAGGAAAGCAGGGTGTAGACCATGGGGAAGGTATTGAAGACGAGCAGTGCGAGCGCTACCGGAATGCGCGCGACTGCGGAGTAGATGCAGTAGCTCTGCACCGCGATAAGCACGCCTATGCCGATGGCGCGCCAGCGCGTCACCGCGGGCAAGGCAAACGAAATCCTGCTTGCGATAAGCAGGGCCAGCACGAACAGCGCCGCGCCGATCGAGCGTGCCGCCACCGCGGTGGAGATGTTGACCCCGTGGTCGAAAGCGTAGCGCGCGGAAATGTGGTTGCTGCCGAAGGTCGTGGCGATAACCATCAGCACCACGATGCAGAGCCAGCGGGGAAACGGCTTTCCGTGCAACGCTAAACCGCTCCGCTTGCTGCGTTGATCGAGGTCACGCCACGTTCACCGGTATCTTGAACTCCTTGATGCGCTTTTCCCACTCGGCCGGCCCGGTGCTGTGCACCGAGGCGCCGCTGGAGTCCACCGCCACGGTGACCGGCATGTCCTTCACTTCGAATTCGTAAATCGCCTCCATGCCGAGGTCGCCGAACGCGAGCACGCGCGACTGCTTTATTGCCTTGGCCACGAGGTAGGCGGCGCCGCCCACGGCCATCAGGTAGGCCGCCTTGTGTTTGCGGATCGCTTCGATCGCCACCGGGCCGCGCTCCGACTTGCCGATCATGCCGATCAGCCCGGTCTTCGCCAGCATCATCTCGGTAAATTTGTCCATGCGCGTCGCGGTGGTGGGGCCGGCCGGGCCGACCACTTCGCCCTTCACCGGGTCGACCGGGCCGACGTAGTAGATCACGCGGTTGGTGAAGTCCACCGGCAACTTCTCGCCTTTGTCGAGCATCTCCTGGATGCGCGCGTGGGCAGCGTCACGCCCGGTGAGCATCTTGCCGGAGATCAGCAGGATCTCGCCCTGTTTCCAGAGTGCGACTTCGGCCGGCGTCAGCGTATCCAGATTGACGCGCTTGGCCGTGGAGGCGGGCGCCCAGGTGACTTTGGGCCAGTCCGCCAGCGCAGGCGCATCGAGCGCTACCGCGCCGGAGCCGTCGAGCACGAAGTGCGCATGGCGCGTGGCGGCGCAGTTGGGGATCATCGCGATCGGCTTGTTGGCGGCGTGGGTCGGGTAATCCCTGATTTTGACGTCGAGCACGGTCGAGAGGCCGCCCAGGCCCTGGGCCCCTATCCCGAGCGCGTTGACCTTGGTGTAGAGTTCGATGCGCAGTTCCTCCAGCTTCGACTTCGGCCCGCGCGCGAGCAGTTCGTGCATGTCCAGGGGCTCCATCAGCACTTCCTTCGCCATCATCATCGCCTTCTCCGCGGTGCCGCCGACGCCGATGCCGAGCAGTCCGGGCGGACACCAGCCGGCGCCCATGGTGGGCACGGTCTTCAGCACCCATTCCACCACCGAATCGGAAGGATTGAGCATGGCGAACTTCGATTTCGCCTCCGAGCCGCCGCCCTTGGCCGCAACCGTGACTTCGACCGTGTTGCCCGGCACCACTTCCATGTGCACCACGGCCGGCGTGTTGTCTTTGGTGTTCTTGCGCGCGAACAGCGGGTCGGCCAAAACGGAACCCCGCAATGGATTGTCCGGGTTGGTGTAGGCGCGGCGCACGCCCTCGTTGACCGCGTCGGCGATCGAGCCCTTGAATCCGTCCCAGTGCACCTCCATGCCGATCTTCAGGTACACGTTGACGATGCCGGTGTCCTGGCAGATCGGGCGGTGGCCTTCGGCGCACATGCGCGAGTTGGTCAGGATCTGCGCGATTGCATCCCTGGCCGCGGGCGCCTGTTCACGCTCGTAGGCGCGGCCAAGGTGGGCGAGGTAGTCCTTCGGGTGGTAGTAGCTGATGAATTGCAGCGCGTCGGCAATGCTCTGAATCAGGTCTTCCTGCTTGATGGCGGTCATGTTGGTCTCGCGGGCTGGGAGTGGCAATGTGGATTGCTTATGGCAATGTGGATCGCTTAGGGGAATGATCGCTTAGATTACCACCTTTGGAGCGGCGGAATTCCCGGGCGCGGCGGCAGTTTGCGCTAGATCAAACCGTCGGCGTGCATCGCCGCGACCTCGGGTTTGCCGTAGCCCAGCCAGGCGAGCACCGCATCGGTGTGTGCGCCCAGGGCGGGTATGCTTCCCATCACCGGCGCGTACGCGTCGGAGAGCGGGGGAGGGCGCAGCGCCGGGAGCGGCCCCGCGGGCGAGCCCACCTCGGACCAGCGCGAGCGTAGCTGCGGGTGCTGGCGCAGGCCCTCGACCGAGTTGACCGAAGCGTTGGCTATGCTCGCGTCATCGAGCAGCGCGATCAGTTCTGCAGCGCCAAGTTGCGCCAGCCGTTCCTGCAGGATAGGCGCGAGTTGCTGCCGGTTGCTGCTGCGCGCGGCGTTGGAATCGAAGCGGGGATCGTGCGTCAATTGCGGCGCGTTCAGAACCTTGTCGCAGAATAGCGCCCATTCGCGCTCGTTCTGGATCGCGATCATCACGGTGTTGCCGTCCCCCGCCTGAAACGGACCGTAAGGATAAATGGTTGCATGCAGGGCACCCGAGCGCGCCGGTTGCGTCGCGCCGTCCAGCGCGTAGTAGAGCGGATAGCCCATCCATTCCGCCAGACATTCGAGCAGCGAGACTTCGATGCTGCTGCCCTTGCCGCTGCGCGCACGCAACAGCAGCGCGTTCAGTATGCCGCTGTAGGCGTACATGCCGCCGGCGATATCGGCGATGGAAATGCCCGACTTGGCCATGTCGTCCTCGCTGCCGGTAATGGCGAGAAACCCCGCTTCGGCCTGGATCAACAGGTCGTAGGCCTTCTTGTCGCGGTAGGGCCCGCCCTCGCCGTAGCCGGAGACGCCGCAAACGACGACGCGCGGATTGATGCGGTGGATCGAGGCTGCGTCCAGACCCAGACGCGCCGCGGCGCCCGGGGCCAGATTCTGCACGAACACGTCGGCGCGTTCCAGCAGGCGCTGCAGCAC
>Ga0194060_10003195_pt1 | contig 11618 bp, 11 predicted proteins | sample SepL225m_MetaG_FD_163427 | JGI IMG/M metagenome (GOLD analysis project Ga0194060, IMG submission 163427) | Anoxic zone freshwater microbial communities from boreal shield lake in IISD Experimental Lakes Area, Ontario, Canada - Sep2016-L222-5m | ecosystem: Environmental > Aquatic > Freshwater >... | reverse complement strand
GTGTTCAGACTGCGCGAAATGAATCAGATGTGTTAGTGACAAAGTCAGGGTGTTCAAGGAGAGAAATATTCTTTTAATGCCCCATCCCGCTGTACTTCAACAACCCCTTCTTCAACTCTCTCTTCTTCATCATCACAAAAATAACCGGAGTCATAATAAGCACATGCACCGCAGAGGAGATCATTCCCCCTATCATTGGCGCGGCGATCGGTTTCATCACATCTGCTCCTGTGCCGGTTGACCACATTATCGGGATCAGGCCGAGAAGGGCAACCGCAACCGTCATCAGTTTGGGGCGCAAGCGCAGAACCGCCCCCTCAAAGGTGGCGTCGTAGATATCCTGCTCCGTGCATTTGCCTTCTTTCAGCTTCTTATCCAGCGCTTCGTGCAGATAGATAACCATGACCACACCGGTCTCCACGGCGATACCGTAGAGGGCGATGAAACCGACCCATACTGCAACGGAGAGGTTATAGCCAAGCGCTGAGACCAGATAGACCCCTCCGACCAGCGCGAACGGCACTGAAAGCATGACCATGCTAGCCTCCAGCGCAGAGTGGAAGGTGAAGTAGAGGAGGATAAAGATGATGACCATGCCGAGCGGAATCAGTATCTGGAGGCGCGCTTTGGCTCTTATCTGGTTCTCCCACTGACCTGACCATGTCACATAATAACCGGGTGGGAGTTTTAAATTCTTCTCCAGTACCTCTTTGGCTTCGGTAACAAAGCCCCCCATATCCCTCCCCCGGACGTTCAGGAAAACTATCGAGCGCAAGAGCCCCCCCTCGCTGTTGATCTCCGGCGCGCCGGTGGAAATTTTCAGCCTGGTTACCATCGAGAGTGGCACCTGCGCCCCCTCCATGCTCCCCACCAGAATCCGGCGGATGGCCGGCATGTTGTCGCGATAATCCCGCTGATAACGAAGACGTATCGGGAAGCGGTTTCGCCCCTCTACGGCGGTGGTAAGCATATCACCGCCCAGAGCGGTTTCGATGACCGACTGGATATCGCCGACAGTGACGCCATAACGTGCCGCCGCCTCGCGGTCAATATCGATGTCGATATAGCTGCCACCTGTGACCCTTTCGGCAACCACGTCAGCCGCGCCGTTAATCAGTTTTAATATCGCCTCTGCCTGAATTGCCAGATCTTTTAATATGTTAAGATCATTGCCGAATATCTTGACCCCTAGATCAGTGCGTACCCCGGTGGAGAGCATGTTGATCCGGTTGATAATCGGCTGCGTCCAGCCGTTACGGACACCGATCTGCTGGAGTCTGCTGTCCAGCTCTGCAACGATGTCTGCTTTCTTGACCCCTTTTCTCCAGAGCTCCTTCGGTTTTAAAATAATGATACTCTCAAACATCGATACCGGCGCCGGATCGGTGGATGTTTCAGCACGCCCTACCTTGCCGAGAACATGTTCGACCTCCGGAACACTCTTTATAATTGTATCCTGCACCTGTATCAGCCGCTTTGCCTCGGTGATGGAGATGTTCGGCAGAGTGACCGGCATATAGAGGAGCGAACCCTCATCGAGCGGCGGCATGAATTCTGACCCCAGTTTCATGAACATCGGCACGGCGACCGCCAGAGCCACGATATTCAAGGCTATGGTAGTCTTTTTCCAGACGAGAACCCATCTGATGACCGGGGAGTAGAGTCTGATGAAGAAGGTAGAGACCGGGTTGGAACTCTCCGGCGGCATCTTCCCCCGCATGAAGTAGTACATCAGCACCGGCACCAGGGTGATGGCGATAACTGCCGACCCCATCATGGAGAAGGTCTTGGTAAAGGCGAGCGGGTGGAAGAGTTTTCCCTCCTGCCCCTCCAGCATGAAGACCGGGACAAAGGAGAGCACGATGATCGCCAGAGAGAAGAAGATCGCCCTGCCGACCTGCTTTGCCGAAGTTATGACGACCTCCAGCCGTTTCCCACCCCTCTCTTCCGGCGGCATCTCGGAGAGGTGACGGTAGCAGTTCTCCACCATGATAACGCCGGCATCCACCAGCACGCCGATGGCGATGGCGATACCGCCAAGAGACATTATGTTGGAGGTGACCCCCATCAGTTTCATCGTGATAAAGGCGATCAGGACAGAGATTGGCAGGGTAAGGACGATCACAAGAGCGCTCTGGAAGTGAAGCAGGAAGAGCAGAATCACCAGTGAGACGACAACCGACTCCTCCAGCAGATTTTTCTTCAGCGTATCGACAGCCCGCATGATGAGATCAGACCGGTCGTAGGAGACCATTATCTTCACGCCGGGGGGGAGCCCTTTTTCAAGCTCCTTTATCTTTACCTTCACCCGGTCAATGACATCTTTGGCATTTTCGCCATAACGCATGACGACAATGCCCCCTACCGCTTCCCCTTCGCCATTCATATCAAGCATGCCGCGCCGGATTGCTCCCCCCATCTGAACGCTGCCGAGATTTTTGACGTAGATCGGTGTGCCGCGCATGTCGGAGCTGACGACGATATTTTCCAGATCGGCTCTCGATTTCACATAACCGCGCCCACGGATCAGGTACTCGGCATCCGCCTGTTCAAGCAGCCTCCCACCGACATCCCTGTTGGACGCCTTGACAGCATCCATAACTTTGGCGACCTTTATCCTGTATGCGGAGAGTTTGTTAGGATCGAGATCAATCTGGTACTCGCGTACATAGCCACCGATGGAGGCGACCTCTGCCACCCCCTGGACGGTATTGAGCTGATAGCGCACAAACCAGTCCTGTAGGGTACGCAACTGCTCCAGATCATAACCTTTTCCCTCGATGGTGTACCAGAAGACGTGACCAACGCCGGTGCCGTCCGGGCCCAGAGTCGGCACAACACCGGGTGGCAGAAGCGAGGCGGCGTAGTTCAGCCTCTCCAGAACCCGTGTCCTCGCCCAGTATATATCCGCCTTATCCTCAAAGATGACATAGATCATCGAGAAGCCGAAGGCGGACGACGCCCGCACGGCGCGAACCTGCGGCAACCCCTGCAGATTGGCAGCCAGCGGATAGGTGACCTGATCCTCAACAACCTGCGGCGAGCGCCCCGGATAGTCGGTAAAGACAATTACCTGGTTGTCGGAGAGGTCGGGGATAGCATCCACCGGAGTCTTATTGACCGACCAGGTACCCCAGGCGATAACCAGCCCAAACATCATAAGGATGATGATACGGTTACGGGCACTGTATTCGATGATTTTTTCGATCATGAGTGTAGAAACCTTTATGGCAACAGAACAATTCAGAACACAGAACGATTCAGAACGCGGATTGAGCCTGAGCGGCTGTTACACAAATTTCTTTGCAATTATGAAGCCCACCATGGCGCAACCATTAACACGCTGCTTTTTCACTATTTTGCAAATGTACGAAGAACCGTTTTGTAGACTATTCCACACCGATGTAGGATTTTCTGTAATATACCCTGATTACGGAGGAAAATGCTGGAATCTAATTCTGATAGACAACAATCACAATGGAGTGTAAATTGCCGACAACCTGTTCAAAGTCATTAAACTGCTTGAACAACAGGCTCCATAATCCTATACCGACAGGAGATTCGCATGCTTGAATTCAAGGTTAACAGACAGACGTGCATTAAGTGCGGCCAGTGTGTCGCTGATTGTCCCGCTTTGATCATCGCAATGAAAGAAGGCACCCCCTTCATTGAACCGGAAAAAGAGGCCACCTGCTACAGATGCCAGCACTGCCTGGCCATCTGTCCGACAGGTTCCATTTCCATATTAGGTCTCGATCCCGAAAAGAGCCTTGCGATGGCGGGTAAGCTGCCGGATGCAGACCAGATGGAACTGCTCATCAAAGGGCGCCGCGCCGTCAGACATTACAAGCAGGAGAATCTGGCACCGGAAGTGCTGCAGCGACTTCTGGAAGTGGCTTCTTACTCGCCAACCGGAAGGAACAGTCGACAGATTCGTTTCACCGTTGTTGACGACCGTGCGAAGTTGGAAAAACTGCGGGAAGAGGTAATGGACGGATTGGGACGTATTGTTCGCGAAAAATCCCTTCCGGCAGGTATGGAATTCTTCAACGATATTTACAAGGCATGGGAAGAGCAGGGTATTGACGTTCTCTTCCGAGGTGCCCCGCATCTTCTTGTCACTTCTGCTCCATCAGATATTGCAGCCCCCGTTCAGGACTGCCTGATAGCCATGACCACATTTGAGCTGTTTGCACAGTCACTTGGTGTCGGCACGGTATGGAACGGCCTGGCTAAATGGGCTATAGGCAACCTGATGCCTGAGTTCCGTATTCGCCTGGAAATTCCTGAGAACCATATAATCGGCTACGCCATGGTATTTGGCATACCGGCAGTTCACTACACCAGAACTACCCAGCGAGATACGGCTCTGATTCATCGCCCGGCACTGATCGCCACATAGTGCGCCAAATTCTTTATGTAACACATTAGAGCTAGTTGCAGCACATTGAGGAAAGGAAACAGGGAGAATTGATGTAACAAACATGTATATATTGGATATTCAACAGTTTCTTACAAAAAATCGGTCTGGCCGGTTACTCCCAGTTGCTCTACAACTCTCTTCACATCCTGGCAGCGCTCGCGGTCACAAACTAAAATGGCATCTGGTGTGGATACGATGACCAGGTTACTCACCCCCACCGTCGCCACCATCCTCTTGTCCGCATAGATCAGGCAGTCGGTGGAGTCAATGGCGACATGTCCGGTGGCATTTATACATACGGTGCCGCTGCTGTCAGGCTCAACCACATCCGGCAGAGAGCTCCAGCTTCCGACATCACTCCACCCCATCTCAACAGGTAAAACCTGAACTTTGGCCGATTTTTCCATGACGCCGAAATCGATGGATATGCTCTCGATATCTTCGTAGGCAGTTGCAATCTGGTCATCCAGATCAGATAGTTCCCACAGGTCTCCGTTAAATGAAATGCCGGAGAGTTTTTTGTGTAGCGTCGGCATAAAAGCTTTCATTTCGCCAAGTATGGTATCTGCCCTCCAGATGAACATGCCGCTGTTCCAGAAGTAGTTCCCCTCTTCCAGATAGCGCATCGCCTCCTCAAGCGGCGGTTTTTCGACAAAGCGTCTGACGGGGAAAGGCCCTTCGCCTCTAAGATCCATCTCTGCCTCAATGTAACCATAGCCGGTCTCAGGCCGGGATGGCATTATGCCAAGTGTTACCAGATAGCCATTTCTGGCTGCGTGTCCGGCATGAATCAGCGTGTCGCGCAGCGCCTCTTCATCCTTGATGAAGTGGTCTGCCGGGAGAACAAGCATAATGCCGGATGGGTCGTGGGCGGCGACGATTGTGGCAGCCAGACCGATTGCCGGCGCGGTATTTCGCGGTATCGGTTCGGCTATTACGTCGATCGGCACTTTACGAAAGCGGAGCAGTTGCCTCGCTGTCTCCTCTGCCTGAATGTGGCTTGTTACGACAAGGATTCTCTTCGGTTTGAGCGGGAGTACCCGTTCGACGGTTCTCTGCAGCATGGAACTGTCACCGGTAATCGAGATGAGCTGCTTTGGTCGGGCAGCCCGTGAAAGCGGCCAGAATCTGGTTCCTGAACCTCCGGCAAGGATAACTATATACACCCTGATTCCCCCCTTTACTTGTACTGAATCCGGTTTATAAAATCGGCTACTTCACGACCCAGATCGCTGATTGTAACGGTTGTGTCAAGCACATCCCAGAGGGTCTGGCGGAAGTAGGCCACCTGCTGCCCGCTGGCTCCGTCATGGAGGGTGACAACTACCGAAACACGAAATCGCCCAAGGCTGGTAAACCGCCCACTCAGGACGAGGGTAGAAGCGGTCGGTTCGCCGTTTCGTGACACATTCTGAAAAGAGGGGCGCGACTTGATGAAGCGCACAATAAGTTCCGACAACTCTCCCGGTATCCTGGCATACTGCTGGTCGCGCTGACTCATCCCCGCTTCCGCCGCATCGGTGTACAGTTCGCGGTTCAGCTCAAAATCCTTAACAATAATGGATTTATAGGTATACATCGGTTTCTGGTTGGTAACGACCTCTTCTTCTATGATTGTCGTTGATGTGGCTGCGCAGGCTGAAAGGAGTCCAAACGCAAAGAGCAGGATTGTCAGCCTGCTCAGACAGAAGCGGTAATAGCCGGCATCAAGGCGCATTCAGATCACCGGAACGGCGAATTCTCAGATACTCATTCAGGGCTTCTCTCCAGGGCTGCATGCCCACACCTGTATCAGTCGCCAGTTTACTACAGTCAAGAGTTGAGTAGAGTGGGCGTCTGGCGGGGCGATTCAGCTCTTCTGTTGTCATCGGTTTTACTGTAACCGGCAAGCCGGATGCCTCAAAGATGCCCTTCGCAAAACCATTCCAGGAGCAGAACCCGGCATTCGCGGCATGATATATGCCACGGCAGTTTTTCTCCACAAGGGCAATTATGGCTTTACTGAGGTCAACCGTCCAGGTTGGAGAGCCGATCTGGTCGTCCACCACGGAGAGCTCGTCCTTCTCAGCCGAGAGCTTCAGCATTGTTTCAACAAAATTTTTACCATGCAGACCGTACAGCCACTGGGTGCGAACGATCAAATGCTCCGGGGAGATTGCGGCGTTCAATTCGCCGGCCAGTTTGGACTCTCCATAAACATTGAGAGGATGAGGCGGATCATCTTCCGGATATGGGGCTCCTTTGCCGCCATCGAAGACGTAATCTGTGCTGATCTGTACCAGAAGTGCGCCAATCTCCCTGCACGCCATCGCCAGGTAGGCGACCCCTTCGGCGTTGACCTCCATCGCTTTTTCGACATTGGATTCGCAACCGTCAACATCGGTATAGGCGGCGCAGTTGATAACAACCTCCGGCTTAACCGAATGTACAACGTCCATCACCGATTCAATCGAAGTAATATCAATATCGCCAATATCCACACCAGAGGCTCTATCCCCCAGAAGCGCCATCAAATCACGCCCCAGCATGCCGTTTGCGCCTGTCACAAGGATCATGCAGCACCTCTTTTATACTGCTGTTCATAGTATTCGAGGTACGTGCCGGAGGTAACCCCGGCGACCCACTCCTCGTTTGCCAGATACCAGTCGATTGTTTCGGATATACCCTGCTCAAAGGTGTAGGCCGGCTCCCATCCGAGGTCGCGTTTCAGGCGAGAAGCATCAATGGCATAACGTCGGTCATGACCTGGGCGATCCTTGACAAAAGTAATCAGTTGCCGATTTTCACCTTTTCCCCTTCCAAGTCGGCTGTCAAGCAGGTCGCAGACCAGATTGACAATGTCGATATTCTTCCATTCGTTATTGCCTCCGATGTTATAGACCGAGCCTGGCGGGGCAGTTTTGAGGACAACCTCGACAGCCGTTGCATGGTCGCGAACGTGCAGCCAGTCGCGCACATTAAGGCCGTCGCCGTAGACCGGCAACGGTTTTCTGTTAATTATATTGTGTATCAGGAGAGGGATAAGTTTTTCCGGAAAATGGTAGGGACCGTAATTATTCGAGCAGCGGGTGTTGAGAGTCGGCAGGGCGAAGGTCTCGTGATAGGCGCGCACAAGGAGATCCGCTCCGGCCTTGCTGGCCGAATAGGGGGAGTTGGCCGCAAGCGGGGTCTCTTCCGTAAAGTAGCCGGTATTACCGAGGCTGCCGTAGACTTCATCGGTTGAAATCTGGAGGAAACGGAAATCGGCAACTCTGCCGGAGTGCCAATGTTTACGGCTCTCCTCAAGAAGCGCCTGGGTTCCTAGTACGTTGGTTCTGACAAAAATCTCAGGGCCGCTTATAGAGCGATCTACGTGTGATTCTGCAGCAAAATGGACAACAGCATCAATCTTCATTTCAGCCAGTAGAGCGGCTACTAATGCGGCGTCGCCGATATCACCCCTGACAAATCGGTAGCGGGAATCCGCCTCTATATCTGTCAGATTTTTTAAATTGCCCGCATATGTAAGGCAATCCAGATTTGTGACAGCGCAATCAGGATTGCAAGCAGTAAATGAATGAATAAAATTGGAGCCGATAAAACCGGCGCCTCCGGTAACGAGTATGGATTTGGGGGAGAATGTCATGTTTGATCTCTCTTTCAGCTCAGATGAGGCTTAGACAGAGCCGTTCCCTTTTACCATAATTTCTGTTAGCATGGGAACGCTTTTAGCGACTATATTAAAAAAAGGGGGAACAGTAATGGAAAACGGAAAGAAATGCAGGTGCGGGTCGGATCATCATGGGCATCTCTGTATGTTGCGCAGCAACGGGCTGCATGAGGAAATCGCCAGGGTAACCAGCAATCCCGGATTTTACTGCTTTACCTGTGGAGCAGAGGCTAACTGTGCCGAAAATCTGTGCGAACCTGCAAAAATTGAATAGAAATATCTCTACAGCTCTGTTTCCCTGGTCTCTTCGAGTAACGCTTCAAGTTCATAAATCTGGCTGTCGTCCAAATCGAGGACTTCAGCTTCAAGAGTGTCGGACAGAACAAGTTCCGGGTCATGTTTCATCCCAAGACCGATGCGCCTGCAGGCAAGATTGGCAAATCTGACGATCGTCAGCATCTTGTTGACAGTATCCCAGGTATCTGCATGGTGGTCACGCACGATGTCACAGTACATTGTGGGAAAATTCCAGTGCTGCATCAGACGATACCCCTGCTCTACGTGCATGACCTCAAAAATCTCAAGGATCAATTCATCATCAAACATTGAGCTGATTACTCCTACCCCAACCAGTCGCTCGATAGACTTCAGCAGGTATAGTTTGCCAACATCGTGCAGAAGTGCCGCAAGATAGGTCTCATCAGCCACCCCTCTCATGCCGCAGGAGTGCGCCAGCCACTTGGCACCAATTGCACAGCCATGACTGTGAAGCCAGAGCTGCTTCATGTAGTGATCCAGAGCCGGATTGTCAGAGGTATGCACAGCAGACTGCGAGGCGGCGATAACAAGGTTGATGACCTGTTGTGCCCCAAGCCTGATAACAGCCTCTTTAATTGTGGCTACCTTGGATCGCCCCATATACATGGGGGAGTTGGCAATTTTAAGCATCTGACTGGCCAGCGACATATCTTCATTTGCAACATGCGCAACCTCGTCAACCGTAAAGTCATAATCAGAAAGCATTTTCTGGAGTTTGAGAGCGACGGGATGAAATATCGGCAGCTCAATCGGTTGTGAGGCGAGGAGTCTTCGGACTGTCTCAGGTATGGTAGCTGATATCATTGGTATCTCCAACAAAACAGATGGGATTTTTAGATTCTGCACTTTAACAGCAACTCGTTTTTTTTTGCAAGAGGGTAAAACAGCACACCGCAGTTAGTTTAACATCCGCAACCACAGTTGTGACAAACTTTCCTGAATTCGGTTGAAGGCGCAATAGTTTCGGGCGCAAATGCGACACGCTTGATGGCGGTTGCAATATCTTCAAGTATATCGAGGTGTTCACTCTTCCCTATTATATGCCCTACGCACTGGTTTAAATGTCCGTCATGCAGTGACGACACCCTGACCGAATTCAGTAGATCGGCATAACTGTTTATTTCTATGACGGTTTCAATATTGCGTACCAGTGAGAGTGCAATGCCGAGCTTTTTCATCTCCCGTGCGAGATCGTCATAAAAGTGCTGAAACCTTGAATCGTAGAAGTCATGGTACCAATCTTTTCTGATATGTTTCTGTTCAAAAACAGTCAGAGACATCTGTTTTAGTTTTTTACAGGACATCCTTCCAACCCCTTTTCAACTGCACCATTTTGCAGGACACTCCGCATCCCACGCAACAAAACCATCACTCGATATATTCAGGAAGCTGTCGATACGTTTTTTGTAGAGATCAACCTGCGCGGTCTCTTCCAGAAGAAATGCCAGCTCATCTGCAGAGATCAGATGCTGGCGGTGCAGATAACGATACAACTCTGCAATAGCGGTTAAATGCCGTTCAAGCAGAACTATTTCCGGATCGAGTGTGTGAGTGATGAACCAGGATGCCGCAAATTTTCTGATGATCCCCGGTTCTGGCCTGATTATGTTCTGGCGGGCGGCGTCCAGCAGATAATCACGCAGATAAAGATCGGCGCTGAAGGCAAGTTCCGAAGCCCGCTCCGCCGTCATCCCCCGTTGTTGAAGATTGAGGTAGAAATGTTTAAGCACCTGCTGGCAACGCCCGTCAACCAGCAGCTCTTCCTCAAGGGTGGCAAAGTCAAAATCATCATGCTCGAATTCTATTTCAGGTTGTGGCGATTCCGGCATATACCGTTTCCTCTCAGGCGGGATTAAGAGCCAAAAGGTCTTTATGGACAAAACGGCCATTCTTCTGGATCGTGACGTCATCAAACCAGATCTCTCCATCGGCAAGTATTCGCACCAGATCCCAGTGAACGGCTGAGCGGTTGCCGTTATCGCATTCATCATATGCCTGCCCCGGAGTAAAGTGAATTGAACCGAAAATCTTCTCGTCAAAAAGGGTGTTGCGCATCGGCTGTCTGATGCCCGGATTTACCCCGATGGCAAATTCTCCGACATATCTGGAGCCTTCATCGGTATCCAGAATTTTGTTGAGCGCAGTGCTCATCCCGGCTTCGGCGCTGGCCTTTGTAATCCTGCCATTCTTGAAGTCGAAATGGATGCCGTTGTACTCCTTCCCCTGGTAGATGCTTGGGCAGTTATAGGTGATATGCCCCTGAGCAGAGTCCCTGACCGGAGCGGTGAAAACCTCACCGTCAGGCATGTTAAAACGCCCGTCGCACTTTATCCCAGGCAGACCGGCAATACTGAAACAGAGATCGGTATCCGGTGCAACAATGCGTACATTTTCCGTTCTGTCCATCAGTTTCTTCAGTTTGTCCTGTTTTTTAGACTCCACATTCCAATCGATGCAGCAGGCAGAAAAGAGGTAATCCTCGTATTCGTCGAGGCTCATGCGAGCCTCCTGGGCTGCGGCGTGGGTCGGGTAACGGGTAATACACCATCTGGTATGCTTGACCCGCTGGTCGATAAGCGGTTTGGTAACTTTCTGGTATGAAACCATCGCCTCCTGACTGGCATTGGCCATGACCATAGAGTTGTTTCCGGCGGAGATGCCTATATAAACGGTAAGTGTCTTATAGAAATCCAGCTTGTGTTGTGGAAAGTGATCAAGCTGCTGTTTATTGGCAAGATTGTAGAAATTACGGTCTATGTCAGGCACGGAGAAAGCGTATTCAACATATCTGGCACCACGCTTCAGGCAGAGGGCATAAAGCTCCTTGACCAGCGGCATAGCCTCAAAACCGGCGGCATTGATAAGCACCACATCACCTTTTTTGACCCTTGTAGAGTAATCAACAAGAATCTCCGCAAACTGCTTTATTCTAGGATCATTCATTCCATCTCCTTTTCACTCATTTTTAAAACCTGTGAAACGTGAATGGGGAAACGTGAATAAAAGCCTTTTTCACCTTTCACCTTTCACCTTTCACATTTCACATTTCACATTTCACATTTCACATTTCACCTTTCACCTTTCACCTTTCACCTTTCACCTTTCACCTTTCACATTTCACCTTTCACATTTCACCTTTCACCTTTCACCTTTCACCTTTCACCTTTCACCTTTCACCTTTCACCTTTCACCTTTCACCTTTCACCTTTCACCTTTCACCTTTCACCT
>Ga0194060_10003193_pt1 | contig 11620 bp, 7 predicted proteins | sample SepL225m_MetaG_FD_163427 | JGI IMG/M metagenome (GOLD analysis project Ga0194060, IMG submission 163427) | Anoxic zone freshwater microbial communities from boreal shield lake in IISD Experimental Lakes Area, Ontario, Canada - Sep2016-L222-5m | ecosystem: Environmental > Aquatic > Freshwater >... | reverse complement strand
GCTGGGCTTCTACGAGAAACGCGCTGGCGTGTGGACGCGGGTGGGGGAGCCCTGGCCGGCGCGTCTCGGCAAAAACGGATTGGTTTGGGGACTGGGGATGCAGCCGGTTCCCGCCGGTGCCAATACCAAACGCGAGGGGGATTTTCTCGCACCGGCAGGAGTTTTTCATATCGGTGGCGTGTGGGGATATGCGCCAAGCATTCGCAAGCATCCGCAGTTATACTATCACACGGTCACCTCGCGCGACCTCTGGATCGAAGATCCGGCATCGCCGGATTACAACAAGCATGTCGCGCTCGATCACGAGCCGGCCACCCCCTGGGAAAAAAAGCAACAGATGAGGCAAGACGATCCGGCGCACGCGCTCAAGCTCTTCATCGCCTACAATGCGCCGCCCAAAGCCGTCCCCAATGCCGGTTCATCGATCTTTTTTCATATTTGGCGGGCGGACGGCGGCAAGCCCACGGCCGGGTGCACGACCATGGCCGAGGCCAAGCTGCGCGAGCTTATCGGCCGGCTCGATCCCGCGCGCAAGCCGGTCTATGTGCTGCTGCCGCAGGCGGAATACGCCAAGCACCGGGTCACGTGGAAGTTGCCCTGAGCTTGAACCCAACCCGGAGATTTTGCTATTGCGCGCGTCGGGGGAGGGGGGCAGACTGCTGTGGGCGAGAGTGGCATCGTGTGATGCCCATAGGACTCGTTCCTACGCAACAATGATTACCAACCACAGCAAGACATAATATGAACACCCTGATGAAAGCAAGATGGATGGCCGCCGCCGCGGCAATCAGCATGATCGGATCGACCCCGCTGCAGGCGGCGGAAATCGCAGTCAAAGACGGGCAGAAAGTCGCCTTCATGGGTGATTCCATTACCCAGGCCGGGGCCGGCCCCAAGGGGTACCTGACCTTGATCATGCGCGGTCTCGAGGCCAATGGCGTCAAGGCCATATCCATCCCCGCCGGGATCAGCGGCCACAAATCCAACGATATGCTCAACCGCCTCGAGCGCGATGTCCTGAGCAAGAAGCCGGATTGGATGACCCTGAGCTGCGGCGTCAACGACGTCTGGCACGGTGCCAGAGGCGTGCCACTCGACCAATACCAGAAAAACATCGTGCAAATCGTCGACCGCTGCCAGGCGGCGGGCGTCAAGGTGGTGATTCTCACCTCGACCATGATCGGTGAGGATCAACCCAATCCTAACAACCAAAAACTGGTGGCCTACAATGAATTCCTGCGGGAACTCGCCAAGGAGAAGAAATGCCTGCTGGCTGACCTCAACGCCGATATGCAGGCCGCCATTGCCAAGGCGGGCCCCGACAAGAAGGGCAACATTCTAACAAGCGACGGCGTCCACATGAATCCCGCCGGTAACGTGATGATGGCCAGCGGGGTGCTCAAGGCATTCGGACTGACTGACGAGCAAATCGCGAAAGCCGAGCTGGCGAAGTGAGCCCACCCTAAGCGCCCACGATGACGGTTGCCGCTCTGGTGCTCCGCTGTTTCAGCAACGCCCTAATCTGCGAGGATCGCCAGGTCAATCCACTGCCCCTGCCCGCCCTCATGTGAGTGGACCGCAATGATGTTAGAGCCTTTCTTCAACGCGGTTTGCAATTGCCCGGTCACGAGGCACAAACCATATCCCTTGGACCCCGTGACCCCAAGGATCTTCTGCCCGTTGATGTAGACCTCGGTATTGTCGTTGTGGCGGATCACGACGGCGCCGCTTTTCAATGCGGCGCCGTCATATTCAAAGGATTTTCTAAAGTAGATCTCCGGGGTCTTCCATGCGGTCCGTGTCTGGTTCCCATTGCCGAAGGGAGCCAGGCCGGTCTTCCAAGCCTGGTCATCAAAACCCTCCTTAATCCAGTCGTCCGCGGGCTTTTCCGTTTGATACTTGTAGGCTGTGCTCAGCGTGCCGTCCTGTGCGGCGCCCACCAGCACTTTCCACTTGGCGTCGAGCAGCTTGACGGTTGGCTGGGGCGCCACCGCTTCGCCGCGTTCATAGGCCGCCGCACGCGCCGTGATGTCATGCAGCTTCTTCGCGTCGAACTTCGGCTTGCGGTCATCATAGAAAAGCCCGTTTTTTTCCTGCTCGATGTCGGTCAACTGCGTATAACAAAAACCAAACAGGTTCGGGTTGTCGAGCATGGCATCGATGGTGCCTTTGTAGCGGGCATAGAATGCGTCCGTGGTTTTAGGTCCCACCCCGTAACTCCACCCGCCTTCGGCACCCCAGCCAATGCCGCCGATTTCACTGATCATGAACGGAACCCCGCGGTCAGCTTGTGACGCCGACGGGTTGCAATACCGCGCGGGCGGATAGGGGCCTTCCGGGGGGGCTGTGAAATAGTCCATCCAGCGCTTGTGCAGGTGCTCCGGATTGTCGGCATAGTCATGTGCGTCCCTGACTTCAGGGTTGGCCAGCGTGTGGGTCCAACCGCTGGCCTCGAGCGCGGGCCGTGTCGGGTCGACGGCCTTGGTGATGCGCCAGATCATCTGTTGCAACTCGCCGCTGCCCTCGAAGTTTTCGTTGAACGCGCACCAACCGACGATGGACGGATGGTTCCTGTCGCGCAGCAGAATCTCGGTCCATTCATTGACCACCGCCGAGAAACCTTCCCGCTGGTTGCCATAGCCGGCATTGGGATACTCGCCCCAGAGCAGATAGCCCAACTTGTCAGCCCAGTAGAGAAACCTTGGTTCGAAAACTTTCTGATGGAGCCGCGCGCCGTTATACCCGCAAGCCATGGACATCACGATGTCATTTTTCAGCGCATCGTCCGAGGGTGCGGTCCACAGGCCATCGGGATAAAACCCCTGGTCGAGGATGAGTCGTTGAAACACCGGTTTGCCGTTGATGAGGATCCTGCGCCCGTCAATCACGATCTTGCGCAATCCGAAATAGCTCTTCAGTTCGTCGAGTTTTGTCTTGCCGCTGTAGAGCGTGAGTTTCAAATCATAGAGGAATGGCGCGCCGGGTTCCCACAGTTTCTTCTCCTTGAGATTCAATGCCAGCGAGTTCTGCGAGGGACCGGTGGCGGTATCGGAACCCACCAGCTTGCCATCGACGAACGCCTCCGCCTTGAGCGTGAGATCCCTGTCCGCAGCGTTGATCTTGGCCTCGATGAGCACGCGCGAGTGATCCGGATCGGGAACCACGGTTAGGGATTCGACAAAGGATGAGCCGACGGCTTCGAGCCACACCGACTGCCAGATGCCGGTGGTCCGGGTATAGAAACAGCCGGCGCTCCGATCGCTTCCGGACTGTTTGCCGCCTGGCTGGAGGCCCGACCATAGATCATCCAGCACTTTGACCACCACTTCGTTGGCGCCATCCTTGAGGAAACGGGTGATCTCAAACTTGAAATCCACATTCTCGCCGACATGTGCCCCGGCAAGCTGGCCATTGATATAGACCCAGGCCCGGTAATCCACGCCGCCGAAATGAATGCGCACCCGCTGGCCCTTCATGGCGGGCGGCAGTTCGAACGTGCGGCGATACCACACGTCTTTCATGTGCTGGGTTGTGGGTACCGCTAGCCCGGAGAGCTTGCTCTCAGGGCAGAACGGAACGCTGATTTTGGCATTGAGATCCTTGCCGTATGTTAGCCCGCGGGCATCTCCGTCCGCCGCCTTGTCGATCTCAAACTGCCACTCACCGTTGAGCGTCATCCAGTTCTCACGCAAGAGGTCGGGCCGCGGATGTTCGGAACGGGGCTCGGCTGCCGTTGCGTGGAAAATCCCAGTGATCATGGCCGAGATAGTGAACATCAGGTAAATTCTGTTTTTCATGTGAGTTTGCCGAAATACTTCTTCTTTAGCACTGTGAGGGTCGGATGCTGATGATGGCATCCCAGAAACGGTCCGCAGCCGTCAGCGAACGCTCGGAGTAAAACTCGAGAACCTCGTTGAGATCACGCTGCACGGCGGGATGAAAGCGCAATCTCATTTTGCCGGGCCATTCGGTCGATATCGCACGCCTGCGATCATCTCGTCATAGCCCAGGTCCCGGACGACCCCGCTTTCGAGTTCATCCTGCAAACGGGCCGCCTCCACGACAATCTCGTCCCCCGGCATGGCGGAGGGTGACGTTTGGTCGAGAACCGCCATAGCGATCTCAAACCGTTCAGCTTCCGGCAGTTCCATCAAGGTGGTAAAAAGATCAGTATCCGCTTTCATGGGATGTGGGTTCACACAAGAGGATAGTCTTCCTTAGTGTTTTGCCAAGAATTCTCTGGAGCTTTTTCGTGTTCGTTGAGGGTCACTCAGAGGTGAACCTTTCTGCCGCGGCATCTGTGGGATGAGCGGTTGATTATTGATGAACATCATTTCTTGATTGGACTGGAAATCATCAGATTCATTCCAGGCAGTCTTCACCGCGGCAACTCGGCGGGCGCGATATCAACAAGCGTGGTGACCACCGGTTGGAGAGCTCCCGGGGTGACGTGAATGATGAAAACCCGCCGGTAGGTGTCGAGATACTGCAATTGGCGTTCGGTGAACGGCACCCACGAGTCACCCTCTTTGGAATAGAAATTCGTTTGGGCCATGTTATAGGGACTCACCTTCCTGACGGGCGGCACTTTGGTGATAACCCCCGGATGCACGGCAAGTCGGTGCTCACCGGCCTGAATGGCCGTCTCCACGGTGACCAGGGGCAGCACCCGCGATTCGCCACTGGGAAAGGCCTTGGCGGAGTCGTCGATGAGAATCATCTGATAGGCTGGCCGCGGATCCTCCGCTTTCGAAGCGTTGGGCTTCGGCAGGAGGATGAGCATCGCCCGTTTGATGTGAGGTGGCAACTTGGCGCTGGCCGCCAGATTGGCCATCGGCTGCTTCGGATCGACCACGGGACGGTTGTAAAGCACCAGCGATCCGTTGACAGGGATCGCGATCTGCGCCTCTGAAAACCCTTCCCGTACCAGTTTCAACCGGGTCATCCCACCCGTCTTGTCTGTTAGATAAAGCTCCGCGTCGGGGTGGACTGGATCGTGCAACACCGCGCGGATTTGCACCGGACCCGGCGCATCATTCTGCTGGGCATGGCCCGCCACCGGCAAGCACCATGCGATCAAAATCCAGAGGAGTTTTCTTGTGATCATATAAATCAGAATTCATTGCTGGACAGCCACCGGAATGACACCAGATTCATGCGACGTCCGAAGATCTTGTTCGCCGTGGCCGCAGCCGAATTGGTGTAAGCATTCAACGCCGGCCGGTCCACCGGGTCAACATATTCAGGAATGCGTTGCACCACGGCTTCCGCGTAGGCCCGGGCGGTCACCGTGCCATTGGGATCCCATGCTTCCCCGCACACCCGGATGACGAAGGTGTCGCCACGCACCGTGGCGGCCGGCTCCAGGATGTGCAGCAAATCCCCTTGGCTGATCCAGCCGGGGGCGCCGGCCGCCGGATTGCCCGTCGAGGCGGCCGGTGTCTTGTAGTTGTATAAAATCGCGTTGCTCAGGTCTCCCGCGGTGATCGGCACCTGGGTGGTGAAATACTTGTCGTTGATCTTGGACTGGTCGATGGCTGCGGCCAACGCACCGCACAGGGTGAGCGCGGATTCCGAACCGACCTGCCGGTTCACAAACTCCGACATGGAAAGGAACGGACCGCGGGTGCGCACCTCATCGACGATCTTGGTCGCCAAGCTTTCCAGTTCATCGTTGCCAAGCTCGCGGTAGCCGTTCCATTCATTGGTCCTCGCATTGTCTATCTTGTTAGAGTCAACGGCGCCACCGAGGGCCCCACCGTTGAGCAGCGACATGCCGAGGATGGGGACACCCTTTGCTTTCCTGGTTTCAAGCGCTGCGCTCCGCGCCCAGAGGGTGACAATCTCGCTCTTGTTCAACGACCCCAGCACCGCTTTCCACGCCTGCACGCTGGTCGAATTGACGTTGAAGGGCCCCCGGATCATTTGATATTCCGCCGCATTCTGATAGGCGGTGGCAGTTGGTTTGCCAGAGGCGAACAATTCCGCCTTGGCGGTCGCGACGGTCTTGCCCGCTGGCATATAGGGCTGGAACGCTTGGGAGGCCAACGGCATGCCCCCATTCATAAATTGCTCAAACACCGCCTCCGGCGTCATATTGCCCCGGGTCGCGAAGGTCGAAAAATAAAACCGGTCGTACAGCGCGTGGTTGGCCAGCACCGAGTGGTCTAACATGATTTCGTCGGCCACGCCCGTATCCTGCTGGCTCACCTTGGTGGTGGACATCAGCGGCGAGACCTGGGAATTGCCAACGGGTTGGACGAAACCCGGCAGATAGGACGAGGTCAGGGCGTTGGAGCGGCGGAAGTCCGCGATGGTTTGCAGCGGGCCGGTGGGCAGTTCGAAATAACTCCCGGATTTGATGCCTTTGGTGGCGGTATTGGCGGTGAGGCCGTTGACACGCTCGCCGTTGATTTCAAACAAGTCATCCACGGTGCCAGGCAACCACTGGAAATTGAGCTCATGGGACTGCGTGCCGGGCTTGCTCTTGGAATAGTCGATTGCGATGACGGTCCGGGCGGGATTGTGGAACAGATAGGGTTTGCCTGCCAAACGCCCGTCCAACAGCGAGTTGACGCTACCGGCCTTCTCCGTGCGCAACCCCGTCTCATACACTCCGCCGTTGGTAGTGCGGGCGTAGGCGGAGAAAATCGCCACCGATTTCGCCCTCGCATGCTGGGAAATAAAGGCGTCAGGAGTCACGGTGTTGGACACATACGCATCAAGCGCCGGCATTTCACCGGTGGTCGGATAACGATAGGTCTTGGGGAACAGGGTTTTGAGCGTGGTGTCATCCTTGTATTTGAAACTCAGCCCGCCATAATTCTTGGTGGTGTTTTTGACGGTGAGAGTGGCACTCACCTTGAACTCGACGTTCGGATCATAACTGGGCTTTTGCATGGCATATTCCATGTGGACCTGATCGCTCGCCCGCAAGCCGAGGACTTTGAAAACGTTGTCCGTAGAAACTGCTGGTGGCACATCGTATTTGCTAGGCGAGAGCACGTCCAGATCCACGCCAATGCAGCGACCGTTGTATCCGGGTTTGCCCTTGAAGGGAATATTGCCGGTAAGATCCCTGTCGCGGACCACGAAATCCCCATCGCCATCGTTAAAGATCATGTTCGGATCCACGTAAAGTCCGCAGATCATGGTTTGGCCGGGTTTCATGGTGATCGGCCCCGCGGTGGTCGTGCTGTCTGGGTCATAACTGGACCAGTTGCCAATCTTGATGACGAACACCATGTCTCGCTGCTGGTCATTATTCCAATAGCACTCACTCAAGGGCACCATCTGGCTGTTTTGCGGCTTGCCGTTGACATAAAACCTGAAGGCGAGAGGCACGTTGCGGATGTTCACGTCCAACCTGTCGAATGCAATGCTGATGTTATAGGGATTGTGCAGGGTGATCAGCGGCGTATAAACCAGATGCCCCATATAGAGGAGTTTGGGATCCTGCGCGCGGAGCAGGGGTGTCCACATGCCGTGGGATTCACGGGTCACAAAGCTGAATAAGGTCTCGATTTTGGCAATCACCGGACCCGGATAGAAATCCGCCGGTGGTGCCAACGTGGTGAGCGTCACGTCGGTTTTGGGAACCTGGGAAATCGTCGGGTTGGTCTCGCGATTGGTGATGTTCCTGAAAATGTTGTAGTAACCGGACAGGGCGCTCCACCAGGGGTCGGAAACGCCGGTGATGCCGTGGGTCGATGCATACAGCTTTCTGTTAGCAAACTCTGCCGGCAGCGAGGTGTTCAATTCGAACACGGAGGACAGATCTTGCTTGAGTGCGCCGCCGCGCACGTCCGTTAGCAGCCCCAGCGAATAGGGCGTCACATCATTGCGCAAGGGCTTGATCTGGCCCCTGGCCTTGTCGAGCAAATCCACCTGCTCGAGATCGATGATTTTGCCGCTGCTGGCCGTCGCCTGGCCGAATGCCGCGGGATCCAAGTCGTTTGGGAGGCAATCTAGCAAGCCTCCTGCGGTGCCCTTGAGCACCGCAGGATCCGGCCGCTGGCCGGCCAGCAGCGCGCGTTTCAGCGCCAAGGTGGTGTTTTGGGCCGGATCGCGATAGAGATTGATGCGGGCCTTCTGCGCTTCATCTGAAACATGCCAGGCGTAGGCGCCCCGGGCCTTGCCGTCCTGATAGACCGGCACCTTGCCCGCGACCACTTTGGCGTTTGCCGTTGTCTTGCCCCCGAGTGCCTTGTCGCCGACCAGTTCAACGGTGGCGCCGGACCAGGCGGCGGTCGTAAAATCCCGTGACTCGAGCTTGGCGGGGTCCGCGTTGGAAACCAGCCAGCGTCGGAAGCGTTTCAGCTTCTCCTGGTTGTAGTTCAATGAACCGCTGCCCGGGTTGAAATCCCACCAGGACTGCCAGACGCCGATGGTATGCGGTTTGGCGGGCGTTGCCGCAAGGATTTCAGAGCTGGCGCTGATCGCCCGGTCCGGACCCAGCGATTTCTGTAAATCCCCGATGGCCAGCATCAGGGCCAGCCGCGCGTTGCTCTGCGCCGTGGCCATCGCTTCGCCCTGGGCGGCGGAGCGCAACGAAATCGAGGCCAACGACAGCAGTCCCACCGCGATGAGCGTCAGCAGGATCATCAGCGAAAGCGTGACAACCAAGGCAAAACCACGATTCCTTGAGTTGCCGGTCTGGGGCCGGATAACCGTGCTAGAACTCTTCATGATTTGATGCCAACGCTGTTGGCGTTGGATTTATGGTTTCTTCAAGGGGGGGGGCTGTGGCTTGGTTTGCCCGAATTCGCTGCCGCGGCGCGGGCCGGAACCACCTTGTTAACTTCGCGGTCATAAGTCAACAACCCATTGCATTCGGTTTCGACGTCGGTGATCTGGGTGTAGATCACGGCGGAGAGACCCGCCGTGGCATTCAGCTCCCATGCTCTGGCGAGCAGTTTCTCATAGCCTTGGGTCAAGTCCTCGATGTTTTGGGCACCTTCGTAACTCCAGGTCTTCTTGCTCCAGGTGTGCCCTTCCACGGCAAGGCCCAGCCCGCCGAATTCACCTAACACCGCTGCACGCTTGTCTTCCGGCTTGGGGGAATCAGGGCCGGGATAACTGTGGATGTCGATGACGTCGCCGCAATTCTTGTCGGCCCCACCGCTGGCATTATTGACCAATCGCGAGGGATCGAGTGCCTTGACTTCCGCAACCAAGGCCTCAGTGTCGTGCTGCCCTTGGGCCTCGTTGAAAACCACCCACATGATGATGGCCGGACTGTTCCAATGGTTTTTGACCAGGGTCATAAGCTCGGATTTGAACTGCGGCGCGTCAATCGGCGGCCGCTGCTGCTGCTTGCCGAGGTAAGAGTTGACGCTGGGCATGTCCTGCCAGACTAACAATCCAAGCTTGTCGCACCAATAATACCAGCGGTCCGGCTCGACCTTGATATGCTTGCGGGTGCAGTTGAATCCAAGCCGCTTGGTTTCCGCCACGTCAAAGCGCAGGGCCTCATCGGTGGGCGCCGTGTATATGCCGTCCGGCCAGAACCCCTGGTCGAGCGGCCCGACCTGAAAGACCGCCTTGCCGTTGAGCATGATGCGGGTGACGCCCTTGTCGTCCTTGCCCAGCGCAATCTTGCGCATGCCAAAGTAGCTGGTGACTTCGTCGACGGCCTTGTCGCCTGATTTCAGCGACACGCGCAGGTCGTACAAATGCGGCGAGTCCGGCGACCAAAGTTTCGGGCTGGGGATGGCAAGCTTGAGTTCGCTGCCCGCATTGCCGCCGGCTTGGGCAACCTGCGTGCCGTTGTCGCTCGCAACGGCCTCCACGGTGCCGGCGCCGTCCACTGTTAGGCGCAGGCAATTGCCATCCACATCCGGCACGATTTTCAACGCCTCGATGTGGGTTGCCGCCACCGGCTCCAACCAAACTGTCTGCCAGATGCCGGTGCTTGGCGTGTACATGATGCCTTTGGGAATCAACTTTTGTTTGCCGCGCGGCTGGCCGCCATCGTTGGTTGGGTCAAACACGTCGACCGTGATTTCCTGAACCGTGTTGTCCTGGAAACCCTCAGGCTTGAGCGCCGCGGTGATGTCAAAACTGAAGGCGTCATAGCCACCGCGATGCACGCCAATTTCCTTGCCGTTGACGGACACCTTGGTTTCCCAATCCACCGCCCCAAAGTGCAGCAACACCTGCCGGCCGGCCCATTCCACGGGGACTTCAAAACGGCGGCGGTACGTTAGACGATCCGTATGCTTCATCACGCCCGACAAGGCTGACTCGATTGGAAAGGGCACAAGAATCTTTGTCTCTGTGCCATTCCCTGTCTTGATATCCCACACGCCATTGAGGTTGAGCCAGTCCTTGCGCACCATCTGCGGCCGCGGATATTCGGGCAGGACGTTTGCGGGCGACACGTCCTTCGCCCAGCGCGTCTTGAGCGGCCCGTCGACCGCTTGCCAGTCGGCAGCACGGGTCGTTCCTTGCAACGACAGGCAAAATACGGCAGTAGTGATCAGATGCAGGTATTTCATCGGATGTTAGTTTTGTAATTGATAGGGTTCATGTTTTGATAATTGTCTCTTAGTCAAGAGAATGAAGACAAGAGAATAGTGGATTAAAATTCATAAATTGGAATTGCTTTTCTTGTCTCCATTCACTTGTCTCCATTCACTTGTCTATTTCAGGACAGTGATCAGTCGCATTTCGTGATGATGAATGTTAATCCATTGCCAGGCACGAAGTGGTAGCAAATCGAGCAATCTTCGGAGTTGAATCTCATGCGCTGCGGCATCTTCGGTCATGGAGGTCACGATGAAGCCACAGTCTGAGGCGTGGAGGTGTACGGGATGGCTACCAAGGGAGATATTGTCACGCACGACGGGCAGTCGCTGAACGCATTCCAAATCACCCCCGTTGAACCAAACGAGAGCTTCCTCAAACAGACGGGCATCAAGAAAACCTCCCCAACTGCGAAAGCATGCCTCAGCGTCGCTCGCCAATGTTTCGCATCTCTCAGACAACGGTTTCCATCGCTGTCTATTCACCGTCACTTGATACCGATCGATCCTGGGAAACGGACATGCACGCAAACGTCCCTCGACTGAAGAGCTGCCGAAGTTGACCAACTTGATTAGGCCGATGCCGAGCAATGCCGCATAGTGATAGGCCTGCGCGTCATGCGCAGGGCAAAGCGCATCAACCACCTTGAGTTCATAGACCATGCCATGGATGACGAGGTCGAGTCGATAGGTCTTCAGGAAGGCCCGGTGCGAAACGGTCACACGCACCTGAGTATGCACATCAGTGAAACCCTCGGCCCTCAAACGGGCAGCGACGTCGTTTTCGTAAACATGCTCGTCACACAGTCTGCCGAGGCGATTCTGAGCCGCATAGGCGCATGCCATCACAACCAAGTCGATGGCATCAAACTCATCGTCAGAGATAGGCTGGATAAGAATTGGGCAATGGATTGGCATGACCGCTGTGAGACAAGAGATTGTTGAAATCAGACAATTAGACAATGGCAAGGCCGCGCAACTTTTTTTCTGTAAAAGTTTTCAGGATGGATTTGGAGGCTGATTTCAAGCGGCTGTTTGGTGTTGTTTTTTGGTGTTAGATATGCAGTTTTGCGGAGTGAGAGTGAGGTAGGCTT
>Ga0194060_10003192_pt1 | contig 11623 bp, 7 predicted proteins | sample SepL225m_MetaG_FD_163427 | JGI IMG/M metagenome (GOLD analysis project Ga0194060, IMG submission 163427) | Anoxic zone freshwater microbial communities from boreal shield lake in IISD Experimental Lakes Area, Ontario, Canada - Sep2016-L222-5m | ecosystem: Environmental > Aquatic > Freshwater >... | reverse complement strand
TCCTCGGGCCGCCCCATTTCCACGGCGATGGCCCGGGCCAACCGCGCCACACGCTGCTCGTGCCCCGCCGTATAGGGGTCTCTTGATTCCACGGCCAACGCCATCGCACGAATGGTCCCCTCCAGTGCGTCTCGCAATTCCCCTGTGCGCTGTCGCACTATCTCCTCAAGGTTCTCCTGATACTGCCTGTTTTCCGCTTGGAGTCGCCGATTTTCGTCCAAGATCCTCTTGGTCTCGACGGCCCTGCGTACGGCCGTGAGAATGGAATCCTTGGTTACGGGTTTTGGCAGGTAGTCTGAAGCGCCCGCCCGTACGGCTTCCGCCGCGGTTTTCACGGTGGGTTCGCCGGTCATCATGATCACCTGCACGTCCGGCGGGGCGGCGGCGCGAATCGCCTTGAGCAGGTCCACGCCGGACACCCCCGGGAGCACAATGTCCGTCACAACCACGTCCCAGAGGCCATGCGCCAGCAACGCCCGTGCGCGCTGTGCATCCTCTGCCACATCGACTTCGTACCCCGCATCCCGCAGGAACTGCTGTACGCTCAACCGGACGCTCTTCTCGTCATCCACCACCAAGATGCGGGCGACATGCGAGACTGGACTTTCGACGCTTGAGGGTGGAGTCTGGATGTTCATGTTTCTTTGGAGTCCTTGTTTCTGGTCATTTTCGACACTACCGGCAGTTCAATGTGGAACCGCGTCCACTGTCCACCCTCGCCTGCCCTGAGCGCCGTCGAAGGGCTCTCGACGCGCAGAGATCCCTCGTGCTCCTGCACGATAGCATAGCTTACGAACAGCCCCAGTCCTTTGCCGATACTGCCCGCGCCGACGGATTTATCCTTGGTTGTGAAGAAAGGTTCAAAGATGTGTGACCGGACAGCTTCGGGTATGCCGGCACCGTGATCCTCGACGGTCAAGCGAATGCGGAATGCGGAACGCGGAATACGGAGTTCAGAAGAGGAAGTCTCCTCACCTGATTCGAGTTTCGCGCTCACGATGATGATCTTGTTCTCGTCGCTTTCAGGATACTTCTCATTCAGGGCGTCGCGTGCGTTGCTCACCAGACTCGTCAATACCTGTTCGATCTGCCGGCGGTCGCACGAGACCGTAGGCAGATCGTCCGGGACGTCTATCGCTAACGTAATGTGATCGTGGGTGAGCATTGCGCGCATCGGCGAAAGGGCCGCATCGATGAACTCGCTGACAGGGACGACGGCGCGCGTGGCGGTGTCCCGGGTGGCAAAGGCGGACAGACCGCGGACGATGCCAGCGATGCGTTCGGCCTCAATCACAATCTCGTCGGCGAACTCCTCTAGCGCTTCGTCTTTGCCCTGCAAGCGGTCCTTGATCAATTGCGCATAGTTGATGATCCCCATGATCGGGTTGTTGATTTCGTGCCCCATGCCGCACGCCAGAGTCCCGACCGCAGCCAGTTTCTGCTTCTCGTGCACCTGCTTTTCAAGTTCCCTGCGCTCAGCCTCGTGGCGCTTGCCCTCGGTGATATCGGAGAAGAAGCCCACCAAACTCGGTCGGCCGTCGATCTCGACGCGAGCTGTGTTGACGTTTACATAGAGGATTTCGCCATTCTTCCGAAGACAAGGCAGTTCCACCGCAAGCCGCAACTCGCCGCGCGCCTGGGCTTCGAAGGCAGCACACACGGCCGGGAAGCTCTCCGCGGGGTGGATGCACTGAACGTCCATTTGCGTCAGTTCCTCCGCTGTGTAGCCCAGCAGCTTGCAGATGGCGGGATTGGCGTAGTGAAACTTGCGCGTCTCAACGTTGGCGACCAGGATGCCCTCCGTCGCCCCCTCGAACAAGGCGCGGTAGCGCTGCTCGGAGTCGCGCAGAGCCGCCTCCACCTGTTTTTGCTCGGTGATGTCTTGATTTGCGCCGTGGAGCTGAATGGTTTTCCCGACGGCATCTTTGGCGATGGTAATGTGCACGCGCACATGCCGCAGCTCACCGTTCCGGCGAAGAATACGAGCTTCGAGTTGTGTGTGATAATCCGGATCAGTCGTGGCCAGGGCCTTGCCAATTTCATCAGCCACCGAAAAGGCATCGTCCGGATGCAAAAATTTCCGGGCGAAAGCCTCGGCGGACATCCGATAGCCGCCTTCCAGTTCGGTGGTGGTGTCGTGCAGAGCGTAATAGCGATCGCTGAAGGTGAAGAGGGCGCTTGCCACGTCATAGTCCCACGCGACCAACTGCGCCAGGCTCATGGCGCGTGAGAGCTGCCGTCCGATTTCCTGCAAAGCCTTGTCGGCCTTTTTTCGCTCTGAGATGTCAATTGCCGTCCCGGCCAAACACCGGACGTTATCCACCGTGACGGCCCCGCCAGTGAAATGAAACGGCAGCAACTTGCCTTGTTTTGTCAAAAAGTTCGCCTCGATCTCGCTGTGGCCGATCGTGAACACCTGACCGATCTGCGCCGCGACAAGCTCTTTCTGCTCGTCGGGAAAGAAGTCCAGCGGGTGCATGAGGTGGATTTCCTCGGCAGAGTAGCCGGAAACGGTCTCGAACTGGTGGTTCCAGCGCAGGAACCTGCCCGCCTGCGTGATCAGGTAGGACAGGCCAGGCATGTGGTTGAAGATTGCCTCGTTCAACTTACGCTCTTGGCTCAACTGCTCATCTATTGGGTTCGTCGCGCTCATGTTCACTGTTTATTGTTCACTACTTTTGTCTTCCACCAGCATCTCGTGCACCTTGCGCGCGAGGTCGTCACGCGTGAACGGTTTCGAGAGGAACTGCACGCCCTCGTCCAGCACGCCACGCTGGGCAATCACGTCGGACGTGTAACCGGACATGAACAGCACCTTGACGTTCGGTTTGACCGCGCTGATTCGTTTCGCCAGTTGCCGCCCATCCATCCCCGGCATGACCACATCCGTCAGCAATACATGGATGTCACCCGGATGCCCGGCAACCATCTTCAATGCTTCCCCCGGGGTCTCCGCTGTCAGGACTTTGTAGCCAAGGGCTTCCAGGAAAAAGCCGCACGTCACGCGCAGTGATTTCTCGTCCTCCGCCAGCAGGATGGTCTCCCCGCGTCCTCTTGGCGCTTCCGCCTTGCTGGTGACGGTTGCCGCCACGGTCTCCGCCGCAATCTCGGGCAGATAGATCTTGAACGTCGTTCCCTTGCCCGGCTCGCTGTAAGCGTAGATGAATCCGTTGTTCTGCTTAACGATCCCGTACACGGTGGCCAGCCCCAAGCCCGTGCCCTTGCCGAGTCCCTTGGTGGTGAAGAACGGCTCGAACACCTGCGCCAGCGTCTCCTTGTCCATGCCGCAGCCATTGTCGCTGACCGCCAGGAACACATACGCGCCGGGAATGGCCTCCTTGTGTCTAGCGCAGTACTCTGCGTCAATGGCGCTGCTTCCGGTTTCCAAGGTAATTTCGCCGACCCCGTCGATGGCATCCCGCGCATTCACGCACAGATTGGCAAGGATTTGGTCAATCTGCGATGGATCGAGTTTGACCGGCCGCAGGGCCACGCCGGGCCGCCATGCCAGTTTGATGTCCTCACCGATCAGCCGCTGCAGAAGCTTGAGCATGCTGGCCACGGCGTCGTTGAGATCCAAGACCCTCGGTGCGATAGTCTGCTTGCGCGCGAAGGCCAGGAGTTGCCGGGTGATCGCGGCCGACCGTTCCGCGCCGTGCGTGATTTCGTCGAGGTATTCCCGGATCGGATGGTCCGGCGCGATCTTATCCAGGCACAACTGAACGTAACCCATCATGCCCATGAGGAGGTTGTTGAAGTCGTGCGCTACCCCGCCCGCGAGGCGACCCACCGACTCCATCTTCTGGGCCTGCGCAAACTGCATCTGCAGTTTCGCGTGTTCCGCCTCCGCGTGCTTGCGCTCGGTGATGTCAATCCCAATACCCACAAGAAACGGGCGCCCACTGAGCATGATTTTTCGGCCCGTCATCAGCATCCACACGAAGGCCGGGCCACCGCGCAAAAGCACTCGGCCTTCGACAGCCTCCTGCACGTCGTTTTTGAGCACATTTTCAATCTTTGACAGAATAAGCGCACGATCATCCGGATGGATGGTATCCAGCGCGAATGTTTGGGAGACCTCGGCATCGGGTTTGCCGACAATTTCGTCGCGCTGATAAGCACTCCACCGGACATATTTGCCGTTTTCATCCAGCATGTAGAAAGTTCCGGGGATGCCTTCGATGATGGCATTGCTCAGGGACTGCTCGTTCTCCATCTCCGTTTCCGCCCGCTTGTGATCGGTGATGTCCTCGGAGATGCCCAGCAGGTATTTCGTCTTTCCATCGCCCCCCCTGATGCAGACCTTGCGGGTATGGAGCAGTCGCTCGCCCCTCTTGGCCGTCTGGATCCTTTCTTCCGGGATGTCCACGATGCCCTGTGCGGCCAGTGCCTCCCGGTCCTTGGCCATGAAGTGGGCCGCCTGTTCGGGAGGGAAAAGGTCCAGGTTGTTCCTGCCGAGCAATGCCTTGCGGTCATAGCCCAGGAGTTCCTCGCCCGCGCGATTGAAGACGACGAACCGCAGGTCGGTCGCTTCTTTGAGGAAGACCATGAGCGGCATGTGTTCCACGATCGCATCGGTGAGGGCTTTCGCTTCCCGCAGCGCCGTTTCCGCCGCCAGGCGTCTCTGATGTCCCTCGGCCTCGGTCAAGGCCCGCAACACGGCAGGGACCAGCCGCTTCAGGTTCTGCTTGATCACATAATCGGTTGCGCCGCGGTGCATGCACTCCACCGCCTGCTCCTCACTCAACGTGCCGGAGATCATAATAAAAGGGACATCGGGTTGCTTATCAAGCGCCAGGGTCAGGGCGGCAAAGCCATCGTAGTCCGGCAGGGCATAATCCGAAATGATCAGATCAAACCGGATCTCAGCCAGCGCGGCTTCGTATTGCGCGCGACCGGTAGCGAGCCGCAATTCGTGGGGCATCGTTAACTGTTGCAGTTTGTCCCGCAGCAGTTCCGCGTCACGTGGATTGTCTTCGAGATACAGAATCAGCACTGGATTGTTCATCGCCATCTCCTTTGCAAATGCAGAATGCAGAATTATGAATGTAGAATTCCTTCTTCATTCCTCATTAGGGGTATCCCTTTGACTGGCGTTACTACAACCTGTAGCGCAAGGGGATTCACCACCCGCTTCGCTAGAGGCACAGAGACACAGAGAAGAAAATGTTTCACGAATTTTAATGATGGCGAGTACCCCCTCACTAAAATTCGTGAAACCCCTCTTAAAGGAAGATAGTGAGAGGGAGGAGAATGGCATTTCTGCGAATATCTCCTCTTTCTCCAAGTATTCCTTCAAGAAACCGTGGCGTTTATTTTGGCCACGGTATTCCCGTGGACGAAATAAACGCCACATTTGTATTCTCTGTGTCTCCGTGTCTCTGTGGTAAATCTTCATTTTGAGTGGCCCATAAAAAGGCATTATACAAGATATTGTGGCTACGCCAGTCAAAGGGATATCCCTATTCCTCATTCTTCACTTTCCCTTTCGCCCGCACGCTGCCGGGCGGCGGCTCGTTCACCACGGCCCAGAAGGAGCCCAACAGTTTCACCGCCGTGACGAATTCCTGAAAGTTGACGGGTTTGACAATGTAGGCGTTGACGCCCAGTTCGTAACTCGTCACCAAGTCCGACTCTTCACGCGAAGACGTCATCACCACCACCGGAATCATCTTGAGTTGCGGGTCGCTCTTGATCAGCCGCAAGACCTCGACGCCATTCACCAGGGGCATTTTCAGGTCGAGCAGCACCACGGCGGGATTGCCGACGGGACGCGCGGCGAACGAGCCGCGCCGATACAAGTAGTTAAGCGCGTCTGCGCCGTCCCCGACGATGACGACCTCGTTGGCCAGGTTGCTCTGCGCCAGGGCGTTGAGTGTCAGTTCGACGTCGCGCGGACTGTCGTCCACCATCAGGATGCTTTTCAGTTCGATGTTCATGGTCATACTCCTTCTTCTTGCTCATTCATTGTGCTGTCTTCAGCGTGAAATAGAACGTCGCGCCCTCGTTAATTTTGCCCTCCGCCCAGGTGCGCCCGCCGTGCCGGGTAATGATGCGGCGGACATTGGCCAGACCGATGCCGGTGCCTTCAAATTGCTCGGTCGTGTGCAGGCGTTGGAACACGCCGAAAAGTTTGTGGCCATACTGCGGGTCGAATCCGACGCCATTGTCGCGTACGAAAAGAATGACGCGTCCATCTTCCGTGCCCGCGCACCCCATTTCGATGTGCGCCGGGTCGCGCGGGCGGGTGAACTTCACCGCGTTGCCCAGCAGGTTGTCCAGAACCAGTCGCAGCATCGCGGGATCGGACTGAACCGCAGGCAAGGGAGGGATCTTCCAGACGATATTCCGCCCGCGTGTGGCAGGCTCAAAAACGTGCAGAGAGTCCTGCACCAGTGTGTCCAGATTCACCTTCGTCTCAGTCATATCCGCCCGGCCCATGCGCGAGAACGCCAGCAGGTCGTCAATCAGCACGCCCATTTCCAGACTGGCGTCTCCAATCGTCTTCATATAATGCCGGCCTTGCTCCGACAGCCGGCCCTCAGCCTCGCGCCCGAGCATGTCCACGTAGCCCTGAACGTGCCGCAACGGCGCGCGCAGATCATGCGAGACCGAATAACTGAAGGCTTCAAGTTCCCTGTTGGCGGCATCCAGTTGCGCGGTGCGCTCGGCAACTCGTTGTTCCAGTTCCATGTTGAGGATGCGAATTTGTTCCTCCGCCAGTTTGCGCTTGGTGATTTCCTGCATCAGGTTGCGATTGGCAGTTTCCATGGCATGGCGTGACTCGATCTCTTCCTCCATCATGCTCATGATCGCGAGCTGCGACGCGGCGAGGTCAGCGGTGCGCTCCGCAATCCGCGCCTCCAGATCGTCGCTCAGATGCTGCAACTCGACTTCTTTTTTATTCTCCAAGGTGATGTCGGTCGCCACTGCGCAAAGCAAAAATTTCCCGCCCAACTGCAACTGGCTCAGCCCCAGCCGCAACAGGATTACGGTGCCGTCGGCGGTGTGGACTGACACATCTCCCGATGTGGATCCGCTTAAAGCCGCTTTGAGCAAATCCGCAAGGGCCGGGTGGTCTGCCGGGGCGACGAAGTCCCGCAGCGCCTCGCCGATGATGCGGCCGGCCGGCATCTGGAGCATCTTTGCGAAAGGTTGATTGGCGTAGAGGATGACACCGTCCCGCGAGAGCGTCAGCGCGCCTTCGCTCATCTGCTCGATCAACAGGCGGTACGGTTCTTGCGCGCCTTGCAGCGTGAAGACCTGCTGCCCATCCGTCCCGGCGACCACCAAGCCATCCACTTCGCCGTTGCGGATGGCGTTAAGCGTTTCTTCCGCTTCAGCCAGGCGCAGTCGGAGGTCTGTCAGTTCCGCCGCGAGGTCGTTTTTTGGACGTTCGGTTGTCATAAGTCCTTTACAGCCTTCAGCCTACAGTCTACAGCTTGCCTTTCAGATCCAACGCAATCAGCACCCTGTCGGTGTTGGTGAGGTCGCCAATCAACCGCCGCAACGGCAGGGGGAGTTCCTTGACCAGCGTGGGCGCGGCAATGATCTGGGCGACTTGTGCCCGCTCGGGTTGCTCACACAGGTCAACGATCTCCAAATCATAGCGGCCCTTCAGGTATTGTTCGCAGAGGATTTTGACGGCTTGGACAGCCTTGAGCGATCGGTTCGTGTGGCCGGTCAGGTAAAGGCGCAGAACGTAGTGGCCTTCGCCAATCTGTGCCAGCGTTTGCTCGAAAGCCGCCGTGGAGTCTGGGCTGGCAGGGTTCGTTTTCATGAGGTCCTCAGATTGCTCTCAAGCTGGAGGTCAAGGCCGACCAGCACGCGCTCGGTGTTCGAGAGGTCGCCTATGATTTTGCGAATGGGGAAAGGGAGTTTCCGCACCAGTGTGGGGATGGCCAAAATCTGGTCGTCCGCCGCCAGTTGGGGTGTCTTGAGCAGGTCAATCACCTCGAGCACGTAGCGCCCCTGCAGGCGTTCCTCGCAGAGGCGCTTGAGGTTGGTGAACGCCGTCAGGGATTTGGGCGTCTGCCCCGCCACGTAGAGCCGCAACTTCCAAATATCGAGGGCTGTCGATGAATCGGTTTTTGCTTTCATGATGGATGTCCTCCGCTACGTTTCTTTGTTGTCCGCGTGGCCGTTGTCGTGGCTTGCCGTTGCCGGCCCATCTCGACGCGGTCTCTGGCCAGCATCGCGGTGCGCGCATCGCCCTGCGCAATCCCCCGCTGGAGTTCCGCCTCCTCGACGCCATACTCGGCCCGCAGCGCCGCGATCTGCGCCTCCAGGGCGGCCCGCTTGCGTTCCAGCGCCCGCGTCCGGCCAGACGATTCCTGTTCGCGCACGAGGAACTGGGCTTGCTCCTGCGCTTCCAGCGCCCCGCGCGCGCTGCCGGTGAGCAGGATCCCGGACGGTCCGAGATAGACGTTTCGCAACTCCACCCCGCGGTCGGTCAGCAGGAACTCGCGCACTTGGTTGGAGTGGGCCATGCCGCGCGACTTCAACAGGTGCAACACCCGGTTCCGCTCCGCGCCGCTCTCGACATCCCACAGTAGCAGCCAGGTGTCCATCAAGGAGGAGACGCCAACCTCGGGCGCTTCCTCGGCTCGGCCGCCCGAGTTCAGGCTGGTGAACAGCGCGGTGATTTGCTGCTGCTTGAAATAGTCAATCAGCCGCGTCAGCATCGCCTTGATCTCCAAGTCGCTTCCGAGTGCATTGAAGTTTGTGATCGGATCGATGATCACGACGTGCGGTTGGAACTCCTGTACCTGCTTGTGAATGGTCACCAGGTGCATTTCCAGGCCGTACATCGTGGGCCGTTCCGCGTGAAACCGCAGCCGCCCCTGCCGGACCGGCCGCTCCAGGTCAATGCCGATGGAGCGCATATTGCGGGCGATCTGGTTGGCCGATTCCTCGAAGGCGAACCACAGGCAGCGCTCGCCGCGCGCGGCAGTGGCGGCGGCAAAATGCGCCGAGAGACTCGTCTTGCCCGAACCCGCCGTTCCCGACACCAACACACTGCTGCCGCGATAATAGCCCTGACCGCCCATCATCGCATCCAAACCCGGCAGGCCGGAGGACACCCGCTCCGTACTGGCGAGGTGTTTCAGCCCCAGCGAGGTGATCGGCAGCAGGGAGATACCGGCCTCATCAATCAGGAACGGATACTCCCCCGTGCCGTGGCTGGAGCCGCGATACTTGACGATGCGCAATCGACGCGTGGACATGTTCTCGCTCACGCGGTGGTCGAGCATGATCACGCAATCGGCCACGTATTCCTCCAGACCGTAGCGGGTCAGCGTGGCTTCGCCGCGCTCGCCCGTGATGATGGCGGTGACGCCTTTGTCCTTGAGCCAGCGAAACAGGCGGCGCAGTTCGGCGCGCAAAACGGCGGCGTTGGTCAGCCCGGAGAAAAGCGTCTCGATGGTATCGAGCACCACGCGCTTGGCGCCGATCTTGTCGATCGAGTGCCCCAACCGGACGAACAAGCCTTCGAGGTCATAGTCACCGGCTTCTTCGATTTCGCTCCGCTCGACGCGGACAAAGTCCAGGGCCAGTTTCTTCTGCGCGACCAGCGCGTTGAGATCGTGGCCGAGCGAGGCGAAATTTTGCGCCAGTTCCTCGATGCGTTCCTCGAACGCCATGAAGACGCCCGGCTCGCCGAACTGCGTGGCACCGCGCACGAGGAACTCCATGGCGATGAGGGTTTTGCCGCAGCCAGCGCTGCCACACAACAGCGTGGGTCGCCCTTTGGGCAAGCCGCCGCCGGTGAGTTGATCCAAGCCCTGGATGCCGGTTGGCGCTTTGGGTAGAATAGGAAATGGTTTGCGGTTGATCTTTTTCATGGCGATGTTTCCTTCGGGGTTTCGCAGACTTCTGACTTCTGACCTCTGACTTCTGACTCTGGCTCGCCGGGTTTGGGTGTGGCACGGAGAATCTCCGCTGCGGCCGCATCCATGAAAGCCAGCAAATACGGTCGCGGCTGGCCGAGCTGAGCGGCCAGTTCGTTGACTTGTTGTTTCAGCCCGATCACGCGCAGCTCGCGGCCTGTCATGAGGCGGTTGATGCGGATCAGTTCTTCGTTGCGAGCGTGGAGTTCCTTGGTGCTCTGCCGCAACAGTTCCTCCGCCCGCTTGCTCTCCGTGATGTCCACAAACACCACGATGCCGGCGATGACCTTGCCTCCCGAGTTGAGGATGGGAGCCGCGTTCGCCAGAACGATCCGGTCTTCGTGTTCGTCGCGGCGGATGAGGAATTCCCGCTTATTCTGTTCGCCAAACAGCACGGCCCTCGCCAAAGGCACCTGATCCGTTTTTAGCGGAGTACCATCGAGGTCCAACAGTTTCCAACTGGCAACGTACTTGTTGATGTCCACGTCTTTCACCACCTCGGCCTCGTCGGCACCCCGGATCAGCAAACCCGCGCGGTTCACATAGCGCAGTTGCCCGCTCGGTGCATCGGCTATGGCAATGCCAGCCGAGCTGCAATCCAAGGCCGCATGCAAGAGCCCTTTCGTTTCGGCCAGTTTCGCCGCCGCATTCACCCGCTCGGAAATGTCGCGGATATTGCACTGGATCACCTTTTGATGGTTCACCAGATAGACATTGCTGACGAACTCCACCTCATGCCGCTTGCCGTCGTGACCTTCCATCGCCATGTCTTCGTAGCGGACGTATCCCGTCTGTTGCAATTCCACGAAATTGGCCTCGTTGGTGATGAGGTCCTTGAAAAAGCCAAGTTCCCAGATCTTCTTACCAAGGAACACTTCGCGCGTGACCCCCAACAATTCGATCAAGAAAGGATTCACATCCACCACCTTCCCCGTTTCGGCATCGAGGATCAACACGCCATCACGCGCCTCTTCGAAGAGTCGGCGATAACGGATCTCCGAAGCCTTCACCGTCTTCAGCGCCTGTTGCCGTACCGTCTCAGCCCGGCTCAACCCCGACAATACCAACAGTAAGGCGATCAGGCTGACGAGCGTGCCGGTGCTGATGAACATTTGCGTGAACCGAGCCACGTCTTGCGCTCGTTGGTGCCCCTTCTGGAGCAACCGCTGCTCGGCCTGTTCTATCTCCATGATGGACGCACGCACGCCGTCCATCAAATCTTCCCCATGATTGACCATGTTGCGGCGAACGGTTTCCGTGGCGCTGGTCCGTCGCGCCTCGATAACCCGCGGATACCATTGGAGCAACTCGTTGACCTGCACTTCGAGACGGGCACTACGCGCTTGTTGGGCCGGATCAATGACGAATTGTCGCAGTTCCGCCAGTTTCGCGCGGCAACGACCAGCCGCGACCTGCTGGGACTGGAGATACCGGTCTTCCCCGGCAATCACAAAGCCGCGCGTGTGGGCTTGGGCCTTGGCGTTTTCGGCCTCGATGTCATTGATTATGGTGAGCACCCGTTCGCCGTGCTCGACACGGCGGGCGGTTTCGCTCTGCCAAAGCGCGCTTCGGCTGGTGTGGAGGCCAAGCAACACCACCATCATCAAACCACCAGCGTACGCCGCCGTGGATTTCTGGCCGAGCGACCAGTTCAAATCACCGGTCTGCCACGCCAGCAAGATCAGCGCCACGCCCAGGGCCACAAACACCGCTGCGGTCGGCACCGCCATGTT
>Ga0194060_10003190_pt1 | contig 11626 bp, 6 predicted proteins | sample SepL225m_MetaG_FD_163427 | JGI IMG/M metagenome (GOLD analysis project Ga0194060, IMG submission 163427) | Anoxic zone freshwater microbial communities from boreal shield lake in IISD Experimental Lakes Area, Ontario, Canada - Sep2016-L222-5m | ecosystem: Environmental > Aquatic > Freshwater >... | reverse complement strand
TCTGAAAAACTATCGAGAGCTGGATCGCACCAATCCGCAAAGTTACCGGCCAAATGTTGCCGAAACGCTTGGCAAGCTTGCGGGTTTGCAAGTGGCACTGAACGATTTTTCCTCAGCCGGGCGTGGCTATCGGGAGGCACTGGAAATTTACCGGGAGCTTGCCCGAAGCAAATCGTCGGCCTTTCTGTCGGATGTTGCCGCAACGCTGGGCAACTTGGCGCAGGTGGATGCTGCCCAAAACGATTTTGCCTCTGCTGAAAAAGGGTATCAGGAGGCGTTGGGCCTCTATCGCCAGCTTGCCAATACCAACCCTTCGACCTATTTGCCTTATGTGGCGGCAACGCTCAACAACCTGGCGAAGATACAGTCAACCATGAATGAGTCAACAGCAGCCCTTCAAGGCTATCAAGAGGCTCTGAAAATAACGGGCGAGCTTGCCAGTGCGCTTACCTGGCTGCATGTTTCGGACTTCCACCTGAGTGACTGCGCCCCTTACGATCAGGAGGTTATTCTTCGTTCCCTTGTCGAATCGGTCAAGAGGTTCAGGCAGGAGGGTCATGCGCCTGACCTGATTTTTGCAACCGGCGATATCGCAAAGAACGGCAAAGCAAGAGAGTATGAGCAGGCAACGCAATTTTTCGATGCCCTGCTCAAAGCTGCCGGGCTTGGCAAAGAGCGTTTGTTCATTGTGCCCGGCAACCATGATGTTGACCGCAAAATGGGGAAGGGGCTTCTTCGAACGCTTGAGAGCAATGAAGATGCTGACGAGTACTTCGACCCCGAAACGCCGCCCCCTCACCTGACCTTTAAATTTCAGGCTTTTTCGGCATGGTTCAATGGCTATTTCAGCGGTATCAGGTCGTTCCCAGCCGACACGACCTGCAGTTTGCCTGAAGTTGTCTCCGTCAGAAATTGCAGGGTGGCCATTCTGCCCCTCAACAGCGCTCTTTTCTCTCTTGGTGACGATGATTATCAGAAACTCTTCATAGGCCGACGTTGCCTTGATAAAGCCAAAAAGCAGTTGCAGGTGCTTGAATCCGACGTGAAGATTGCCCTGCTGCACCATCCTCTCGACTGGCTAAGTCAGGTTGAACGGTCAAACATCAGGTCAACTTTGGGCAACCTGGTTGATCTGCTGCTGCATGGCCACTGCCATGAAACCGATACAGAGAGCATTGTTTCTGCGAATGGCGGATACCTGAAGCTTGCCGCTGGTGCTGCCTGGCAGACAAGGCAGTGGCCAAATCGTGCACTTTACGCCACTTACTATGGAAATCAGGTAACCATTTTTCCCATTCGCTACGAAGATACCCCGGTCGAAAAGTGGACGCTTGATACCGGTATCTTTCCCTCGCCCTCATATACCCGGAGTTTCACGATACCGGGACGTATGCCGCAGGGTTCAGCGGATGCAGGGGAGAGTATCGCGGATGATAACGATGCGGTTGAAAGCTATCAGACCGCACTCAGGGAGGATCTGGGCAAAATCAGCCTGCTTGGCACCCATGCTCTTGAGAATATTCCTGTAGGGTTAACCGAAACCTTTGTCTCTCTGCACATCTCCGAAACCTGGCGGAGCGACCGGCAGTTTAACGATGCCAAACTTTCCCTCGAGGTGCTCAAAGAGGAGCAGATCCGCACTCCCGAAGAGGTGATGCGGCTGGTTTTTGCGAAGAAACGCCTCTTACTGGTTATTGGCGACCCCGGTTCCGGCAAAACCACGCTGCTCAAACATTTTGCCCTGACCTGCCTCAAAAAAGAGGGGTATAAAAAACTTGGCTTTACGGAAGCGGTTCTCCCCTTTTTTCTCCCGCTGCGAGAACTGATAGAGCAAGGCTCAACCTTTGCTCCGCTCTCCCGCCAACTCTTTGCCTGGTCTGAAACTCACTTTCTGGATATTGAGGAGAGCCGCTTCGCCGAGTGGCTTAAAAACCGCAAAACACTCATTCTTTTTGACGGCCTTGATGAAATCAGCGATCCAGAACAGCGCATCAGGGCCTGTGGCTGGATTGACCGGATAGCGTCCCGTTTTACCCTGGCGCGTGTTGTGGTAACCTCCCGCGCTACAGGCTACCGGAAAGGGGAGGGGATTGAGCTGGCCTCCCTCCATACAAGGGCCGATATTATGGACTTTACAGCGGAGCAGCAGGCTGAATTTCTGGAGAAATGGTTCAGTGCTGCCCTTCTTGCTGAATTGCCACCAGCAAAAATAACAGCGGAAAGGTGGAAGGATCTCCAGAAGCAGAAGGCTCTGCAAAAAGCAAAAACAATCATCGAATTTTTGGGCAGGGAGGAGAACAAAAGTTTACAGACACTGGCACGGGTTCCCATGTTATTGCAGATTATGGCGATTCTCTGGAAAGAGCGGGAGTTTCTTCCGGCTACCCGGGTTGAGTTGTACGATGCCGCATTGAACTATATTCTCGATTATCGCGACCGGCAAAAAATGATAGAGCCTCTGCTTCCAGCCAGAGATGCCTTGCGCGTGCTGGCCCCGGTTTCGCTCTGGATGCAGGAGCTCCTTGGAAAAGATGAGGTTGCGCGGGGGGCCATGCAGCAGCAGATGCAAGTGCAGCTCGATACGCTCGACCATGCACCTTCAGCATCGGCTTTCTGTAAAAATCTTGTTGATCGTGCCGGGCTGCTGGTTGAGTATGGCGACCGGGAGTATGTGTTCCGCCATAAATCATTCCGTGAGTATATGGCAGGCCATCAGCTTAACAACGATCTCAAGCATGAGGGCCGTCTCACAACGTTGGTGGAGTATTTCGGCAACGATTGGTGGGAAGAGCCACTCCGCTTTTTTATTGGCCAGGTTGATGCCGAAACCTTTGACTCTTTTGTGCAGAGGCTTTTCGACTCGACGGTCAGCGCCGAGATGACGCAGAAGCAGCAGGATTTGCTGGATACACTCATCAGGGAGGCTCCGCAGAAGAAGATTGATGCACTGAAGAGTAAACTGCTTGACCCGGCGACCACGCCGAATCGGCAGCGATACCTGCTCAAGTCTTTGGAGGGTATCGGCCAGTTTGATACCCATGCTGCAAATGTCCGTAATCTATTGCAGCAGTTCAGGGAATCGGGCCTTGGCAAAGAGCTGGCAGTTGGCTCAGCAGTTTTAATGACGGACAAGCTTGGCGCCGACTATATCCTGATACCGGGCGGAACCTTCAACTACTCTGTGACGAAAAAGCCGGAAACAGCACCAGACCTTTACGTTGCTAAATTCACGGTGACGAACCGTCTTTACCGCCGCTTTATCAGCTATCTCATGGGAAACAAGATTGAATTTGCCAACAACCTGCCTGTCGCAGCCTATCGGGAAGTCCTGGATGAAAAGGCACGCCCAATCGATGGATTCAGCGACTATCTCATCAAGGGTGAAAAAGATCCGGCAACGCTTTTTCGATCCCGTTATGATGATGACAAGCGATTCAACAAGGATGATCAGCCGGTGGTGGGGGTAAGCTGGTATGATGCCCGGGCCTACGCTCTCTGGCTTTCGCTCCTTGAGAACAATGGCGGTGACTTTGAGCACTATCGTTTGCCGGAAGAGAGGGGGTGGGAATATGCAGCGGCAGGCAAGGAGGGTCGTCTCTATCCCTGGGGAAATGCAGAGCCAACCCCAAAACTGGCAAATTATGATGGGAATGAAGGTGCCACGACCCCGGTTGGTCGTTATCCCGAAGGTGCCACACCCGAAGGGCTGTACGATATGGCAGGCAATGTGTGGGAGTGGTGCAGCGATTCAGTTGGTTCGGACCGTGTCCTGCGTGGTGGCAACTGGGGCGGCAATGCGGGGCTCTGTCGGTCGGCTTTTCGCCTCAACGACTCCCCCGGCTTCCGCAGCAACGATGTTGGCTTCCGCCTGGTCTTCGTCCCGTAGTCAGTTGGCTGCTCATTCCGGCTTTGCTTTTGAGCTAAAAGCGGAGCAAAAACAAGGTTGAGGAGAGCGGCTGTGAGGGACGAACTGCCGCACTTCTCAACCGAGCGGGGAGGGTACGAACCACAGAAAATGACCGCCCTGGGCGGTCCGATGTTTGGAGCACGAAGTATCAGAGCGTGGCGGATTGTTGTGGCAGCTCTTCCTGTCGGCTTGACGTTTTCCTTGCTGCCGCCTGCCGGTATCGCCCCCATATCATGGCAGGCACCGCAATGCCGATGCTGAAAAGAGCCCCCATTTTTGCGGCGGCCTGTGTGTCAGCGTTAAGAAAGGCCTCACCGGCGATAAACAGCGCTACGGTAAACCCGATTCCACCAATCATGCCAGCCAGAAGAGTGTCCCTGGCGTTCATCCCCTTGGGCAATGGAAAACCCATCAGACGACCCAAAGCGCTGAAGAGTGAAATTCCCACGGTTTTCCCCAGCACCAATCCTGCCAACACCAGCCAGGTGGCCTCACTGGCCTGGGAGAAGCGCACGCCGGCATTGACAAGGCCAAACATGAACATGCCGAAATCGACGAAGAGTCGCCACTCCTGCACAAATCTCTCCAAGGTTGAGCTTTTGCTCGAAGAGATTTCGAACAGATGCTCCTCCTCAGACTTGCCATGTGGAAGAAACGGAACAACAAAAATCAGTGTCAATGCCGGGTGAAAATGTCCAAGATAGAGCCCTGTCCAGACAAGCGACCCGGAAACAAGCAGATATGGCCAATACGATGTGATGGTTGCCCGCGAAAAAAGCGAGGCCACCCCTGTGCCAGCCAAAACCAGAAGAAGCCAGAGAGGCTCGGGGGGAAAAGCGGGGTTGGGGTAGAAGAGTGCAATAATCAGAATCCCTATGGCATCATCGGCAATCACCAGCAGCAGCAGAAATGCTACGGCAGGGTGCCCCTTCCCAAAGGCGATTCTGGCGACAAGCCAGGCCAGGGCAATATCGGTAGCCGTAGGAATTCCTGCACCTTTTGCAAGGGATGGATCCCCAAAAAAGCGGTTCAGCATCAAGTAAACCAGCACTGGGCCAACAACTCCTCCCAGAGTAGCTATGAGAGCATTGGCTGCTTTTTTTGGCGGGTTGAGATCACCGCCGGGCAGAAGACTCTGGGTGATTTCCGCAGCAGCGATGCCAAAGAAGAGCACCATGAAAAGGTCATTGGTCAAAAAGTGCAGATCCAGCCTGAACAGAATCGGATCATGGATGAAGAGAGCATAAGAGTGGGCATCCATGTTGGCCCAGAACAGGGCGATAGCAACACCCAGAAGAAGTGGCACCGAAAATTCCCGAAGCAAGTTGATGTGCCGTCGCAATGAAAATTCTCCTTGAACTCTTTATGGGATATATTCCTCCAAACTCTGCGGGTTAACCCCGATACCTTTGCAATGATAACACCAAACTTGCCATTGCCACCAATAAATTTGCCTGCGCGATCAATTTTATTCCAGGGAGCGTTGCGCCGGAAAACTTTCATAACCTGCTCGAATTTGCCCTGCTTGCCACCAAGCTCGATCCTTTTGACCCGATGGAAAAAGCCATCAAAGAGTCGGCCGATCACTTGCTGCGGAGACGGAGCACATACACAAGAGTTGGGATCTGGTGCCACTGGTGTCCGGTTGTTGATGAGGCAACTCCTTTTAACTCCTTTTATAAGTTTTAGTTACAAGAATATTATGGTGTAATCGATTTGAAAAGTAATTTACTTATTGCTCTCATTTGCAATGAGAGTGGAGAGCAGTTCACATCAACTGAGCTTGAAGAGATGAATCTGGTTCAGGTGTACAATCAATATCGTGATGAGCATAACCTGCCGTTTCCGGAAGAGATGCGGGCAGAATAAGTATAGCGCAGCAGTTAAAGTATCGGTATAACTTGGAGGATTGAGATAAGTCCCTTATACTTTACCCTGAAGTCAGGTCGTATTTCAGGGTCTTATAACGCCACATTCTATGCAGCAGGCAAAATTCAGTCTCTCGCCGTCTCTGGTCGAGTTTTTAAACGACTATAAACGCTTTGGATTCAAAGATAAAAGCTCCATGGTTCAGACTGCCTTGCAACGGATGGAAGAGCAGTTGACACTCCAACAGCTTCAACAATCGGCGAATCTGTATGCCGAGCTGTATGAAGAAGAGTCTGAATTACGGGAGTTAACTGAAACAGCTATAACTGGATGGCCTGAATGATAACCTTGAAGCGAGGTCTCATCATTGATGTCAATCTTGATCCAACCCAAGGTTCTGAAACAGGCAAGATTCGACCTTGTGTTATTGTGACGAATGACATTTACAATTCACGAGTGCCAGTGATACAGGTTGTACCCATCACCGCATGGAGTGAAAAGAAATGCCGAATAAAAACTAATGTGGAGATTCAGCCGAGTACTGTAAATGGTCTGACAAAGCCATCCATAGCCGATTGTCTCCAAACCAGCCCGATAGATCATCGCTTCAGACTGGTCAATGTCAGGGGCGAATTGACCACTGCCGAGATGAGAAAAATTGATAATGCGCTGAAAGCCGTTTTTGCATTGTAACGGAAGTTCATATTTCCCAAAAAGTGCACAAGAACTCTTCGAGAGCGTGTGCAGGATATAAAAATATTATCCTGTCTGAACTTGATGCGCGCCTGAGAGAGCAGCTATGTGACCCGCTTGATAATGGCCTTGAACTGATTGCCATGCCGGTCATCGAATCTCTCTTTTTACCTTCAATCCGAAAGTATCGCACAAGTTGAGCCTTCTGTGGTCTGAAGATTTTTTGTGTATAAATTGTAGAGACGGGGTTAATCGCGTCTCTACAATTGGGATATGCGACTGATCGGTAGACAGTGTGGTTTATTGGTTGTTATTGCTGGCGCTGACGAAGTTCTTTGATTTCTTTTTCAGCATTTTGTTTAGAAGAATCATAATCCATGTTTTTTGCCTTATTCAGCAATTCGGCATTTACTTGCCCAACGGGATATTTTACCAATGCATACACTCGGAATAGAGCGCCTTCACGAAGAATTTTTTGTTCCACAACACTGCTGCCAGTTAAAGAAGCCTTACTGTACTGTTCAAGACGGAGCTTGTCAAATCGATCTAACACCGCACTTGTATTTTTTCCACCTTCATTAAGAACCGTGTTCGTCTCTTTTGCTAAATCTGCTTTTAATTGATCAGCAATACCTGAACGGGCATTCAACATTGCCTTCTCAATTGCAAATTGCAAATCTTGCGAAGTTCCAGTACCGATTGCGTATTTATTCTCAAGATCGCTTGTTGGTGGTTTCGACATCCAATTTGGCAGTTCATTAAGATCTATTTGTTTTGCTTGCGGTGGCGCAACAGTTGAGCTTGAAGAGCTGCTGCAACCGGTAGCCAGAGCAATTGAGCCGACAGCGATGAGTTTCAGAAATGAATTCTTCATGGGCTGGGGAGATTTGGATTTTTACGTGATGAGAGATGCACTATATTGGGTTTCTGAATCCATTGAATATAAACGTTATTACAGTAAAACCATTGTACAGAAAAGGGTGAAATTGGTTTAAACGGTCAAAAAAAGTATGCGTGGGATAAAGAGAGTGGGTGGCATGGCAGCCAGGGTGTGGGCACTGTTGTTGTTGGCGCAGTGCCTTATGGTCAGTACGTCGGTTCGTGTGGTTGCCGATGAAACCTTTACGCGAACCGGCAAATACAAGTACAGCGAAAGCGAAAGTATGGCAAGTATGCGAGCGCACGTTAAGGAGACTATCATTCAAGAGGTGTTGGGGGAGGTTGGTGGCCTCAGCCAGAGTATGTTGAATGTGGAAAAGCAGGAGAGTACCACCGGCGGTGGTGTGCGGTCAAGCTCAACGCAGTCTATTACGCAGATTCTCGTGGGTTATACGAATTACAAAGTGGTAAAAGGTTCAGAGCGGACAGATGAGGTCTATTTTCATACCACCGCCGAGGTGACGGTTGACCGTGAGGCCACCAGGCGAAAGCTTGATGAAATCGCTGCCGAACGGAAAAAAGAGGAGCAGGAGAAGTCGCAAATTGTTAAACAAAAGCAGGAGGCATTAGAGCAAAAGAATGCCGCACTTGAAGCGGAGAATAGGCTGTTGCAGCAGCAAGCCGACATCAATGCCAAAGCGAAAGTGCTTGCTGAGCAACAGGCAAGACTTAATACAGACCGAATAAAGACAGAGCAGAGTATAACCTTGCAGCAGGCACTGAATGCAGATGCGAAAGCACTTGCTGAGCGACAAGAGAGGCTGAATTCCGAGGCAAGAGCACTTGCAGAGAAATTAGCGAAGTTAGGTGTTGCCCCAAGCACTCTACCGTTAGCGGCACCGGCACAGCAGGCGGGTGTCCCAGCCAACTTTGTGTATATTCGTGGCGGCACCTTTACGATGGGTAGCCCTGAAAATGAAGTGTCGCGCGTGAGCGACCGCGAAGGGCCACAGCATCAGGTTCGGCTGAGTGATTTTTATATGAGCCGCTATGAGGTAACGGTAGGTGAGTTCAGGAAATATATTGAGGATGGCTACAGTACTGATGCTGAAAACAATCAGGATGCCCTGAATTGGCGGCATGGGGTGTCGGGTCAGTTGCGATCATCAAATGAGGATAATCATCCAGTCATTTATGTGAGCTGGAACGATGCGGTAAAGTACTGCAAGTGGCTTTCGTTTAAAACAGGGAAAAGTTTCCGATTGCCGACAGAGGCTGAGTGGGAGTATGCGTGCCGTGCCGAAACCTCGACTCCGTTTAATACCGGGTACAACCTGACAACGTCGCAGGCAAATTATGATGGCAATTATCCTTACGACAATAATCAGAAAGGTATTTATCGACAGAATACGGTTGCTGTCAATAGTTTTACCCCGAATGCGTGGGGCTTGTACAATATGCACGGCAATGTGTGGGAGTGGTGCAGCGACTGGTTCAAGGCGAGTTATTATGCTGAATGCAAAGCGAGGGGGACCGTGAGTAATCCTGATAATCAGGAGCCCGGTTCGTTCCGCGTGCTTCGTGGCGGGAGCTGGCGCATCTTTGCTGAGGACTGTCGGTCGGCGTATCGCAACAGGTACACCCCCGACTGCCGGTACGGCAACGTTGGCTTCCGCCTTGTGTTCGTCCCGTAGTCAGTTGGCTGCTCATTCCGGCTTCGCTTTTGAGCTAAAAGCGGAGCCAAAAACAAGGTTGAGGAGAGCGGCTGAGAGGGACGAACTGCCGCACTTCTCAACCGAGCGGGGTTGGGCATGAACCACAGAAAGGCCGCCTTGTGGCGGCCGAAATTTTTTTAATGCCGTAGTAACATCTGCATCAATCGTCGGTTCGAACCTTGTTCTTCGCAGCGGGAGCTGGAACAACAGTGCCAAGAACTGCCGATCGGCTTATCGCAACAACGATACTTCATTCCTGCGGCGCGGAAAAGTTTGATACAGTAGTTGGGCGAGCAGAATGAAATACCTTCGCTGTCATGTGATTTCTATCAATATCTATCGCGTTCTTGTTATAAGAACGAATATCTGACTATATTGACTTATACATCGATATAAATTGATAGAGATAATGCTCTCTCATTGCTTGCAACATTGTGCTGTTATGGATCCAGTCAATAACCCTTTTTCTCCAGGAGCCGGTTCGCCGCCGCCTGAACTTGCCGGTCGTGATGCTCTTCTGGAACAGGCACTCATTCTTTTTGGGCGTGTCCGTCGCAAAAAATCAGAAAAAAGTATGCTGATGACGGGGCTGCGCGGAGTTGGTAAAACCGTTCTGCTGAATGAAATGAAGCGCATGGCTGAGCAGGATGGGTATCGTGCCATTTTTCTTGAAGCCTCCGAAAACAAGTTGTTAGCCCTGCAGTTGCTGCCTCAATTGCGAACCCTGCTCTTTGAACTTGATCGCATGGCTGGCACGGGCAACAAAGTGCGTCGGGGGCTTGCGGTGCTGATGAGCTTTATTGGAGCCATAAAGGTGTCGGTGGGAGAATTTGATGTTGGTCTCGATATTGAGCCTGAAAGGGGAGCGGCTGATAGTGGTGATCTGGAAGGTGACCTTACCAATCTCTTTATTGCCGTTGGAGAGGCTGCCGTTGAACGGAATTGCGCTGTTGCAATCCTGATCGATGAAATTCAATATCTCTCATCTCTTGAGCTGAATGCCCTGATTATGGCCATGCATAAAATGCAGCAACTCCAATTGCCATTGGTACTTGTAGGAGCAGGTCTGCCGATATTGGCAGGCATGGCTGGAGATGCAAAGTCTTATGCCGAGAGGCTTTTTAATTTTCCTGATATCGGTCCGCTTCAGGAGGAGGATGCTAACCATGCCCTGCAAGACCCTGTGCAGAAAGAGGGGATTGAGTTTGAGGCGGCAGCACTTCATGAAATCTACCGTTTGACGCAGGGTTACCCATATTTTTTACAGGAGTGGGGGTATCAGGTATGGAATCAGGCGAAGTCATCGCCAATAACCCTGCACCTTGTTCAACAAACGACAGAGCTGGTTGTACATCGTCTTGACAAGAACTTTTTCAGGGTTCGTTTTGATCGGCTGACCGATGGAGAAAAACGCTATCTTCGCGCTATGGCGGAGCTTGGTCAAGGCCCATACCGCACGGCTCATATTTCAGGGCTGCTTGGTGTCGAAAGCAGTGCGACCCTCAGCCCGGTTCGCTCGAAGCTTATTAAAAAAGGGATGATTTACAGCCCGGCCCATGGTTTGATGGCATTTACTGTTCCTGTCTTTGATGAATTTATGCGACGAGTCATGCCTCAATCGTGGCAATCATGACGTTATTCAACGCTGGTATTGCGTTCATTATGACATCTTTGGTCGCAGGTTGCCGGGCGGGTTATGAGCTGCTGCAGCCGGTAGCAAGAGCAATTGATCTGGCAGCGACGAGTTTTATAGGGTGAATTCATCATGGGCTGAGGTGATTTGGATTTTTACGTGATAAGAGATGCGTTATATTAGGCGTGTGAATGTGTTGCAAATAAACGTCGTCATAGTAAAACCATTGTACAGAAAAGGGCGAACCCGGTTTAAACGGTCAACAGGAGTATGCGCAGGATAAAGAAAATGGGTGGCATGGCAGCCATGGTGTGGGCACTGTTGTTGTTGGCGCAGTGCCTTATAGTCAGTACGTCGGTGCGTGCGGTTGCCGATCAAACCTTTACGCGTACCGGCAAGTACAAGTACAGTGATAGCGAAAATGAAATAACAAAGCGGGCACATGTTAAGGAGGTGATTATTCAGGATGTCTTGCAGTCGGAGGTTGGTGGCTATAGCCAAAGTATGTTGCTGCTCAACAAGCAAGAAAATAGCATGGGTGGTGTGAGTGCCAGCTCGACGCAAGAGGTTATGCAGATTCTTGCAGGCTATGTCAGGTATTTACCAATAAAAGAGTGGAGTGATGGTGTTCACTTTTATACCACAGCCGAGGTAACGGTAGATAAGGATGCCACCAGGCGCAAGCTTGATGAGATAGGGGCGGAGCGTAAGCGGCATGATGATGCAAGGTCGCAAATTGTAAAAGCAAAGCAGGAAGCATCAGAACAGGAAAAGGAAGCCTGGCGGCGGAAAGCAGAAGCTGCCGAGGCTGAAAAAAGACTCTATCAACAGCAGGCAGAGTATGAAAAGAAACGAGCTGAAGATGCACGTAGAGCAGCAGAGGCGGGAAGAGTGGCAGGGCAACCAGTGTACCAACCAGCGCTCATAACC
>Ga0194060_10003188_pt1 | contig 11632 bp, 3 predicted proteins | sample SepL225m_MetaG_FD_163427 | JGI IMG/M metagenome (GOLD analysis project Ga0194060, IMG submission 163427) | Anoxic zone freshwater microbial communities from boreal shield lake in IISD Experimental Lakes Area, Ontario, Canada - Sep2016-L222-5m | ecosystem: Environmental > Aquatic > Freshwater >... | reverse complement strand
CCAGAGGATCTAATTGACGAATATCTACACCATCAATCAGGATGCTACCCGCCTGTGGCGCATACATTCCCATCAGCAACTTGAGGAGCGTAGATTTTCCGCTACCGTTAGCGCCCGTAATCGCAATCGACTCACCCGCTTGTACTTTAAATTCCACACCAATGAGTGCTGGGTCTGTGTGCATTGAATAGCGGAATGAAACGCGCGCAAACTCTAATCTGCCTTCTAAATTACGCGATACTGGCGAGGCACTCATTTCTTCTGGGCGCTCTGTTTGAATTTGCATGAGTGAATCAATTTGCCTTGCAGCACTACGAATGCGCTCAATCCGAGTCATGTTGGTAAACAAGGTTTGTAATGGGGTTAATACACGCCACATTAAGAGCATAGAAGCAATCAAGGCACCTGAGGAGAGGGTCTGATCAAATACTGCCGGTGTAGTGAAAGCAACAATTCCTAGGGCAGAGAGCATCATGACGAAATAGGAGATGCCTACCAACATAGAGGAGAGTCTCTCAGCCTGGAATGAACTCATGGCAGTGCTAGCAGATACTTCACGCATTCTTTCTAACCACATATATTGAGCGCCAGATTCACGTACGTTGCGCATTTTGGCAATCATCTCAATCAGAAACTCAGTGCGTTTAGAACTGGCTTTACCCAGCTCACTAACGCGCTCGTTAGTCCGCTTCAGAAATACAAAAAAGAGAATTGTGTATACCGCCAGCATGATCGCAAACAAAGCCAGTGCAATCGGATTGATGATAGAAAGACCAATCAAGAGCACCAAAGTTGCGGGCAATTCCAGCAGGGTAGAAGCCAAGGGGCCAGTAAATGCATCCCGAATTCCTTGGAAAATTTGCAAACGTGCTGACTGCGCACCTACTGAGGCGCGCTCAGAGAATGATGGTGGTAAGGCTAATACATGTTGCAAGACCGCAGTTCCAAACAGGTATTCAATCCTTCCTGAAATAAAGGAAAGAATATGAGCCCGCTGGCGAACAAAGAAATAAGACAAAACCACGGCTGCTACTGCGCCAATTGTGAGGTAGAAGAGGGTCTCTTTTGCTCCAGAAGGAATCACTACGCTATAAGCTGCCATTAAAAATAATGAGGAGCCCATCAAGATCACCCCGGAAATTAAGGAGGCAATAGAGCCCTGCCCGATCAACCCAGCAAAGCGAGAGAGGGTATGAGTTACCCATGATTTTTTCTTGGTCGCACTCTTCTCATGCTCTTGGAAGAAATAGGCGCATCCAGGTATCGCCAATTGATTGAGGAGGCGCGGCTCAGATTCTGCAGAGTCACCCACTCTTAATTCTTGACCAATTCTGCCCAAGACAACAAAAGCAGCGCCTTCATCGGGAACAAATAAGCATGGGAATGCACGTTGATCAATCTCATTTAAAAGACAGGGCACTTTAGAAACCTGGTAACCCAAAATCGCCATCGCATTTTGAATGCCAGTTAAATCCAAAGATGGTGCATAGTATGGCAAAGATTCAGCCACATCTCGTGCTGAATACGGAGAATTAATTACCTTTAACATCAGTGCAAGACACTCTGAAAAATCAGTCAGTTGCTTGAAATTGGTATTAATGGTTTCGCCCATGTGCATCCAACGCTGACCAGGGGCAGCCACTAACTTGCCCGCCTCGAAAAAGTCGCCAGGATTCATTGCGTGATAACCAGCTGGGAGGACATCAATCACTGGTGAAGTATTGTCCGAAGAAACTAATCCTGATGGTGGCTTCAAAGCGCTTACTCCACCAGCTGGATTGTCGAACAAGTTGCCATTATGCAAATACAAAGTTTTATTGGCGAGACGAACAAATGACGGCCGCTCTGAAACTAAAACAATCGTAACCTTGCCACGTATACTTTCAATATATTGAAGGAGCATGGCATCGCCTTCAGAATCCATTGAGGCGCTCGAATCATCAAACAAAATCACCTTAGGATTGGCGGATAAAGCGCGCACAATCGCAACGCGTTGGCGAAAGCCAGGTGGCATTGAATCCGCTGCCATATCGCCAACAATAGTGTCCCAACCGCGAGGCATGCGCGATACAAATTCATTTAAACCTAGGGCTTTAGAAACCTCCATCGCCGATTCAATTCTGGAGGAATCAAATACCGTCACGTTATCTAATAAAGAACCCTCGAAGAGCGCCGTTCTTTGTGGCAAGTAAGCAATTTTCTTCGCCAGGTCTTCAATATTCAATGTTCTGAGGTTTTGACCATCGAGCGTGATCTCACCTTTGACGGGCTCTATGATGCCTGCCATCAGTTGTAGTAAGGCACTTCTTCCAGAGCCACTTTGACCCCCAATAGCAATGCACTGCCCTGCTTCAACATTGAGAGAGAGGTTGTCGAATAATGGCTTCTCAGTACCAGGGAACTGATATGACACGCCTACTAAGGATAAGCTAGCTAAACTGGAGTCAGCGCTTACCTCGATGTTGCTTGGATCAATTACTTTTTCATTCGCTGGTAAAGCAGGTTTAGACAAAGTTTGATTAAGTTTGTCACGCAAAATTTGGTCTTGCTGATGTTTAGACCACATACCACCCAAGCGTTGCAGCGGCGATAATGCTCTTAAGCTCAGCATAATGCAACCCGCCATCTCACCATTAGACATATGATTAGTGATCACTAGCCAAGAACCCAGCGCCACCACCATCACCGTCATGAGTGGAGAGAAGACGCTGCCAACACCAGCCGACATCTCGAGCGCATAGGTCACCTTGGCCATCAAAATTGCGCAGCTCTCTTGTAAGCGCTCATAGCGCCTTAACATCAATGACTCCATAGTCATTGACTTCATGGTGTGAACGTTTCTCAGGATTTCAGTCAGGAGATTTCCCCTCCTTAAATCCATTTCCTTTTGCTCTTTAATAATGGCTGGGAAGTCTGTCCCATTTTTCCAGGTGATAAAAACAAATACGGTATAGCCGATCATTAGCGCCACACCTATTAAGGGGCTAATAAAGAAAATGATCAGTACATATAGAGCACTAAATGGCAAATCCATGAGTTGCTGGAAGGTTTGTCCTGAATAGTGATACTTCAGCGTAGAAATAGATTTGTATTCCTCTAGGATCGTGCCGGTACCTTTGCGCTCAAATTCATTAATAGGCTCGGCTAAGTAGCGGCTTGTAAGAGAGACATAGCCATGATGCTCAAAGCGCGCAGAAATCCATGCCGTTGTGTAGGATCTAAAAATACGAATGACTGCCTCAAGTGCAACAGCTGTTGCAACCGCCACACAAAATACCACCAAGGTATCAACTGAACGATGCGACAGAATACGGTCATATAACTGGAGCATTAATAAGGGAAATGCTAAAGCTAGTAAGTTAATCAAAACACTCGCAACGATGATGTTATTTCGCTCCTGCGCAAATGCAGAAAGCTGATCAACTGAATCTTGTTTAGGTTTATTGGTAAAAAAGATTCTTGCCTGCTCATAGACTTGAGTAAGCTCTTCAGTAAATATCTTCCATTGAGCCTCAAAGGCATCTAACTGAAGTTTTGCATACGCCTGAAATTTGTCGTTTAACCCATCAGCAGAATACTTTTCAGTAAATTTTTCCTTTTGAGTTTTAGAATCGCCCTGTGAAAGACCATGCTTTTTAGAAAAAGCCTGCCATTTGAATATCAACCAAGCTGAGAGCGCTCCAAGATCTTTGCAAACTACATCATCAAGTTTTACTAGCAACTTATACAGCAGTCCAATGATGACGTAGATTGGCTTTAAAAGAATATTTGAAAAAGAAATGAATTTCGCCAGTAGTTTAGGTCTGCCCTCTTCTGGCTTATTCATAAAACCATGGAATTGAATCGCTAAATTCACAAATGAATTTAAGATTTCACGCACTGTTGCTACGAATTTTCTAATGCCTGGAATGATTTTGCTGTGTATAAACGGGATTGCTTTTTCCAAGCCCCTTAAAAAAACAAACGCGAGCAATAAAGTGCTTGCTATTAAGGCTTCCACCATTCCCAAAATAGGCATAGCAATGATCTTGATGGACTTTTTTAGAAGGTCCATGAGACGGCTAATAAAATGAGTATTGTTGTTCATCTTTTGAAGCCTTAATTGGTGGTCGCTGGGTTAATTGGCGGAGGGGCATTGATGATGCCTCCCTTGGCATCAATCCCAAGATCAGGTTTGGGTCCAATAATATTGTCGGATTTGCTTGCTTCTTTACCCCATCTAGCATCGGCTGCTGGCAGCTTGCTTCCGCCTAAACAAGGGTCATTCTCTAGCTTGGTGCCACCGCCGATTGCTTTAAATAAGTCTACTGATGCACGCAGTTGGTCAAATCTTGCCTGGATAGCGGCGTCTTCGCTGTTAAATACTGTTCTTTGAATTTCATATAACTGCACAAAATCCATACCACCCATCTCCACCACTCTTTGACTCATCACGGTAAGGCGTTGCGCTTTATCTCGAGATATACTTAAATCCGCATAAGCACGGGCAGTTAATTGAATGCCAGATAGAGAATCTTCCACTTCGCGCAAAGACGATAAAACAGTATTGGCATAGGATTCCAGCATTTCCACATTCTTCGCACTGGCTAACTGAATTTGTGATTCTCTTTTGCCACCGTCGAAAATATTCTGCATTAAATTACTGGTAAGGTTGTAATACAAGCTCTGGGGCATAGTGAGAGTTGAAAGTAAAAAGCTTCCAAATCCAGCCCCACTGGTGAGCATAAAACTGGGTAATAAATTCGCCCTTGCTGCGTACAAATCTAACTGAGCTGATTCCAGCATCGCTTCTGCTTTACGAATATCTGGCCTTCTGCATAATAAATCTGACGGCATACCTGGCTCAACTACTGGTACCTTCACTTTGTCAACTGATTGCCCCTTCACTATGAGAGTCGAAGGCGTCCTTCCAACCAAGGTTGCTAAACGATTAAAGGCGCGCTCTCTTTGTTGCTGCAAGGAAACCACTGCAGCGCGAGTATTGTTTAGCAATATGGTTTGCTGGAAGAAATCAATATCAGTAGCATCACCTAGCTGCACCCTTCTACCGAGACCTCTAGTTAATTCTTGAATGGCATCTACGTTTCGCTGTCCTACAGTGATACGTTCATTTAGTGAAACAACCTGAAAATAGGCACTAACAATATCGCCAGTAAGACTTAAGGAAACTGCATCGCGATTAAATTCGCTCGCAAGAGCTTGGGCATAAGCTGATTTAGTATCAAATCCCTGCTTACCCCACAGATTGACTTCATAATTTACTAAGGCTCCAGCCTGCCATGTACCCTGACTCGACCACGCAGCTGTATTGGGTGCCGATCCAATTGCAGGGTAAGGAGCTTGAATAGAGTAGCCACCTATAGCATTAATTGTTGGGTACTCTGCTGACTTAATAATGCCAGCTTGTGCGCGTGCTTGTGCTACTCGAGCAACAGCTACACGTAGATCGAAATTGTTTGTAATGCCCGCCTCTACAATTTGATTTAATTCTTCACTTTGGAAGTCGCGCCACCATAATTCTTTTGGACGTGGCAACTGCGCCTCAACAGGGGCACGGTATTCCTTTGGGAGCCAGCGAACATATTCTGCTGCTGGTGGTGCATCCCCCTCTTTAACAATTGGAGTTGTGCAGCCATTTAGCATTAAAGCCGCACATGCAATGCATATCGGCAATAACCTCAATTTCGCTCCAGCGGGCCTTACATAACTTATCTTATTCACAGCGGTTACTTTAGATTTATTTGTATATATTGAGGAACCATTAAACAAAAGATATAACTTTTTTCATATGGTATTTCCCCGTTTATTTTGTTATTACAAATCTACTACTTAAACTAGTAGTATTAAACTAGTTTTATTACTTTAAATTTGTAGATAATGAATCTACTCTATTTAAAGACGCTTATATGACCCAAGAAACTATCAGTAAAGCACTCATGCAACAACTTCTGAAGATTGGGTCGTCCCTCAGCAGCGAAAAGGATATTGACCAACTTTTAGAAAATATCTTGCAAGCGGCTATGCAAATTACCAATGCAGATGCTGGAACGCTGTATCGATTAACTGATGATCAGAAGCTGAAATTTGAAATTCTCCATACTAAAAGTAAAGGGGTTCATTTAGGCGGTAAAAGTGGCATCCCAATCACTATTCCACCCATATCTTTATTTAAGGAAGATGGAGAACCTGAATTAGCAAGAGTCGTTTGTTATGCCGTACACAAAGACCAGGCTGTAAATATCCCAGATGCCTACAATGTAGAAGGCTTTGACTTTAGTGGCACCCATAAATTTGATGCCGCAAATAATTACAAGTCTATTTCCTTCTTAACCATTCCGATGAAAAATCATCAATCGGAAATCATTGGTGTACTACAGTTGTTAAATGCGAGCGATTCGAAGACTGGTGTAATAGTCCCTTTCTCGAAAGATGGTCAAGAAATCGTAGAAGCGCTCAGTTCACAGGCAGCGGTCGCACTTACTAATCGACTACTCATTCTGAAGCTAGAAGAATTGTTTGAGTCCTTCATTGGTCTGATCAACCACGCGATTGATGATAAGTCTCCCTACACTGGTGGACATTGCAATCGTGTTCCCGACCTGACCATGATGCTAGCTGATGCCGTCAATCGCTGTAATGCTGGGCCTCTAAAGGAATTCACACTCAATGATGGCGATCGCCAAGAACTCAAGATTGCGGGCTTACTCCATGACTGCGGAAAAATTGCTACCCCAGTACACGTGGTAGATAAATCTACTAAGCTTGAAAAGATTTTTGATCGTATTCATCTGATTGAAATTCGGGCAGAGGTTGCATTACGAGATATTCAGCTAGCATTGGCTCAGAAATTAATCAACGAAGATGAAGCCGAGCAGCGCCGCGTACAACTGGTTGATGATTTTAACTTCCTAAGTCACTGCAATATTGGCGGTGAATTCATGAAAGATCCTGATGTGCAACGTGTTCATGACATTGCTACATGCTATATTTGGCAAGATGCTTCAGGTAACAATCATCCCTTCCTGAGCGAAGAGGAAATTGCTAACTTGACCATTCGTGCTGGCACCCTGAATAATGAAGAGCGTCAAATTATTAATCACCATATTGATCTGACCATCAGTATGTTGGAAAAGTTACCATGGCCTAAGCACCTCAGAAATGTCACTGAATATGCCGGCGGTCATCATGAAAAGATGGATGGTAAAGGCTACCCTAAAGGACTCACCCGCGAGCAAATGTCTGTTCCAGCACGCTGTATGGGAATTGCCGATATCTTCGAAGCCTTAACTGCGAAAGATCGTCCTTATAAAAAGGGTAAGACCTTAAGCGAGTCTCTGGAGATTCTGGGCAAAATGAAGTTAGGTCAACACGTAGACCCAGATCTATTTGATATCTTTATCTGGGAAAAGGTCTATGAAGAATATGCCTTGAAGTTCTTAGATGAAAGTCAGATTGACGTTGTAGATGTTGCTAAGATCCCTGGCTACAACCCACCACCAGCGGACTATCAATTTAGCCGCTAAGAATCTTTGTCTATTAATACAGTCGCGTATTGCTCACGCGCTTGATCTCAGCGACCGCTAATTGAGCAATATCTCTTAACTTCTCATGCTTCTCTTTATCCAAATCGACGAGCGACTCTACTTGCGCATAGGAAGTAGCTACGAAACGATCGCCACTCTCTTGGCTCTTTCTCAATACACCAAACTCTAGTCTGCTACGCTCATCAGCGCTCAGCTTGCTAATCAGGTCCTTGGTAGCCCAGATGCTGCCGTGTCTTGCAAAGTCGCTCAAGCGGGAAGCCTGGTTAATCGTATTACCCAATACAGCAAATTCAATATGGTTAGCAGACTGGAAGCTACCTAACCACTCCTGCCCCTCATGCAGGCCGATATTCAATTGCAATTCTGTAAACCAATTTTTCTTTAATTGCCATTCGGCGCTAATTTTGCGCATCGCTTGACGTAACTCGTCTGCACAGGCAACAGCATTAAAGAGATAGTTACTTTCTGCCTGCGGGAAAAAGTAGTACACCACACCATCGCCCACGTGCTTGCCGTGCGTACCAGTATATTTGCGCAGAATTGGACCCATGGCTGCCCACATCTGATTGATTAAAGCAAAGTATTCATCTGGTGGAAGTTCTGAGCAAATCCGAACCGAGTTTTGCAAGTCTGCTACTAATACTGCTAAAGGTGTCATCACTGGCAAACGCTTGCTGAGCAATGATTGAATCACTTGATCACGACGAGTCAAGAAGTTTATTAAATCATCACCACGCTCTTCTCCTGGGGCATGTACTACCAATATGCCTTCGCGGAAATACACTGCATACACGCGATAAGAAATAATTTGACCGCGCTGATCTCTTTGGAAGAACTCTACTTCATTCACTGCCTGCTCTTGGCCTTCTTCTGCAAAAGTAATTTCATCGAGCAGCGGCATAAAATCTGGATCGCTCTGCATCACCAGCTTAGATAAGGAATCATAAGTAATCCGTGAGCTTGCTAACTGCAGTAATAAACCCACCAAGGATCTTTGGTCATCCATATTCAAACAGACTTCAGGCCTTGTCAGTAGATTTAATAAATTTCTGTCTGCACTTTTGGTAGGTGGCGCTACAAAGCCAAAGACTTCCTTACGTGCCGGCTCATTTAACCAGGTCAACTCAAAGTTGTAATTGAGCATATACGCTGGATGCGTCAAGGTATCTAAAGATAAAGAGAGATTCCCCAGGGCATCCTGAATACGACTAGATGCAGTGCCACTGATACTCGTTGATCTCCCAATCGGGCGCATCGCAGGACGAGAGCTTGCCGCCTCTTTAGCAGTTTCGAGTTGCAGTTCTTGCACTTCAAGCAAGGCATCCGTCTGAGCTAAACGCTCTGCTACCTGGGCCATGGATAAACCTTGACCCTTCAAAATTTGTACAGCCTGAACTCTTTCTAAAGCGTCATCCGGAAAGAAACCCAAAACACGAGCACCGCCCTCATCTGCATTTGCAGACAAAGACTGCACAACCGGCTTGGGTAATATTCCAAGCTGGATGTAGTTGTTAAGGGTGGCACGAGATATACCGGTTTGGTCTATCAGCGCCTTACTAGAAATCATTTGTCCATCTGTCCAATAAAAAAGTAGTGGCCGGGAGATCATTTATACAGACATTGGAATGATTTAGACAGTATTGATCTGTATAAAAGTAGAATACTACTAGACAGTTAGTTGTCTAAATCCAACAATTTACATGGTTTTTAGCCTAGATATGTCTAATTAGACGACTACATCAGGATATTTCTAAATTCCTGTGGACTTAAGGGAATGCTGTACAAATAGCCTTGTGCAAGTGTGCAGCCCATTTCTTTCAATAATTGGGCTTGCTCTTGGGTCTCCACCCCTTCAGCAATCGATCCTAGACCTAGTCCCTTAGCCATTGAAATCATGGCGGCCACCAAAGAAGCATCCATACTGTTTGGCGCCAAAGATTTGACAAAATGGGAGTCAATTTTTAAGTAGTCAAAATTGAAGGTTTTCAAAGACGCTAAAGAGGAGTAGCCAGTACCAAAATCGTCAACGCTAAATTTACAACCTGCCTCTTGCAGCACTGCAATCTTTCGCAATACTCGCTGAGTCTGAATGAGCATCATTCTTTCCGTAATCTCAAGCACTATTCTTTCGGGAGAGATACCACTATCGGTAATCCACCGAATCCAATCACTACTAACATGGTTACTTGAATTAAACTGCGCAGCTGAAACGTTGATTGCAATTGAGAGATTTTTATTACTCGTGGTCTTCATAAACTCCAACACTTCTTGTAGCACCCAATCACCTATTTCTACAATCAATCCAGATTCTTCAGCAATATCGATAAACGAGACAGGCGCTACCACCTCGCCGGTATCACGATGCCATCTTAATAAAGCCTCGGCATGGTTAATCACACCGGTGCTTAAATTAATAATCGGCTGATATTCCAATCGAAATTGCTTTTTAGCCATGGCATCACGTAATTCAGAAATAATACCCGCACGATAATTTGCTTTGAGCTGAAGTGCAGTAGTGAAATATTGAAAACCATTCCTACCGTTTGCTTTTGCTGCATACATGGCTTGATCAGCACTCAGTAACAAAGCCTTGCCATCATTTCCATCATTGGGGTACATTGACACCCCACAGCTCACGGTTGTATACACCACCTGGCCTTGAATCAAAATGGGTTCTGCTAAATTTTTCAGGATTTGGCGTACGATTGGATCTGCCTGCTCAGGCCTATCTAGCTGACCTAATAGTACAACAAACTCATCGCCACCAATACGGGCAACCGTATCTACATCTCGCACCTCATCACGGAGACGTTGTGTTATGGACTTTAATAAATCATCTCCAAAATCATGCCCACGACTGTCATTAATATCCTTGAAGTTATCCAAGTCTATGTAAATCACTGCAAGCTTTGTTTGAGTACGTGCAGATTGCTTGAGCAACTGCTCCAGGCGATCAAACATCAGACGTCTATTAGGTAGTCCTGTAAGAGGATCAAAATTGGCTTGCTGGTTAATCAGCTCGCGCGCTCTGCGTTGGTCTGTAACCTCAGAAAGAAGAGCTACACGCTGCAGAGGCTTGCCTTGATCATCAAAGGTGGAATAGATAGAGATAAAGCGCAGAGCCTCTTCACCATCCTTAATTTTGACCCACGCCTGCCCTTCCCACCTTCCAAAAGCCTCTAGGGAAGTAAAAATATCAGAGTGAGAACGCGCGCCATGACGCTTTACTAGTAGATCAGAAAAGTCATGCCCTATTAACTCAGCATCCTGAAAACCTGAAAATTCTTTAAAAGAATCATTCGCGATCAGGATACGATTCTGGGCATCGCTAATGACTACTGCATCGCCCATCGCGCGATACACTGCGGAAGTGACCTCAAGCAAATTATCTGAACGTCTTTGCTCTGTCATATCAATGCCATAGATCACCATCCGATCGGAGATTAAGAAACAGCTCCAGGAAATCAAGCGCACTGAACCATCTTTGCATGATGTTTTAGTCTCGATAGGACTAAATGCAACCCCCAGCTCTCTAAGCTCTTTTAACTCCTTACTCCACTTCTCCTGTACTTCTTCACGATAGCTAATATCTGGATAGGCCAAGGACCACCAAGCATTTGGCTGAGTAAGATCACTAGATATGTATCCTAGAGTTTTTGTAAATTGAGGATTGAGATAGTCTGTTACTTCCGTAGTTAAGCTGTAGGTAGCCATTAAAATGGGGGTATTACCGACAATGTCTCTAAAACGCTCCTCAGACTGCAGAATCACTTTGGTGGCTTCCCATAAACTTTGATTCTTACGATGAAAATTTTCCACGATGATGCCGGACAGCAATCCAGCCAATCCCATAAATCCTAAATAGACCCAAATTAACATGGGGCCAGGATGCGATACCAGCTGACGATCAAAAAATGCATCGCCATAATAGGCGCCAAACATTACCTGTAAAATCAGCATTAAGAAATAGAGCATCGAGCCGCGGAGACCAAAACGATAGGCAAAGTAAGCCATAATTACTAGGGCGAAATACCCACGACTCGTCAGGTCAACAAACTCTTTAAACCACCCAATAAATACAGATTGGC
>Ga0194060_10003186_pt1 | contig 11633 bp, 13 predicted proteins | sample SepL225m_MetaG_FD_163427 | JGI IMG/M metagenome (GOLD analysis project Ga0194060, IMG submission 163427) | Anoxic zone freshwater microbial communities from boreal shield lake in IISD Experimental Lakes Area, Ontario, Canada - Sep2016-L222-5m | ecosystem: Environmental > Aquatic > Freshwater >... | reverse complement strand
GTCCATAACCATACCGAGTTTAATAGGCATTAGGGTTCCGATGTAATGAGCGGTGTTGTGGCAACGTATTTTGTGCTTTAAGTTACCATTTTAATGGAATTGTCAAAATTTGACAGTCTTGCGTACATAAGATTAGTGTTTTTTATAAATCGGTGTCTGCTTATTCATCAGTAACTTCATTTGCAAAATACGCTGAAACATTTACTTTAACATTATTTTTTGGTATAAAGCTCGGCTAACTTTATAAATCTAGGCACACTAAAGAGGTTAATTATGTCCAGAGTATGTGAAATAACGGGCAAACGTCCTGTTACAGGTAACAACGTATCACACGCAAACAACAGAACTAAAAGACGTTTCCTTCCTAATCTGCAACACCACCGTTTTTGGGTGGAAAGCGAAAATCGTTGGGTACGTCTGCGCGTTTCAACCAAAGCAATGCGCATTATTGATAAAAACGGCATAGACGCTGTATTAGCGGATTTGCGTAAAAGCGGTCAAAAGGTCTAAGGGGATAATACCATGCGCGATAAAATTAAATTGATCTCTACCGAAGGCACAGGTCATTTTTATACCACCACTAAAAACAAAAAAACTATGCCTACTAAAATGGAAATCAAAAAATTTGATCCCGTTGTTCGTAAGCACGTTATTTATAAAGAAGCCAAAATTAAGTAATTACTGGATTGTAAGACACTTCTTTCGGTTGCTTAAAAAGCCACAGTTTTTGACTGTGGCTTTTTTTATGGAGCAGGGTGAGCATATTTCTTTTAACATTGATGATGGAGTCCAATAGCTTTAGAGACTGTGAAATTATTCATAATTTCAAGCAAACTACGTTATTAGATGCAACAATCTTCAAACCCGTCATTCTGGCAGGGATGCCAGAATCCAGTGCCACGGATGGTAACTGCATGATTATAAATAATTATTGTGCATTACCCAGTTTCACATCCTTGTGACTGGATTCCAGCATCCCTGCTGGAATGACGGTATTTTTAGCCATTTGGTCGTTGTAACTGAATACTTTCACAGTCTCTTTAGCTATTGACGGTAAGCTACTTTTTTACCCCTGCGTTTTTTTGAGCGACTACTTAAATAAAGTATCTCTGGGGTTCGACCCTCACCTCAACCCATAACTTAACAAAAATTATGCCCAAAAAATATTCCATTTTATTAATATTACTGTTGTGTGCCGCCTTAGGTACAACGGCTTTTTTTCTTGTTCCAAGTACAACCGATAAGGCAACAATAAACCCACCTGCTACTGTTTACAACCACGGTGAAGAAACTAGCAGTGTCGAAAAACCATGTTTGAATGAACACCCTGAATGGCGAGCCGCGCAGGTGATAGACGGTGTTACTGTTGATGTGTCTGGATTGTGTGAGCCAGATAATCCATTCGATGTGGCGGTCGCAGTCAAAGGCACTAATAATGTGTCGATGGCAACTTTGATGCAAACCCATTTTGCGCAAGATGCTCTGACAATGTCCAATGATACCGATGGTGATGGCGATCCCGATGAAATTCATATCAAGCTGGAAGTGGTAGAACTAAACGGTTCTAGCCCAGACGATAATTTTTTAATCAATACTTTCGATGTAGCCCCTGGCATTCAACCCGCGTTATGGGTATTCGCGCCAAAATCCAGCGGTATGGCATTAAAAAACTTTAATTCCAAAGCAGCTAATCCCTTATTACGCGCTCCTTCGCCTGTGATTCGTGTTGAGCAAGGCGATAAGGTTTACATCACCTTAGAAAATACCCATTATTTACCGCATACCATTCATCTGCACGGTGTCGATCATCCGTGGATGACAGCGGAAGGTCAGGACAATGATGGTATGGAAGAACACGCGGTTTTCCCTGGAAAACAACACACATACCAAATTCAACCACGTCACACGGGGACGATGTTGTATCACTGTCATGTTCAAACCGCTCAACATTTAGGCATGGGCATGGGTGGAATGTTTATCGTCGAAGAAAATCGTCCGAATAATTGGGTGCAAACATTCAATATTGGTGCGGGTCAAGTGCGCCATCCTGCGGTGGCAGTTAAAGAAACCTATAGCCAAGAATACGATTTGCATTATCAGTCGGTGGATAAAAAATTGGCAAGCATTGTTCAAACTGCCAATGACCCACGCTTGATTGCTGAACGTATGACCCGCCAATACAATATGACGGAATCATTTGAAAATTATTTTTTGCTTAATGGTCATGCGTTTCCGTACACCTTGCGTGATTCCACCATTATTGCCGATGAAAATGAACACATCAAACTGCACGTCGCCAACTTGCAACGCTCGTCTGTCGCATTGCACACTCACGGACACAAAGCCACTGCTGTTGCATTCGACGGTGTTGAAGCTCCTGCTGGCTTACTTATGACGCGAGATGTATTTGATATTGCTCCCGCACAACGAATAGACTTGCACTTAGAAACTAAAAATGACGGTTTACACAGTTACGGCGCGGGTGTGTGGATGTTTCATGACCACGTTCCAATGGGGGCAAGCACTGATGGTATAGAACCAGGAGGTAATATCGCGTTAATCGCTTATAAATCCTTGGTTGATGAACAAGGAATGCCCAAAGGTCATATTGAAATGGTCGATCAAGTGTTTAGCAAAGATTATTACGCTAAAAAACAAGCGGTTTGGGGGGGTAATAAAGAATTTTCACCTTTACTCGGTGATGCAGGTTTACTCGCACCGAATTATGGTCGCATTATTGGCTTTGGTTTAGCGATTGGTTTGCTGGTCGGCTTATTATTGTTGGTGCTACGTCTTATGCAACGGAAATCCTCATGAAACTAATTATCCTGTTACTGCTCAGTAGTTTATTCGCACCTGCTTATGCCGCTATGGATCATAGCCGTATGATGATGAATGAAAAAGGCATGGTTATGAATGCCAACCCTGACGAATTACCTAGAGACTGCACCAAAATTTCGGAAAATGTCGATATTACTATTCGTGCAGGACATAAACACGCACTGAAATTCACTGGCAAGATGTTCGCCTTCGATCAGCAAGAATGGAATGTCAAACCTTGCGCTAAAATCAATATTACCTTTATCAATGATGACCAAATTCGTCATCAAATCATGGTACATGGCTTACCTGGCTATTTATACCCCGATGGTATGGTGCATTTAGAGCTGTACGGCGAAGGACAGTTACAAGCGTCATTCATTGTTCCCAGCCAGAAAAAAACTTATCTGGTGCATTGTGAACTCGCACAACACGCAGAAAAAGGCATGAAGGCACAATTAAAAGTCGATGGGGGTGATGGTGATTTACCCAGTATCCCAGGAATTAGTGCTGCTGTGAATGCTGATAGTTATACGGTGGATTGGACATCAAACACATGGGCTGCGTTAGTCTTTTGCGTGCTGCTAGGCTTTGCCATACCAATGGTGATTATTATGAATATAGCGAGTATTAAGGAAGCGGTGGTTAAGATGTGGGGGCTTTACGGACACATCGGGCGGAGTAAGCTCGACTAATTCTCGCTGCGAGACAGGAGTCGAGTCATTTGTGTATCGATGTATTAAACCCCTTGTTGGATTAACACGAGAGGGTAGTGGGTTAAACCTGTTATCTATGATTTAATGACTGCCAGTCTTTTAAAGGACTGGCAGTCATTCTTAAAAGCAAAAATCACAGATTTAATACACCACCCATTAATTGCTCCACGAACGCCCCCTGTATATAGATACAAAAAATTACTCTTCCCGATTTCGCGGGGTAAGTACGGGTGTAGTGTATGAAATATGGTATATTTCATTTAGCCATTGATTTTATAATGTTCATTTTATCTATCCGTAACTTCTAATATACTACACGCAGTATCTACCCCGCGAAATCGGGAAGAGCCCCAAAAATCCCCCACGAACAACAACAGCCCTTCATCGAATTAGTCGATAAGATACTTGCAGGCAAAGCTTGCACTCCTTTACAAAAAAAATTACTGACTGGAAAAACAATTATGTATCCAAACATACAGCTTAATTCAGATGGAAAACTTAAACACTTTCTAAGCATTGAAGGGTTTGATAAAACACTGTTGACTGACATTCTCGATACCGCTGCCTCGTTTGTTAATCCTGTCGATGGGCAGATTAAGAAAGTGCCATTATTACGCGGTAAAACGATTGTGAATTTATTTTTTGAAAATAGTACACGCACACGCACTACCTTTGAACTGGCGGCAAAACGTTTGTCGGCGGATGTGTTGAATATGAATATCACTACTTCATCTACTTCCAAAGGTGAAAGTTTACTGGATACTATTCGTAATCTGGAAGCGATGTTTGTTGATATGTTTGTGGTGCGTCATGCGATCAGCGGTGCGGCACATTTTATTGCTCAGCAAACCGCACCCCACATCAGCGTAATAAATGCAGGTGATGGGCAACACGCACATCCAACACAAGCGATGCTGGATATGTTTACCATACGGCAACACAAGCCCGATTTTTCTAAGCTTAGAGTGGCAATTATTGGTGACATTCTGCATTCACGGGTGGCGCGTTCCGAAATTCAGGCATTAAACATTTTAGGTGTACAGGAGGTGCGGGTTATCGCGCCTAAAACTTTATTACCTGCTAAAGTTGAAGCCTTAGGTGTGACGGTGTCTCATAATCTAACCGAAGGGCTACAAGATATTGATGTCATTATGATGCTACGGCTACAAAAAGAGCGTATGACCTCTGCCCTACTCCCTGGTGAAAGCGAATATTTCAAATGTTTTGGACTGACTGAAGAAAAACTAAAAATCGCCAAGCCCGATGCTATCGTGATGCACCCAGGTCCGATTAATCGCGGGGTGGAAATTGATTCCAAAGTCGCAGACGGCAAGCAATCGGTTATTTTGCAACAAGTGAGTAATGGTATCGCCGTGCGTATGGCGATTATGGCAATGGCAATGCAGCACAACGGAGCGATTGTATGACGCAGATACATATTCAACACGGTAGAATTATTGATCCCGCTAACCACATAGACGGCGTAGGCGATATTTATATCATCGATGGCAAAATTGCTGCGCTGTCCAATTCGCCTGAAGGTTTTAAAGCTGATATTGTCATTGATGCTAGCGATAAAATTGTGTGCGCTGGATTTATCGATTTAAGTAGCCGTTTGCGTGATATGGGACATAGTCGCAAAGGCACATTTAAAAGTGAAACTCGCGCTGCTGCCAGTGCAGGTGTGACTACCCTGTGCTTACAACCTGATACCCGTCCTGTAATGGATGCTACCTCCATTGTTGAATACACGAAAGACTTAGCCGAAAGAACCGATTACCCACAAATTTATCCGATAGCCGCTCTCACCCAAAAACTGGAAGGCATCGAGCTTAGCTCTATGCTCGCACTAAAACAAGCGGGCTGTATTGCGGTTAGTAATGCCAATGCACCCGTCAAAAATCTGCTGATATTAAGACGTGCAATGGAATATGCCGCCAGTCATGATTTATTATTTATCTGCCATCCCAATGACTTTAGTTTAAGCAATAAAGGTTGCGCTCATGAAGGTGCGATTGCCAGCCGCTACGGTTTGCCGAGCATCCCAGAAGCCGCTGAAACCATTGCCTTAGCCGAATGTTTGGAACTTGCTGAATTGACAGGTTGCCGTGTGCATTTTGGGCAACTCAGTTGTAAAGGCTCAGTGATTAAAATTCACCAAGCCAAAAAATACGGCTTGAATGTCAGTGCCGATGTCGCTATTCATCAACTACACCTCACTGAACATGATATTATTCCTTTTGACAGTGCCTATCATGTTTTACCCCCGCTACGCACCAAAGAGGACAAAGACTATCTGCGCCAAGGACTGGCTAGTGGTGCAATCAACAGCATCTGTTCAGACCATCAACCGCATGATCTTGATGCTAAATTGGGTGCGTTTCCTGAAACAGAATCGGGTATTTCATCTTTAGAAACCCTGTTACCTCTCATGCTTAAACTGGTTTCTCAACACGCTATCAGCCTAGAACAAGGCATTGCCGCTTTAACACAACAACCAGCGGATATTTTGCGCTTACCTACAGGCGCGTTGACCGTTGGATTTTCTGCGGATGTGTGTATTTTTGATCCAGAATTAGAATGGCAAATTAATACCGACACATGGAAAAGTCGCGGTGTTAATACCCCGTTTTGGGGGCAAACGATGAAAGGTCGGGTAACACAGACCTTACAAGCGGGAAAAATAATTTTTAGTTTAGAAGCGCGTTGAGATAATCACGAATAAAAAAAAACGGGCGAGAAACTCGCCCGTTTTTAACCAGCGATGTATTTATTTACTGGCTTTTAGATGCTCTATCCCTTCTTCAGCAGCCTTTGTAGCAGGAGCTGCGTGTCCTAACTCACCTTCATCAATCGATTTTTGTAACGAATCAGCCGCCGCGTCTATATGAGTTTTGTGTACGCCTTTAGCAACTAGACTCGCTGCCAGTGTGTGATTCAACGCTGATTTCGCGTGTTCAACCAACACAGGTGCATGACCTGCTTTGCCATGCACTACCGCCGCATTGGCGTGTTCTAGTGCCACGTCAGTATGCTCTGCTGCGGTGCTAGGTTGTTTTTCAGCAAAAACGCTTGTACTCAAACACAGTAACAAACCTGCAAATACAAATGCTAATTTTTTCATCATCTTATCCTCAGTATTATTATTGGAATATTAAGATTGTCGATACCATTTATAACTCATGTTGGAAAATTCATGGATCAACGTTCGTATTTTAACCATCATTGAATTTATTTTGCAAGATATTGATTAGTATAAAAATTGTAGGGTATTACTTAAAAAATGAGGCTATGTAACCGTTAATTATTGAAAAATTTTAACTTTACCTCAAGCCTTAGCGTGTTTATATAGCTCTAGCATCTCTGTTAAACGCACTATATCTTGTTTGAGATGTTCGATGGTTTCGTCTTTGTGCGTATTAGTCAATTGTAGTTTTTGAATTTCAAAGGCTAATTCCATTGATGAACCAAAATTTATATTATGACCGTTGTTAGCGTTATCGCCACTGATTAAACAAATGTGCCTATCACTTACAGGCATTAATTCCATTAACTCCATGTCCAATACTTCAGCAATACGTTCCAAGTGTGGATTATAAGCCTTCGTTTCTCCCCGTTCGATTTTTGCATAACCATTCACCGACATTTTCAACTTTTCCGCCATATCTTCTTGCGACCAATTTTTAGATTCGCGTATCAGCCGTATTTTTTCGTGAACTTTCATCAAATCACCACAATTTGGGTAGGAATAACCACTGTTGGTTGATTGTAACAAATTTTCATAGGCTCTAAAATTTGTTCCTCATATTAGTTGCATTTTTTCCAATATGTTGGATGTTACATACGCTCTGCATCTAGCACGTTTTTAATTTACAGAGCATACAAAAAGGTAAAAATTATGGGTGCTATAGAATGGGCTGTTATTATTGCAAAAATTATTCTACTTGTTGCAGAGGGAATGTCAAAAGACCAAGCTGTTTCGGCAGTCGCTAAGGAATTCGGCATTCCATCAAATAAGATATGGGAACATGGTGGTTTTTAGGAAAGTTAAGATGATGGGTAGCTCAAAAGTACATATATTGTGATGCTTGTGGGCATTGTGAAAAAACAGATTAAAGGAAATTTTTTATGAGCGATTATGATGACGATGAAGATAAAGATTCAAACTACCTAAAACTGTCTGGCGATTTTGACCAACTCAAACATGGTCATGATGGCATAGATAAAGCCGCAGGTGGTATAAAGCTTCTTGGCAAAGGACTTTTTAACATAGGTAAATTTGCACTTACTGAAGTATTACCAAAAGTGGCTGAAGAAAGCGCGAAAAGACGAAGATAATACCGCTTTTAGTTTTATTAAGTCGGGTTAGTCATATAACCCGACATATTGCTTAACAAGATTCATAAAAATATGACTAACCATCAACTCTCCTTTGTTTGTAAAAAACAGTGGCATGAGCTTGCAGTGACATCTTTACCTGATATTCGCTACTGTGACGATTGCCATAAACAAATTTTTGTAGTCAAAACAGAAGCTGAATTTTTGGCAGCATCTGCATTGCAACACTGTGTTGCTATCTCAGACAGCAATGGTTTTATTGAGCGTGTTGGAATTAGATAACTACTCGGATAACCCGTGAAGAAGCCAAAACGGTGTTTGCAGATGAATTAGCGCGGCTAATTCCTGACCCAGATAGTTCCAAAGGCGAAGCGCGTTTTATCCTTATGGGTGTTAGCTCGCAATATGTTATTAACGGTTTGCCATTGTGAAAGAAGCTCGAACACTATTCGTATTATTTCAGCGCGAAAAGCTGACAAACTTGAACGAAAACAGTATGAGGGCTATGGTCATGCGTGAATCTTATGATTTTTCAAAATCAGTTAAAAATCCCTATGCAAAACGGCTGAAAAAACAAGTGACTATTCGTCTGGATGAGGAAACTATTGCTTATTTCAAGGAAATGGCGGACACGAAAGGCATTCCTTAATCAGAGCTTAATAAATTTGTATCTTCGAGATTGTGCAAGCGAACATAGGCAACTGGAAACAAAATGGGGGTAGTCCGCAAACTGTGAGGTACGAATCCCAGCTTTTATCGGCACTTGCTGGTCATCCCAGTCTACACAATCAAAGCCATCGTAAGGCAACTCACGATGGCTTTTTGCTGTTAGGTATTGCCTGTTTCGGTGCGGGCAAGCCTTGACAGATTAGCGTGTGATCTCTGGCACGCGCAAAATCGCTTTATCCATAAGTCACTCGCTCATAGCGTTGTAATTACTGCCTTGGGCAGCAACTTCTGCACAAGAGGCGTTAGTTCAAATTTGAAAGCTGAGCATCGCGTATTTTTATCCTAAATATTGTGGTATAGCTCTAAGTATTGTTTGGCACTGTTACGCCAAGAGAAATCTCTGTGCATGGCGTTGGTTTGTATTTGCTGCCAAATCTGCTGGTCGCTGTATAACAGCGTCGTGCGTTTAAAGGCTTCGAGTAACGCACCCGCATGGGCTTCTTTGAAGACGATGCCTGTCGCGCTGTCGTCGGCAAGGCTGGTTGATAAAGTATCGACAACTGTATCCGCTAATCCGCCCGTTTTTCTAACGACGGGAATTGTGCCGTAACGCTGACTGTACATTTGATTTAAGCCGCAGGGTTCAAAACGTGATGGCATTAAAAATACATCAACACCTGCTTCGATAAGGTGTGCCAGTGATTCATCATAGTCGATAATTATAACGATTTTATCAGGGAATAAACGGGCAAGATTTTGTAAGCGTTGTTCAAAGGTTTTATTGCCATTACCGAGCAAGACCAGCTGCATCGGCAACTCCACCATATCAGGCAAACAATCTATCACCATATCTATGCCTTTTTGTTCCACCAATCGGCTTATCAGTCCGAATAAAGGCACTTGGTCGTTGACTGGCAGATTGACTCTTCTTTGTAATTCCGCTTTATTGAGCTGTTTTTTGGATAGGGAATCAACGTTGTAATGCTGAGGAATATGAGGGTCTATTTCAGGATTCCATTCATTGGTATCAATGCCATTAATAATGCCGATTAGATCGTCACTACGGTAGGCTAATAAGCCTTCAAGACCATAACCATATTCAGGCGTTTGAATTTCTAACGCATAAGTAGGGCTGACCGTAGTAATGCGATCCGCATAAACGATGCCGCCTTTAATAAAAGACAATAATCCATGAAACTCTAAACCATTAGGATTCATCAGTTGACCAGGTAAGTTCAATGAACGAACACTCTGCATGGGAAATAATCCCTGATAAGCCATGTTATGAATGGTAAACACGGTTTTAGGGCGGTCACGCTCCATTGATAGCAGTGCTGGCACTAATCCACTTTGCCAATCGTTGCAATGCACGATGTCGGGCTTCCAATTTCGATTAACTTTGTCCATTGCCACCTCAACGGCCACCCGACAAAACAAAGCAAAACGATCAGCATTATTAGCCCACGGAACACCTAATTCATCGACATAGGGATTACCAGCCAAGTCAAAAAGATCAGGACAATCTACCAGCCAAGCAACCACAGGGCTATCGGGAATCATCGTTTCAAATATGCTAACTAGGTGGTTATCAATGCGTAATGAACAAAGAAAACGTACGTCACCGACGGTTTTTAACGCGGGGTATTTGGGGAGGATAACTTTAACGTCTTGCCCTAATTCAGTTAATGCTTTAGGTAAACTACTGCATACATCGGCAAGACCGCCTGTTTTAATCAGTGGATAGGCTTCACTGGTGACAAAAAGTATCTTTTTCATTTTTAATTATTATTATGTTGTCAGCTATTTGTTACCCGCCAAAATACGTCTATCCATGCTGTAAAGACGTATTTTTTGACGGAGATGAAGTTAGAGCTTCAAGATTACGCCCCCTAAAGGCGGCAGGGTAAGATTGATTGAGTTGAGCTGCCCCATCCATTCTTTAGGTTCTGACACAATAATGCCACTGCCTATATTGCTCCCATCGTAATAGCTGGAGTCTGAATTAAAAATTTCCTTGTAATGCCCTGCTTTAGGCACACCAATTCGGTAATTTTCCCGCACCACAGGGGTGAAGTTGAGAATAACCAGCAACTCTTCGTCACCATGTTTACGGCGATAGCTGATAATGGATTGTTGTACATCACAACAATCTATCCACTCGAAACCTTGATGATCAAAATCATGTTGGTATAACGCGGACTCAGTTTTGTACAACTGATTGAGGTCTTTGACCAATGTTTGTACGCCGCGATGATGTGAGTAATCCAACACATACCAGTCTAGGGAAGTATGAAAATCCCATTCTGTGCCTTGCCCAAATTCACAACCCATAAACAGTAGTTTTTTACCAGGATAGGTGTACAGCAAGGTATATAAAAGTCGCAAGTTGGCGAAGCGTTGCCATTCATCTCCTGGCATTTTACTGACTAACGAGCCTTTACCATGCACAACTTCATCGTGAGAAAATGGCAGGGTAAAGTTTTCGGTGAACGCATACAGCATACCGAATGTCAGTTGATTATGATGGTGCATACGGTGTACGGGGTCTTCGCTCATGTATGCCAAGATGTCGTGCATCCAACCCATATTCCATTTCATCGAAAAGCCTAAACCCCCCGTCCATGTTGGACGCGTGACTTGCGGCCATGAGGTAGATTCTTCTGCCATCACTACCGTACCAGGGTGTTGCGCATGAACGACTTCATTTAACTCTCTTAGAAAATGAATGGCTTCTAAATTTTCGTTACCACCGTACATATTAGCAACCCAGTCTCCATCTTCACGAGAATAATCCAAGTAAAGCATAGAGGCGACCGCATCAACGCGTAAGCCATCAAGATGAAACTCTTCTAGCCAAAAGATAGCACTTGCCAGTAAGAAGTTTCGCACTTCATTACGACCATAGTTGTAGATTAACGTCCCCCAATCGCGGTGTTCACCTTTACGCGGGTCTTCATGCTCATACAACGCGCTGCCATCAAAACGCGCCAAGGCAAACGAATCTTTTGGAAAATGTGCAGGTACCCAATCGAGGATAATACCGATGTCATTTTGATGACAGGTATCGATGAAAAAACGAAAATCATCAGG
>Ga0194060_10003185_pt1 | contig 11635 bp, 10 predicted proteins | sample SepL225m_MetaG_FD_163427 | JGI IMG/M metagenome (GOLD analysis project Ga0194060, IMG submission 163427) | Anoxic zone freshwater microbial communities from boreal shield lake in IISD Experimental Lakes Area, Ontario, Canada - Sep2016-L222-5m | ecosystem: Environmental > Aquatic > Freshwater >... | reverse complement strand
GTTCAGCAAATCGTAACCCCTGACCATTAGCTTGCAACTGTACCGCTGGATTTTTCCATTCGCCTTGTAAACTTCCTTGAGCTTTTAAGCTACCACCTAGACTTGGCCATAAGTTATTTAATGCGGGGGTGTCAACCGTCAGATTAAGCTTTGCCTGCGCTTCTCCCAGTGTGCCGTTGACGGCAATTTTATTACCTCCAGAATTAAAATTTAGAGCGTTGACGGTGAGTTGATCACCAACCAATAATAATTTTCCATCGGCACTGACAGGATAACCGCGTAACTGTCCTGCCAGTTTATTAATCGCTATATCGAGCTGTAATTTATCAGCTAGCTGACCTTTAAAATGACTATCTAGCGATAAATTACCCGCCATATCAGGCATGACGATAGCGGGGTTAAAATTTTCTGCCAAGGCATGAATATCAAAGCTGGTTTTATCTTTCCAGCCTGCCTTACCATCCAGTTGAAAAATACCTGTGGTGGATTTTAGCTCTAGTTTACTGATATTAATGGCATCCAAACTGCCTTTACTATCAAACACTAAACTGGCGGCAGGCAAATAGGCTTGGTTTAATTTAGCGTTTAGCGTGAAGTGATAATCGCTCAATAAGCCGATAAATTTAATAACGCCTTGCTCACTTTGTATCTGTGGCGCGTCACCAATAATGGGATATTTAATATCACGCCAATCAAAACGAACCTTGAGATAGGGCTTATCGAGTGGATTTTCTACGCTACCTTTTAAGGCTAATCGAAAAGGCGTGGATACCTGATTATTGAAGTGTATTTTTTTACTATCACCGTTGATGGTTGTACTTGCTTGCCAATCACCTTGTTGTTCGCTGTTGATTCGCCATTGGGTGTTTAAATTAAATGCAAAACCCTTACCCAATTTAACTTGACCTTGTAAAGTGGCAGACAGCGGCGTGGCATCAATGGCAAAGGTTTGAATGTGTAATTGACCGTTTTCAGTCTTTGCAGTCAGTTGTAATTTTTCGATAGTTTGTAATTGTTCACCTTGTTGCAACTGCACATTGGTCAACACTATATTTTCGACAATTAGTTGAACGGGTAACGCCAGCGGTGCGTTAAAATCAAAGCTACTTTTTTCTTCTGGTTGTTTGGAATCATCGGTCAAACTGATTTTTACATCGGCTACAGTTAAATCGATAATTTTTACTGTCCCCGTTAAAAGCTTGCTAGCTTGCCAGTTAAAATTGAGCTTGTTCAGCTCTACTGTCGCACTTGGACTTTGATAATGCACTGCGGTTAATTCAAGATGATCGAGCAAACTGCCTTGTATGGTTTGTATCGAGGCTTCTGCGGGTAACAGGCTTTGCAATAACCAGCGACACCCTGATTCACTATTCATTAAGCCAACCAAGCCGATAGGAATAAGGACAAGAATGGCTAAAAAAATCAGCAATAGGCGTTTTTTCATAGTCTTCCGCCTGCTGAAAAATGAATTTGAAAGGAAGAATTAGCAGGCTCTAAGGGGACAGCAAAATCTACTCGTACCGCACCAAAAGGCGAATACCACCGCGCACCAATGCCTACCCCTGTTTTTAAACGAATGCTATCAATATTATAAGCATTACCCGTATCAATAAACGCGGCAACACCCCAATTATCAAACACGCTGTGTTCATATTCAGTGCTAAACACACTCAGAAACTGTCCACCTATTACATTGCCCTGTGCATCTTTAGGCCCTAACTCTTTATAGGTATAACCACGCACACTGCTGATACCCCCTGCATAAAATCGATAGGTGGTAGGTAATTTATCAAACGCATCTGCAACCGTCGCACCTTGTTCGATATGTCCAATAAATTTACCGCTATTCCAAGGTAGCGCGTGTATCCATGTTGCAGATGCCGAACCTTGAGCAAAACTAACATCGGAAAATGGGGTTTTATAACTGCCGCCTACATCAAATTTAAGCCGATAACCTTCGGTCGGACGCATGGGATTATCGGCTACCGAATGCAACCAGCTACCACCTGGTACTAACAGTAAAGTTTTGCCAGGTAACGTTCCCGTTTTAAAATCTTCATAGCTGTAGTCGAGAAACAAGGTTTGTTTCCAACCACTTTCAAACGAATGTTTTAATCGCCCTGAGAGTTTCACGGACAGGGAATTAAAAGTATCAGTATTTTCACGCTTAAAGCCACTGCCCACACTAAAGGTATCGGTCAATGGATTATCTAACGGAATAGTGTATTCAACATTTGCAGTTGATAATACGGGAGAAATATCCAGCTCAGCCGTTAAAAAATGCCCCCATCGGTTCAATCGATTGTTGTTATAACTCGCGCTAACTAAAGGACCAATATCGGTATCATAACCAAGCCCAATAGCGTAATGGTGTTGAGGTTTTGGATGTAGTTTGATAGTTACAGGAACGGGCTGACCGTTGACTTCAGTTGCAGGACGAATATCAACACTAGAAAAATAGCCGCTTTTTGATAAAGCATCGTAAGTTTCAACTAACTGTTCACTGGAATAAAACTCGCCAGTTTTTATGCTGATATATTTGGCAACCAATTCTGGCTCTAAAACATCTTGCTCAACAACAACCGCGCCAAACTGCTGGCGTTTTCCAGAATCAAATACCAATTCAAAGCTTGCTGTGTTATTGACTTTATTAATGACTAATTTTTTGCTGGTAAATTCACTTTTTAAATAACCCCGTTGCGCAGCTAAAGAGGCAATTTGGCTTTTCATTTTTTCGTAGTGATCGTGGCGCAGTGGTTGACCTACTTTTAACAGTAGCTTCTCGCGTAATTTTTTAAATTCAGCATCATCGTGGGCAGCACCGTTAATAGTGATAGTGATGGTCTTAACAATGACTTGCTCTCCTGCATTAATATCGAAGTTTGCTTGCCAGCAAGCTTGAGTGAATGCTAAGGATTTTTTAATCACGGGATGATAAAAACCCAATGCGCGTAAAGCGGGATCAATATCTTGCTCCGCAGTGGCGAACAAATTTTCTATTTTCCAGCGCGGTGCGTCACATTTTTCCTTTTCTAACGACAATAGTAGACGCACATTGTCACTAGCAACTGTATCAAGTCCTGAAATATTCACTTCGGCATTAACAACAGCCGCAGTTAAACACAGTAATAAAGATGTTAACCATTTAAGGCTAGCTTGCATAGAACGTCCAAAACGGGCAACGAATAATCTTTAGTTATTCTTTTTGTTTCGATATTAAATAACCATGAAGACGCATTCTATACCATGAATCCTCATGCAAAGAAAAATCATCTAGGTGAATTATGGTCGGATGATACTATCAGCAATGAAAAGCTTACCAAAAACACCACAGTTTGACACTGCCGTTCAGTTTAAAAATAGAACGATAAGCTGTTAAGATCGACAATCAGCGGGAGCATATCTTGGATCAATCGTGCCTTTCAGAGCGGGTAAAACAGTACTAGGTGGCGGAGAATCTGAACGACATTCCCAGTTAACCATTCCGCCTTGGATAAGGTTTCCTAAAGAAAGTGCCGCCCCGCCATCAACAGGTACAAGTAATAAAGTAACAGGATTAGACGGACTAGATGTAGACTTTGGGATTTTGTTGGTATAAGTAATGGTAATCACGCCATTAGTGTCATCAATTGAAATTCCTGAGTCGGTAGCAAGACGTGATATACCCAGCGGGTCTTTAGAAACAATACGGGTTGGATTTGGAGCTACCCAGCCAGAACTAAATTTTATACCACTAACCACGTTTTCACTGACTGCTGATTTTGCTGAACCAGCTAAAGACAAACCCTCACTTACTTTAACCCTAACAACATAATCTTGGTATGCTGGAATCGCAATCGATGCCAGAGTCCCTATAATGGCGATGACTATCATTAGTTCGATTAGTGTAAAACCTTGTAGTGTTTTCATTGGGCAGCTTCCTGTTTCTGCGGCGATAGATAAGAATGCAAAAGCATATTATGTGCCAGCTTTAAAAATACTGTTAAATACCTGTATCTTGACTTCCTTGACTAACAGCCCGACATTGTTTGGAATAATTTAACAAAAAACATTACTTTCTATGGCAATAACAGCAAGTACTTGTGTCATTATGTGGCAAATTTTGTCAATCTTACTGTGTTTATATTTCATGGATTGAGCATCTATTCACTGTGTACGCGATTTAAATAGGGAAGATTGGATTAACCCAACGGATTGTTAGGGTCAATACCCTCCATAAAAGGCAAACGTCTATCCTGATTAGTTAACTGATACACTTTTCCTAACCAATTGTTAAATACAGCTTTTGCAGTATCACTCCAAGTATTATCTAAATGTTCTAATACCTCTGCTTCAGGAAACTCGGCGATTACTTGCTTTTTTTCGCGTGCGTTTCTGACATGATGTTCGTAATCAGCAAACGTTTGTTGCACGTCAGCATCAAAATAATGTTCGGGAAATGGTGGATAATCGTTTATTTCACCGTGATAAAAGCATAGCACTTCCCGTTTATATTCTTTTAATAAACTAATATCGTCATATTCAGGATGCCCCTGAAAAAACACCACCCGAAAACCATCGGAACTCACGGCAAGATGTACCCCTGCCTCTTTGCTTGCCGCCAAGACTTTAAGTCCATGTGCTTCCATATCACTTTGAAATATCTCATTAAAGCGTGAATGTGGCACATCAAAACGGCTATTAATTTCTGCTACTAAGGGATGATGACGATTAACCAATTTATGCGAAAAAACCCCCCAGCGTTTTTCTGGCAGACGGGTACGCTCAACTCCGTAACAGTAATCAATCAAGGCGTGTGTGGCTAAACAGGAACATAATACCGACGTGACATTTTCCTTCGCCCACGAAAACACTTCGGTCAACGGTTGCCAAAAATCTTCATCGGGTAAGTGTGAGCCAATAACATTGGCACCGCTAATAATTAGCGCGTCTAACCCATCGGCTTTGATTTTTTCAAACGACTCATAGTATTTATCAATATGTGCTTGCGCTTCTGGACTACGCGGCAAACCGTCAATGGTAAATGGATGGACATGAAACTGGACAATTTGATTGCACGCACCCACTAAACGAAAAAATTGTCGCTCAGTCGCTTCTAATGCCGCATCGGGCATCATATTCAGCAAGCCAATGTGCAACTCTCGAATATCTTGATGACTAGCGCGATCTGGGTCTACAATTTCCTCACCCTCTTCACGCAAACGTTGAAAAGTCGGTAAATCAGTATGGGCAACTAAAGGCATAAGGGCAACTCCCCTGTCATGGCTGTTTAGCCAGTGCATCGGCAACCAAGCGAATAAAGTCTGCTTCGTTTTTCACCTTGGCGACATCATTCGCATCAACAGTATAACCATATTGATCGGCAATCGCTTGATAACGCGGTAATCGCGATTTAAATAATTCAGGAAATACCCAAGTAACAAATTCATCGGGAGGCATTATTTCTGTGGAACTATAATTTTTTAAACTCAAAAATTCAGCCAGTTTTTCATCGAGAAACGCCTCTCGATAATATAAAGGCTTGGGATCAGTTTTAGCCCGCTCAATAATAGTTTGTTCTAAGGTGAGTGGAATTTTAATATAAATAATTAGCGTATTTTCAGCTAAATTTTCCAGCACTTCGGTACTGTCTAATTCACAAACACTACCACCCGCATCATTAATGAAATGCTTATAGCCATAAATATCATCGGCTTTATGAATAAAGTCTGGTACATCATTCATTGCCGCGACTTCGGCTTGATAATGTAATTTTTGTCGCCGTTTAAATTCCTTTAGCGACAAACCACCTAACTCTGAATTGCCTAGCTTTCCTAAAAAACTAGACACAGCGGCAAGATTATCGACGGTAATTTTATTAGCAATATAAATAGAATCTGATAATAATAATTCACGCAAAAACGGCACACTAATCGCGTGCCGTTTTATATTATCTAAAATCGGTTCTTTTAAATATTTAGTGCCAATACGATAATCACCCGAATAATGAAACCATTTCGCTTTGGGTAATTTATTAGCAAGCGTAGTTTTACCAGCACCCGACATAGCAAGCAGAGTTATTCGCTTCGACTGCCAATCCAAAAAATCCTGCGCACTCATTCTCATACTATTATCCTTGACTAATCAAAATAATCTTCAATATCCATATCTTCGGCATTGGGTTTATGTTCATCGTTATCTGAATAACCTAAATCATCAATTTCCATTTCACCAAATGGCGCACTCCAATCTTCGGGAGCTTCAATCGTATCAAACGTTGACGCATACCAAGTATCGTAATCATATTCACCAATATCCCCGTTCAGATATTGCACTTCAATAGAATCATCATCAATAGCGACAATCTTAAATTTCAGATTATTTTCTACGTCTTTATACCAGCTACCGATAATGGGGTCTGCTACAGTGGTCATAAATATACCTCAATGTGTTGTTAGCGTTTAACCAAAGACCTATCAGGCTTTTAAAACCTGATAGGTCTAAATTATTACAACTTAGGTCTCATGTGTGGAAATAATAAAACATCACGAATCGACGGCGCGTCAGTAAATAACATCACCAAACGATCAATGCCTATGCCCTCCCCCGCCGTCGGTGGCATACCGTGTTCTAAGGCAGTAATATAATCGGCATCAAAGTGCATCGCTTCATCATCGCCCGCTTCTTTCTCATTCACTTGTTGCTGAAAACGAGCGGCTTGGTCTTCGGAATCATTTAACTCAGTGAAACCATTGGCAATTTCCCGCCCACCGACAAAAAATTCAAAACGGTCAGTCACATGAGGATTATCATCATTACGACGCGCAAGTGGCGATACTTCCACAGGATAGGCGGTAATAAACGTCGGATTCATCAGCTTACTTTCTACTGTTTTTTCAAAAATTTCAATCTGAATTTTACCTAAACCGTAACTGTTTTTCACGAGTAAATGTAATTTTTCTGCCACTTTAACTGCCGCTTCGCGGGTATTAATATCATCAACGGTTAAATCAGGATTAAAATGCAATATCGACTCTTCCACCGTCATACGCACAAACGGCTGACCAAAATCATACTCTTCACCTTGATAAGTAATAATAGTATGACCAACTACTTCCTCTGCAATACCGCGTAACATCGCTTCCGTTAAATCCATTAACTCGTGATATTCCGCGTAAGCTTGATAGAACTCCAGCATGGTAAATTCAGGATTATGCCGTGTAGATAATCCCTCATTACGAAAGTTTCTATTAATTTCAAATACCCGTTCAAAACCGCCAACGACTAATCTTTTTAAATATAACTCAGGTGCGATACGCAAATACATATCCATATCTAAGGCGTTATGATGGGTCATAAATGGACGCGCTGTTGCCCCCCCTGGAATCACCTGCATCATCGGTGTTTCGACTTCTAAAAAATCACGCTCAATTAAAAACTGGCGAATATACGCCACCACTTTAGAGCGGATTAAAAAGGTTTGCCGCGACTGTTCGCTCATAATTAAATCTAAATACCGCTGACGGTATTTAATTTCCTGATCCGCAATACCATGAAACTTCTCAGGCAAGGGACGCAACGCTTTGGTTAATAACCGAATCGCATCGACTTTAATACTTAACTCACCTGTTTGAGTTCTAAATAATATCCCTTCCGCGCCGATAATATCGCCAATATCCCATTTTTTAAATTGTTCATTATAAAAATTTTCAGGCAACATATCGCGTGTGACATAAAGCTGAATCTGCCCCGACATATCTTGAATATGCACAAAACTGGCTTTCCCCATCACTCGCCGCGTCATTATGCGACCCGCTAATTTAACACGCAACGGCTCAGCCTCTAATTCCTCTTTAGACTGTTCCGCATACCGCGCTAATAATTCCCCAGCAACCACGTTGCGGCGAAAATCAGTCGGAAAGGCAATACTATTTTCCCGTAATTCCGTTAATTTGCTACGGCGTTGTTTGATTTGTTCTTGTTCGTCTTGGATTTGTTCTGACATGAGTTTTAGTGATTGAAATTATAGAATTGAAATTATGTGATTCATTTGCATATTAGCCAGTCGCAAATTTCTACTAATTGGTTGTCTTTAGTTAAGTTAGCGCAATTAGTTAATTCGCCAGAAACACACTGATTGTAAATTTCTTTAGCCATTGATGCTTCAATTGCAGCACCAATAAATAGGGTAAAAATAGCTGTATTTTCTTTTGCGAAAGAATCTCTAATTCGGCTTAATGCGGTATTAGCTGTTTTCCAATGTTCATCAGCACCAGCGGGATCAATTCCGCCTTTTAATTCACCGAGAATAAGATAGTTAGCAGGGTTATTTTTAAATTCATTAAACTGTTTTGTATTACTAATATTGACATCGGTATTGTTAAAAACAACTATATCAATATTTTTCTTAACAATAGGAACTGTTAAGTCATAATATAACAATCTGGTTTGTTGATTAACATACCAGCGAATTGCTTTCACATCAGAACTAATTTCTGCTCTGAATGTTGTTCCATCAACCCATCTACTCGCTCTTTTGTCATAATAAGAAAATTCGTAATTTCTAACATCCAGTGTAGCAATAATCTGTTGCGTTAATTTTTCACCAGCGATACCACCAATGATATTTCGCATTCTACCGCCAAGTGCATCACCTAATGTAAGCAAATATCTACTAACAAGTTCATCAATAAAATGAATACCTGCGGGAATTAAAAACTCTTCACTAAACTCGTTTAAAATAAGCTCTATATCTTCTGATTTTAAATAACCACGCGCTTTAGTTGAAACCCCAGCAGCCTCACACAAACTGTTTTGTATATTACCGATTTTAATTAACTCGTTAGGATCATTATAAGCAGAAATAATATGTTTAAAGGCTTTAGCCTTTTCAATATAAAAACAGGCTTCCTTGCTTTTTCTTAACGCAATGGATAGAAAACCTATCTTAGTTTCATCATAAGTAGTCTGTAAATCCTCGGGTTTTGTCACATATTTATTCATTCAGTTCATCCGTAAAAAACTGTTTTTTTATCGCTTGTGCAACGACAAAAGCCAGTTTTGGAGGAACTGCATTGCCTACTTGACCAAATTGCGTCATGGTTGTGATTCTTTTACTGCTGTATGAATCTAATCTTACACCCGTAAATTCCCAGTCGAGCGGAAACGATTGTAAACACGCTAATTCTCTCACTGTCAGCATTCTATCCTCATAAGGATGAATGAAATCACGATAGCCACTGCGTGTTACCGTAGGCGATGGCTTATTAGGAGCGAGTCGTCTATAAGTTGAGCCAAACGTTTTTTGCTGAGTCGAAAGTTTGTCACCAATAGGCACAGATTTAATTTTTTCTAATGTCGTTGGTGAATGCGCTGTCATTTGATGATTTTTAATAACCATGTTTTTCAATACGTCCTTTTATAGTTTGTGAAACGCGCTTTGCTGTTTCAGAAGGTTCATCGGCTACTGGAAGTTCACTTATAACATCCCATGTTGTTTTGTAGGGCAGATTTTGATGACCAAAAATATCTAAACTCGATAACTCCTTAGAACCGTGAGTGGGATAAGGAAATACAAAATTTTTCTTTAGCCTGTTACCAACAATAAAAAGCCTTTCTCTAAACTGAGCAACACCATAGTCGGCAGCATTAAGAATATGATAATTAACTTCGTAGTTGTACTGCGTTCCCTCGTAAATTACTGGCTCTCTAAGCTCATTCATAACAGCATCAAGAGCTTTTCCACTCTCCCAATTTACCATACCTTGCACATTCTCCATGACAAATGCCTTTGGCAAGGCTTCACGAACAACTCTAGCAAATTCTAGTATTAATAGACCACGTTTATCATTTAAGCCCATTCTTTTTCCCGCCAAACTGAAAGATTGACAAGGAGGACCGCCTATAACTAATGTAGCTTCAAGAGGCTTAAGATTTGCTTGCTTTAGAATATATTCGGTCTTAACCGTAGTAATATCACCTTCAATTACTTTCAAATGAGGACGATTGAGTCGTAAGGTATTACAGCAAGATGAATCTTGCTCCACCGCCACTGCTATCTCAAAGCCCGCCTCTTCAAAACCAATATCCATTCCTCCAGCACCAGAGAAAAGGCTTATTACTTTCATGTTACAACCCACTCTTCAAACTCGCCTCAATAAACTGATCTAAGTCGCCGTCTAATACCGCTTGGGTGTTGCCTGTTTCTACGCTAGTGCGTAGGTCTTTGATGCGTGATTGGTCTAGGACGTAAGAGCGGATTTGACTGCCCCAGCCGATGTCAGATTTACTGTCTTCTAGGGTTTGCTGGGTTTCTGAGCGTTTGCGCATTTCCAATTCGTACAGTTTGGCTTTTAACTGTTTCATCGCGGTTGCACGGTTTTTGTGTTGCGAGCGGTCGCTTTGGCATTGGACGACGATGTTAGTGGGTATGTGAGTCATACGCACGGCGGATTCGGTTTTGTTGATATGCTGCCCACCTGCACCACTGGCTCGATAAACATCAATGCGAATATCGGCAGGATTAAGGTCTATGTCGAAGTCATCGTCAATTTCGGGCGACACAAATACCGAGGCGAACGAGGTATGACGGCGATTGCCTGAGTCGAACGGTGATTTTCTGACTAAGCGGTGTACGCCTGTTTCCGTGCGTAACCAGCCAAATGCGTATTCGCCTTCAAAGCGAATGGTAGCACTTTTAATGCCTGCAACATCACCTTGTGATTCTTCAATTAGTTCGGTTTTGAAGCCTTTGCGTTCGCCCCAGCGTAAAAACATCCGTTCTATCATCGATGCCCAGTCTTGCGCTTCGGTGCCGCCTGAACCTGATTGTATATCAAGGAAGGCGTTGTTCGCATCCATTTGTCCTGAGAACATACGGCGAAATTCAAGGTTAGCCACGCGTTGTTCAAAATGCACTAAATCAGTGACGACGGTATCAACAGTTTCTTCATCGTCTTCTTCGATAGCCATGAGTAATAATTCTTCAGCATCAGCAAGACCGCGTTCTAATTCGGTGATGGTATTAACGATGATTTCCAGTTGCCCGCGTTCTTTGCCTAATTCTTGAGCGAGTTCTGGATTGTCCCAAATTTTTGGGTTTTCTAATTCGCGCAGGACTTCAACGAGGCGTTCGCTTTTATTGTCGAAGTCAAAGATACCCCCTAAGCGCGTCACCACGGCTTTTAAGATCAGCGATTTTATTTTTAATTGGATTTATTTCTTGCATGAACGATGTTTAACCAGTGTCAGTTGCCGCTGGGTTATGATGCGGCGATAAAAACGTTAAGAGTTGTCGATTATAAACCAGTTGTTTTTGTATAATTGATTTTTTAAGAAAAAACACTAACGTCACTGTTAAGGGCAACGGTGATTGCTGTTACTTGATGTGCTAGAATGATGCTTAAATATCATCTGTTGATGTATTCAATTAAGTTTGCGATAAACCTATGAATTTTCCATCATTCACAAAATAGCTTAACTAAAATATGAAAAAACGCGGTGTTGTCTTTGTACTTTTCGCTTTGCTTGTCGGCGGTGGCAGTGCAGTTCAGTTTTTTTTTCATTTACAAACTAAAACTGATACTGATATACATCTCGATAGCAATTTTGTTGTCGATGCCACTAATTTCTTAAACATCGGGCGTTACGATGAGGC
>Ga0194060_10003183_pt1 | contig 11637 bp, 10 predicted proteins | sample SepL225m_MetaG_FD_163427 | JGI IMG/M metagenome (GOLD analysis project Ga0194060, IMG submission 163427) | Anoxic zone freshwater microbial communities from boreal shield lake in IISD Experimental Lakes Area, Ontario, Canada - Sep2016-L222-5m | ecosystem: Environmental > Aquatic > Freshwater >... | reverse complement strand
ATATGGGTCAAACTACGTGCGCCGCTCCCCATTACCGGCCCCGCCTCGCCGCCACTCGTCGGCACCAGGGCGTTGTTCCCATCGTAAAGCCCCTGATATGAGTATCCGATCCGGCCGCTCCGGTTGTGACAGCGGGTACAGACAGCAGTATCAGGGAGCGCCGACATTGCGTGACTGGCAGAGTGCCCCGCTCTCACCTTCACGCTTTTGTCCCCCCCCTGATATGTTGCGGTGTCGTTCCAGGGGAAGTGGCAGGCGGCGCAGCCGGATGGGTGAGCGGCGGAGTATGAAGCAGAGTTGGTCGTGCCGATGTGGCAGCGTGAGCAGAACTTTCGGTAAAGCTCGCCGGAGAGGTTATCCAGATCTTCCACCCCTTCCAGTTTCACCGGTTTTCCATCCGGATCAAAATGATCGCCGCCGGTTGTGCCATAATTTCTGCCATCCCCCCCTTCCCACGTCAGTTGGATGTTGCGGATCATGCCGGCGTTGGTCTGCATTATCGTAGAGTTGACCCGCTCAAGTTGGTAACGGTGGCAGGCACCGCAAGATTTTTCCCAGTTTTCAGGTGAAGAGGGGTTGCCGGAACCGAGCATGGAGGTGTGACTCTTCCCCCTGCCTGATGCCTTCGGATCGCCAGAGTGACAGGAGACGCAGTCTCTGTGAGCGGGCGAGGCAAGCTCCAGCCCGGCATGACAGCCGATACAGGTCGATCTGCCCCGATCCGCCGGTGAGCAGGATGAGAGCAGCACTATAAGTAGCAGTAATATGGTTATCGCTTTTCTCCTCGGCACACTTCCGGAGATCCCTCGCCGTTTCGCCTGGTCTGTTTGTCATGATGGACTTCCTGTTTGTGCGGAGCTGTTCTCATCGCCAACCCGACTTGAAAGAAATTTGATGATTGAATTGTATCGTAAAAAAGCTGGAATGCAAGGTCAGACCTTCGCCCCCGACTACTCAGAATTCAGAATTCAGGAAGAAAAACATATGCGTCAGTAATGGCTAAATCAAGGGGTTCCGCACTGATTATGAATGTGTTACTCTTCTGCGGAATAAAATAAAAGGAGTATATGGCTAAATCATGAACTTCAACCATTTTGACGAAAGCGGCCATGCGATTATGGTCGATGTAAGCGCCAAGCAGCCGACCCTGCGCACCGCCATCGCTTCGGCAGAGGTCAGGCTCTCGCCGGAACTCCTCTCCGCCATCAGGAGCGGCGGCGTTGCCAAAGGTGATGTACTGGGTGTTGCCCGCCTTGCCGGAATCATGGCGGCGAAAAAGACATCAGAACTGATCCCGCTCTCACACCCGCTGGCAATCCACCACGTTACGGTGGATTTTGAGTATGAGGATACCGTGGGGCGGATCGTTGTGAAGTGTACCGTTCGGGCACTGGAGCGGACCGGGGTTGAGATGGAGGCGATGACCGGTGCGGCACTGGCGGCACTGACAATCTACGATATGTGCAAGGGAAGCGATAAATCAATCAGCATCGGCGAGATAAAACTGCTCTTCAAGGAGGGGGGGAAGAGCGGGACTTATAAGCGGGAGGATATGCCATGAGAGCGGCGATTCTGACATTAAGCGACAAAGGGTCACGCGGCTAGCGGATTGACGAGAGCGGGTCTGCTCTCTCTGGGGAGAATGCTGGGACAGCATACCCAATTAATCTGGGCAATGCTTGGGATGGGGAGAAATTACTCTTCAAATCAAGATGAAATGGGTATGGTGTCCCTGTATTTGTCAGTTAGTCAATTAGCAAGGAACGTCCCTCTGGATCCCCGAAATGTGGATGCCGCCTTTACCGGTTTCGCTGACCGGCTTCAGCTATATCATCAAGCGTCAGCATCAAAGTCTTTTCTAGCTCCGGAAGCAGTTTGTGCGCGTTTTCTTTGCTGCCATCCTCGGCGGCCGCTTCAAACCGCCTGCTGATTTCCCGCAGTGCTACAGCGCTGATATTGGCCGCCACGCCTTTGATGGTGTGTGCCTGCAAAAGAAGAGATGTCATGTCGTCGCACCGCAGTGCGGTACGCAGGTTCTCCAGCAGCGAAGGCAATTGCTCTAATGCCATGTCGAGCAGAGTATTCACAAGTTCCTGATTTCCACCCAGCCGCAGCAGCATATCGGCCACGTCCAGCAGCGGCAGTGACGCTGATGTTGATTCCGCTTCGTCTTCTGCTGTTGTTTCTTCGCGGGGCTGCACTCCTGTAAGCCATTTATCCAGCATCAGGGCCAGTCCGTCTTTGTTGATCGGTTTCGAGAGATAGTCGCTCATACCCGCTTCAAGGCATTTTTCACGGTCGCCTTTCATGGCGTTGGCGGTCATGGCGATTATCGGTACGGTGTGATTGATGACTCTTGAGCCGCTGTCCCTGATCAGGGTAGTCGCCTCGAAGCCGTTCATTTCGGGCATCTGACAGTCCATCATTACCAGGTCGTAGTCGATCATCTCAAGTGCTCGTACCGCTTCCTGCCCATCGGCTACCACGTCACATTTAAAACCCAGTTGTTCCAGGATGCCCTGGGCGACTTTCTGGTTGATGATGTTGTCTTCCGCCAGCAGGATGCGGGCGTTGCGGTTTGCGGCGGATCTGCTGACGATGCCGCTCTGCGGTCTGGACAGGGATGCCAGTTGCAGTGCTTCACGGTCGGAGCATATTCTGAATCTGGCGGTAAACCAGAAGGTGGAGCCTTTATGCTCTTCGCTGGTGACACCGATCTCTCCGCCCATCAGCTCGGCAAGTTGTTTGCAGATGGCCAGCCCCAGTCCCGTGCCGCCATATGTGCGGGAGGTAGAGTTGCTTGCCTGCGTGAACGGTTCAAAGATGGCGGCCTGCCGTGATTCAGGTATGCCGATGCCGGTGTCGTGGACTTCAAACCATATGGTGGCATATTCGTCTTTGCCTTCAGCGAGTGATGCGTTGATGCTGACAGCTCCCCGGCTGGTAAATTTGAGGGCGTTGCCGACCAGATTGGTGACGATCTGCCGTACCCTGCCGGGATCGCCTTTCAGGCAATGCGGAACGTCAGGCTCTGTCCGGCAGGTCAGTTTTACTCCCGCTTTTTCAGCACGCTCTGCAAACATCAGGGCGGTCTCCTCCAGCGTCTGCCGCAGATCGAAATCGAGCAGTTCCAGATCCATCTTTCCGGATTCTATTTTGGAGAAGTCGAGGATGTCGTTGATCAGACTCAGCAGGTGGTTGCCGCTGCGGCGGACTATTTCGGCACAACTGCGCTGCTGTTCGTCCAGTCCGCTATCGAGCAGCAGGCCGGTCATGCCGATGACACCGTTCATGGGGGTGCGGATCTCGTGGCTCATGGTGGCAAGGAAGTCGCTTTTGGCGGCATTGGCAACATCGGCAGCCTGTCTGGCCTCTTCATTGATTTGCATCAGGATTTTCAACTGGTCTGCGCGAAGGCGCTCTGTGTAGGAAAAGGCGTTGATGATCAGCTTAGAGATCACCAGAAGCAGGATTGCGTACAGCGGCACAAAGACACTTGTAGGCTCGAAGCCGATTATTCCGTGAACGGTATCAACCGGACTTTTATGCGCAAACTCAGACAAATCAAGATAATAGTGGATCGCCCCTACCGACATCTGCGCTATCATGGCAATCAGGATGCTTCTTAGTGGTACTGAAGTCCGTTGCCGTTCTGCAAGAACTATTTCGATAATCGCCCAGATCGAAAGTGTAAAATCCAGCAGTGCCATTAAAAAATGCTGTGATTCATACAGGCTGTGGATGTGAAACACCTCAAAGGTATATCTTACCACAAAAATCAGAACGGACAAAACGCCTGCCGACTGAAGTGAGTGGTAGACCAGGGTGTCACTCCCGGTCGAAATGTGAGTAGGTTCGGGAGTGTTTTTTGCGACTATTTCAGGCTCTTTGGATATCATTGAGAGGTACTTTGTCCTTGTGTCTGATAGAAGAACGCGGAGAGTTTGTCCTGCCATTCGTCCTTACAGCCCGGGTGGACCTTCTGGCATTTCGTACCCCACTCCGGAAGAATCGTGTTTTTGGTGATCTCGCGCAGAAGCTGTACGTCATGCGCGGACGGTTTTACCAGTTTCATCCGGTATCGCTTGCCGTATCTGCAGTCGTTGCCGGTGTTGCAGAGGAACGCATCATGGTTAATGTCCTGCGTAAACTTCCAGAGATCGGCATGGTAGGCGTTGAATGTTTCCTGTAATCTTTCCTGTTCCCGCTGCGAGAGTTTATTCCACTTTTTCAACGAAATGACGTAACCATTCAGCCCGAAGTGAACCGCCAGCGGAAAGTAGTAGGTTGCATGCTCGGGCCAGCCGGCATGATTGGCAGAAGGAGCGCTGCTGATAGCGCAGTCTATCAAGCCTGCGGCCAGAGCATTTTTTGTCTCGTCAAACGGGATGACGACAGGTGATCCTCCGAGTTCAGTGATAAAACCGGAGAGCGAAGCGCTGCCCACCCGTACTCTCATCCCCTTAAGATCTTCGAGTCTTTTTAGCGGTTTGCGGCAGAAGAATTCCTGCGGACCGAACGTCCAGATGCCAAGCAGCTTTGCGTTAAAGCGTTCCTGAAGATAACGGTCGACCGTCGGCGAATATGCCTGAATAACTTTCCGGGCGGTTTCATAATCAGAATTAAGCCCGACCAGATCGATTCCCAGCAGACCCGGTTCTGCCTCGCTGTTCTGCATAAAGCGCAGGGATACCAGATCAAATATACCTTCCTTGATCATCTGCAGTTGATGGGTATCCTTAAAACCGACCGTCTCAAGCGGTCTGTAGGTTACCTTGAACGGCACGTTGCTGGCTTCACGCAGACTGTTAAAGAACGGCACTTCCCTGTCCTTCTGCAGCAGACCGGCGGCGGAGGGTTGGCCAATCACCAGCAGCGGGATTTCATCCACAATCCGCCACGCAATGACAAATGCTGTTGCTATGATAAATAAAAGTAGCAGTCTCTTCATTAGGAAACCATCTCCGGGCATCGCATCGTTTCACGAAGTACCAATGTAAAAATCTAATAAAAATCGAAACGCGGTTTCAATGCCCGGTCTGATTGTTTTTCGTTATGCACAATGTCCCGAAGGGCGTATTCAAGCCGTGGTGCTTTGGAATTTTCCGGATTTAAAACGGTGTCTGGATTGCGCTTATTTTTCTATTCCGCCAGAAGGGAAGGGATAAGAAAAGGGATAAGAGTTTGCTTTATTCAGCGGTGCAACAATACCACCCAAAATGAACCACCGTCAACACTATTTAGAAATCATTATCGATACCGGAACGCAATAGAGGAGTTTTTACCTGTTGCCAACCTTCACTAAAATACAGGGACACCATACCCAATTAATCTGGGCAATGCGTGGTATGGGGAAAAATTACTCTTCAAATCAAGATGAAATTGGTATGGTGTCACTGTATTCCTGTCGGAGAAACACCTTTCCGACCAACAGTTTTTTACTTTTATACACTGTTAACTGGTGCTATTATCAGGTCATCAAAATTGTTTGAAGAGTTTTTTATGCAACGTGCTGTTGTATTTTCTGAAGATGTTGTGCCATTGGGTAACCTGAAAATCAATCCTGGTCGAGTTGTTTCGCAGTTGGATACTACCCACCGTCCGGTACTGCTGACTAACCGCAGGCGTGGAGTTGCCGTGATTCAATCATTGAGGGATTATGAAGCGAAGGCCGAAGAGCTGGCGTTTACTCAAGCACTATTGCAAGGTTTTGCTGATATTGAAGAAGGGCGAACAGTAAGTCTTGCAGATGCAAAAAAACGTCTTGGTCTGGTGTGATTTTGAAACCAATAGAATTCGCTGAATCCGCTTTCGTCTCGTCTATCGAATAGATTCTGCCAATATTTGATGGTTTCGTAAAAAGTCCTTATCACCCTTCGACTGTTCGACAAGCTCACAGCTCAGGGCGAACGGACTTTATCAGTCTAAGTTATTGAAAATCCGTTCGTGCTGAGCTTGTCGAAGCATGTACCATATGCTGTAAATTTACTTTTTACGAGACCAACAATATTGGATTATCCGGGTGTGGCGTTGCGTGTCAATGATAAATCGCCGTCAGAAATGGGTCGGTCACCTCTGGCAGGGGAGATTTTCTTTGTTTCCCATGGATGAAACGTGCCTGCTGGCAGCAGTTTCTAACTGATGCTGACGAAGATGATGCGCAGAAGATCCGGGGTCATGAGAGGACGGGGCGAGCGATGGGAAGTGACACTTTTCTTGACTTGCTTGAGAGTGCGCTGGAGCGGGCTGTAAAGCCAAAGAAAGCAGGCCGCAAAAAAAGATTGACGGATTAATTGGTATGGTGTCCCTTTATTTTCCGGATTCGGATTACTCCCTGAAATTTTCCCCAGCGTCGTGTCGGCATCATGTTGCTCCCCAACGCCGAAAAGCTGGCGGGCGCAAAGGTTATGATCCATGAGCCGCCCCGAATCTTCAAAGACCAGAACCGGATCTCTCATTCTTTCCACAAGTTCATGACGCGCCACCGGCACAAAGTCAGGCGAACGGCAAAAATAAATGCTTCAATATATCTTCCGTTAGTGGTGAGCTGTGAGCCTGTCGAACAGTCGAACCATGAACGGAAGATGGAGGCGATAACTGCTTCCATTCATCCTTCGACAAGCTCAGGACGAACGGAAGCGGTTGCCAAAAATGGGATGTTTTATTTTTGCCGTTCGCCTCAAGCAAATCCAGTGGAGCTGCCGATTTTTGCATGACACATCTGCCGGGGATGTGTTATGCGTAGGGAGTTTAGGGAAGTAGCGATGCGAAAAAAGATAAAACTTCTCTTCAAAGAGAGTGGCAAGAGCGGAACTTACAAACGGGGGGAGCTGTCATGAGAGCGGCGATTCTGACATTAAGCGACAAGGGGTCACGCGGCGAGCGGATCGATGAGAGCGGCCCTGCTCTGTCGGCCTGGCTGGCGGAGCGTGGCGTTCACACTCTGCACGCCCAAGTAATCCCGGATGAGTTCGAGCAGATAGTGACTGTTCTTACCGACTGGGGGGAGAGGGACATCGCCGATCTTATTCTGACCACCGGCGGCACCGGTGTTTCACCACGCGACGTGACTCCGGAGGCGACTATGGAGGTCTGTCGGCGGCTGATTCCCGGAATTGGTGAGCTTATGCGCCTGAAAAGTCTGGTGATCACCCCGATGGCCGCTCTGTCGCGGGCGGTGGCCGGTATTCGGAACCAGTCACTGATAATCAATCTCCCCGGTAGTCCCAAGGGGGCGCTGGAGAATCTGGAGGCCATCTGGCCGGTCATCGGCCACGCGGTGGAAAAGATCCGTGGCGGGGAGGATGACTGCGGGGGGAAGTTTCATCGCGACAAGCATCATAATCATTCATGAAGCACCTGATTTTAGGCACCGCCGGACATATTGACCACGGCAAGACATCACTGGTCAAGGTGCTCACCGGCATAGATACCGACCGGCTGAAAGAGGAGAAGGCGCGCGGCATCACAATAGAGCTTGGCTTTGCCCATCTGGAACTTCCGGGTGGGTTTTGTTTTGGTATCGTCGATGTGCCGGGGCATGAAAAGTTCGTCCGCACGATGGTGGCCGGTGTCGGTGGTATGGATCTGGTCATGCTGGTGATTGCCGCCGATGAGGGGATCATGCCGCAGACCCGCGAGCATCTCGACATCCTGCGGCTTCTGGGGGTTAAGAGCGGACTTGTTGCGCTGACCAAGCGTGACATGGTTGAAAAGGAGTGGCTGGAGCTGGTGACGGAAGAGGTGCGTGACTTTGTCGCCGGTACGTTTCTGGAAGATGCTCCGATTGTCGCGGTATCCTCCCGAACCGGCGAAGGGGTTGATGAGCTGAAGCGATCACTGGCAGGACTGGCGGAGCGGGCTGTTGAAAAGAGGCGCGAGGGGCTCTTCCGTCTGCCGGTCGATCGCGTCTTCACGATCCCCGGTTTCGGTACTGTAGTGACCGGCACACTTCTCTCCGGGGAGATCTCCGTGGGGGACGAGCTGGAAATCCTCCCGTCAGGACAGGAAGGGAGGGTGCGCGGCATAGAGACCCACGGTGTCAAGGGGGACAAGGGGCAGGCGGGGCAGCGGCTGGCGGTCAATCTGCAGGGGGTTGATCTCGACATGGTGCAACGCGGCGATGTCGTCGTCCCCCGGGGTGTGTTTCGTGCCACACGGGCGGTGGATGTAAGGCTTGACTACCTCCACTCCGCACCACGCGAGCTGAAACACCGGAGCCGTGTGCGCCTTCATTCAGCCACTTACGAGGTGCCGGTTCAGGTGATCCTGCTGGATCGCGACACGTTAAAACCGGGGGAGAGCGCCTTTGTGCAGCTCCGTCTGAAAGATCATGCTCTTCTCCTCTCCGGCGACAGCTACATCCTGCGCGCCTTTTCGCCACAGGTTACTGTCGGCGGCGGAGTCACGCTCGACCCATCCCCCCCCCGCCGCCGTCGACGCAGCGAAGAGGCGCTGGAGCTCTTGGAGTCTTTCTCCTCGTCCGACCCGCTCCGTACGATCCATCTCATAGTCTCGCAGAGTCTCCTTTCCGGAATCGAATTTGACGACATCCTCCTCCGGAGTGGTTTCCCGCGCAAGCAGGTGGAGTCGGCACTGACGGCGCTTCTCTCATCCGGGGAGATCGTTCAGATGACACGCGAACCGAGACTTTTTCTCTCAAAGGGGGCTGTCCAGAATCTGAAACAGGGGGTTGTAAGCGACGTGACGGCGTATCTTGCCGCCAACAGTTTAAAGGAGGGGATAGGAAAAGAGGAGCTTAAGAGCCGTATGCCAAAAAGGAGCGACCAGCGCTTTTTTACTCCACTCCTGACAGTTCTGGAAAAAGAGGGGGTGGTCGTCTCTGATCGCGAGATAGTCCGGCTTGCCGGTCAGACGTCCCGCTCCGCTGCTGCGGTTGATGGTCTGGGGGGCAGGATCGCCTCCTTTATTTCGGAGGGTGGCATCGAGCCGCCGACAATTAAAGAGATCATGGAGCGATTCGGCTGCGACGAGAAAATCGCCCGCGACAACCTCTCTCTGCTGATAAGAAGCGGCCAGATAGCGCGCATCTCGGCTGATCTCTTCTACTCAGCCGACGCTCTCGCCGGACTTCGTGAAACCCTTGTCGTACTGATGCGGGAGAAGGGGGAGATTATTCCGACAGACTACCGCGAACGAACCAACCTGTCGCGCAAGTTCCTGATTCCGCTGCTGGAGCATTTCGACAGCGAGAAGGTGACGATACGGGTGGGAGACAAGCGGGTTCTGCGAAGGAAGTAGTTGACATCAAAAGGCTCTGACAACGTTCAAATTTATCAAATTGACTAATTTTATCAAATTGGATAGTATCGTCCAAAATGGAAAAGCGTACTCCTCATTATTATCTGACCGATGTGCAGGCAATTGTTGCTGATAAAACCAGTCGGCCTTTCACGATAACAGCATTGAGAGGAGGTCTTGAGCTTGGTTTATCAGAAGCAGAAATGCGGCTCGTCGTCCTTGCTCTATCACGGCGCAATTTTTTCAAGTCAATGACCACTCACGCTAATCACAGCGAGTGGCAGGATGTATACCACGGTATGACAGAAGATGGAGCATATGTTTATATCAAGATTACAGCTTATACGGATGGTCGCCCTCCGGTTATCCAGTTTAAGGCAAAGTGAGGTAGAAGAATGAGATGTCCAGATTGTGGCAATGTAGAAATGCTTACCGAAATTAAGGACGAAACTCTTAAATATGGGGAACACTCCTTGACACTACATTCAATGAGGGGAAATTTCTGCCCTTCATGCGGCGAAGGAATTTGGGATGAAGAAAGCTACCTTCGTTACACAGAAGCGCAAACTGCGATTATTCGAACAGTTAAAGGTGATGTAAGCGCGGATATCAGGCGAATCCGCAAGAACCTTAAACTCACGCAAACAGAACTTTCAGAAGTGGTTGGCATTGGTAAAGTTGCGTTTTCACGCTATGAGCGAGGCGAGACTAGACCGCCGAATCCTTTGATTAAGCTTTTGAAGCTTGTGGAAAAACATCCGGATCTCCTTGCAGAAATGAGTTCACCCCACTATGCGGCAAGAGGAGTGGTAACAACAGCAAAGAAAAGAAGGCAGGCCACTTATTAAAAGCTAAATTCACTCTTCACCTATACTTGTGAAACGTGAAGGGTGAAATGTGAATAAAAGCCTTTTTCACCCTTCACATTTCACGGGTTTTCCTTCACCCTTCACCGATTACTGATCAGCATCAACCGCCCGGACTCCTGCACAACTGTTGCCTTCGGGAGGAGTTTCGGAGAGAGGGTTTCAAACTCATTTTTTTTGAGTATCATCAGCAGATGTTTTTCCTCCCCCCACAATTTCAGCAGCGCATCACCATCTGGAAACCATTTCGATTGATCCCCCTGCTTGCTCCCGAACTCAAGTTCATCAGGTTTGCCGGTTACGAGTACTCTTCGCCGGGTGTACCAGGAGACCGCCTGCATCGGGCCGGAGGTGACAATAAGAGTCTCCGGAGTGGCGATAGAGCGGACTTTTAAAGCCAGTTCGCGTGGGGATTCACCCTTTGCAATGCTCCCCATTATCAGGTGGGGGGTGAGAATTTCAATAAGGAGAGAGCAGAGGCAGAGTACCGCAATGATCCCTGCCGGCTTACGTCCTGCAAAAGCAAAGAGAAGCACCCCCTGGATCAGGAACAATAGCCCGATGGTTATTCCGGCTGCCGCAGGGAGTGTGGGGGAATATTTGACAAACTGCTTGAGTGGTGCTGTCAGTGATGGAATCAGGGTCGCAATGAATGCTGTGCTCTGTGGCAGATATGAGTAAGATATTGCCGCAATACCAAGCAGTGTCAGGGTGCAGCCGAGAAGTATCACGGCCAGTTTCATCTCCCGTCCGCGCCCTTCGAGGATCGTGTTGAAGCGGCTGGCGATCAGAATTGCCAGTGGCGGAAACAGCGGCAGCATATACGGAATCAGTTTGGAACCGGATTTGGAAAAAAAGAGAAAGATCAGCAGCGACCAGATCAACAGATAGAGAGCCCCCTCCCCCCCCTCGTGACGCCGGTCACGCCAGGCGAGGCTGAGAGCACCGGGGATGAAGAATGACCAGGGGAGCATCGTTCCGGCCAGTACCGGCACAAAGAACCAGAACGGCTGAGAACGACCGTGAACTGTGCTGGTGAAACGTTCAAAATGCTCGTGGATGAAAAAAAATCGGGCAAACTCCGGGTTTTTCAGCGAGACAGCCAGAAACCAGGGGGTGGTCAGAACCAGAAACAGGATCGTTCCGGTCGGGATACGCATTCTCTTTAGAATTGACCATTCGCCGGTAAGCAAAAGGTAAAAAAAGATTATTCCTGCCGGAAAGACGATGCCGACCAGCCCCTTGGTCAAAACAGCGAGGGCGCAAAAGATATAGAAAGAGTACCACTCCCGCTTCCCGCCTCTTGGCCAATCTTCCCGTTTTGCCGCTATGATGAAAGAGCCCAGAGCCGCTGTCAGGCAGAAGGTGAGGAGCATGTCGGTCAGGATAATGCGGGACTGGAGGACAAAACCGGCGGCGGTGGCGAGAAACAGCGCGGCAAAGATGGCGGTACGACGATCAAAGATCCGCAGGGCGATGATGTATGTCGCCAGAACTGTTGCCATACCGC
>Ga0194060_10003181_pt1 | contig 11643 bp, 6 predicted proteins | sample SepL225m_MetaG_FD_163427 | JGI IMG/M metagenome (GOLD analysis project Ga0194060, IMG submission 163427) | Anoxic zone freshwater microbial communities from boreal shield lake in IISD Experimental Lakes Area, Ontario, Canada - Sep2016-L222-5m | ecosystem: Environmental > Aquatic > Freshwater >... | reverse complement strand
AGGCATTTTCTCCCATATATGGAGCAATCGCAAAAGGGCGCCGCGCCCAGAGTGCCATGATGGTAGTGCCGGTCACCGCCGTAAGTATGGTGGCTGTCACCGACGCCCCCCGTGGAATACCGGCATTCTCCAGAATCGCCGGGTTGACGATGATGATATATGCCATTGTCAGAAACGTAGTCAACCCGGCCAGCGTTTCCTGGCGATAACCGGTTTTGTGACGTTCGAATTCGAAAAAATTTTGCATGAGACAAGATCTTTCAAGTTTTCACCAAGAAGATAAGGAGAAAAACATGGAGTTAAACCGGTAAGTTATATTCAAATCTTAAACAAGATTCCTGGTTTTGATTTTCTTTGCGCTCTTTGCAACTTTGCGGTTCAGGCTTTTAAGATTTTTGGTCTCTTGCTTTTGAATCTGCCTTTATCGCCGTCCTGCCGGGGCACGAACGAACAACCGAGTTACCGACCACAAAAAGCCCAAGAACGGTGCGAGGAGAAAGTGAGCAGCGTCTACAAAAATACCGCACGGATACCAGCTTTGGCCTCATCCAGTCGCGGCTGTAGAGTTTCCTTTAGATGCAGCGAAAATCGCGATGACTTCATGTGTGAACTTCAGACATATGGTCATGGTCAACCTCCTGTGAACCGTTTGCGGATATATACTGCAAACGGCCTTAAATTGAGTTTATTTGACTTCGTAGGTTGGGTTAGCGGCCTCATCGCGTAACCCAACAGCCTTGATTGTTTTCAGCATGGTCATGTTGGGTTACGGCATACACCAGCCTAACCCAACCTACGAAAAGCTCAATTACTGACCTTGTGCCGTATAGTACTGAAAACCTGGACAAAGTCTAACATAAAACCGCATTTAGATGCCGTTTAAAGTATAAATTGCCTTTACGCGGTTAAGGACACCCTCTGCCTGATACTCTTCAAGCTCAATTGCATTATGATCTGTTGTGGCACCCTGTTTTGTAGCGATACAGAGAACTCACGGCAGATAAACCTGCTCATTTTTCGGCACATGCCATTTGATCTGGTTGTGACCGATACCGGCCGGTGCCGGTTCTACGCCGCGAATCCTGGCGCTTACGACCGGCAGGGCGTCCGGGACATATAAAAAGGTGTAGGGCTGTTCGTCCGCGAGGATCTCCTGAATACGGAAATAGGCTTTTTTCCGTTTCTCAATATCAAATGTGTTGCGCCCTTCGACCAGCAGCCGGTCAACCTCGGCATTTTTATAACCTATAAAATTAAGCTCCCCCGGCTTGGTCTTACTGGAGTGCCAGATGTCGTACATGTCAGGATCCTGGGAGATATTCCAGGCGAGCATGACCACCTCAAATTTCCCCTTGTCGATGAATTCCTTCAGGAAAGTCGCCCACTCCACAATCCGGATTTTGACGTCAACCCCCACCTGCCTGAGACGCTGCTGGATTATCTGAGCCGACATAAGTCGCTGCTGATTTCCCTGATTGGTTAAAATAGTGAATTTAAAGGTCTTGCCATCTTTGACCAGAATGCCTTCGCTGTTCTTCTCCCTCCAGCCGGCCTCTGCCAGAAGTTCGGCGGCGCGTTTCGGATTGTACTCGATATCCCTGACATTCGGGTTATAAGCCCACCGCCCCGGAACAATCGGACCGTGAGACTTCTGCCCCATCCCGAAGAGTACCCCCTGAATCAGCTCCTCCTTGTTGATGGCGGCGGTCATCGCCTGCCGGACGCGCTTATCGCCAAAAAGTGGGTGGCGCAGGTTGTACCCCATGTAAAGGTAACCGGATGACGGGTATCGATACTTGTTGAACCGCGAGGTAAAGTTATTATTGGCGGTCTGCCGTGAGTACTGCACCGGCGTCAGATTCATCAGATCGATTGCTCCCGCTTTCAGCTCCATATACATAGTTGAGCTGTCCGGAATGATGCGATAGATGAAGCGGTCTATGTAGGGGCGCCCCTCGAAGTAGTCACTGCTGGCCTCCAGCACGATCTTCTGGCCGGAAATCCACTCTTTAAAACGGTATGGCCCTGTGCCGACAGGCTTTCTTGCCAGTGGGCTCTTAGTGATATCCTTCCCCTCCAGCAGATGGGCAGGGAGGATGTTCATCCCCCACGAGGCGAGTGCCGGGGCGAATGGCTCGCCATAAACCACGCGAACGGTGTAGTCATCCGGTACAGTGATGCTCTTGACCTGTTTGAAATCCTCAGCATATGCGGTGGGAGTTTTCGGATCTATAGTGACGCGGAAGGTGTATAGAACATCGCGGGAGGTAAAGGGGGCGCCGTCGTGCCACTTGACACCGCGCCGCAGATGGAAGGTGATGGTCAGGCCATCTGAAGAAATATCGAATGACTCTGCGAGATCACCGATAATGTTCAGGTTTTTATCGTATTTGACGAGACCGTTGTACACCAGTCCGGCTATGGCGTGGGAAGGGGCGTCGGAAGCTAAAATCGGGATGAGTGTCGAAGCTTCGCCGATAGTTCCTTCGACGAGTGAATCTCCAGTTGCGGGTGGTGTTGATTCGGCGCGGGGTGCCGCCGCAGAGGGAGCGTCACCACTGTTGCAGGAGGCGACAAAAAAGAGGAGGAGGAAGAGAATCGGAAAAAAGAGAGGGCTGCTGCCGGAAAACAACTTCATTTTTCAGCATGCTCCCCTTTGAATCTGCGAAGTTTGTCAGCCAGTTCCTTGCGCTCCGGAGATATCTCCAGAGACTTTTGATACTGTTTCAATGCTTTTTTGAATTCACGCCTGGCGGCGTAAGCGTCCCCTAAATGTTCGGCGATTGTTGAGTCATCATTTACCAGACTGTACGAATCCTCAAGGAGCCTGACGGCATCATCGTAACGCTTCATTTTGTAGTATATCCACCCCAGGCTATCGAGGATAAAAGCGTCGTTGGGGCGGATTTCAACCGCAAGCTTCAGATATTTGAGCGCTTCCTCCAGGTTGATACCCATTTCGGCATATGTATATCCAAGATAGTTGAGCGCCTGAGGGTCTTTGGGGCTGACCGCCAGCACCCTTTTCATCCGCTCTATCGATTCAGCGCGTTTACCAAGTTTGTCTAGCAGTACTCCCACTCGAAACTGATAACGGGGCTCCGCCGAAAAATTGTGTTCATTTTCGAGCAGAAAAGCAAGACCGGCATCAACCTTGTCGAGAGACTCATATAAGGCGGCAAGATTCAGATAAAGCTCAATCTGGCGAACATTTGTCTTAATCGCTTCCCTGATAATCAGGATGGCCTTGTCAGGTTCTCCCTTCTCTTTCAGGATAAAAGCGATATGTCCGATCGCTTCAAGATAGGGGGTTGCACCGTGCGGGATTTTGATAAATTCAGCAAATGCGCTATCCAGTTCACCCTTCTCCTCGAATGCAACCCCAAGATAAATACGTATGTGATGGTCTGAGGTATCTTTATCAAGCATCTCTCTAAAAACCGCGATCGCCTCATCAAATTGTTCAAGTTCAAGATGCAGCAGGCCGATCTTTCGCAGGGTTTCGTGCCCTCCATAGCCCGATTTGACCGCTGTTTGAAGGTAATCAAGCGCCTCGGTAAAGCGCCTCTGCTGTATCAGAAGTTGAATCAGTCTCTGTAAAATAACCCCCCTGTTTTCATCCTGACCAAGCAGGGTGCGATAACTCTGGATCGCCTGCGGGTAATCCCCCATCGCTTCAAACGTAGCGGCCATATCTATTGCCGCCTGGTCAAATTCAGGGCGAAGTTCAAGAGTTTTTTTGAAATAAACGAGCGCATCCCTATAGAGTTTCATCTGGCTATAGGTTCGTCCGAGGTAGTAGTATCCCAATACCGAATCCGGATTGATTTTTACCAGAGCTTTTAAGTTTGCGACCGCTTCTTCATACTCAAACAGGCGGGTCAGGGAAAGCGAGAGCTGCAGATATGCCTCCTCCCTGGAAGGGGCGAGCTTGATCGCTTTGCGCAGGTAATCGGCTGCCTCCCAATCCTTGCCGGCAGATGACATGATTATTCCGGCCATGATGTATGGGGGTCTGTATGAGGGGTCAAGTTTTATCGATTTATTGATGTATTCGAGAGCATCAGGAACCTGACCTATCTTAAGTTTTATTTCTGCAACCTCGGAATGCAGTACCGCTGATGAGGGATCAAATTCAATAGCATCACGGAGCAGGGTCAGGGCGGTTGGATAGTCACCTTCAAATGTGGCAATACGTGCGCGGGAGTAGAGATAGAGAGAGCGGGAGTGAGGGTCAACGACTTTTCTGGAGGCCGACGCATCAATTTCGGGATGTGGTGTACCTGCTGCACAGGAAGCCAGAATCAGGAGGGAGCCAAATATAATCAAACGCAGCAGCATTATTGGGGGAGTTCCGTTCCGTTGTTAAGTTATGGTCAATATCTAGCACGAATCCATATTCCGGTCAAACGATTCATCCAGAGCACTTAAATTTTTTCAACCAGAAATCAAAAATATGAAGTTTATCTTCACCAAAAGCGAGCATATTACTCCGTATCTGCTCTACAGATTTTTTATGGTCAAGTTTTGCCGGGTTCTTTGAGTAGAAGAGGTCTGCAAAGCAGATGATCTGTTCGGGGAGAGATACCGGGCACATATCCCGATGCGGGAGCGGCAGATCCTGTTTCAGGATATCTGCCGTTGTCAACCCGACTCCAATGTGGCGCTCACAGACCAGCCCATGCAGCGGGTACCCCTCTTTTTCAAGAATCACACGGCCAAGGACACCGTGAAGTATATAGGGGTGCTTCCCGTGCAGCCCGAGTTTTGGCGCATTTACCTGGCAGACGCCAATGTCATGCAGCAGGGCGGCCTCTTCAATGAATGCATTTTCCTGACTCGCCAAACCGAGATGTCCGGAAACCTCCAGCGCAAGAGTAGCCACCAGACGACTATGTACTGTAACAATTCGAAATGACTCACCTTCAAAATAGCGAGCCAGAAGTTTTTCAGACCACATCTGTAAAATCTCCGCTCTTAAGCTGCTTCATGAATAATAGAGTTTCTCCAGTTGAACGCCTCCAACTGGGCGGTCAATAACTGATCCAGCGATATTTCACACTCCTTCAGCAAAACCTTCACCGCATCAAAATCAGTTACCTCCAGCTTTTCAGCAAGTGTCAGCATTCTGCCAAGCTTTCCGCTTCTCGTTAACAGCACAGAACATATCTTCTCGTCCAGATTCAGGCTCGATACAATCTCCTCCATCGGCGTCTCAAACAGGACATCCAGAAGCGAAAGTATACCGACCATAAAAGCCGCTTCAGCCGCTTCATCTCCTTTAGAAAAGCCGTCACTACTCCTGACCAGACTTTCCAGAAGTCGGCCACGGATAGCCGCCATTTCGAGCAGCGGGTGGTTTATACCTCTGGAATCGTGTCCGGAAAAGAGCGAAAGCTGAACCCATCGCCTAAGCTGATTTATGCCAAGCATCAGTATGGCATGTCGCAGTGTTTTGATCTTTTCATGCATCCCGATCGCGACGGAGTTGACTAATCTGAGCAGGTTATATGAAAGGCTCAAGTTTTCCTTAAATGTCTCCTCAATCTGATCAACAGTCGCATCCATCGTCAACTGCTGCAGAAGTTTGAGCATCGCCAGGCCGGATACATCTATCTTTTTGCGGTTTAAAACGACCGGGCGCTCAAAAAAATATCCCTGAAAGAGATCAATTCCCAATTCATGGCATATCAGGAACTGCTCTACAGTCTCAACTTTTTCGGCCAGAATTTTAACAGGAAATTTGCGGAGCTGATCCACCATCTCTGGCAATGCGGCTATTCCGATCATAATAATATCGATTTTTATAATATCAACTACAGAGTATATTTCTGTTTTGTCAGGATTGAACTCATGGTCATCCAGCGCAAGGGTGAATCCAATCGCTTTCAACTCCCGGCAGCGATTTATAACCTGATCGTCAAGTTGAATCATTTCAAGCAGTTCAAGGATAATCTGCCCGACAGGAAGCAGCTCCAGCATTTCTGAGAGAAGGAGGTCAAGATGGATATTGATGAAGCCGAACTTTTCCCCAAGCACCTCATGCATGCCAAATGATGCAAGCGCACTCGAAATAACACTGGTAACGGCGTGGGAGTAGCTTTCAAATTCGGCGTGATCAACATCTGCCGACCGGAACAGGAGTTCATAGCCGACAATCTCCTGATTACGGTCAAGTATCGGCTGACGCCCAAGAAAGAATTTTTCGATGACAGTTTCCATGGATATCCCTTACACACGAATACAAGAATATCAGAGTAACAGCAAAGTGCAAGCGCTGTGTGACCACACCATTCTTTACATCCACCCCCCACCATGCTAGCCTTGCCCGGCAATTTCAGATGGAACAAGTGGAGATATCTATGAAACGCAAAGCACTGGCCTTGCTCTCAGGGGGGCTGGACTCAACTCTGGCTGTAAAAATGATGCTCGATATGGGGATTGAAGTAGAAGCTCTCAACTTCACCTCTCCATTTTGCACCTGCACCGGAAAAAACTCCGGCTGCAAATCGGAAGCGGCTCGCGTTGCTCAGGAATTTAACATCCCGATCAAGGTGGTTCACAAGGGGGTTGACTACCTGAACATTGTGCGCAACCCTGTTCATGGCTACGGCAAGGGGGTAAACCCGTGCGTTGACTGCCGGATATATCTTTTGACAAAAGCTAAAGAGTATATGCTGGAGAGCGGTGCCGACTTTATCATAACCGGTGAAGTACTCGGACAGAGGCCGATGAGCCAGCGCCGCGACACATTGAGGGTAATCGAGCGTGAAAGCGGCCTGACCGGTCTGCTTCTGCGACCACTTTCGGCACAGCACTTTGAGCCAACTATCCCGGAAAAGGAGGGGTGGGTGGATCGTGACAGGCTTATGGCGATCAAAGGGCGCTCCCGCAAGGATCTCTTCACGCTCGCCGACGAACTGGACGTCAAAAACTACCCATGCCCGGCAGGTGGCTGTCTGCTGACCGAACTGTCGTTTGTCCCGAAAGTCAAAGATCTCTTTGATCACTCCGATGAGCTGAACCTGCGTGACTTTCGTCTGCTCAAAATCGGGCGTCATTTCCGCATCGGTGAGCGGACTAAAGTGATCATCGGCCGCAACGAGTCTGACAACGATATGCTTGAGGGTATCAGGCAGCCTGAAGAGGGGGCGATCACCTGGCTGGACGGGAACACCCCTGTAGGAGTTGTCACAGGTGTTCAGAGTGACGCTCTCTATAATCTGGCCGCTAAAATACTGTTGCGCTACACCAGAGCCGCCGCCGGTTCATCGTGCAGTTTTGAGCTGCGGGTTAACAACGCTCAGAAGCAATTTCAGGTCGCCAATGAGATGAGTGAGGCGGAGGTGACCAGTTTTCTGGTTGCCCTGGATGCCGGCTAGACGTGTCGTCAATGTTGGGCGCGGCATGAAACACCTTTGCCCAACCTTTCCCCGGATAAGGATGCCATGAACTCCTTTAAACTCTCCTCTTTTCCGCATTTATTACAATCAGCATTACCGATAGACGACATCCTGCCGGAACTTCTTAAATCAGTTACCGCCAAACCAAACGTCGTACTGCATGCCCCACCGGGAGCCGGGAAGAGTACCCGCGTTCCACTTGCCCTCCTAGACATTATTTCACCAGATGCTGGACGTATCATCATGCTTGAGCCGCGTCGTCTGGCGGCTGTATCTGTCGCTCGCCGGATGGCCGCCTGTCTGGGGGAAGAGGTCGGACAAACTGTCGGTTATGCCATCCGCTTTGATAATCGCATCTCCGCTTCCACCCGGATAGAGGTGATAACAGAGGGTATCCTGACCCGCCGCATTCAGAATGATCCTCTGCTTGATGGCGTTGCGATGGTGATTTTCGACGAGTTCCACGAACGGAGCATCCATGCCGACCTGGGGCTTGCTCTCTGCCGCAGCATCCAGCAGCAGGTGCGCCCCGATCTCAAAATCCTTGTCATGTCCGCCACACTCGACATTCTCCCGCTTGCCGAACTGCTCGATAATGCGCCTGTTATAAGCTCTGCGGGGCGATCATTCCCGGTTGAAGAGATCTACATCGATGAGAAGGGTGGCGGCAAATTACCGCAGCGGATGTCCGCCGCAATCATTATGGCGCTGCGTGAGAGCCTGGGAGATGTCCTGGCGTTTCTCCCCGGTTCGGGTGAAATCCGCTCCTGTGCAGCGCTGCTCCTTGATGCGGGGGTACAAAAGAGTGCTATCGCGGTGCATCAGCTCTACGGCGATCTGCCGTTTGCCGAACAGCAGCGGGCGATACAGCCGGGTGCTGAACGGAAAATTGTGCTGGCAACCAGTATTGCCGAAACCAGTCTGACGATTGAAGGTGTGCGGGTTGTCATAGATTCCGGAATGTCCCGCAGGATCAGATTTGATCCCTCAAGCGGGATGAACAGGCTCGTCACTGTTCGTGAATCGCGTGCCTCCGCCGAACAGCGTAAGGGGAGGGGGGGGCGGCTTGCCGCCGGTGTCTGCTACCGCCTTTACAGCCGCCATACCTTTCATGCCATGACACCGCATACCCCGCCAGAGATTCTTGAAGCTGACCTGTCACCGCTCCTGCTGGAGCTTGCCGCCTGGGGGGCGACCGATCCGGCGGAGCTGGAGTGGCTTGATCCCCCTCCGGTTCCGGCGGTATCGGTTGCCCGCAAACTGCTGGCGGAGCTTGATGCTTTTGATGGTTCCGGCCGAATTACACCGCTTGGGGTAGAGATGTCGCGACTGCCGCTGCATCCGCGACTGGGGCGTCTGCTGCTTCGCTCGATAGAGCTTGGGGCTCCCTCTGCCGGGTGCGATATCGCCGCGCTCCTCGCCGAACGGGATATATTCCGGTCAACCAGGGGAGATAATGCCCTGCTGGCAAGCCATTCTGATATCTCTGACCGGCTGGAGGCTCTTCGTAACTGGCGGGCGAATGGGCGCAGAGATGAGCGTCTGGATATTGCCGCCGTGAAAAATGTCGAGCGGGTGGCTGGTCAGCTTTTGAGGCTGGTCAAAATTCCTGCAACGCCTAAGCAGGGCATACACGATCTGATTACTTATAACCACCCGCTAGAAAAATTGTCATCCCCGAATGTCTTAATCGGGGATCCAGATTTTAAGGACTTAAAAGACTGGATTCCCGATAACTACCTCGGGAATGACTGGTCTGATAGACCAAGCGGCGAATTAAAACGAACCAGTATTCACGATGATTCAGTGATTACCAGCCTCCTTCTGGCCGCCTACCCGGATCGTCTGGCGAGGCGGCGCGCTTCTGGCGGTGAGGTATATCTGCTTGCCAATGGCCGTGGTGCCAGGCTCTCTCCCCGCAGTGCCGTCAGAAATGCCGGGTTTATCATCGCTGTTTCGCTGGATGGAGGAACTCTGGCCGAGGCTCTCATCCATCAGGCTGCTGAAATTTCGGAAGATATTATCCGTAAGGAGCGTTCGCGCCATATTACCACCGATTCCTGCGTAACCTGGGACGACAGGGAAGGGCGGGTAACCGCCGTCAAGCGTGAATCTCTCGGTGCAATTCAACTCTCCGTGGAATCTTTTGTGCCGACGGATGATCTGGCGATTCCGGTGGTACTGGAGGCAGTAAGGGGTTCCGGGCTTAAGCTGCTGAACCTTGACGAGCAGTTTATCCAGACCCAGGGGCGCATGGCTCTGGTAAACGCAGCATTTCCAGATTCCGGCTGGCCTGATTTCTCAAACGGCGCTCTGCTGGAGAGATTGGCAGAGTGGCTGGCACCGAATCTATCCGGAGTTCAGAGCGCGAGGAAACTGGCCCAACTGGATGTTGCGGCACTCTTGAAACAGCAGCTTGATTACCGGCAGCAGCGCGGATTTGATCGGATCGTCCCGACTCATCTGGTTGTGCCGAGCGGTTCTAAAATCAGGGTGGATTATTCGGAAGAGGTTCCGGTGCTGGCGGTCAAGCTGCAGGAGCTGTTCGGTCACTCTGAAGGGCCGACCGTCTGCGAGGGGAGGGTGGCTCTGCTTTTACACCTCCTCTCACCCGCCGGGCGGCCGATACAGGTGACACGGGATCTGAAAGGGTTCTGGAACGGCGCGTATCATCAGGTAAAAAAGGAGCTGAAAGGGCGCTACCCCAAGCACCCCTGGCCGGACGACCCCTGGAGCGCACCCCCTACCAGGCGGTTAAAACCGCGAAGTTGAGAGAAAAATTACGCAACCTTGACTCATTGCACTGTTTTATTGTAGCATCCCAACGTTTTTTACCTTCGCACCCGGAGGCCGTTATGATCAGATACCTCTTCACCTTTGTATTACTCCTGTTGCTTGCCCATCCCGCTTACACCGCTGAGACCCGAGGTCTGCGGGTGACCGCCAAAGACGCTGCCACTAACCAGACCGGCGAAGTCAAGCTCTACAACAAATCCTACGCCGTTGTTATCGGTATTGACACCTACCTGAATCTGCCGCGTGACCGTCAGCTTAAAAATGCTGTCCGTGACGCCAGGGGGATCGAAGCGGTTTTGAGTAAAAACTTCCGTTTCGACAAGATTATTTCCATCTACAACCAGGAAGCCACCAGAGACCGCATCCTGGAAGTTCTCACCGAAGAGCTGCCCGCCATAATGGGAGATCAGGATTCGCTGTTTCTTTTCTGGGCCGGCCATGGCGATCAGGAGAAGGGTTCGGGGGGCAGAGAAATGGGCTATCTGATCCCCTACGACGGTGAAATAGGCAAGATACGCAAAAATCTGACCATGCAGGAACTGCGCAGTACTATCTCCACAAAACTTCCGGCAAAGCATGTCTTCTATGTCATGGACGCCTGTTATGGCGGACTGCTCGCATCCACCCGCGCCGTTGAGAAAAAGAGCCGCCGTGACCTTGCCTACCTGAAAGAGATTACCAAAGAGAGTGTCCGGCAGGTACTTACCGCCGGTGGCCAGGGAGAAGAAGTTCTGGATGGAGGCCCCAAGGGACATTCAGTATTTACCGGCAGACTGATTGAAGCGCTGGAGGCGGCTGGCGACTTTATCACCGCCAACGAGATTCAGGCGATTATAAGAGAAAAAGTTTACGGTGACTCCAGAGGTCAGGGGAAGACACAAACACCGGCGTTCGGAACGCTGTCCGGCAATGGTGATTACGTTTTTGTTCCCAACATCGAGCAGAAGGTACAGGACAACAGAGCCGAAGTAGCCAGGATGGAAGCGGAGTTGAAACGCTATGAAGCGCAGGAAGCCGATGCGAGAAAGCACCAGAGCGACCAGCAGCAGCGGGAGGCAGAGCAGAAGCGAAAAGCTGCCGAAGGGAGACTGAAAGCCGAACAGCTTCGCCAGCAGCAGTTGGCGGAGGAAGAAAAGCGTCAGCAGGAGATGGCAGAGGAGCGGACACGGTTTGAGGCGGAGCAGAAACTGCGGGAGCAGGAGATGAGCACAGCCCAGAGAGCCGAAGAACAGCGCCTGGCCGCCTTGAAGGCTGAACTTGCCAGAAAGAAACTGGCCGTTCCCACAACTGCCACCGGATCACTGGCTGCGGCAGTCGCCGAAATCAAACGGCTGAACGGTGAAATTGAAAGTATTAAAACCGCCTTTGGCCGGGAACTCACCGCCGGGCAGACCCGCATAAACAGCCGCTACGCCACCGAGATCGCCTCTGTCCGGCAGGAGTC
>Ga0194060_10003180_pt1 | contig 11645 bp, 9 predicted proteins | sample SepL225m_MetaG_FD_163427 | JGI IMG/M metagenome (GOLD analysis project Ga0194060, IMG submission 163427) | Anoxic zone freshwater microbial communities from boreal shield lake in IISD Experimental Lakes Area, Ontario, Canada - Sep2016-L222-5m | ecosystem: Environmental > Aquatic > Freshwater >... | reverse complement strand
CGGCCTCTGACGCGGGCTGCGAGGAGCGTTCAATTCCCCAGTAGGCTTGGCCTATATAAGTGGCCCAGTTGAGGTGGGGAGGGCGAACGTGAACGAAGACGAGAAAGTCGTGGGCCTAGGCCTCACGTTTGACGACGTACTCCTGCTTCCAGATTCCAGCGATGTAGTGCCTAGCGAAGTAGATACCACTACGCGCTTCACGAACTCCATCACGCTACGAATTCCGCTTGTCTCATCGGCCATGGATACCGTCACGGAATCTCGTATGGCGATTGCAATGGCTCGCCAAGGTGGCCTCGGAATTATTCATCGCAATCTTTCAATTGAAGATCAATGTAGTCATGTCGATCTCGTGAAGCGCAGCGAAGCCGGGATGATCACCCAGCCGGTCACCATTTCGCCAGATGCCACTCTTGCTGAGATGGATTCGCTCTGCGGACGTTTCCGCATTTCCGGTTTGCCAGTTGTGCAAGGTGATGGGGAGCTCATTGGAATCGTGACCAATCGCGATCTGCGCTTCGAAACAGATTTCTCAAAGCCGGTCAGTTCAGTAATGACGCGCATGCCTCTCATCGTCGGTCACGTCGGCATCAGTTCAGAAGATGCGATGGCGCTCCTTCGTGATCACAAAATTGAAAAACTTCCGCTTATTGACGAGCGTGGGCGACTCAAAGGCCTCATCACCGTGAAAGATTTCACGAAAGCCGACAAGTACCCGCTCTCCACGAAAGATGATTCTGGCCGCTTGCGTGTAGGCGCTGCGGTGGGTGTGGGCGAAGATGGTTTCAAGCGCGCGATGGCACTCATCGAAGCCGGAGTCGATGTACTCGTCGTCGATACTGCACACGGCCATCAGATGGCGGTGCTCGATGCCATCAAACGCATCAAGTCGAATTCGAGTATCGAAGTAGTCGGTGGCAATGTGGCTACCCGGCGCGGTGCACAGGCCCTGATCGCTGCCGGCGTCGATGCTGTCAAGGTCGGAGTCGGACCTGGATCCATTTGTACTACCCGCGTCGTTGCAGGTGTGGGTGTTCCACAAGTGACTGCCATCATGGAAGCTGCGCGAGTGGCTCATGCTGCCGGTATTCCTGTCATTGGTGATGGTGGTCTTCAATACTCCGGCGATATCGCAAAGGCGATCGTTGCCGGTGCCGACACTGTCATGGTGGGGTCGCTGCTCGCTGGTTGCGAAGAGTCTCCTGGCGAATTGATCTTTATTAATGGCAAACAATTTAAGAGTTATCGCGGAATGGGTTCACTCGGTGCCATGCAGACACGGGGGAGCGCAAAGTCTTACTCGAAGGACCGCTACTTTCAAGATGATGTATTGAGCGAAGATAAACTTGTTCCAGAAGGTGTCGAAGGTCAGGTGCCTTTCCGTGGGCCCGTCTCGGCAGTGGCACATCAACTCGTCGGTGGCCTCCGATCGGCCATGGGCTATGCCGGTGCGCAAACAATTCCCTACCTTCAAGAGCATGGGCGCCTGATTCAAATCACCGCTGCTGGGCTTAAAGAGAGTCATCCGCACGATATTCAATTAACCGTCGAAGCACCGAACTACCACTCGCGATAAAGGGAGCACACATGTCTGAACTCGAGATTGGCCGGAGCAAGCGCGCTCGCCAAACGTTCTCTTTCGACGATATTGCCATCGTGCCGAGCCGCCGTACTCGCGACCCCGAAGAGATTTCGATCAATTGGCAGATCGATGCATACAAGTGCTCGCTTCCATTGCTTGCAGCGCCGATGGATTCGGTCATGTCGATCGAAACCGCAATCGAAGTAGGCAAACTTGGTGGAATTGGTGTGCTTAACCTTGAAGGTCTATGGACGCGTTATGAAAACCCCATGCCGCTCTACGACGAGATCGCTGGTCTTGAAAAAGAAGACGCCACTCGTCGCATGCAAGAGATATACAAAGCACCCATCAAAGCTGAATTGATTACCGAACGCCTCAAAGAGATACGCGCGGCTGGTGTCACTGTTGCCGGGGCACTTTCTCCCGCGCAGGTAGGGCAATTCCATAAAGCGGTAGTTGCCGGAAATCCCGATCTCTTTGTTATTCGAGGCACGACTGTGAGTGCAGAACATGTCGCTAAAGGCGGCGAGGCACTGAATCTTAAGGAGTACATCTATCAGCTCGAAGTACCTGTGATCGTGGGTGGCGTGGCTTCATACGCGGGAGCTCTCCACATCATGCGGGCTGGCGCTGTAGGCGTACTTGTCGGTTTTGGTGGCGGTGCTGCGCACACGACGCGCTCTGTTCTTGGCCTTGCAGTTCCGATGGCATCTGCTGTCTCAGATGTCTCTGCCGCACGTCGTGAATACCTCGACGAATCTGGCGGACGTTATGTACACGTGATTGCCGATGGTTCTGTCGGTCGTTCGGGAGATATCGCTAAGGCAATTGCTTGCGGTGCTGATGCCGTGATGATGGGTTCACCACTCGCGCGCGCGGTAAACGCACCAGGTGCGGGTTGGCATTGGGGGAGCGAGGCGCATCACGCCGAACTTCCTCGTGGCGAGCGGGTCTTTGTGGGGACTGTGGGAACCATGGAAGAGATTCTCCTCGGACCATCGCATACTTCAGATGGTTCCATGAACCTCTTTGGCGCACTTCGTCGCGCGATGGCCACCACGGGCTACTCGGAACTGAAAGAGTTCCAACGCGTCGAGGTTGTTATTCAATCCCGCTAACGGTGCCTTCATATGAAATTACTGCGTAAGGTCGTTCGCAATAATCGGATAGCAATCATTGCGGGCGCCTCGGTTGGCGTAATTGGCACCCGCTTTATGGAAGACGGAAACCTCTTAGTTTCTTCAGTCTTAGTCTTGCTGACGTCAAGTATCGCTTTGGCTCTGTGGCTCTTGTCCAAGTGGCTATTTAAAATCTGAGTGCTCTCACGGATTTAGAAACATCATCAATCTTGGGGATGGCTCGTGACAGGCCAAGATCCCACACATATCCTTAGTGAATGCGAATCAGGCGGGTTCTAAGCAAAGGTGTATTAATTGCTCTTGCAGTTGCCTTTATCCCGGTGGCTGCCGTTTCTGCTCAGAAAATCACTCCCGGAGGTTCCTGCAAAGTTTTAAGTCAAAAAGTGATCTATTTAGGTAAAACCTACGCTTGCGTTAAATCAGGGAAGAAGTTGGTATGGAATAAAGGTCTTGTGGTCGTTAAGCCAACACCTATTCCAATACCTACACCTACACCCACTCCAACACCCACTCCAACACCCACTCCAACACCCACTCCAACACCCACTCCAACACCCACTCCAACGCCAACCCCTACACCAACTCCCATTGTTTTAACTTGGGACAATATTGCGGCCAACTACGGTGAGATTTCAACAAATGTCTTCAATAAGAGTCTGCTTCTTATCGATAGTAATTATCAACCAAAATTTAAGTTCAATATTTTAGTAGGACCGAATACAAAACCAAGCGTAATTAATCCCACTGCCGCCTTTAGCCTGGCATCTAATATGCTCAAAAACTTTAAGCAACCCGATGAGGTTTATGCGATTTATTATAATCACGTTGATAAACCTTGGGCCAAGAAATTCTTTCAAGATAATGACGGAGCGTCTTGGTGGAATTGGTCTGTAGATTATGCTTGTCCCAGTGAAAACAATTGTGAAATTGCAAGTGGCGGTAATTTACAAAACTGGAAAGGTTTTGTTCAGACAGGTGTGCCAAATTCACCGTGGTGGTCAGATCGCGCTCAATATGGAGAACAAGATATTCATGAGTTTATTCACGTAGTCCAGTCATATCAACAAAATTTCAAGTGGGGCAATTGGACAGACACAATCCCTGTATGGCTTTCCGAAGGGCAAGCAACGTTATTTCAAAAAATTGGCTGGAATAGGACTTTAAACTCTTACAAGCTGAATCAAGTTAATCAAATCAAGAAATTTTCTCCAACTGACTCCTTGAAAGATTTCTCTCCTGCGAACGTACTGATTTTCTATGATCTCCTAACGCCCGGAAAAAATCCTGATTTGGTAACAGCCAATCCTGCCATGCATCAGTACGCGTATTCATTGGGCTATGCAACTGTCGAAGCCCTTGCTGCGATTGGGGGATTCGATTCCACCATGGAACTCGTGCGTCAATCCGTGACTGGAACACCATTTAATCAAGCGTTTAAAAACATTTATGGCATTGAGTGGGCGGCTGCCGCACCAATCCTTGCCGAAGTTGTTTCAAAACAAAGCAAGTAGAACTTCCGTGACTTTTAACTACGCCTAATATTCGGCACTTAAATCATTCCAATGTGGATCATTTGAACATAAACTCCCACTATGCGTAAGGGAGTAATCGTTGTATCGATAATTGCCTTATTGGGAACCTTCTTACTCAACCCAGCTTCTGCCGCTGTTAAAGCTGGGACTACCTGCACCAAGTTCAACCAAACATCAGTTGTGGCAGGAACGAAGTACACCTGCATCAAATCTGGTAAGAAGTTGGTATGGAGTAAGGGCATCAAGGTTCTGGTGCTAAGCCCCACTCCCACGCCAACTCCGGCATCAGCATCAACTCCGACGCCCACACCCACACCAACACCGACTCCAACACCCACTTCGAGCAAAACCGCTGAGGATATTAAGAACCTCGCAATATTGGAAAAGTCTTGGTCGCAAATTTCTGGGCAACAAGTTGCTCAAGACTCTGGTCGGATCATCTTCTTGATAGATCCTCAATTTCCAAGCCAAAGTAGAGATGCCATCAAGAAGGGTATCGAGTTAACTGTAGGAAAATTTGATTCGATATTTAAGGGCAGAAAGCCAATCTATGCAATTCTCTCTACTTCGCTTGATTTTGAGCTAGCTCAATACAAGAAATATCAACTCATGCAGCGAAACTTCGAAGCAGAGACACAATCCAATCCAATCATGGGCCAGTGGCGCATCGATCAATATAAGCAAATAGAGTCTGGAACTAAGGATTTTGGCTCAGGCGGCACAATGCCGTTATACGACGGAGTGATGGAGCCAGCTGGCTACTACATGTATTTCCGTATGCATCCTGCAAATCAAGATGCGACCTCTATCTTGATGGGGGCCCATGAAACTGGTCACTTATTGCATTGGCAAATGAACTCAGATTTTCCACAAACTCAACCTGCCTGGTGGATCGAAGGGCAAGCACAAATGATCGGTGAAAGTGTTGCGGCGCAAGCAGGTACGTTCGCTGAGTTTGAGAATTTCCTCAAATCTCAAACAAGGCCTGACTATGGCGGCGGTTTCTTCTCTGGAACAACTAAATTGGCTGAACTAGAGGGTGACTCAGTCACACGATCACAATTCAATTGTGCGTTGTGTGGAACGAGATTGGTCTATTCCAGAGGAAAAGTAGCAATTCACTTATTGGTCGGCAAGTATGGAATTGATAAAGTCATGGCATTCACGGCCACGCTTTCTCGCACAAACCGATGGTGGCAAAGTTTTGAGAAGACGTTTGGGGTATCCGTAGAAGATTTCTATGCTGAGTACGATAGTTATGCTCAATGGTTTGCAGACTACTTTTCCCCTGGCTGGCGGAAATCACAATTTTAGTTTCGTAAAACCATTGCACAGATATACACAGATCCATTTCAGGTTAAACGAATCACATTTTGGGCTAATCCTCTAAAAGAGATCACATCAGTGAATGGTGAGGGACTTAAATCCCGACTTGGTGATTAAGAGCTAGCGGGCAGCGGCAGGGATATCGATCGCTGAGGGATGCAATTTTCCAAGCGGGCCCTTTGCTGACTCCTTGAGAATCTGGGCGGTAATTTCTTCCACTTGTAGCGAGCTTTCTTTCAGAATTCGAGTCCAATTACATGAATTAGTGATGGAACAGACCCAACCATCGGTCGATGCATTGAGTACTCCAGAACCAGATTTAGTTGTGTAGTAGGTCATGCCTACACGTTCCGCTCGACCTCGCACCTTGGTATTGGTGCTGAGCATAAGTTGTACACCAGGTCCGGGATCGCGATCGGGAGAGTCGACTTCGCGTCCGACTACTCCCTTAATAATGTCGCCGGCTTTAAGGGTCGTGCCGGCGATGGGCCAGGCGCTGCTTCGGACCACTTGGTAATTAGCTTTCACGCCGAGTCCTGCATAAGCAGAACCCAATATTTCGGATTCAGGTTGTGCTGCCGGTCCGCTTCGCCATTGGTTTGTTACTTTAAGAGCATCGGAGCGGTAGGGATCGAGATTATCGCGCCAGACCGCGACTTCACGACCGTTGTTTTGCAGGCGCGTTTTCCAGTAGCCCGTGTTTGCGCCAAGGACAACGATGTTCGTTCCTGAGTCACGCGCGGATACGACACCGCTTCTCATAGGACGGGTCCAGTACTCGGCGTGGCCACCGAAAATGATGGAAGTATGCTCCTTGAGCAGAGCGGGTTTGGCATCCACATCTAAATCGGTGAGATAAGTGATGTCGAGGCCCAATTTCTCAGCGGTCTTAATCACCCCAAATTCGTGCACGAAAATTTGGCCAGCTCCATTGCCGTCATAAGGTCGATCGAAAGAAACGACTCGCGATCTAGTGCCGTGATCTTGAGCCGCGCCCTTGTAGAGCGAGTATCCACCGAAATGGTTGTATGCCTGCCACGTGAGCACTGAAGAAATCAATACCAACGGCGAGCGCGCTGATTCATCTTTAATAAGTAGCGGCGCGAACGTTGCAGGTCCGCCGTCGTCGAGACGAGCCACATACTCGCCCGGTGGCATTTGGTTGGAAATGGGAAGGTTGACCGCCACGGGCCACTTCGTGCTTACTGTTCTTTCTGGAGCGGCAGTAACTGTGGCGCTCTCTTGCGGCGCCACGTTGGCAAGCGAGAGCTCCCACACTTTTCTCGCTCCGATCCCTCCGTAGTAGCCAAGTCGGTAGAGCGTGACGGTGGCTGACTTATTCCGTCCAGAGAGATGAAGACCCACCGAGTCTCCGCATGAGACGCTGGTTTTGTCGAACCAGCCTTGAATACGCTCCTTGCGAGGTTCTTTCTTGGTCTGCTTTTTCTGGGCCTCAGCAAAGGTATTAGTGGCGTAGCGATTGAAGGGAATAGTGGTGCCATCGCCCACCCATCCAACAACAACGCGATCTCTCCAATGCACGTCGCCGGTCTTAGCGTTTTCGGTTGCCACCCAAGTGGGGCTTCGGTCCTGTGCTGGGCAACTTCCGCCCTGCGCGTGTGCGCTCTCCCACGGAATCAAGGAGAGGAGTAGCGCGATGAGGATCACTGCGTTGACGGCAGAAATCCTGAAGCGGGGCGGGCAGTTGGTTCTCATCGAGGCGATAGCCTAAGGCAGTGACCTCAAAGAATGCTCAACGGCCGGGCGAGCGCGAATTAGTGCTGGTTGTCGACTTCGGCGCCCAATATGCCCAGTTGATTGCCCGCCGTGTGCGCGAGGCGGGGGTCTATAGCGAGATCGTCGGCCATCACCTCTCGGCTGAAGCCATTCTCGCGATGCGTCCCAGTGCCATCATTCTTTCGGGCGGACCATCGAGTGTGTACGCCGCGGGCGCCCCGAGCGTAGATGTCGAGGTGCTCCGAGCTGGCATACCAGTCTTCGGCATTTGCTACGGCTTCCAACTCCTTTCACAGGCGCTAGGTGGCACTGTGGCACAAACAGGGCTCTCTGAATTTGGTCGAACCGAATTGCATCGCGAAGGACCATCCGAGTTGCTGGCTGATCTGCCAGATAATTTCAAAGTATGGATGAGCCACGGTGATAGCGTCTCTCAAGCTCCTGCAGGATTTAGCATCACCGCAAAGAGCGCGGGTGCACCCATCGCAGCTTTTGAAAATCTGACCACTCGTTCGGCGGGTGTGCAATTCCATCCAGAGGTTCTCCATAGTGAATTCGGCCAAGCGATTCTCCAGCGCTGGCTCATCGATGTTGTCGGCCTGAAGCCGTCGTGGACGATGGAAAATGTGATTTCTACAGAAGTAGAAAAGATTCAATCCTTAGTGGGCAATAAGCGCGTAATTTGCGGGCTTTCTGGTGGAGTGGATTCTGCAGTTGCTGCCGCATTGGTACAAAAAGCTGTCGGATCACAACTCACTTGTGTCTTCGTGGATCATGGCTTACTTCGTCAAGGGGAGGCCGAACAAGTAGAGCGCGACTTCGTGGCCGCTACTGGTGTGAATCTTCATGTGGTCGATGCGCGCGAGAAGTTCCTTGCCGAGCTTGCTGGAGTTACCGATCCAGAAACGAAACGCAAAATCATCGGTCGTGAATTCATCCGCGCCTTCGAACAAGCTGCGCGCGATATCTCCAAAGACGAGCCAGTAGATTTCCTCGTGCAGGGAACTCTCTATCCCGATGTCGTGGAATCGGGCGGGGGAGCCGGCACTGCCAATATCAAGAGCCATCACAATGTGGGTGGGCTTCCGGAGGACCTCAAGTTTGCCTTGATCGAGCCGTTGCGCACGCTCTTCAAAGACGAAGTGCGCCGAGTAGGTGCTGACCTCGGACTTCCAGCTGCCATCGTGCAACGCCAGCCATTCCCTGGCCCCGGACTAGGAATACGCATCATCGGTGAGGTCACTGAGCCCCGTCTTGAAATTTTGCGCGCCGCTGATGCCATTGCCCGCGAAGAACTCACGCGCGCAGGACTCGATGGCGAAATTTGGCAATGCCCAGTCGTTCTTCTTGCTGATGTGCGAAGTGTTGGAGTGCAAGGAGATGGACGTACATACGGGCATCCGATCGTCCTTCGTCCAGTCTCGAGTGAAGATGCGATGACCGCCGACTGGAGTCGACTGCCGTATGACGTCCTTGAAAAGATTTCGACGCGCATTACCAATGAAGTGCGTGATGTAAACCGAGTAGTGCTTGATGTTACGAGCAAGCCACCCGGCACTATTGAGTGGGAGTAGCGATGTCCTTTCTGAGTATCGACGAAGTCGTCATACACGTTGTCGATATCGAGGCATCGGCTAAGTTCTATATCGGTGCATTTGATCTACACATGTTGGCAAATGAAAATGATTCCATCCTCCTTGGAGTACTTAATTCGCCCAGTGGAAAGATTCGTCTTCGCGAGGTACGTGCGCGTGAAGGTAACGCTCCTCAGGTGTGGGATCTTGGTCCTCGTCTCTTGGGTATGTACTCGCGCGATCTCACATCTACTTTGAAGCGAATTGAAGAAGCCGGCGGAAAGCCGCGGCCACTCGTTTCCTATCCTTACGGTGGGGGACAGATGCGCGAGGCAATTGCCCTCGGTAGCGATCATGTGTGGTGGACGCTTCCAGAGGTGGGCGTTGATGGTCCGCGTCAACCTGCTCCAGCTCTTGAACAGAATCCGGCTCGTCAACACGGCGAACTTCATACAGTCGTGGTTGTGGTCGAAGATGTCGATCAGGCAATCAACTTCTTTCGCGACGCGGGCGGCATGACATTGCTCTTTGATGGCGTCATGCAAGGCGAAGTCTTTGAAGAGATGATTGGTTTCCCGAGCGGGGCCTCTCTACGTATCGCATTCCTTGCTGGGCCAGATAAAGCCCCTGCCCGCATTGAGTTTATGTCCTTCGAAGGTGTCGAGCGCTCCGAAAAACTTAAAGAGAACATCGGTATTCGACGCATCGTGATGAACACGGCCGATCTCGCAGAAACTCTCGCGAAATTTGTTGAACTCGAATGCCGCATGATTTCAGAAAATGTGATCGAGGGTCCTGCAGGTATCGAAGTGGAATTGCGAGAAGTTAAGCAGTAATTGCAATTTTGAAAGCTTCAGCAGTGCGACCATCGGGTAGGTCGTTCGCTTTTGCAATTCTTTCGCCCCACATGCGCACCATTCCAGGCATATCTTCCATGTGAGCCGTCTGGCTGTGGTGTGCCTTGAGGGCTTCGATCTTCTGTTCAAAGAATTCGGTGGTGTCTACGAAGTGATTAGTGGCCGGTGAACCCATAATCCATGCTTCGCGAACGGTCCACGGTTGCAGACCTTCCTCTTCAAGCAAATCAGGGAAAGCGAATGGATTACGAGCGTCTGGATAAATAGCCTGGATCGCAGCTTCCCCGGCGGCCATATGGTCGGGATGGCTCGCGCCGATGCGTTCCCAATTACGCTCTGGAGATTGGATGACCATGCGATCGGGTCGTGCAATTCGAATAGCGCGCACAATCGATTTACGCAGTTCGATGGTGGGTTGTAGCCACCCGTCGACGTAATTGAGGAAAGTAATCTCTTCGACGCCAAGGACTTTGCCAGCGGCGCGTTGTTCGCTCTGGCGAATCCCGGGGATCTCACTTCGCGGGACTTCGTCGTCGTTTCCGCCCTGGTCACCATTGGTGCAGATGCAGTAGGAGACATGAATTCCGGATTTAACCCAGCCTGCGATCGTGCCACCGGCGCCGAAATCCACATCATCTGGATGTGCGGTGACCACTAGGACACGCTCGATACCCTCGTTGCTTACTTCGCTCACCCGCACATCCTAGGCGAGCGACTAGGCTCGCGCTCCGTGAGGGAAGATTTGCTGGTCGGTTTGAACCCGGCGCAACGTGATGCGGTGACGCATACAGGCTCGCCCCTGCTCATCGTCGCCGGCGCTGGTTCCGGCAAGACCAGGGTGCTCACCAGGCGAATCTCTTACTTACTGGCAACCGGCGCGGCCGAACCCCATGAGATTTTGGCCATCACCTTCACCAACAAAGCAGCGGGCGAGATGCGCGAACGCGTGGTGGAGCTCGTCAATGAGCTCTCGCCTTCCCACTCCCTTCGCAACGCCCGCTCTATCTGGGTCTCCACCTTCCACTCTGCCTGCGTACGCATTCTTCGCGGAGATGCGGCTGCCGCGGGTTTCTCGTCTTCGTTTTCTATTTATGACCAATCCGATAGTCAGAAGTTGATGTCGCTGGTGTGCAAGGACTTGGATCTAGACCCCAAGCGCTATCCACCTCGACAATTCTCCAATTTGGTGAGTGCGGCCAAGAATGAATTGATCGATCCGGAGGAGTACGCACGCCGGGCCACAAATCACATTGAAAGCATGTGCGCTGATGCCTACAAGCGCTACCAAGCGCGTCTTGAAGGCGCCAACGCGATGGATTTCGACGACCTTATTTCAAATACGGTACGCCTTTTACAAACCAATCCACTAGTTCGCGATCGATACCGACATCGCTTCAAGCACGTGCTAGTCGATGAGTACCAAGACACTAATCACGCCCAATACGAATTGGTCCGCCAACTGGTTGGTAGCGAGAGTGATGCCATTCCTCCTGCAGAGCTTTGCGTGGTCGGAGATGCCGACCAATCGATCTATGCTTTTCGCGGTGCCACGATCCGAAATATTTTGCAATTTGAAGAGGATTATCCGCGAGCGCGCACCGTACTTCTCGAACAGAACTACCGTTCTACACAAAATATTCTGTCGGCAGCTAACTCTGTTATTTCTAAGAACCGCGAGCGCAAACCAAAGAACCTCTGGTCTGAAAGTGGCGCGGGCTCAGCGATTGTTGGATTTGTTGGCGAGAATGAACACGACGAAGCCTCTTTCGTAGCCAAAGAAATATCAGAAATGTGCCGTGGCTCGGTGAAGCCAAGCGACATAGCGCTCTTCTATCGCACGAACTCGCAATCGCGTGTCTTTGAAGAAATCTTTATGCGAAGTGGAATCGCCTACAAGG
>Ga0194060_10003179_pt1 | contig 11645 bp, 10 predicted proteins | sample SepL225m_MetaG_FD_163427 | JGI IMG/M metagenome (GOLD analysis project Ga0194060, IMG submission 163427) | Anoxic zone freshwater microbial communities from boreal shield lake in IISD Experimental Lakes Area, Ontario, Canada - Sep2016-L222-5m | ecosystem: Environmental > Aquatic > Freshwater >... | reverse complement strand
AGGAATTCTAAAAGTCTCACCGAATCGTGTATTAAATCTTCCGGCTAAATCTCGAGTGAGTTCAATGTGTTGACGTTGATCTTCACCTACTGGAACCAAATGAGCTTGATACAAAAGAATATCGGCAGCTTGGAGCATTGGGTAAGTGAATAATCCTACGCGCGCTGAATCTGCACCGCCCTTTGCAGACTTATCTTTAAACTGTGTCATGCGACTAGCTTCGCCAAAACCAGCAATGCACTCCATGAGCCAACCCAGTTGATTGTGTTGAGGAACTTGAGATTGAACAAAGAGTGTTGATTTTTCTGGCGAAATTCCAAGTGCAATCAACTGCGCCGCCGATGCCAATGTTCGCTTTCGCAATAGGGTCGGTTCTATTTCTCCCGTTAAGGCATGCAAATCAACGATGCAGTAAAAAGCATCGTGTCCATCTTGAAGATCTACCCATTGCTTAACGGCACCTAGATAATTTCCTAGATGAAAAGAATCACTTGTGGGTTGGATTCCCGATAAGACGCGTTTGAGAGTCATACGCTAATTCTTTCACAGTGCTTAGCCATTATGAGGCTAAATATTGCTTTCTGATTGATTCATATCTATAGACATACAAGGGGTTAAGCCAATCATGGCGATCCTTTGGGATATTCTTAGGATTCTTCACAATCAGGAGGTACCGCCAGTGAATTCAGAGGCCCAGAGTAATCGTGGATTAAACATCGAAACTAACGCGATTAACGTTATCGCTGAAGCCGAGCGCACTGGTGAGGCAAGAAATTTATTCTGGCCTTGGTGTGCGGCAAATATTTCAGTTCTTGGCGTGAGTTATGGCTCATGGTTTCTTGGTTTCGGAGTCTCATTTTTTCAAGCATCACTCGCTGCAATATTAGGAACAGTATTCTCCTTTCTGCTTGTTGGTTTTGTTTCCTTGGCAGGTAAACATGGATCAGCTCCAACCATGACACTTTCGCGCGCAGCTTTTGGTGTTGATGGAAATAAACTCCCAGGTGCGCTTTCGTATCTAGCGCTAGTTGGTTGGGAAACCGTCCTTTGCTCACTTGCAACACTGGCCACTGCGACTTTGTTCGAACGAATCGGTGGAATTCAAGGAACTAGTGCAAAGTTATTTGGTTTCTTCGTTGTTGTATTACTGACGATGGGTGCCGGCGTCCTTGGCTTTAATGTGATCATGAAGTTACAAAAAATAATCACAATAGCAACGGCGATTTTAACTCTTGGTTACATGCTCCTTTCTTTCAAAGAGATTAACTGGGATGCAGTTTCAGCACATCCAGCAGGAAATTTCCAAGCTTTCATTGGAGTACTAATTTTTGGAATGACTGGTTTCGGCTTAGGTTGGGTCAACTCTGGTGCAGATTATTCGCGCTACTTACCGCGCACAGTTTCAAGTCGCTCAGTAGTTGGGTGGACAGTTTTGGGGGCTTCTATTGCGCCAATTATTCTCGTGATTTATGGCGCTCTCTTAGCCGGAAGTGATCAAAAACTAAATGATGCAATTTCTGGAGATCCGATTGGCGCACTAACTACAATCCTTCCAACGTGGTATCTAATTCCATTTGCCATCGTTGCCATTTTGGGATTAGTAGGCGGAACTGTTCTAGATATTTACTCTTCTGGCCTTGCTTTGATATCACTAGGTATCAAAATTCCTCGTGCTGTTGCAGTTGGTATCGATGGCTTAATTATGATTGCTGGGACTATCTACATTGTTTGGTTTGCAGAGAACTTCTTCGGGCCATTCCAAGGATTTTTAATCACTCTTGGAGTTCCGCTAGCGGCTTGGGCCGGAATCTTTATCGCAGATTTGCTTCTACGAAAGCGTGAATACAACGATTCAGATCTCTTTAATTCCAAGGGACGTTATGGCTCGGTCAATATTTCTTCAGTAATGATTTTAATTGTTGCCTCACTTGCTGGATGGGGCTTAGTCACAAATGGTTTTGCTTCATGGCTATCCTGGCAGGGCTATCTATTAAAGCCAATTGGTTTAGGCGGTAAAGATGGTGCATGGGCATACGCAAATCTTGGTGTGGCAATCGCCTTATTTATTGGTTTCTTTGGCCACTTTATTTTGGCAAAAAGTAGCGTTGAAAAACAAGAATCAAAAGCTTAATTCTTAGAAACCAATAGGCGCCCTGCTCGTTTGCCTTCCATTGTAAGAACTGTGATTCGTAAGCCATCGATGCTTACAACATCATGTTCACGAGGGATTCTCCCTAAATGATGCATGACAAAGCCGCTTGCAGTTTCATAAGGACCATCAGGGATATCGAACTTCATTTGTTCGGCTAGATCTTCAATCGAGATAAGTCCATCGACTTCAAAATCGCCGGTTCGCGATTCAACAGATATCTCTGTCTCTTCATCGTCATATTCATCACGAATATTGCCAATTAAACACTCAACTAAATCTTCCAGTGTGACAATTCCATCAGTGCCGCCATATTCATCTAAAACTATTGCAACATGCTGGCCTTGTTCACGCATTTCCGTTAACGCAGGAAGTACTCCTTTAGTCCCAGGTAAAAACATAATGGCACGGACAATTTCAATAATTTTTGTGGACTTTGATGCAAGAGAGGTATCCAGCAAATCACGTACATGAATAAATCCAATTACTTCATCGGAAGAGCCACGAATAACTGGGTAGCGTGAATGAGCTTTATCGACGGCCAATTCGATGGCTTTAGCAACTGTTAATGAAACATCCATGAAATCAACTTCTGTGCGCGGAACCATAACTTCATGGACTTGACGCTCTGAAGCATTAAAGACTTCCTCAACGATATCGCGCTCTTCATCACTTAAAGCAGCATGTCCAGCGACTAAATCCAAGAGCTCCTCTTCAGACATCTGGGTGCGCGCTTCTTTAGGATCTATTCCAAAAAGTCGTACAACAAAATCTGTTGATTTTGATAACAACCAAATAATGGGGCGAAATATTTTTGCAATAACATCGATGATTCCAGCCGAAGCGAGTGAGATTTCCTCACTTCTAAATAACGCCAATCGCTTAGGAACTAATTCGCCAAAGACGAGTGAAAAATAAGCAATTACCAAAGTAACGCCGATGATTGAAAGGGTTGTACTTGTACCCTTAGAGAAGCCATTACTTTCAAGCCAAGGGATTACATAGCCGCCTAGTTTTTCGGCGCCCAACGCCGCAGAAAGAAAACCACACACCGTGACTCCTACTTGGGCTGCAGCTAAAAACCGATTGGGATTCTCGGCCAGTTTTGCAACGCGAGCGCCCCTTTTTCCTCGACCGGCAATCTGGCGAATTTGGCTCTCGCGAAGTGAGATAAGGGCAATTTCCGCTGCTACAAAGAGAGAGGCAAGGACGATGAGTCCAGCCACAATCGCAAGATCTGCAAATAACGTCCCGACCGAGTGGTTCTCCATGATGTGAGCAAGTATATGGCGAGGCTTTGGCGTTGGGCTTTTCATGGGAGAGATTTATGCGTAATCTTGCCCCGTTGGCCCAACCGGACCATCACCTTCATCCTCGGACCGTCGGGCACGTACCTGCCCGGAGAAGGAGAGCAATCTCATGGCATCAGTAGTTTTCGAAGCCGCATCACGTATCTATCCAGGAACAACTGCACCTGCAGTCGATAAATTAAATCTCACAGTAAATGATGGTGAGTTTTTAGTTTTGGTCGGCCCTTCAGGTTGCGGAAAGTCAACTTCACTTCGTATGTTGGCAGGACTTGAAGAAGTCGATAACGGAAGAATCTTGATCGGTGATCGCGACGTAACAAATGTTGCACCAAAAGATCGCGATATCGCGATGGTATTCCAGTCATATGCGTTGTACCCACACATGACAGTTGCAGAAAATATGGGCTTCGCACTAAAGATTGCTGGAACTCCAAAAGAAGAGCGCGAACGACGCGTTCTAGAAGCAGCAAAACTTCTTGACCTCGAGCCTTACCTAGAGCGCAAGCCAAAAGCTCTATCAGGTGGACAACGTCAACGTGTTGCTATGGGTCGCGCAATTGTTCGCGAACCTCAGGTTTTCTTAATGGATGAACCTCTTTCAAACCTCGATGCGAAGTTGCGTGTTGCAACTCGTACACAAATCGCTGCGTTACAGCGCCGCTTAGGAATTACAACTGTTTATGTAACTCACGACCAGGTCGAAGCTATGACAATGGGTGATCGCGTAGCAGTTCTAAAAGATGGCTTGCTACAGCAAGTTGATACACCTCGTAATCTCTATGACAATCCAGCAAATGCTTTCGTAGCAGGCTTTATTGGCTCCCCTGCGATGAACTTGCTCAATGCGCCAATTGTTAATGGTCAAGCCATGCTTGGAAATCTTGGAATTGCCGTTCCAGCATCAGCTGGAAACGAAATCACTGTCGGTGTTCGCCCTGAGGGCTTCACTCCAGCAGCAGATGGATTCCATGTTCTGGTTGAAGTGGTTGAAGAACTTGGCTCAGATGCTTTCGTTTATGGAAAGCCAGCTGATACAAATGTTAAGTTCGCAAACGCTTCAGATGAAGGTGCTCAAATAATTGTTCGCTGGGATCCAAAGAATCCTCCAAAGCCAGGCGAGACAATTTCAGTTGTTGCAAACCCTCAAGCAGTTCACCTGTTTAACTCAACTACAGGAGAGCGTATTTAACTCGCTTTAAATAAAAAACCCGCCGATTATTCGGCGGGTTTTTTTATGCTCCTGTTTTTAAAGGTGAATCCTCAAGCAGCGCCCACTCTTCATCGGTAAATAAACGTGAGCGAATGAGAAAGCGTTTACCTTCTGGTGACTCTAGAGAAAAGCCTCCCCCTCGACCGTTAACTACATCAATAGTTAAATGTGTGTGCTTCCAATATTCAAATTGTGATGCAGACATCCACACTTGAATTGGCTCATTGAGTTCAGGGATATCAAATTGGCCAATTAATACATCTGATCCGCCTACACGAAATTCACCTTTGAGATAACACATCGGTGAGGATCCATCACAGCACCCGCCTGATTGATGAAACATCAGCGGACCATTAATACTTGTTAATTTAATTAATAACAATGCCGCCTCGGGTGTGTAGTCAACGCGAGGCGGCAATGTCATCTGTTCTCCTTAGAAGAAGCCGAGCTTGTTGGGTGAATATGAAACTAGCAGGTTCTTTGTTTGTTGGTAATGATCCAACATCATCTTATGGTTCTCACGTCCGATTCCAGAAGCTTTATAACCACCAAATGCCGCACCGGCTGGGTATGCGTGATAACAGTTTGTCCAAACGCGGCCTGCTTGAATTGCACGTCCTGCGCGATAAGCCGTATTCATATCGCGAGTCCATACTCCGGCACCGAGTCCATACAAAGTGTCATTAGCAATCTCCATGGCATTATCAAAACCATCAAACTTGGTAACAGAAACAACGGGTCCGAAGATTTCCTCTTGGAAGATTCTCATCTTGTTATTGCCTTCAAAGATTGTTGGCATGACGTAGTAACCACCAGAGAGTTCGCCGCCAAGATCTGCGCGCTCACCACCTGTAATTACTTTTGCGCCTTCTTTCTTTCCGATATCTAGATAGGAAAGGATCTTCTCTAGTTGATCGGTGCTTGCTTGAGCTCCCATCATTGTTGATAGATCAAGAGGGTTACCCATTTTGATTGCTTTAGTGCGCGCGGTTACATCGCCCATGAACTTGTCATAAATCTTTGATTCGACCAGCCCGCGTGAAGGACATGTACATACTTCGCCCTGGTTAACGGCAAACATCGTGAAACCTTCGAGTGCTTTGTCATAGAAAGCATCGTTCTCTGCAGCGACATCATTAAAGAAGATATTTGGGCTCTTGCCACCAAGTTCGAGAGTGACAGGGATGATGTTTTCTGATGCGTACTGCATGATTAATCGGCCCGTTGTGGTTTCACCGGTAAATGCAATCTTTGCAATTCGTGGAGAAGAGGCAAGTGGCTTACCTGCCTCTACGCCAAAGCCATTAACAATGTTTACAACTCCTGGTGGCAACAAATCTTTGATGATATCCATCAAGAATAGAATTGAAACCGGAGTTTGCTCAGCTGGCTTTAAAACCACGCAGTTACCTGCTGCGATTGCCGGTGCTAATTTCCATACTGCCATCAAGATTGGGAAGTTCCACGGAATGATTTGCCCAACAACTCCTAGTGGTTCGTGAAAGTGGTAAGCAACGGTGTCATGATCGAGTTCGCCTGCAGAGCCTTCTTGTGCCCGGATTGCTGCAGCAAAATATCTGAAGTGATCAATTGCAAGAGGAATGTCAACATATAAAGCCTCCCGAACTGGTTTCCCGTTCTCCCACGTTTCTGCAACAGCGATTGCTTCAACATTTGCCTCCATGCGATCGGCAATTTTATTGAGAATAATTGCACGTTCAGTCGCAGAAGTTTTTCCCCAAGCATGTGCAGCGGCATGCGCGGCATCAAGGGCTTTATCTATGTCTTTTGCATTTCCACGTGCAACTTCACAAAATACTTTTCCAGTAACTGGAGTTACGTTTTCAAAGTATTGACCTGAATCTGGTTTCACATATTCGCCATTGATCCAATGGTCATACCGCGATGCGTAGTTAACTTTGCTTCCGGGTTGTCCGGGAGCAATAAAATCAGTCATGTCTCCTCCAACTTCATGCGAGCAACGGTGCTCGCCATGTTGGATTGAAAGTAGACCCGCCCTAGTTAGTCGGGCAATGCAAAAGTAGAGGTCTACCCCTCACAAAAAAGGAAAAAGGCTTAAGCCATCGCCTTTTTCAGGTTTTCATCGATTGAATTGAGAAATTCCTGAGTGGTTTGATATGGAGCATCTTTTGAAATCAAAAGGGAGAGATCCTTAGTCATCTTTCCTTGCTCAACGGTTTCAATACAAACGCGCTCTAACGTGTCACAGAACTGTGCAAGTTCGGCGTTGTTATCAAGTTTTGCGCGGTGGGCAAGCCCACGTGTCCACGCAAAAATAGATGCGATTGGATTCGTAGAAGTTGCCTTACCTTTTTGGTGATCGCGATAGTGACGAGTAACTGTTCCGTGAGCAGCCTCTGATTCAACGACTTTTCCATCTGGTGTCATTAATACTGAAGTCATTAAACCAAGTGAGCCATAACCCTGTGCAACTGTGTCAGATTGAACGTCACCGTCATAGTTCTTACAGGCCCAGACATAACCGCCTTCCATGCGAAGTGACATAGCGACCATGTCATCGATGAGGCGGTGTTCATACCAAATTCCTGCAGCTTCAAACTTTTCTTTGAACTCTGCTTGGTATATCTCTTCAAAAATATCTTTGAAGCGACCATCGTAAGCTTTAAGGATTGTGTTCTTAGTTGATAGATAAACCGGATACTTGCGAAGCAAGCCATAGTTCAATGAAGCATGTGCAAAATCGCGAATTGATGCATCCACGTTATACATACCCATTGCTACACCTGATGATTTAAAATCAAAAACTGTATGTTCGATTGGTGCTGACCCATCTTCTGGTACAAATGTCATCGTGAGTTTTCCTGGGCCAGGAACTTTGAAATCAGTTGCTTTGTATTGATCGCCAAATGCATGACGCCCAATAACAATTGGCTTAGTCCAGTGTGGTACTAAACGTGGGACATTGCTAATAATGATTGGTTCACGAAAAATAACGCCACCCAAGATATTTCGGACAGTTCCATTTGGAGACTTCCACATCTTCTTCAAACCAAATTCTTCAACGCGTGCCTCATCTGGGGTAATAGTTGCGCACTTAATTCCAACACCGTGCTTTTGAATAGCATGGGCTGAATCGATTGTTACTTGGTCATCGGTGGCATCACGATTTTCCATACCAAGGTCGTAGTACTCAAGATTTACATCTAGATAAGGAAGGATTAAAGAGTCTTTGATGAACTGCCAGATGATACGAGTCATCTCGTCACCATCTAGTTCAACAACTGTTCCTTCAACTTTGATCTTGGTCATCGCGTGCGCTCCTTTAGAGTGTTTGTACGTCTGCTTGCTTTGCTCGAACTGCTTCGGCTGCAGCTTTAAGGGCTTCAACTTCTGAGTCAGTTAACTTGCTTTCAACAACTTTCTTAATTCCTTCGCGGCCAATTTCAGCTTCAACACCAAGATATACGCCTGAAATTCCATATTCGCCATCAACCCAGGCACACACTGGCATTACTGCACCTGAATCTTCAATCACTGCTTTAGCCATACGCGCGGCTGCAGCTGATGGTGCGTAATATGCCGAACCAGTCTTGAGAAGTGCAACAACCTCAGCGCCGCCGTTGCGTGTGCGATCAACGAGTTCATCAATTTCAACTTGAGATAATAAATCACTCAGTGCTTTTCCATCCACAGTACAGCGACTTGGAACTGGAACCATCGTGTCGCCATGTGAGCCAAGCGTCAGAGTTTTAACTGCGCCAACTTTTACGCCAAGTTTTTCGGCAACAAAGTTAGTAAAGCGTGCAGTATCAAGCATTCCTGCCTGACCCATTACGCGGTTCTTAGGAAAATTAGTTGCGATTTGAGCAAGCGCAGTCATTTCATCTAGCGGATTAGATACAACGATGATGACTGCATTTGGTGAGTGCTTTGCAATATTTTCAGCAACTCCACGCACGATGCCAGCATTTACACCGATTAAATCCATGCGACTCATACCAGGTTTGCGTGGAAGGCCTGCAGTAATAACCACTACATCTGAATTAGCTGTTGCTTCATAGCCAGCACCTTCGGCAGATGTCGTTGCACCAATGATTTTAGTTTCAAAGCCTTCAATTGAACGAGATTGATTCATATCGAGTGCTAAACCTTCGGGTTTGCCTTCGACGATATCTGTCAATACAACTGTGTCAAAGATGTTGTATTCAGCTAAACGAAGCGCCGTTGTTGAACCATAAAAACCTGCACCGACTACTGTGACTTTTCCGCCCATGGCGTACTCCTTATATTCGCTCTGCCCATTTAAGGCACGGGCGTAACTCTACCGTCCGCGAGGAAGTGCTAAAGCCAGAGCAAATAGGGCAATGGCTATTAGTAAAGGGAAATAAAAGTCGAACTTTCGCTGGTCTCTCGCTTTGATCGCAATTCCTGCCGTGCCCACCGCAATAAAAAGTGACCCACCTCGCACTATTCCGAAGATGCCCAATGTAATTCCAATAAGAATAATTACATTGCTCGAAATAGTTAAAGTTTTATTATTTATCCGCATGCATCTACAACGTTCTTGACCAACATGGCGCGTGTCATTGGACCAACGCCGCCAGGCATAGGCGCAACCCAGGATGCAATCTCCATCACCGATGGATCAACATCACCAAGTAATCCTTGATCTGTGCGTGATATTCCTACATCAATTACTACTGCACCGGCTTTTATCATGTCGGCTTTTAAGAAATGAGCTTGTCCGATAGCTGCAACAATAATGTCTGCGTTCTTTGTGTGCGCGAGAAGATCTTTTGTACCTGTGTGCGTCAAAGTAACTGTTGCATTTTCTTGTTTGCGTGTTAACAACAAACCAAGTGGACGACCAACGGTTAAACCTCGGCCAATGACGGTTACTTCTGCGCCTTTGGTACTAATTCCATAATGTGTAAGTAATTCGACAATTCCATGTGGCGTGCAAGGAAGTGGTGCGTCATAGCCAGAAACTAAACGTCCTAAATTCATTGGGTGTAAACCATCTGCATCTTTTGCCGGATCGATCGCTTCTAATACACGTTGAGTATTTATCCCTCTTGGCAATGGCAATTGCACTATATATCCGGTGCATTCTGCTGATGCATTTAAATCTTTTATTGCCGCCAACACATCGGCTTCAGTTGCACTATCTGGAAGATCAACTCTTATTGAGTTAATTCCAATTTCATGGCAGTCACGATGTTTGCCGCCCACATATGAATGTGATCCCGGGTCATCGCCTACTAGAACAGTTCCAAGGCCCGGTGTAATTCCACGTGATTTCAGTTCGCTCACACGAATAGCTAATTGGCCTTTGATTGTTGAAGCTAAAGCTTTTCCATCCAAGATTTGAGCGCTCATGTTGCCTATCTTATAAGCAGATTATGCATGAGAGAAATGGCGAACGCCCGTGAAGAACATCGCAACTCCTGCCTTCTGCGCAGCAGCAATGACCTCTTCATCGCGAACACTTCCACCTGGTTGAACAACTGCAATTACCCCTGCATCCAGCAAAATTTGTAATCCATCAGCAAATGGGAAAAATGCATCGCTTGCAGCAACACTTGCATGTACTCGATCACCCGCACGAGCAACTGCGAGCCGAGCAGAATCGACGCGATTAACTTGACCCATTCCAATTCCAACTGATGCGGTGTTTTTGGCTAATAAAATCGCATTGCTTTTGACACTACGAACACTTCGCCATGCAAACTCAAGATCTTTCATAGTTTGCTCATCAACTGTATTGCCACTTACTTGTTTCCAATTACTTGGTGAATCACCTGGCGCATCCACTAAATCTGCCTGCTGTAAAAGAACGCCACCTGAAACGGGCCGAATCTCTAATTGTGATGTTGTAGGAACTTCACACTTCAGAATTCGGATAGATGGTTTTTTCATTAATAATTCAAGGGCATCAGCATCGTAATCTGGAGCAATTAGCACTTCAGTAAATACTTCCGCAAGCGGAGTTGCCATGGCTAAATCCACTTTTCGATTTGCAGCAATCACGCCGCCAAAAGCTGAAACTGGATCGCACTCATGGGCATGGGCATAAGCAACTGCTACTCCAAGTGCACACACTGCAATTCCACAAGGATTAGCATGTTTCATAATTGCAACGGCTGGATCCCTGTGGTCTAGAACTGCCCGCCATGCTGATTCGGCATCTGTGTAATTATTAAATGACATTTCTTTTCCATGAAGCTGAACAGCATTTACGATTCCAGCTGGGCCACCGGAATAAATTGCCGCTTCTTGATGTGGATTTTCGCCATAACGCAAAGTATTTTCACGGTGCCAAATTCGACCAAACCATTCTGGTAGTTCTTCAGTTTTACCTAACCAATTTGCAATAGTTACGTCATATTCGGCCGTAGTCCTAAATACTTCTAGCGCTAACTGTCGACGTTCTTCAGAGGTAAAACCGCCCGCTTTAAGAGAGGCGATCAAATGGTCATACTGTGAGGTCTGGCAAATAACGGCTACTGAGCCATGATTTTTTGCCGCCCCTCGCAACATAGATGGACCGCCAATATCTATTTGTTCAATACATTCTGCAAAATCAGCTCCCGATGCAATTGTCACCGCAAATGGATACAGATTAATAATTACTAAATCAAATGGTTCGATATCTAGCTCTTCAATTGCTGCGAGATGTTCTAAATTATTTTGATCGGCAAGGATCCCAGAATGAATTCGAGGATGAAGCGTTTTGACTCTGCCACCCATAATTTCAGGAAAGCCTGTGTACTGACTTACTTCTGTGACTTGAATTCCAGCAGTTTGAAGATTCTTTGCAGTTGAACCTGTAGAAAGTATTTCAACACCAGCCTCACTAAGGGCTGTACCAATTTCAAGTAATCGATCTTTGTCGTAAACACTTACAAGTGCTCGACGAATTATTTTGCGCTCAGACATTGTGCTCCAGAGTTGGAAGTATCAGGGCTATGGTCGCAACAATGAGACCGCGTTC
>Ga0194060_10003178_pt1 | contig 11654 bp, 8 predicted proteins | sample SepL225m_MetaG_FD_163427 | JGI IMG/M metagenome (GOLD analysis project Ga0194060, IMG submission 163427) | Anoxic zone freshwater microbial communities from boreal shield lake in IISD Experimental Lakes Area, Ontario, Canada - Sep2016-L222-5m | ecosystem: Environmental > Aquatic > Freshwater >... | reverse complement strand
ACCCGGAAGAGGAGCTACGACCCGGCGAGCCTCCGGCCAAGCCGCGGAACCAACTCAACCTGACCCGCATGGCCGCCTCCGCCACGATGGGAAATGATGATTTCGACGTGCGCGGCTATCGGAATTATCGCGGCATGGAGGTCGTAGGCGCCTGGGCGTGGCGGCACGATTACGGCATGGGCGTCGCCACCGAGCAATCGGTGGGCGAGGCATTCGAGACTCTCTATGTATTGCGGCGCGTCTTTCTGGTGCTGGTCGTCTTGCTCATCGCCAGCGGCGGCGCCATCTTCGGCTTCACGGTCCTGGTTGAGCGATTGCAGGCTTCCGCCAGGAAGAGCGCGCTCGCGGCTCGGCAGCTTGGCCAATACACGCTGGTGCAGGAGATCGGGCGCGGGGCCAACGGCATGGTTTACCGCGCCCGGCATTCCCTGCTCCGCCGCCCGGTGGCCATCAAGCTGCTCAGCCCGGACATGACCAATGAGACAAATACCGCCCGGTTCGAGCACGAGGTTCAGATGACCAGTCAGCTTACCCATCCCAACACCGTTGCGATCTATGATTACGGGCACACGCCAGAGGGCTTGTTCTACTTCGCCATGGAATACCTGGGCGGCGTTGACCTCGACCAACTGGTGCGGCAGTTCGGCGCGCAGCCCGAGGGGCGGGTCATCCACATCCTGCGCCAGGTCTGCGGCTCGCTTTCCGAGGCGCATCGGATCGGTTTGATCCACCGCGACGTCAAGCCGGCCAATATTATCCTCACCCGGCGGGGCGGGGTCTGTGACCTCGTGAAGGTTCTCGACTTCGGGCTAGTGAAGGCGGTGAATCGGAAGGCGGCAGGCGGCATGAAGGCCGATGCAGTGGTCGGCACGCCGCACTTCATGTCGCCCGAGGCGGTCGAAAGACCGGAGAGCGTTGACAGCCGGGGTGACCTCTATTCGCTCGGAGCAGTGGGCTACTGGCTTCTCACAGGGCGGACGCTGTTCGACCATGACACCGTCGAAGAATTGCTTGTCGGTCAGGTCAAGGAGACGGCGCCGCACCCTTCCGAGCGACTTTGCAAACCATTGTCCCCCGACCTCGCCGATCTCATCATGTTCTGCCTCTCCAAGCGACCCGAGCAGCGCCCACCCAGTGCCGAGGCGCTGGAGCAGGCGCTGGCGGGATGCGTCTCGGCGGGCACTTGGACGCCGCAGGACGCCGAGCAATGGTGGCGGGCGAATGTGACGGCCGTGGATGCCTTGCCCGTGGCTGCTATGGCGGAAAAAACGCTGGTCATTGCGCCGCGCAGCTAGCCTGGGCTGGCCCTGCGGCGCGGGGTCCAACTGGCGGCCGCGGCCCCGCAAGCGTGTTTAATGCGTGTTGATAGCGTATTGATCCGGTGTTGACTGCGGGTTGCTCCATAGGACCTCCATAGGTACTCCATAGGATCTCCATAGGAATTCCATAGGAACCTTGCTCCAGAACTGCCCTTGTGCCCGCGGGGCGGTAGTGGCGCTTGGGCGGCCCGCCGGACCCGGTCCGGCGGGCCCAACGGTAGTGCGGCACTCTGCCCTGACGCGGGCCAGTTGTGAAGCAAAGGTTGCTTGCAAATTGCCAGCAGGTGGCTGGGCCGCAGGGGCAGACTTTCTCGCTTTGGAGTTTGACCCGGCGATTGATCTGACCTACCGTTCGGTAAGTTAATGGCTAATACCGCCAACCATTCGAAAACGCGGCAGCATATCCTGCGGGCAGCACTCAAGAGCTTTGCCCGGTGCGGGTATGCCGCTACCTCGGTCAGGCAGATCGTGGACGATGCCCGGGTGTCCAAGCCGGCGCTGTATTACTATTTCGCCAACAAGGCGCAACTGTTTCAGGCGCTGGTGGACCAGGCCCACGACGAGCGTTTCCGGCTTATGCAGGCCGCCGCCCAACGGGGGCGGACGGTGGCGAAGAAGCTGGAGCAGATCGTGACCGACGTCTTCGAGTTCTCCCTGTGCAACCGCGAGCTGATGCGGCTGGCGTTCGCCACCGCTTTTGCCGCGTCGGGCGAGTCGCCCAGCCTCGTGAGGTGCGCCGAGAAGGGCCGGCGCAACTATGAGTTCGTTCGGTCCCTGATTGAGCAGGGCCAGACCTCTGGCGAACTGGACCGCCGCTTCAGCGTGGACGAGTTGGCTATGGGCATCTATGGCCAGTTGAACAGCTACGTCATGGTGCGGCTGCTGGTGCCCGACTGCCCGCTGGATCGGCGGGCTGCCCGGCAGATTGTTCGCCTTTTTATGGAAGGGGCCGCGCACCGTCATCCCGGGGCTAACGGCTCGGCGCGCGCCACTCCGCAGCCCCGTCACTCTTTATCCCGCTCATGATACGTAAGATTTTACTCGCTGTTTTCATTGTCCTCGCGGTCGTCGGCGGTCTCGCCGGGGTGAAGGCCCTGCAGATCAAGAAACTAATCTCCGACGGCAAGAGTTATGTCCAACCGCCGGAAAGCGTTAGCTCCGCGGTCGTGCGGGAGGAGAAATGGCAAGGCACCCTCACCGCCATCGGCTCGATCATGGCCGTGCAAGGGGTGACCATCACCCCGGAAATCTCGGGCCTCGTCCGCGAGATCGCCTTTGAGTCCGGCGCGGTGGTGTCGCAGAGCAACCTGCTGGTGCGCCTCGACACTTCTCTGGAGGAGGCGCAACTCCGGGCACTGGAAGCGCAGGAGGAGTTGGCCCGGCTTAATCTCGCTCGCGAGCGCACTCTCCGCAGTCAGAACATGGTTTCGCAGGCTAATTTGGATGCCGCGGAGGCGACGCTCAAACAGGCCCAGGGCACCGCCGACGCCACTCGCGCCACGATTCAGAAAAAGACCATCCGCGCTCCGTTCGCCGGGCGCCTGGGCATCCGCCTCGTCAACCTCGGGCAGTATCTTGACACGGGCAAACCGATCGTCTCACTGCAATCGCTAACGCCCGTGTATGCGAATTTCTCACTGCCGCAGCAGGATTTGGCGCAGCTCAAAACCGGCATGAGCGTTCGCGTGACGACCGACACTTATCCGGGGCGTGTGTTTGACGGCACGCTGACCGCGATCAATCCCGAGCTTGACCAGACCACTCGCAGCGTGGGGTTGCAGGCAACGTTCGCCAACGCCGATCAGTTGCTCCGGCCGGGCATGTTCGCCCGCGCCGAGGTGCTGCTCGCGGAAGAGCAGCCCTTGCTGGTGATCCCCGCCACCTCCGTGCTGAGCGCACCTTACGGTGACTCGGTCTATGTGATCGAATGCAAGCCGGGCAAGGACAGCGGCAAGTCTCAATTGGTGGTGCGGCAGCAGTTCGTCCGGACGGGGCGCGCGCGCGGCGACTATGTGAGCGTGGAATCGGGCCTCAAGGTGGGCGAACGCATCGTCAGCGCCGGCATCTTCAAGCTGCGGAATGGCATGTCGGTTACCGAAAGCAAGGAACTGGTGCCCAAGAGCGACCTGGCCCCGCGTCCGTCGGACAGTTGATCCGCAGCACCTGCCCATGAAGTCTTTCACCGATCTGTTTATCCGACGGCCCGTGCTCGCACTGGTCGTGAACCTGGTCATATTGATCGCCGGGTTCCAGGCGATGCGCACGCTGGTCGTCCGGCAATACCCGCGCAGCGACAATGCGGCGGTGTCCGTGATGACCGCGTACGTGGGGGCCAGCGCGGAGCTGGTGCGCGGTTTCATCACCACGCCGCTGGAGCGGGCCATCGCCGCTGCTGATGGCATTGACTATATCGAGTCGAGCAGCAAGCTCGGCTTGTCCACCCTGACCATCCGCCTCAAGCTCAACTACGATCCCAACAAGGCGCTTGCTGAGATCAGTTCGAAGGTGGACCAGGTCCGCAACGATCTTCCGCCCGAGGCCGAAGTGCCTATCATCAACGTCACGTCCGCCGATTCCCAGTTCGCGGCGGCCTACCTCCGGTTTTCCTCCGACGTGCTGGAGGCGAACCAGATCACGGATTACCTCGTGCGGGTGGTCCAGCCCCGCCTTTCCGCTCTCGAAGGGGTGCAGCGCGCGGACATTCTGGGCGGCCGCACCTTTGCGATGCGCATTTGGCTCAAGCCCGACCGCCTGGCGGCGCTGAGCATTAACCCCAACCAGATTCGGGAGGCGTTGGCGGCCAACAACTTCCTCTCGGCGGTGGGCCGCACCAAGGGCTCGCTGGTCCAGGTGAACCTCAGCGCTAACACCGATCTGCGCTCCACCGAGGATTTCCGTAACCTCGTCGTGCGTCAGTCTGGCGACAAGCTTGTTCGGCTGCGTGATGTGGCCGATATCGTGCTTGGCGCAGACAATTATGATTCAGAGGTCCGGTTTGGCGGCGCGCGAGCTGTGTTCATGGGCGTCTGGCCGCTGCCGAACGCCAACTCGCTGGATGTGATGAAGCGGGTCCGCGCCGAGATGGCGCTCATCGAGAAGGAGCTGCCCACCGGCCTCACTGCGGGGATTGCCTACGATGCCACCAAGTATATCGAGGATGCCATCCGTGAGGTGTTAAAGACCCTGAGCGAGACGCTGCTGATTGTGGCCATCGTCATCTTCTTGTTCCTCGGTTCACTGCGTTCGGTCCTTGTCCCGCTGGTCGCCATTCCGATCTCTCTCATTGGTACTGTGTTCCTGATGCAGGTGTTCGGGTTCACGCTCAACCTGCTCACGCTGCTGGCCATTGTGCTGTCGGTAGGCTTGGTCGTGGACGATGCCATCGTCATCGTCGAGAACGTCGAGCGCCATGTCCGCGAGGGTCAGTCACCCCGGCAGGCGGCCCTGTTGGGGGCGCGCGAACTCCTCAGTCCCGTGATTGCGATGACGATCACGCTCGCCGCGGTCTATGCGCCGATCGGCCTCCAGGGCGGCCTCACCGGGTCGCTGTTCCGTGAATTCGCCTTCACTCTGGCCGGCGCGGTATTTATCTCTGGCGTGGTCGCCCTCACCCTTTCGCCGGTGATGTCTTCCAAGCTGCTGGACGCCGGGCGTGAGGAGCATGGCCTCACCGGGCGCATCAACCGTGGCTTTGACCGCCTCCGCCGCGCCTACGCTCGCGTGCTGGACGCGACGCTCCGGGCCCGTCCGGCGGTCTATATCTTCTGGCTGGTCCTGGGCCTGCTGGCCATCCCGCTGTTCACTATGGCCCCCAAAGAACTTGCGCCCGCGGAAGACCAAGGCTTTGTAATGGGCATCGTCGAGGCGGCGGCGGATGCTACGATTGACCAAACCACCTTTTACACCGAAGCCGTCACTCGTGAGATGTTGAGCATGCCGGAGGCGGCGCAGATCTTCCAGATTACCTTCCCGGACAACGGGTTTTCCGGCTTGGTGCTCAAGCCCTGGGGCGAACGGAAACGCACTGTGTTTCAGATTACGCCGGAAGTGCAAGGAAAAGTAAGCAGCATCCCGGGCGTCCGCACCTTTATGACCACCCCGTCGGCGCTGCCGGGGGGAGGTCAGTTCCCCGTCGAGGTCGTGATTGGCGCCACGGCCGAACCCGAGTTGATCCTGAAGTATGCTGAGCAGTTGCAGCAGAAGGCCGCGGCGAGCGGCATGTTCGCCTTCCCGCCAATCATTGATACCAAGATTGATCAGCCCGAAGTGGAGTTGGTGATGGACCGCGACAAGGTGGCTTCGCTGGGCCTCAACATGGCAACCGTCGGCGCGGACCTGGCAACGCTGGTGGGGGGCAACTTTGTAAACCGGTTCAGTCTCGCCGGTCGGAGCTACAAGGTGATCCCGCAGGTGAAGCGTATTGAACGTCTCAACGCCAATCAGCTCGAAAGCACCTACGTCAAGGGGCCTAACGGCCAGTTGGTGCCCCTGAGCACCTTCGCCACGCTGAAGAAGAAGACCGGCCCGCGCTCGCTCAACCGCTTTCAGCAATTCAATGCGGTGAAGATCAGCGGCGTGGCCATCCGACCGCTCGACGAGGCGCTGCGGTTCCTCGAAACGGAAGCGGCGAAGATCCTGCCCCAGGGCTACAAGCTCGATTACACTGGAGAATCCCGCCAACTGCGTGTCGAAAGCAGCAAGTTCCTGCCTGCCTTCACGTTGGCGATGGTGCTGATCTTTCTCGTGCTGGCCGCCCAGTTCAACAGCTTCCGCGATCCCCTGATCATCCTGCTGGGATCGGTGCCCCTGGCCATGTTCGGCGCGCTGATCTTTAGCTTCCTCAAGATGCCCGGCGCCGGGTCCGCCTTTTTCACCAATGGCTGGACAACCACACTGAACATCTATTCGCAGGTCGGTCTGGTCACCCTCGTCGGCCTGGTCTCAAAGAACGGCATTCTCATTGTGCAGTTCGCCAACGAACTCCAGCGCACCGGCTTGCCTAAGCTCCAGGCTGTGCGCGAGGCTGCGCTGATCCGCCTGCGTCCGGTGCTGATGACCAGCGCCGCCACGATTTGCGGACACTTCCCGCTGACGCTGGTCTCCGGGGCCGGCGCTGCGGCGCGAAACTCGATCGGCATTACCATCGTTGCCGGCATGGCGCTTGGCACCCTATTCACCCTGCTGGTGATTCCTTCCATCTACGTGCTGATTGCCAAACAGCATGTCGGCGAAGAAGTCGGAGTCCTTGGCCAGGATCTTGCTCTGGCCGAAGCGACACCAGAGGTCCTTCCGACCACCGAAGAAGCCACCGCCAAATGAGGGCGAATTCCTGCTGGCTTATTTCTTCAAAACGGGACTTGCATTCCTGCAGGATTTTCGTAGCTTGCTTTCGCCTGTTTGGAAGCGAGCGTAGCTCAGCCTGGTAGAGCATCACGTTGCCAACGTGAGTGTCGAGGGTTCGAATCCCTTCGCTCGCTCCATCTTTATTATCAAGGACTTACGAAAGCAGTGGCCAAAGTTACAACGGCCAGTTACAAGAAGTTCAAAGCTGTCAAAGCCGTCGTCATCGTCACCGACCACAGCCAGGTGGTGGGCGCCACGGTCACCGGCCCCGGGTGGTCGCGTTCGGTCAATACTATCTCGGGCCGCGTCATCGTTGCCGTGGCGATTCGTTACACCCAACCTTAGCTGAAGTCCCCCACAACCAAAACATGAGCAACGCCCGAGGCATCTTTCTCAACGCGGTCATGGCCGGCGCGATTGCCCTCGCGCTGTGCGCCGGCTGCCAGACCGAATCGAAGCAGAAGCCCGCCGCTTCCAAGGCTACCCTGACGGCGCGGGAGGCCCTGGACATCGCCACCGAGGCCTACATCTTTGGCTACCCCCTCGTCAAAATGGACCTGACCCGGCAAGTAATGACTAACGTGCGCTTCCCCGAAGGCATGAACGCGCCGCCGGGCCAGTTCGTGCGCATTCGGACCTTTCCCTCCGCGTCGAATCGCGAGATCACCACTCCCAGCGCCGACACACTCTATACCGCGGTCTGGCTGGACGTGGCCAAAGAGCCCTGGGTGCTGAGCATCCCCGATACCCAGGACCGCTACTGCCTGTTCTCCATGCTGGACGGCTGGAGCACCGTGTTCGAGGCCCCCGGCAAGCGCACCACCGGCACCGGCCCGCAGAAATACGCGATCACCGGCCCGGGCTGGAAAGGCAAGCTGCCCGACGGCCTCAAGGAATGCAAGTCATCCACCAGCATGGTCTGGGTGATCGGCCGCGTCTCCTGCACCGGCACCAGTGATGATTACGCCGCGGCGCACGCGATCCAGGATGAATGCTCCGCCGTCCCCCTGAGCGCCTACGGGAAGCCATACGCGCCCCAGCCGGGCTCCGTGGATCCGGCGATTGACATGGCAACCCCCGTGCGCGAGCAGCTTCGGCAGATGAATGTGGGCACCTTCTTCAATCGGCTGGCGTTGCTGATGAAGGACAACCCGCCCGACCACGCTGATGGGCCGATCCTCAAGAAGATGGCGCGCCTGGGCATCGTCCCGGGCCAGCCGTTCGACATCAACAAGTTCAACGCCGCGGAAGTCCAGTCCCTCCTGGCCGTGCCCGAAGCGGCCTTTATCAAGATGAAGGCCTGGTTCAAGGACGGCGCCAAGGCGGGCGACTCGATCGTCCAGAACGGCTGGACCCTTACCTTGAAAACCGGCCACTACGGCACCGACTATATCCAGCGCGCCCTGATCGCGGCGATTGGCCTGGGTGCCAGCCTCCCGCAGGATACCTTCTACGCGATCTCAATTGCGGACGCGGCGGGGGAGCCCTACAGCGGCAACTTCCGTTATGTGATGCACTTTCCCCCGGGCCAGATCCCCAGTGTCAATGCCTCCTGGTCGCTGACGATGTATGACGCCGATTACTTCTTCGTGGAAAACGCGCTTGCCCGCTACTCGCTCGGCTCGCGCGACGACTTGAAACTCAAGGGGGACGGCTCGCTGGACATTTACATCCAGAGGCACCCGACGGGTGCGGGCCTGGAGTCCAACTGGCTGCCTGCGGCGGAGGAGAAGTTCATCCTCATGCTGCGGTTCTACTGGCCCAAGGATACCCTGCTCAACGGTTCCTGGAAGATCCCACCCGTCAAACGGGGAGATTAGGCCGAAGCCACGGCGAAATCACGCCGCCGCAGTGGGCGATGAATGGGTCCGGGTGGCCTGCACCTCGGCGCAGCCCGGCAGGATTGGTTGAGCGCAGCCGAGGGCGTTCTCTTCGTCCTAACGCTTCAAGTTACATGCATCCACCCAGGCTGTTCAGACTTGTCGCTTACCCTGCATAGCGAACACCCGCAATCAGCGCTGCAAAGTCCAGAGGATTGGATCGGCAACAGAAACGGAATCCCTGCGTCCACTGGCATGCAATTGGTGGCTCTGGATTTCATAAGCGCTCTGCAACATAAACGATCAGCGCCGCAGACGGAACCAGAAGAACTTGCGCGAGGAGCGTGCCCGCGCACCGGCTTCCCACCAGCCACACAATCGCCCGCCTGAAAGCCGGCTCGCTCATTTTGCCATCAACCACATCATCGGTCATCACCGAGAGCTGGGGATCAATGAGCACGAACATCAAAATGGTGGCCACGCCGTTGACGATGGAGGACAAGGTGCAGGCGGTCACGCGGTAGTGGGGATTGAGATACCCCACATAAAGAGCGGCAAAAACGCCTACTGTCCAAAGTGACACGGCCACGACATTCAAAGCGACAATCTGTGGCGAGATGGCCCTGCCGAGATGCAAGCTCGTGACGTGACTGGCGGCCGGGAGGCTCACCGAATCTCTGATGTGAGTCAGCCCGCCTCTGGAAAAGGCGTAAAGACGCAACCGAGGCATCGAACGATGGGTTTGGAAACTTGCCACGGCCTTGCTGAAGAGGCGTTGGAAGGTGGGAGTCAAAAACGCGCCGACCAGCGTGCCGAACGTTGCCGAAAGCAGAAACCAACGGAAGTCGGTAAGGAGGTTGTGGGAGTTGCCAGGGCCGAGATTGCTCTCCACCCGCTTTGCCAAGAAAGGCTCCTGGAATGAGTTCGACGTGCGGGAGACCAGAATCAGAATATTGAAAAGGGCAAACGATACCGCAATTCGCCGCGTTCGCACCCCTGCAATACGAACCGAATAGGCCAGGGTCCCCACCAGGTGGATGATGAATGTCAAACCACAAATAATAAGGAGTTGCGTATCCATAATCTTGAGCCCGCTAACGATGAGCGCAGCGACGCCGGGCCAATGACGCCCGGGAAACAGCCCAGAGTCCTCCTGGCGTTGGCTGCCGCGATTGGTTCGATCTGCTATTCATCCCTCTTTCCTTTCAGCGCCTGAATCTGCCGATACCGAAACTTACCGTAGTCAATAACTTGGCATACCGGAGGGATGGAATCCGGACCTATTTCAACCAAGTCCTCCCGGCGAGAAGCAACGAGCTTCAGTGCATCCTCAAGGGCAAACAACCCAAGGTCGGCACCGTCTTCGGAGACCAGCCGAACGGGGTTCGCTTTGATCTGAAGGTTTATTCGTGGTCGCATTGGATTCTGATCGAACGTCGCGCATCAGCGACCCCGCGCCACTGGTGCCCGGCAAGAAACAGAGAGGTCATCGCGGGGTTCGCTGAATGCGCCTTGTTCGCCTTCTAGTCATTTGTGCTCGCTGTGCTGCGAACGCGTGCCTGGAAGCAAACCGAAGAAACCCAGGACAATGGCACCTAAACATAGCACTGTGGTGCTCCCCAGGATAATGGTGAATGCTGCATCCGCCTTCAAATCGCCAATCCCAAGCAGGGCCATACAAAACGTAACAAACCCGCTCAAGAAAGCGGCAAGCAATACCGCAACCACTGCCCAAATAAGTATGAAGACGAGTTTTCTCATAATGGCGAACTATTTGTTTAACCGGAAAGAATTCGGCCTATGTGGGTATTGGGGGAGAAACGCGGAGTTGGATGTCATGGCCTTGAGCATGCGGCGAGGAGATGGGGAAGCCAGCCGATTCTAAAACCGCCTCACACAACGAAGCCCAGTATCCCTGAGGGCGAAGTTCGGATAGTGGCTGCCGCGATTCGCGCACCGCGACTTCTCGGTGTAGTAATCCCACGAACCGCCCCGCTTGACACGGACGCCATAAGGGCTGGGAGTCGGGCCGAGTGGATCAGCCCCCGGTGAGGAACTATAGTACGTGGGTGAGTACCAATCCCAACACCATTGCCAGGCATTCCCCGCCATGTCATAAAGCCCATACCCGTTTGCCGGAAATGACCCCACCGGGCTGCTGTAAGGCATGCCTCCGCTCGTGAAATTGGTGTCGTAGCCGCTGATGGGATTCACATCATAGGGGTAACCACCAACCAATATGGGATAAGCCTCGTAGTTGGCCCGGCTCCAATCAATGGTGTCGGCATCCGCCCAGGGGAACCGATGACCCGCCGCGCCGCCCCGCGCCGCCTTCTCCCATTCTGCCTCGGTGGGCAGCCGATAGCCGTCGGCTGCCCAGTTAACGCAGTCGTTCGTCACATCGCAGCGGCCGCTGCGGTAGATCGCTGCCTGGCTTAGGCTCGCGTTGGTGTAATAACAGGGCGTCCGCCCTTCCATCTCTGACCGGGCATTGCACCACTGCACCGCGTTGTACCAATAGACTGACTGCACCGGATGGCTAGCCGCCTTGCCCGAAGCGGCAGGAAAGGTATAGCTGTGGTTGGTGGCCCACTGGTAAACGTTTGTCCAGAGCGCGTAGGTCACCAGATTCACATCCATGTAGAAGGCCGATACCATCACGCTGGTGGGTGGGGCATCGCTATTGCCGTCGAGGGTGTCCCCCATGGTGAAGCTGCCTTCGGGAATGAGGACCATGCCGGCGGGGGGATTGGGGTCGTAGAGCCTGTTAGTGACGACATTGCTGGTGACGGGAATCTGAACGTAGTCAACCCAGTTGGTGGCCGCCCCGAGGCGCCGAGCGGTCTGGATGGTATAGTTGGTTCCAACCTGGGCGTTGGTCCAGGTGATGTAGCCGTCCGGAGTGGCGGTGGTGATGGCCGCTGCCGTCGGGCCGACAATACGGAAGAAGCGGGGTTCATCCGCAACCGTGCGCGGTGCCACCAGGCAAAGCGCGGGACTGAAGGCGAGAAGGAACCGAAGGGATTTGGAATAGGTTGTCTTCATAATCTTGGAATGGCGCTCACGGCGAGCGGATGCGGTAGAAGCGGGTCGGGTGGTTGGTCCAGTCGGGGTCGGTGAAGTAGATGGAGCCGTTGGTGAGCGTGCAGGTTTGCAGAGCCGTCCAGTTGGG
>Ga0194060_10003176_pt1 | contig 11655 bp, 6 predicted proteins | sample SepL225m_MetaG_FD_163427 | JGI IMG/M metagenome (GOLD analysis project Ga0194060, IMG submission 163427) | Anoxic zone freshwater microbial communities from boreal shield lake in IISD Experimental Lakes Area, Ontario, Canada - Sep2016-L222-5m | ecosystem: Environmental > Aquatic > Freshwater >... | reverse complement strand
GCAGTACTTGAAGCGGTCAACCCGTGCAGCCACTGGGTGGTAGCCAACAGACAAGCACCCAGGGCCGGATCCTGCAGGGCGTAACGCACGGCCATGCGTTGCAGATGGGCGGCTTGTTGCAGGGCCTCGGTCATGGTCTGCCAGACCTCGGCGCGGCGCGGATCCGCCGCAATGTAGGCATCGGCGGCGGCCGGCAAGGTTTCTATCCGGGCCACATCCAGGTCACGGAGCTTGCCAAGACAGGTCAGCAGCGCCAGCAAGACCTGCCAGGAGGGTGCGCTCTGCGTCGCCAGCACGGGGGCGAACAGACGTCTGGCGCTTTTGAAGCGCCGCCAGCCGACACGGGCCTGATGCACCAACTCGGGCTCGTCCGAGAGCAGCAAGCTGTTCAAGTTGCCGGTAAATTGAGAAAACATCTCCTGCATGACGCGCTGCGCCACCTCGGTGCGCGGCAGCTTGGCCGACAAGCGCTGCGGCCGGGCGCGCAATGGCGCATGGATAGCCCCTTGCGCCAATGCGTAACCGCGCTCTGCTTTGCTGGCAGACGCTGGCAATACGGCAATACTGGCAGCGATCTGGTTTGCCACTTCAAAAAGGGCGGCTGCGGGGCCAGCTTTAAGTTCAAGTTCGAGTTCGCAGATCGGTGTGGCGCGCTCGCCGTGGATGATCTGCCCGATGTCGAGCGCCACTTCGACCACGCAACCACCCGGCCGGCGCAGCAGCCAGACGGTGCGCTCGAAGCTGGTTTCAAAGACCGGTGCCAAGGCGCGGAACAGTTTGTCGTCTGGATCCAGGTCTGACCACGGCGTAGCTTGCAAGCTCTTCAGCGACAAACTGGCACTGCGCAGCGGAGTCTCCCATTCACCACGCTGACTCAGCGCCGAGTCGGGTCGGCCGGCGGTCTTTAGCGTTTGCAGCCACTTCGGCTTTTCTGCATCACCCAGACGCCGCAGTCTTAGGGCAACCCGATGTTGCCGCAGCGCAGAGTCAGGTGTGTCGAAATAGATGTTATACAAGTGCAGGCGTGTGCTCTTGCGCCTTGCCAGGATGGGACTTTGGGCCAGCCGCCTGGCCAGCGTTAACGGATCAGCGCCCGGCAGAGCCAGTTTGAGTTCTACTTCCTGCGGACATTGAATTCCGGGGGCTGCTTTCATCAATTCATTGATGCACTGACGTCCGAGGATCAGCTTGCGTGGCGACCGGACGGCTGGCGACAACCTTGATGAATTCCCGGTACGGAACCGACCACTGCTTGCGATCCTGGTTCAAGGCCTCGCGTGCATCGAGTTCCTTCTTCAACTGCATGACCAGTTCGTCATCATCTCCATACCGGAGTTGTAGCTTTGCGAACAATCGTCTTATGTTATTCAAATTTCTTGACATCTTGTTTTCCTCAACGGGCGTGGAAGTATCGACCATTAGCTGCAGCATGAACAGGCCGAAATGTCGACGGTCGTTGATTTGGCGCAACGATCAGACAAGAAATCGGCATGTCATCGGTGTGACACATTCATGTATGACAGTAGCCGTTTTGTAACCAACTTTCATTCAATTATGTCCACCATCTCCTACGTTGCGCGCAAGCCGAGTGTCCGGATTGCATTCGCCCTGAGCACTTTGGCCCTCTGCATTCAAACGGCTTACGCCCAGCAAGTGGCGATGGTAGAACTGGCACCGGTCAGCGTCACGGTGCAATCCGGTGCTTATGGGACGGCCGCCAAGGGAACCGCCTCGTCTATTGCGCCGTCACAGGCCAGTCTGGATGCGACGCAGCCCCAGTCCATCATCACGCGCGATTTCATGGACCTGTCCGTCGCCCCCACCACAGAATACAGCCGCATTGTCAACATCGCCCCGAGCATGTCGGGCGAGGCAGCCAATGGACCGGGCCTGGGTGAAACCAAGGTAACCCTGCGCGGCTTCAGTGATGACCAATACAACATCACCTTCGATGGCATACCGTGGGGCGACACCAACAACCCGGCCCATCATTCCACGTCGTTCTTCCCTGGCACCATCATTGGTGGTGCCACGGTGGAGCGGGGCCCGGGCAACGCGAGTAACTTCGGCTACGCGACCTTTGGCGGCTCCATCAATCTGTTTTCGAAGCAGGCTTCGAAAGAGCAGTCAGCCAGCGTTTTCGCCACGATGGGAAGCTGGAACACGCGCCTGCTGGGCGTTGGCTATGAAAGCGGTCGTTTTGGCGATGCAGCAGATGCCACCTTGCAGTTGAACTACCAGAACCTGCGTTCCGACGGCTATCTGAGCTTCAGCCCGATCCAGGCCCAAAACGTGACCGTCAAATTTGAGCGCAAGGTGGGTGACAGCTCAGTCTTGACGCTATTCACATCGGTCAACAATACAAAGTACTGGCAACCCGACAGCAACAAGGGCGCCACGCAGTCACAGATCGCCAAGTATGGTCCCAATTTCCAGTTGGACAACGATCCTAGCAGCCTGAATTACTGGGGCAACAACTACACCAACAAGGATACGGATTTTGACTACCTGCGTTTGCGTAGCAACCTCGGCAACGGCTGGAAGACAGACAATGCTCTGTACAGCTACGCTTATAACAACCAGACCATCTCGACCAACGACCCTACCTGGACCGGTACCGTTGGAACCACCAAAGACCCTCGCACCACGGTTGGCGGGGTCGTGACTGTGATTCCCGGCATTGACAAGCAGAACAAATACCGCGTCTGGGGCGACATCTTCAAGGCGACCAAGCAGGGTGATTTTGGACAGTTGCGCACCGGCGTGTGGCTTGAGTATTCGACGACCGACCGCCACCAGTACGACATCAACGTGCTCAACATGGCGTACAACACCGGCTTCGAAAAGGCCATTGCCGGTGTACCGGCCACCGCTACCCTGCCCAACACTGACCGTCCGATCAACAGCGTGAAATTTGATCAGCAGTCGCATATCCGCACCGCACAGCCGTTTGTGGAATACGCATGGGATGTGACGGCGGATATGCAGGTCACTCCAGGCCTGAAGTACGTCAACATCACCCGTTCGCAGACTTCACCGGTTGGCCAGACCACGCGCATCGTGAACGATGCTGGCAGTTTGACATACGCTGCCACGCTGCCTTTCCTGACCATCAACCAGAAGATCAACGACGGCATGTCGGCGTACGCACAATATGCCAAGGGCTTCCAGATTCCTGACCTCAACACGTTCTACGTTGCCAATCCGAGCCTCAACAGCACGGATCCGCAAAAGACCACGAACTATCAAGTCGGCATTGTTGGCAAGTCGGACCGCATGACCTGGGATGCGGACGTTTATCGCATCGAGTTCACCAACAAGCTGCAGTCGGTGACCTCAGGCACCGACACCTATTTCACCAATATCGGTGGCGCCACTTACCAGGGCGTGGAAGCTCAGATGGCCTACGTATTGGGTGGCGGCCTTTCCGCCTATCTCAATGGATCACTCAACACCGCGAAAGCGACCGATACCGGCTTGCAACTCGCCAATGCGCCGGAATTCACGGCGGCACTGGGTGCCTTGTACAACGAGGGTGCCTGGTCCGGTTCACTGATCTACAAAGCGAACGGTCCGGTTCGTCAAAAGGATTTCAGCGCCAGCAAGACACCGATCAATGGCGTGGCCTACTACGACTATTACCAGACGCCAAGTTATGGCACGCTGGACTTCGCCTTGGCCTATCAACTGAGCGCCAACAGCGTGTTCGGCAAGAAGCTCAAACTGCAGCTCAACGTGTTCAACGTCTTGAACAACAATGCTAATACTGCAATCAGCACGGGTGCCAGCCTGGCCTACGACACGTATGTGTATCAGACGCCGCGCAGCTTCCAGCTTTCGCTGAAGGCGGACTTCTGATCGTCGGCGTGATGACAGAGCTTGCTCAATGATCCGAATCGTCAGCAGGGCGTCCCTGCAGCACAGGGTAGGGCTTGCGACCCATCATGCCGGACCAAAGCAATTTGTTGAATTGCGCAGGGGGTACCTGATCGGCTTGCGAAAAGTCGAAGCCGGCGGTGACCTTGTCCCAATAAGCCGCCTTGTGACTGGGCTTGATGTTGGGTCCTGGCACGAAGGTCACGCTATTGGCACCTTCTGCCAGATTCAGCGTGGTCGTCTTCAGAACCGTGGAGGCGACCGCGCTGTAGCTCCATTGACCCGTTGACTTGACATCGAAGACCTCTGTCATCGGTCGCTGGAACGCTGTGTTCAGATTGATGTGCTGTGTGCCCAGAATGTCTTCGATGGTGCGCAGCACGCTGACCTGGTTGTAGCGTGTGTTGATGACCGCGCCCCGCTTCACGTAGGGCCCGACGACGTAGGCTGGGGCGCGATGCGAGTCCACGTGGTCAGGCCCGTCCTGCACGTCGTCCTCGATCACGATCACCAGGGTGTCGGCGGCGTAAGGACTGTGCGCTACGGCCTCGACCAGGCGGCCAACGGCCAGATCGTTATCGGCTTGTTGCGTCTCCGGCGTATTGACGCCTGCCAGCGCTGTGCCGAAGCTGCCCATGTGGTCATGGCTCAAGCGCACCAGCGACAGGCCAGGTAACTTGCCATTGGCAACGAACTGGTCGAATTCACGCTTCCATTCATGGTAGCGCCAGAGGTCGGGATAGTTCAGGTCGTAACCGCGAAAATAAACATCGGTCAGCGGCGCCAGCGCGGGTTCAAGTGGCGCGACCTGAATGACACCGGCTGCAAACGGCTGGGCGATTGGCGCGGCCTTGCTGCCAATGCTGCCGATATTGTTCACCAGGAAGCCGTAGTTGCGCACGGTCCCACCGGCTTGCAATACGGCGTTGAAAATATAGCCGTTCTGGATGCCAAAAGGCGCATCGGCCGATGCATGATTGGCTGTCCCCGTCAAGACGTTGTCGGTGCCGCCGGGCAGGCCGGCAGTTGCCTCGCTGTACAGGCGCGTGCCTTCTACGCCGGCGGCCGCGTCGCGCTGCGCGACGCTGGCGAAATTCACCGGGACGTTGCGGTTGGCGCCTTCAGACTCATACGACAGACCGCGATTCACGGCCGCGTAGTTGATCTGCTGGGTGATCGCCTCGGTGTTGGTGACACGCCCCTGCATCACCCAGGACCAACCGTCCATGCTGCCATCACCTGGGTCCATGAAGTTGTCCAGGGTCACAAACTGCGACGCCAGCCGGTGAAAATTCGGTGTCACCAGCTTGCCAAACTGGGTCAGACGCGGGTCGCCATTGGCGCCGTTGCCCAGATCGCCCAGAATCTGGTCGTAAGTACGGTTTTCTTTCACGACATAGATCAGGTGCTTGATGTGCTGACGCAGGAATGCCATCACCTTGGCGTCCTCGGCATCTGGCTTGGCCGAATATAAATTGTTCTGCGCGACTTTCGCCGTCAGCAGCACCAACTCAGCCGAAGTGGGTACGGGCGCGCTGACCAGGGATGCGCGCTCAAGCTGAAACTGGTACTGGTTCGATGCCTTCGCCGCATTGCCGGCAGCCTTGTTCCCCTCCGGATAAGTCAAGTTCGTCAAGCGCGCCGTCTGGCTCGACAGGTGACCAGGATTAGGTCCGGTGGCGTTTTTGCCATTGATCAGGTACATCCAGCTGCCGTCGTGGCTGAAGCTGATGTCGTGCGGCTCGTAGGCGGTCGGTATCAGGCCCGCAACGGTATTGGCCAGCGGGCCCGTCAACGGTATCACGGCGACCGAGTTGGCGCCGGCGTTGACGGCGTAAAGTGTCTTGCCATCAGGGGACAGCGTGACCGAGAAGGTCGCAGCGCCGGTGTACTTGGGTCCGGGCAGCATCCCTGCCGGTGCACGCGCATCTATCCGGCTGACGACTTGGTTGCTTGCCGTATCGATCACAGCGACCTGATCGGCGTTGTCCTGTGCCACGTAGAGTCGGGACTGCGCCGCGTCGAGCGTCATGCCCAGAGGATTGCCGTCAAGCTTGATGCGCGTGACAAGGCGGCCCGCCGTCGCCGAAGAAATATCCAGCACGACGATCTCCCGGTCACGCGCCGACGACACGTAGGCTGTGCCATTGCCCCTGAGTACAACGGCGAACGGATAGGTGCCACCCACGCCACCGCTGGCGCCCTCGTTGTTGGCGAAGAAGGGACGCAAATCGTGCTCGTAGCGCACGCTGCCACTGGCCGTATCGATCACGCTGACCGAGTCGTTGTAGTTGTTGGCGACCACCAGCGTCTGACCATTGGCAGAAACACCGATGCCGCTCGCATTGGGCTGCACCCGCACGCCAACGCCTTGGGCGCCATGCTTCAACGAAATCGGCGCGGCCGGCGTCCAGATGCCGGCCTTCCTGGCGTAGACGTAGACCACATCGTCGCTACCGCCAGCGGCGTACAGCGTGTTGCCGTCGGGAGCAAACAGCAGACCGACATGCGCGTTGGGCTGCTGGATCACCTGCGTCAGCTTCGGTGAAGCCTGGTTCGCACCGGCTACGTCGTAGAGGAAGATGTACTGTGTCGAGTTGGCGGTATCGACCAGACCATCGGCCTTGTAGAGTGAATTCTGGCCTGCGCAGAGGATCGCCAGCGTTGTGCCATCCGGACTCAATTGCGAGCGCACCGCCTGGCCGGCAACAAAGTTTGGATAAGCGGCCAGGCGCGGGTTCAGAAACTGTTGAACTGCACCCCGCAGAAAGGTCGGACTGATGTGCTGACCGGTTGGCAGGGGCAAATCCGCGGGACTGTCTGGCGTGGCTGCGCACACCGACAGCGCCATCAGCAGGGCCGCAGCAATGGGTCCGAGGGCGAGCCAGCGCGGGATTCGAAAGTTGTTCATTTAAGGCCTTGTTCTGAATTGGAGGCTGGTTTAGCAACGACGCTGTGAATGCTATCCCAATGCCGTTGAAAGCAAGCTGTGCGACTGGTTGTTTGCCGAAACTGTCACAAATAATTCATGAGGATGACTTGTATATCGCGATTCAATGTGAACTACGACGAGAGGGTCGAAACGAATGGTTGAAATATCGGCAAACTGGTAGAGAATCGAGGCCCCAAAGAGCTGCAGCGAAAAATAGCAGCAAGTCACGCTGTTCGAATGGCAGACACGGCACAGCGCAAAGTGGAAGTGAAGAAATGCAAACCCGCAAACAACGTCCCGTCGTTGATACCTGGGATGAAGCTGAATGCAAGAGCATCATCGAACAGTTGTGGACGCTGCGCCAAAGCATGCAGGCCAGTGAATCAGGCCTGACGACGCTGTTGCAAAGCGTCGATCCATCCTACCGAGCCAGCGCACGCAACCTGGTGCATTACCTGGCATTGCGGCGCCATGACAGGCGCGATCTGCAGGAATGGCTGTCCAGGGTCGGCCTGTCGTCTCTTGGCCGGGCCGAGTCGCACGTGATGGCCAATCTCGACAAGGTGCTGGGCATCCTGCACCGCTTGACCGGGCAGCCGTGGGAGCCGCATTCCACGGATGAGCCGGTTGGTATCAAGACCAGTTTGAAACTGCTTGAGCGACATACCGCCGAGCTGCTTGGAGCGGTGCCATCGGGCCGGGTCGTGCGCATCATGGTCACACTGCCATCAGAAGCGGCCAAGGATTTCGGACTGGTCAGACGCCTGGTGGTGTCCGGAATGGACATAGCACGGATCAACTGTGCGCATGACGGTCCAGCCGAGTGGAAGGCGATGGCGGCGCATGTGCGCCGAGCGGCCAAAACCATGGACCGGCCAGTCCGGATTTTGATGGACCTGGGCGGGCCGAAGCTGCGCACCGGCCACATTCCCTCTGATACAGCCGTACTCAAGCTCAGACCCGAGCGTGACGATTTGGGGCGCGTGTTGTCCCCTGCGTGCGTCGGCATCCGGGCGGCTGGCACCAGCGTGCCGGTGACGGGCGCCACCGAGCACGTCGGCGTTGAAGCACAGTGGCTGGCACAGTTGCAGCTTGGTGACCGGATCGAGTTCACAGATGCCCGCGACGCCGATCGCCATCTGCGGCTGGTGCAGCAAGACCAAGCAGGATTTCTGGCAGAGTGCGTTCAAACGGCCTACCTGGTGCCGCAGACGAAGCTCAAGCGCTGTCACGCCGGAGGCGAGCATGCCGTGACCCGTGTGACGGACCTGCCTTGCAAAGACGGTTTGCTGCATCTGGAGCGCGGTGGCTCTCTGCGCCTGACCGGGCCGATTGTCGACGCACTGCCCCGCAAGACAAAGGGAAGGGCGCTACGGCCGATGCCGACCGTGGCCTGCACCTTGACGGAGGTCTTTGCGCAGGTCTGTGTGGGTGAACGCATCTGGTTCGATGACGGGCGCATTGGCGGCGTGATCAAGCGCGTCGAACCGACGTGGCTGGAGGTCCAGATTACCCACGCACGGGACAGCGGCGAAAAACTCGCTGGCGACAAGGGTATCAACCTGCCCGACAGTCAGCTTCGTCTGCCAGCGCTGACCGAGAAGGACATCGAGGACCTGGCGGCGGTGGTGCAGCACGCCGATATGGTTGGCCTGTCTTTTGTGCAGCAGGCGTCCGATGTTCAGGCCTTGCGCGAGCGCCTGATTGAACTCGGCAAACCAGACCTCGGCATCGTGCTCAAGATCGAGACGCGCCGCGCCTTTGAAAACCTTCCTGAACTGCTGTTCTCGGCCATGGCCAGCAAGAGCGCAGGCATCATGATCGCCCGTGGTGACCTCGCCGTGGAATGTGGCTATGAACGGCTGGCAGAAGTCCAGGAGGAAATTCTCTGGGCGGCCGAAGCCACGCACATGCCGGTGATCTGGGCAACCCAGGTACTGGAGACACTGGCCAAGACCGGACTGCCGTCGCGGGCTGAAATCACCGATGCGGCGATGGGTGAGCGCGCCGAATGCGTGATGCTCAACAAGGGTCCGCACATTACCGAGGCGATGCGAACGCTGGATGACATTCTGCGCCGCATGCAGGATCATCAAACCAAGAAACGGCCCCTGTTGCGTGCTCTCCGAGCCTGGAGGACCCTGGACGGAAAAACGATCTGATCCTCAGGAGATGCTGCGGGCATGTCATCAATTCTTCACACGCGCGCCATAGACTGCAGCCATAGCACCATCAGCGACCTTTGCCATGCGTTTCAAACCAGCTTCTCTAACTGCGGCCCTTTGCGCTGCGGTGTTCTCGGCCACCTGTGCCGCCCAGACTATTTTCCCCCTGAGTCATGCCGACATCCTGGCTGGCTCGCATTTCGATTTCAAGGTCGAGTTCAACAGCGTGGTTGAAGCGGCACAAGTCAAGGTCACGATCAACGGACAGGACTACAGCAAGGCGCTAGGCAAGTCAGCAGAACTCATCGCGAGGGAAGACGGCAAAGACGTCTCCAGCCTGCTGCTGCGTGATGCCAGTATCAGCAAGCCAGGTCAATATGTCGTCGCGGCAAGCGATGGCAAGAGCAATGCCACGGTGACCTGGACTGTTTACGCCACGCCCGCCAAGCGCGTCGCGAAGAACGTGATTCTGTTTATTGGCGACGGTTTTTCGATTGGCCACCGCACGGCGGCGCGCATTCTGTCCAGGAGTATTGAGGGCGGAAAGTACACGGGCAAGCTGGCACTCGACGACATGCCTTACATGGCACTGCTGTCGACCCAGGGCACGGACTCCATCATTACCGATTCGGCCAATGCGGCTCACGCTTACACCACCGGGCACAAGTCCTGTGTCAACGCATTGGGCGTCTATTGCTCGCGTGCCAGCAGTACCCTGGATCACCCGAAAGTGGAGACCATTACCTCACTGGCCAAGCGTCGCGGCATGGCGGTCGGTACCGTCACCAATTCCGAGATCGAAGACGCAACGCCGGCCGCCATGGTGGCGCACACGCGTCGGCGCTCCGATTACAACGACATCGTGAAGATGTTTTACGACAGCAAGATCGACGTCATCATGGGTGGCGGTTCACCCAACTTCCTGCCGAAGTCAACACCGGGTTCCAAGCGCGCTGACGACATTGATTACATCGATCGCTTCAAGCAGGCTGATTACAAGATTGCCATCACCAAGACAGAGATGCTGGCCGCCGCCAACGATGTCAAGACCACCAAGTTGCTGGGGCTCTACAACACTGGCAATGTCGATGGTGCGCTGGATTTGAAGTTCTTGAAGAAAGGCTCAGTCGCCAAGTTTCCGGATCAGCCTGACGTGCCGGAAGAAATGGCCGCCGCCCTGAAAGTGCTGTCACGCAACAAGAACGGCTTCGTGCTGATGGTGGAGAGCGCGCGCATCGACAAGTACTCGCACTCGCTGGACCCGGAGCGCTCGATTTATGACACCATCATGCTCGACAGCGCGGTCAAGCAGGCCAAGGATTGGGCCAAGGCCAATGGCAACAACACGCTGATCCTGGTCACTGCCGATCACTCGCATGCTGTCAGTGTGGTGGGTACGGTCAATGACGACGAGCCTGGTGTTGACATGCGCAACAAGGTCGGTACCTATGCCGAAGCCGGCTTTCCAAATTACCCGGCACCTGACGCAGAAGGCTATCCGAACAAGGTCGATGTGTCACATCGCTTGCGTCTGGCCTTTGGTGCCTACCCGGATCACTACGATACCTTCCGCCCCTTCATGGACGGTGAATTTGTACCGACCATCCGCAATGCCGACGGCGTCATGGTGGCCAACGAAAAATACAAGAGCGTGCCGGGTGCCGTGTGGCGTGAAGGCAATCTGCCAAACAAGGGCGCGCGCGGTGCCAACAGCGGTGTTCACACGGGCGACGACGTGATCCTGACGGCCATCGGCCCGGGCGCAGAAAAAGTGCACGGCCAGATGGAAAACACAGAGGTGTTCAGAGTTATAGCGGAGGCACTGGCGCTGGCACCACAACAAGGCAGGGTAGCCAAAGCCGACAAGAAGCAGTAATGTCCTTGATCGGTCTTCAGTCCGGCGAATGTCTTCGCCGGACTTTTTTTATTTCTCCCTTGCTGGTCTGGGTGGCTGCGGCCGCCGCTGCGGACAGCATCAGTCTGGATACGCTGCTAAGTTTCGAGTCGCTCTACAAATCGGTCGGCGTCCTCGGTACCCAGTATTCGGAGCGGGCCAAATTGCTCAAGGGCAAAGAGGTCCGCATGCGCGGTTACATGGCGCCACCGCTCAAACCCGAGAGCAAGTTTTTTGTGCTGACGCGCGAGCCGGTCGCCGTCTGTCCGTTTTGTTCATCGGACGCACAGTGGCCCTCCGACATTGTTGTTATCTACCTTGGCTCGGCGCTGGCTCCGATCAATTTTTCGCAGCGCATTGAGGTCGCCGGCAGGCTGGAGATGGGTTCCTGGACCGATCCCGAGAGCGGGTTTGTCAGCCAGGTTCGCATCGCGAATGCGGAGGTGCACAAGCTGTGAGCGTCAGGGGGGAATTGCAGGTTCGTGAGCTGATGTTGCGGTTTGCAGGTCAGCAGCGAGCGCTGCTGGACATTGCGAACATCGAACTTCAGGCCGGCAGCAGCCTGGGTGTCAGTGGCATATCGGGTGCCGGCAAGACCACGCTGTTTCATTGCTTGGCAGGCATCGCCAAGCCGACCGCCGGAGCTATTCGCTGGGGTGGAGTTGACATCTGCGCGTTGTCCGGTGACGAACAGGCGCGCTGGCGTCTTCGCAATGTAGGGCTGGTATTCCAGGACTTCCACCTGGTGGACGGACTCAGTGCCCTGGACAATGTTTTGTTGCCGGCCT